>Ga0209268_1001579_pt1 | contig 11101 bp, 8 predicted proteins | sample GraSoiAngelo_143_FD_185900 | JGI IMG/M metagenome (GOLD analysis project Ga0209268, IMG submission 185900) | Grasslands soil microbial communities from the Angelo Coastal Reserve, California, USA - 14_1009_02_30cm (SPAdes) (version 2) | ecosystem: Environmental > Terrestrial > Soil > Grasslands ... | reverse complement strand
ACCGCGACACGCACAGGCGAGGCGGCGCAGGCGACGCTCGCCGCGATCGTGCAGTCCTCCGACGACGCCATCGTCGGCAAGACGCTCCAGGGCATCATCATGACGTGGAACGCCGGCGCCGAGCGCATCAAGGGGTACTCGGCCCAGGAGATTCTCGGACAGCACATTTCCCGGTTTTATCCACCGCAGGACGTGCAGGCGGGCAAACCGGAGCGGGGGCTCGAGGTAGCCGCGGCAGAGGGGCGGTGGGAGGACGAAGGGTGGCGGGTGCGCAAGGACGGCTCCCGCTTCTGGGCGAACGTCGTCGTCACCCCGCTGCGGGGCGCCGACGGAGCGCTGCTTGGCTTTGCCGAGCTGTCTCGTGACCTGACGGAGCGCCGCGGGGCGGAAACGGCGCTGCGCCAGAGCGAAGCGCGGCTCCGCCTGATGGTAGAGAGTGTCAAGGATCATGCGATCCTCATGCTCGATCGCGAGGGACGGGTCGTCAGCTGGAACGCGGGGGCCGAGCGGATCAAGGGATACCGCGCCGACGAGATTCTGGGCCGGCATTTCTCCCGCTTCTATCCCCCGGACGATGTGGCCCAGGGAAGGCCGGAGTGGGAGCTGGAGCGGGCGGTCCGGGACGGCGAGTTCGAGGACGAAGGGTGGCGCGTCCGCAAGGACGGCTCCCGCTTCTGGGCCAATGTGGTGATCACGCCGATTCGGGACGCGCAGGGGGCCCTGGTCGGCTTCGCCAAGGTGACCCGGGATCTGACCGAGCTCCGGCGGGCCGAAGCAGAGCTGCGTCGCCAGAAGGATTTCATCGAGCAACTGATCAACTCGAGCACGGACGGGATCCTGGCGTTCGACCGGGAGTCCCGCTGCACCCTGTGGAGCGACGGCATGGCACGGATCAGCGGCCTGCGCGCCGAGGAAGTGTTGGGGCGGCCGGCGCTCGAGGTGTTCCCGTTCTTCAAGGACACCGGCGAGGACAAGCACTTCGCGGCGGCCTTCGAAGGCCAGACGGTGACTGCGGAAGGCGGCCGCTACAGCGCGCGCGAGCCCGCAGCCCGCTCCGTCTTCGAAGCGCGGTACTCACCCCTCATCGGTGACAGCGGACAGACCGTGGGGGTACTGGCCATCGTGCGGGACGTGACCGAGCGGAGGCGTGTCGAGCAGGAGCTCGCCCGTTCCAACGCCGAGCTCGAAAAGTTCAGCTATTCCGTTTCGCACGATCTCCGCGCGCCGTTGCGCGCCATCGACGGCTTTGCCCGGGCATTGCATGAGGACCATGGGTCGACCCTCAACGCCGACGGGCAGCGTCTGCTGGGGGTGATCCGCGACAGCGCCCAGCGCATGGGTCAGCTCATCGATGCGCTGCTCAACTTCTCACGCGTCGGCCGGCAGGCCCTGGTCACGACGTCCGTCGACCTCACGGCGCAGGCGGAGTCGGTCGTGGACGAGTTGCGGCGCACCGCCAACGGCGTCGCCGTGGAAGTCACCATCCATCCCTTGCCCACGGTCGCCGGGGACGCGACCCTGTTGCGCCTGGTACTGGCCAATCTCATCGGTAACGCCTTCAAGTTCAGCCGCAATCGCTCGCATCCACGGGTCGAAATCGGGGCGCGGCGGGAGGGAAGTGAAGTCACGTGCTACGTGAAGGACAACGGCGCCGGATTCGACATGCGCTTCAAAGACAAGCTGTTCGGCGTGTTCCAGCGGCTACACCACGTGGAGGAGTTCGAGGGAACCGGAGTCGGGCTCGCGCTCGCTCAGCGCATCATCGACCGGCATGACGGGCGGATCTGGGCAGAGGGAAAACTGAACGAAGGCGCGACATTTTACTTCGCCCTTCCCAACGCGGCGCCAGCCCCCTAGTATTGGTCCTCGTGACCCTACACCACGCGGACTCGACGCGATTTGCGTTTTACCGCTTCAACGACCCCGGGAGCGGTGGGCGCGTGTGTGTGATCAGCTGACGTAAGACACAGGTCACCCCGATGTCGTTCCGGCTCCCGAGCAGATCGGGGGCATTTTTTTTCTGGTGAATGGAGACGAGTCATGGCGCCTTCTCTGGCTAGCTCGCGGCGCTCGCCGCCGACGCATCCCAGCGAGATCGAGCGCTGGCGTGAGGAGATCGACCATCTGGACGGAGTGCTGGTGCGGCTGTTGAACCTGCGGGCGCGCCTCGCGCTGAAGGTCGCGGGCTCGAAGCACGCTGCGGGGTTACCGCTGCACGTTCCGGCGCGTGAACGCGACGTGCTGAGGAACGTTGCGGACACGAACGCTGGTCCGCTAGACGGATCCGCGCTGGCGGCGGTGTTCCGGATCATCATGCGGGAATCCCGCCGCCTGGAGGAGAACCGTTTCAGGACGTGACCGCGACGCAGCACCCGCCACGTGACCGGTGCTGCGGTGATCCGAATACCCCCCGCCCTCTGACCGGTGTGTTATCCTGGGGGTGCGCCCGGGCGACAATGCTCACGCGTGAGCCACTTTCGCCGCCCTGGGGTCCGTTTCCCGCCCGATTCGAGACCGCGAGATCGTGGCACACGGCTAGTGCACGGGAGGTAACATGCCCCAGCACAGCCGCGCCCTGTGTCTCTTCCGCAGGCTGCCAGCTGCGCCGCTGCTCGCCACCTTGCTCGCCCAAGTCGCGGCGTGCGATCGGCAGCCGCTCGGGGGACGGGCAACCGGTGCCGAAGCGGCACCCGACACCAACCCCGCGTTCCTCGTTGCTGCCCGCGAGCCCGGCGATCCGCTGCCGTTCCTGACGCTCGGTCAGCGCGCCCTGTTCGAGCGGGGTCGCGGCGTGTTCCAAACCGAATTCACGCCCGCTACGGGGTTGGGCCCCCTTTTCAACAACACCGCGTGCAGCCAGTGCCATGAAGACCCCGTCGTCGGCGCCGGCGGCGAGGAAGTGGAGACGCACCAGGCCGCGTTCCATTACGGCGCCTGCGACGACCTCAGCGCAATAGGCGGGCCGGTCATCCAGGACAGCGTCACCGCGGCCCTGCACACCGCGCTCGGGATCGGCAAGGAGCCGCGGCTCCCTGAGGCCACCGGCACGGCGCATCGGACGACGCCGAGCTTGCTGGGGTTCGGGCTGCTGGAGGCCGTGCCGGAGGCGGAGATTCTGGCGTTCGCCGACCCCTTCGACCGCAACGGCGACGGCGTATCCGGGCGTCCCAACCGCACAGCGGACGGGCGGCTCGGCCGCTTCGGCCGCAAGGCCCAGTTCGCAACGCTGCGGGAGTTCAACGCCGGGGCGTTCGCCAATGAGATGGGGATCACAAGCCCGGACGAGCCAAGCGAGGCGACGATCCGGGGCCACCCGTTCCCCGCAGGTGTTGATCCGACCCCCGAGCCGGAGCTCACGCGGGAGGCAACGGACGCGGCGACAGCGTTCGTGCAGCTGCTCGCGCCCCCAGCCCCGCTGCCGCGCACCGTTGTGGAGCAGCGCGGCGGCTTCGTCTTCTTGGGGCTCGGGTGCGCCTCGTGCCATGTTCCCGTGCTCGTGACCGGTCCCAACCGCGTGAGCGCGTTGAGCCTCAAGATCGTGCAGCCGTACTCCGACCTGCTGCTTCACGATCTAGGGCCGGACCTGGCCGATATCTGTCTCGCGCGGGCTCGGCCCGCGGAATTCCGCACCGAGCCGCTGATGGGACTACGCTTTAAGACGGCCTACCTGCACGACGGCCGGGCGGCGTCCATCGACGAAGCGATCCAGGCGCACGGCGGAGAAGCCACCAGGGCACGCGGCCGATCCTGAGGTTGTCGCCCGCCGACCGGGACGCGCTCGTCAGGTTCTTGAAGGGTCTCTAGCTCGCGCGACGCAGTGCATCGTTGCGTGGCATTCCCGCTGGAACGGTCGCCGCGAAGTGGTGCGGCGGCGGGCCAACGTGCGCCTCGGCGCGTGGGCACGCGGGTTGCCGCTGCCGTCCGGCGCTCGATTTTGCGACGGAGGCACATATGCATCGTCTGTTGGCTTTCATCAGCTCCGCCCTCGTCCTCGCCTGTGACCGGGGTCCCGCCGCTCCGGGCGCGCTCGACGCGGCGGCCGCGGCGGTTCCCAATGTCCAGGGCAGCTACCACGGAACGGGCGTAGCGACGGTCAGCACATCGACCGGGCAGCACAGGAGCCTTACGTGCAAGGGAACCCTCAATATCGGGACGCAGGCCGACAACAGCTTCTCCGGCACGTTCGTGGTGCCGTCTGCGGGCGATTGTGACGAGGACTCCGGCACGCTCGCCGGCACCGTGGGCGTAGACGGCGACGTGACGTTCACGGCCGATCTCCCCGGAGGCGGAGCTGACATCTGGGAGGATGGCGCGGCTCGGTCGGGTTGTCGTCTGGAGAGCAGCACGTCGTTCATGGGCGCCGTGACGGGCGACGCCCTCTCAGCCAAAGGCAGCGGCGCGTACGACTGCGACACGGTCTTCGGTACTATTCGCTTGTTCGTGGAGCTTCAGGTATCCGCGTCGCGGGCCGCGACGTCGTAGCTCGCGGACTCGAGCGGGGCAGAGCCTAGTACGTCGTGGCGTGGCGAGTTTAGATTCCCACGCCTATGGCCGACGCTGCAACGCGACCCAGCAAGCCCGCGATCAGCCCGGGCGCTTGGCAGGAAGCCCGCGGCCTCATCTACGCCCACCGCAAACGGCTGTCGCTGGGGCTCGTGCTCCTGCTCGTCAACCGGATTGCGGGGTTTGTGCTGCCCGCGTCTCCCAAGTGGGTCATTGACCGCGTGATCGGCCAGCACCATCCGGAGCTGTTGCTGCCGCTCGCGCTCGCGGCGGGGGCGGCCACGTTGGTCCAGGCGGTCACGGGGTTCGGCTTGTCGCAGATCCTCGGGGTCGCGGCGCAGCGGGCCATCACGGACATGCGCCGCACGGTGCAGGCGTACGTGCTGCGCTTGCCCATCAGCTACTTCGATTCGACCAAGAGCGGCATCCTCATTTCGCGCATCATGACCGACGCGGAAGGCATCCGCAACCTCGTCGGCACGGGACTGGTGCAGCTGATCGGTGGCTTGCTCACGGGCGCGGCGGCGTTGGTCGTCCTCTTCGTCCTGAACTGGCGGCTCACGGCGATCGCGATCCTCGTGCTCGGCTGCTTCGGCGGCGGCATGGCGTTCGCCTTCACCAAGCTGCGGCCGCTGTTCCGGGAGCGCGGCAAAATCAACGCCGAGGTAACGGGACGCCTGGGCGAGACGCTGGGCGGCATCCGCATCGTCAAGGCGTACCACGCCGAGCGCAGTGAGCGCTTGGTGTTCACGCGCGGCGCGAACACCCTGTTTCGCAACATCGCCGCCACCATGACGGGCATCTCCGGCGTGGGCTCATTCGCCACGATCATCATCGGCGCCATCGGCATCCTGATGATTCTGGAGGGCGGTCATGCGGTGCTCACCGGCGTCATGACGCTGGGCGATCTCTTCATGTACGCCATCTTTGTCGGCTTGGTGGCGCTGCCGCTCATCAACATCGCGTCCATCGGCACGCAGATCACCGAGGCGTTCGCCGGGCTCGACCGCATCCAGGAGATCCGCAAGCTCGTGACCGAGGACTCGGACGATGGCGCGCGCGCCGAGGTCGACGAAGTGCGCGGGGACGTCGTGTTCGAGGACGTGAGCTTCGAGTACGTGCCGGAGAAGGAGGTCTTGAAGCACGTGTCCTTCCGCGCCGCGCCGGGCTCGACCACAGCGTTGGTGGGGTCGTCCGGAGCGGGGAAGAGCACGCTGATCAGCCTCGTGCTGGCGTTCAGCCGTCCCAAGTCAGGCCGGATTCGCGTCGACGGCCGGGACCTGGCTGCGCTGCGCCTGGCCGGCTACCGCCGCCAGCTCGGCGTGGTCCTGCAGGATAACTTCCTGTTCGATGGCACGATCGCCGAGAACATCGCCTTCGCGCGGCCCCACGCCACCCGCCGGGAGATCGAGCACGCGGCGGGCATCGCCCATTGCGACGACTTCGTGCGCCGCTTCCCGCAGGGATACGACACGGTCGTGGGCGAGCGGGGCGTGAAGCTGTCGGGCGGCGAGCGCCAACGCGTCTCGATCGCTCGTGCGATCCTGGCCGATCCGCGGATCCTGATCCTCGACGAGGCCACGTCCAGCCTCGATTCGGAGAGCGAGGCGGCCATCCAGGACGGGCTGCGCACGCTGCGGCGCGGTCGCACGACCTTCGTGATCGCCCACCGGCTCTCGACCATCCGCAGCGCCGACCAGATCCTGGTGATGGAAGGGGGCGAGATCGTCGAGCGCGGCACCCACACGGAGCTGCTCGTGAAGCACGGGCGTTACCGCCAGCTGTACGACAAGCAGTACCACTTCGAGCAAGACCTGTTCATCAACCCCGGCGAAGACTTCACGCCGGAACCCGAAACGCCGGTGGTCACGACCCCGGTGACTCCACCCACCCGGCTCTGAGCCCGCTGCGACGGCTCTGCTGCGTGTCTGCAACACTGCCGCGATTCGCTCACGTTGATTATGGTGGGGTCGAGCCAATCACACAGAGCGTGCACGCATGGCGGAAACGCAATGGGCTCGCTTGGCCGAGGATGCGAATTACGGGGTGCGTCGTGGTGCGTGGTATCGCGTGGCGGAGCTGACGTCAAGCGACGCCGTGGTCGACGTGAATCACAAGCAGGTCGCGCTGCCGCGCCAGTCCGTCAAGCTGAGAACTAAGCTCCCCAAGGCGTGGACCATCGTGCCCCGTCCCCGCGACGCGAGGCACGTGCCGGAGACGTGGGCGGACAAGTATGCGGTCTGCCCGAGCTGCCGCAACCGCGCCGCGCTCGTGGGGAATCCACACACGCTGCGCTGCGCGCGCTGCAGCGGGGTGTTTCAGGTCGCTTGGGAGGAGTGGTTCCTCGCCGCGCCGTGATCGCGGTGCGCGCCGCTCACGCCGCTTACCGGCTCGAGCGGCTGTGCTTCCTCTGACTTGAGATAAGCGTGGTGGTCGTGGTACAGCGCTCCCTCGGGTAGCCACTGCCACAGGGGGCCGAGGTCCCGTCGCACCTGCTCCACATAAAACTGGGGGATCTGGGTCGTTTCCTGGTCGAAGTACCCCCGGATCTGCGGGTCGACGTCGAGCCGCCGCCGCAGCTCCGTATGGTACCGGATCCGGCCGAACCCTTCGGATGACACTGCACGCACCACGTTCATCCACCGCGTGTAGCGGGTGTGGCTGATGACGTGGTCGTAAAAGTCGGGCCACGCGTAGTGCTTCGGCTTGACGTTCATCGCGTGGTTGTTGTCCAGGAAATGGAACGGGAACGGCAACACGCGATCGGCGCGCTGGTATTCCAGATTGAGCGGCGCCGCCCGCCCGAACGCCGACAGCAGCGAATAGCCGGGGAACGCGCCCGGCGTAACATCGACGAACCGCTTGGTGAGCTCGAAAGGCTCCGGGCCGCGATCCGAGTCGAGCCCGAGGACGAAGTTGGTTTGTACGTAGGGGATGTGCCGCAAGATCATGTTGACGTGCTCGGAGACCTGCTCGACCTTGGCGAGACCCTCCACCGTGCGGGTCTTGGACTTGTTGCCGAGCTCGTACCACGACTCGATGCCCGGCAGCAGCGCCTTGAAGCCGTTGCGTCGCAAGCGTTTGACGTGCGGCTCCGAGAGCAGCGAGAGGCTGCTCTCCGCGATGAAGTCGATCGAGTCCGGGGGAGCCGCCGCCTCGATCGCGTCCAGCACCTCGTCGAACCGCACGCCGAAGTTGGGATCGTGCCAGCCCACGCGCGGCCGGCGCAGCTGTTGACGCAGGAACCTGAGATCGTCCTGCAGCACCTGCATGTCGAGCGGCTGGTACGGCACGACCGAATCGATGCAGAAGCTGCAGGTGTACGGGCAGCCGAGGCTGCCGAGCATCGGCACGATCTTGAAGAAGGGGGCTTTGCGGAGCGTCGGCTCGATGAACTTCCAGCGCTCGCGCACCCCTGGGAGGGTGGCGGGCTGGCGCGGGGCGGCGCGGTGCAGGCCGAGGGGCCGGTGTCGAGCGCAATCCTGTAACACGTCCCGGATGACCGCCCGGTCGGTGAAGCCGAGCACATAGTCAAAATAGCGCCGGGCGTCCTCGGGGTAGCAGCGCGCGTGCGGGCCGCCGAGCACGGTGACGGCCCCGCGCGAGCGGAACAGGTTGCTGAGCGCGTACGCGAGCAGCGCCGCTTCCGTGAAGGCGCCGATGAACACGAGGTCGACGTCGGCGGGTAATTCTGCGACGAGATTCTCGAACCCGGTGTAACAGACGAAGGTGACCTGATGGCCTTCCGCCTCGCACCACACACCGACGACCTGAGGCATGATGCTCGCCAGGTTGGCGTGCATCACCCGCGCGTACAGCGCGCGAGTCGGCCCCTTGGTTACGAGGTCGACGATGCCGATGCGGAGCTTACGCACACACCTGTCGGTTACGGATGCTTCACTACCTCCTGGGCGCTAGGGACGGGTTGCCTCCAATGCATCACTCCCGGTCGCGGAAAGCCATAGACTGGCCGGGTGAGGCGTGCGTGACGCATCAATCTAACGAGCTAGCTCTCCTGGGCTAATCGGCGCCTTCCGAGCGCGCAAACGCGGCGATCTGCAACCGGGTGTGCAGCGCGAGCTTCTCCAGGATGTTGTGCACGTGGCTCTTGACGGTATGCGTTGCGATGTGCAACCGCTGGGCGATCTCCTTGTTGCTCAACCCTTCGCCGATGAGGTCGATCACTTGCCGCTCCCGCTGGGTCAGGCGCACGGCCTCGATGACGGCGCGCTGGCCGCGCCCCGCCGTTTGCCTGGCGATTTGGGAGAAGAGGGATTCGGTCATCGGCGGCGGGAGCACGTTGCTCCCCCCCGCGACGGCACGGATCGTGTCTACGAAGTCCGTCGGCGTGGCGTCTTTCAAAATGAAGCCCGAGACCCCCGCCTTCACGAGCGCGACGACGTCCTCGTGCACGGGGAAGAGATCCATAGCGATGATCCGCACGTCGGGCGCCGTCCGCTTCAGCTCCCGCACGACACGCGTGCTGTCGCCATCCTTGAGACCTAGGTCCACGAGCACGACGTGGGCGTTCTTGGCATGTGACTCGCGCAGCGCCGCCTCGCCGCTCGCCACGGCACCGACCACGGCAACGTCCGGCTGCGCCGCGAGCAGCTGGGTGATCGCATCGCGCAGCAGGCGGTTGTCCTCAATCAGCAATACTGGGATGGGCGTGGGCATGGTCCCGGAGCGTGCTGTTAGTACGATGGGAAGGAAGCGGCCGGCTCGCAAGCACCGGCCCAAGGGCTGCCAGTCTGTCAGTAGCAATCCCTCGTCCCCACGGCTACCTTGGACATACGTGCGGAACGGCACAGCTACGACCGCTCGGGCAAGACACAGATAGCGGCCACCCAGCCAACACCTGGGTCGAGCTACAAGACGTAGGCCACGCGAGATCCGCCGACCGATCGGCGCATCTCGCGTTCGTTTTCTCGGAGAGCAGCGGGGACCCGTTTTGGCGAAGCCGCAGCAACGCCCGTCGGCTCAGCAACGCTGGGTGTATGCGTATCAGATCGAGCCGCCGCAACCCGACGCGCGGTTCCACAAGATCAAAGCGCTGCTCGGCAAAGCCCACCTGGCCGCCCGGCGCGCCGCCCGGATGTGGACGGGCCGCATCGTCGTGGAGACGCGCGTCAGCCACATCCTGATCGTCAGCGACAGCCCCAGTCGGTTGCGCGCCGTCAACCGGGCGCTCGAGAAAGAGCTGAAGCGCCTCGGCCTGCGCTTCCTGGTGAACGAGCCCGTCCCCGTGCCGGCGGAGCGGCCGTAGCGCGTCGCCGTCGCCGTTCGGTCAGTGCCCCGGCCCGGTGACGCCGACCCATCCACCCGTGAACCCCGCCCGTTTGAGACCCCGCACGATGTAGGAGTTGTTTCGCATCGTGCGCCAGATCAGCTCGCTCCGATAGTTCTCGATCATCGCGAGGATCGGTCCCTGGTCGATCCCGAGATAATCGACATCGAACCAGCCGAACACGGGATCCACCTCGCCCCGCTCCACGGGTACCTGAGCGGTGAACGTCGGGTTGAAGGCGTCGCGGAAGCCATACGTCGAGAAGAGATGTGACCCGTACGTCTCCCGCATCGTAATGAGCGCCGGAATCGAAATCTCGGGCGCGAACGGCACCGCGGCGCCGGCGGCCGTCGGGGCAAGCGTGCCGTCGTCGTTGGTCTCGAGCGACGACACGCCGCGCGCCCAGTAGGTGTGGAACTGGCGGGTGCGCCCGTTCAGGACGAGCGTCGTGTTCGCTGGGCCATCCGAGGCCGTGAGCCCCCAGATCTGGTTCGAGTAGCCGTTCCACACCCCTGGGTTGGCCGCGGCGTAGGCGCGCTGGGCGTACGTCGCGCGGCGCGAGTTCTCGAAATAGTTGATCCCCCGGCTGCGCATGTACACATCCTGAATGCCTCGGAAATCGATCCACACGTGCGAGTACTCGTGGCCGAACAGCGGCCCGAACTGCACGTAGTCCTGCCCGCGAAACGTGCCCCAATGATAGCCGCCCACCCACGCGGCCCAAGCCGAGGCATCGACGGGGTGCGTGGGCGAGCCGAGCGCCAGGACGTAGAGGATCATCGCCTCGTTGTAGCCGATCCAGTCGGCGGGGATGAACCCGCCCTCCGGGTGCCACCCCATGCTGAGGGCGGGCGGCCGCGCCTGCGCCCAGTTCCAGTTCACGCGGTAGTAGATCGAGTCGGCGAGCGAGCGGATGAGGGATTCCGTCGAGTCGGCGCCGTCGTAGTACGACTGGCAGAACAGCACGCCTGCGAGCAGCAGCGAGGTATCGATGGTCGAGAGCTCGACGTTTTCGAAGCGCTGCCCCGTGCTCATGTCGAGGAAATGATAGAAGAAGCCGTGGTACCCGGTCGCGCCCGAGACGCTCGAGTCCTGGGGCGCGCTCCAGAAGAAACGCAGGGTCGTGAGGGTGCGGGCGGCGGCCTGAGCGCGGCTGATATAGCTGCGCTCCACGCCGATCGGATAGGCGGTGAGTGCGAACCCGACCGCCGCGATGCTCGAGAACGACGGCGAGGGTGCGCGGTCGGGGGTCAGGCCGTTCTGGGGGTTGGTCAAGTCCCAGAAGTAATGAAAGGTGCGCTGCTCGAGGGT
>Ga0209268_1001575_pt1 | contig 11107 bp, 10 predicted proteins | sample GraSoiAngelo_143_FD_185900 | JGI IMG/M metagenome (GOLD analysis project Ga0209268, IMG submission 185900) | Grasslands soil microbial communities from the Angelo Coastal Reserve, California, USA - 14_1009_02_30cm (SPAdes) (version 2) | ecosystem: Environmental > Terrestrial > Soil > Grasslands ... | reverse complement strand
CCCGCGATCGGATCACCGGCGTCCGGGGTGCCGAAGCGCACTCCGGGATCGCTGGCCACCGGATCGAGCGACGACGCGGTTTCTACTTGGAGCAGAAAGGAAACAGCAGCTGCGGCGGCCAGCACCAACGGTAGCGCAAACCTGGTTTTCACAGGATTCTCCCTTCCCCCAGACTGGCAGCACCGTGGGCGCTGATGGAAATCCCAGTGCCCTGGGTGGAGAAAACGTGTTACTGGCTACGCGTCGTTTTCTTTCCCGACGTTGCTTCGATTATCGGCGTCAGAAAAAAAATACGACAAGGAAGGATTTCTCCGGCGCGAACGATCGCGCTGTCGTGAGCGCGCGACAAGATCAGACAACGCGACAAAAACAGGACAACGCGAGAAATCAGGTGCGCAGCGTCACGCGACGCCTTCGCCCAAGTAGGCCTCGCGCACCTTGGAGTCATGCAGCAAGTCGCCGGCCGTGCCGGTGAGCGTAATCGCACCCGACTCCATGACGTAGCCGCGGCGAGCGAGCTCCAGCGCGAGCCGCGCGTTCTGCTCCACCAGCAGGATCGTCACGCCCTGGCGCGCGATCTCGCGCACGATCTCGAAGATCTTCGCCACCATGAGTGGCGCGAGGCCCATCGACGGCTCGTCCAGCAGGAGCAGCTTCGGCCGCGTCATCAGCGCGCGCGCAATGGCGAGCATCTGCTGCTCGCCGCCTGAAAGCGTGCCGGCGACCTGCTTGCGGCGCTCCCTCAGCCGCGGAAAGCTCGCATACTGGGGCTCCGGGTCGCCGCCGCCGAGCGCGTAGGCGCCGATAGCGAGGTTCTCTTCCACGGTGAGCTGGCGGAAGATGCCGCGGCCCTCTGGCACCATGACCAGCCCCTTGCGCGGCAGCGCGTGCACCGGCGAGGTCGCGATGTCTTCCCCGCGATAGCGCAGCATGCCGGCGCGCGACGGGATCAGCCGGCAGATCGCTTTCAGGGTCGAGGTCTTGCCGGCGCCGTTGGCGCCGATCAGGCACACCAGCTCCCCCTCGTCCACCGCCAAATCGATTCCCTTGACAGCCCGAATGCCGCCGTAATGGACCTCCAGCCCCCTCGCCTCAAGCAGCACTCTGCGTCCCCAGATAGGCTTCGATGACCTTGGGGTCGCGCTGCACCTGCGCAGGCGGGCCCTCAGCGATCTTTTCTCCGTAATCCAGCACCAGCACGCGGTCGCAGACCTTCATCACCAGGCGCACGTCATGCTCGATGAGCAGCACGGTGACGCCGTTACTTCGGACTGCCTGAATGAGCTTGCGCAAGGCAAGCGATTCCGCTGCGTTCATGCCGGCGGCCGGCTCGTCGAGCGCAAGCAGCTTCGGCTCGGTGGCGAGAGCGCGCGCGATCTCGAGGCGTCGCTGGTCGCCGTACGGCAGGCTGCCCGCGGGGTCGTTGGCGCGGCCGCGGATCCCGACATAGTCGAGCAGCTCGGCCGCGCGCGTTTCGATCTGTTCTTCTTCTTGTACCGTCTTTCTGTCTCTGAGCACTGCGCCGACGACGCCGGCATGGCTGCGCAGGTGACGGCCGATCATCACGTTCTCGAGCGCCGACAGGTTGGCGAACAGGCGGATGTTCTGGAACGTGCGCGCAATGCCTGCGGCGGCTACCTGGTGAGGCTTCAGGCCGGTCAGGTCGCGCCCGTCGAACAGGAACGCGCCGGCGTCTGGCGCGTAAAGCCCCGTCAGCACGTTGAAGAGCGTGGTCTTGCCGGCGCCGTTCGGACCGATCAACCCGAAAATTTCGCCGCCGCGGATGGAAAACGAGACCTCGGAAAGCGCCTGCAAGCCGCCGAAGCGCTTGGTGACGCGGTCGGCCTGCAGAAGCGTCACGCGGCCTGCCCCATGAGTTCGCGCTTCCTGACCGCCGAGGGCAGCAGACCCGCCGGGCGGAACAGCATCACCAGCACCAGCGCCAGGCCGAAAATCAGCATGCGGATCACCTCGGGATCGATCAGCTGGCGCCCGAACAGTGCGTCCTGCAGCGGCTCCACGGTCCAGCGCAGGATCTCGGGCACGAACGACAGCAGCAGTGCCCCGAGGATCACGCCCCAGACGTTGCCCATGCCGCCCAGCACGACCATCGAGACCACCATGATCGACTCGACCAGCACGAAGCTCTCCGGCGAGATGAAGGCCTGCATGGCGGAAAACATGCCGCCTGCCAGCCCGCCGAAGCTCGCGCCCATCGCGAACGCGAGCAGCTTCACATTGCGCGTGTTGATTCCCATGGCGCTGGCGGCGATCTCGTCCTCGCGGATCGCTTCCCAGGCGCGGCCGATGCGCGAGTTCTGCAGCCGGAGGTTGATCACGATCACGGCGATGACCACGGCAAGCAGCAGGTAGTAGTACTTGATCGGTCCACTGAACTGGAGTCCGAGGAGCGTCTGGTATTGCGCGAAATCGAAGCCGTCGATGCGGAACGGATCGATGCCGGCGACGCCTTGCGGGCCGTTGGTGATGTTGACCGGCCGCGACAGGTTGTTGAGGAAAATGCGCACGATCTCGCCGAAGCCGAGGGTGACGATGGCGAGGTAGTCGCCGCGCAGCTTGAGCGTCGGCGCCCCGAGCAGCAGGCCGAAAAACGCGGCGAGCGCTGCGCCGATCGGCAGGATCACCCAGAAGGGCAGATGAAGATCGAAATGCGGGCTGGCGAGCAGCGCGTAGGCGTACGCCCCCACCGCGTAGAAGGCGATGTAGCCCAGATCGAGCAGCCCGGCGAAGCCGACGACGATGTTCAGGCCGAGCGCGAGCAGGATGTATAGGATGGCGAAATTGGCGATCCGCACCCACGCGGTGCCCGCATAGGCTAGCGCGAACGGCAGCGCGATCAGAGTCGCTGCAACGAGCGCGGTGCCGATCCAGACCTTTGCCGGAAACTTCATGCGCGGTCTCCGACGCGCTCGCCGAGCAGGCCCGAGGGGCGGAACACCAGCACCACGATGAGGACGAGAAACGCGAACACGTCCTGGTAGTTCGAGCCGAACAGGATGAAGTGCCCGCCATCGCACTGCTCGCCCATCAAGTCGGCGATCCAGCCGTAGGCGCACAGGTCCGACAGATCGCCGATGTAGCCGGCGCCGAGTGCTTCGACCAGGCCGAGCAGCACGCCGCCGAGCATGGCTCCCGGGATGTTGCCGATGCCGCCGAGCACCGCGGCGGAAAAAGCTTTCAGGCCGAGGATCGAGCCCATGGTGTACTGGGCGACGCCGTAATAGGTGCCGTACAGCACGCCGGCGACGGCGCCGAGCGCGGCGCCGATGACGAAGGTAGCAGCGATGACGCGGTTGACGTCGACCCCCATCAGCCCCGCGACGTGCGGGTTTTGCGCAGTAGCGCGCATCGCGGTGCCGAGCTGCGTGCGGTATACGAGCAGCGCGAGCCCGCCCATCAGGGCTATGCATACCGCGATGATGGCGATCTGCACGCTCGTGATCGATGCGCCGGCGAGCGTATAGGTCGTGTTCTGGATGATCTGCGGGAACGCCAGCACGTTGCGGCTCCACACCAGCATCGCCAGGTGCTGCAGGAGGATCGATACGCCGATCGCGGTGATGAGCGGCGCCAGGCGCGGCGCGCCGCGCAGCGGCCGGTACGCGAGCCGCTCCATCGAGTAGCCAACCAGCATGCACACCGGGATTGCGCACGCGGTGCCGACCAGCACCACGGCGAGCGGCGGTAGCCCCCCCGGCGCGAGCGCGTTGATCACCGTGAAAGCCACCATGGCGCCGATCATGACCACTTCGCCGTGGGCGAAGTTGATCAGCTGGATGATGCCGTACACCATGGTGTAGCCGAGCGCGACCACGGCGTAAACGCTTCCCGCAGTGAGCCCGTTTACCAGCTGCTGCAGGAAGGTATCCACGCCGGCTGGAAGCCTAGCAGAAACGCAAACGGCACCCTACAGGTGCCGTTTGCCCGACTTCCTTGCTGAAAGCCGCTACTTCATACCCTTGATGAACTCCTCGTAGGTCATGGTCTTGCCGCCCTTCACGATGGCGATCGGGCCGAGCTTGCCGCCCTGCATGGTGAAGATGGTCATCTCGGCGTCCTTGCGGTCGCCCTTCCCGTCGAAGGCGATCTTGCCGGTAGCGCCGGTGAAGTCGATCTTCTGCAGCTCGGGCAGGTAGCGCTTGGGATCGGCGGAGTTGGCCTTCTGCATGGCCGCGATCAGCAGCTTCGCGGCGTCATAGGTGAACGGCGCGTACAGGATCGGGTCCACGTTGAACCTCTTCTTGTAGGCCTCGAGGAATCTCTTGTCGGCTGCCTGCGGCGGAATGCCCGCCTGCGAGCACAGCAGCCCCTCGGCGGCCGGCCCGGCGAGCTTGGTCATCTCGTCGGTGCAGGCGCCGTCGCCGAAGGAGAAGACGGCCTTGATGCCGAGCTCGCGGCCCTGCTTGAGCAGCGGCCCGCCGGTCGCGTCCATGCCGCCGTAGAACACCGCGTCGGGGCGGCGCCCGCGCAGCTTGGTGAGCACCGCCTTCCAGTCGGTGGTCTTGTCGGTGCCTTTCTCGCGCGGCAGCACCTTGATGTTCGCCGCCTTGAGCGTCTTCTCCACCTCGTTGGCGATACCCTCGCCGTAGGCGGTGGCGTCGTCGATCACCGCCACCAGCTTCGGCTTCTTGGTCGTCGCCAGATAGCTGGCGATCGCCGGGCCCTGCTGGTCGTCGCGCCCGACGACGCGGAACTGCGACTTGAAGCCCTGCTCGGTGAGCTTCGGATTGGTGGCCGAGCCGGAAATCACCGGGATGCCTGCCTGCGCGTAGATCGGCGAAGCTGGAATCGAAGTCCCCGAGTTCAGGTGGCCGACGACCCCTGCCACCTTGGCATCCACCAGTTTCTGGGCCACCGTGGTGCCGGTCTTCGGATCGGCCTGGTCGTCCTCGGCGAGGAACGTGAACTTCACTTCCTTGCCGTCGATCCTGGTCCTGGCCGCGTTCGCCTCCTCGACCGCGAGGCGCGCGCCGTTCTCGTTGTCCTTGCCGAGATGGGCGATGCCGCCGGTGAGCGGCCCGACGTGGCCGATCTTCACTTCCAGCACGCTAGGTGCGGCAGCCGCGGGCTTTGCCTCGGCCTTGGCGGCGGGTTTCTGCTCGCCGCAGCCGGCGAGCGCCACGGCGGCAGCAATAAGGGTAATGCCGAGCTTCATGTCATTCATGGGTTCTCCTCTCCCTGGGGTATTCGCGTCTTTGGGGGCCGATATCATACCGCGCCAAATTGCGGAGAAGAAGGATCGCCCCCGGATGAACGAGCGCCTGTGCAAGGTCTGCGCCGCACTTGACGAAACCGAAAGAAACCGCGACCGCGGGCCGTTCACCGGCCGCGATCCCTAGCGGAAAGGGACGCGGCCGGGTGCCTGCGTGGCGGGCGGTCAGAAGTTGTGGCGCACGCCTATTGCGATGGACGAAATATCTAGGCCAGGGACGGCGACGACCTGGTTGACGGTAGAGAAGTTGCCGGCACCGTAGGTGCCGTTGCTGTCATTGTCGACCTTGGTATAAAAGCCGTAGATCTTGGTTTCCTTCGTGATGTTGTAGTTGTAGCCGAGCGTCCACTGCTTGGCGCCGTCGTTGCTCGCGCTGCTGCCGATCCCGTGATTGACCGTGCCGAAGTTGACATGGAACTCGTGCTTGCCTACGGGCATCATGCCGGAAACGCGAACGTAATTGCGCGATGCGTCGCCGCCGGTGAGGACCTTGGTTTTCGCACTCTCGATCAACGCGCCGACGACGAACGTCTTGAAGTCATACAAGCCGCCGATGGTATAGGCCTTGTCATCGTTTGCCCCGGTACCGAGAGCAACTGTTTTCTGCGTGTTGGCGTACGACGCCGCGGCGTGCAAAGGCCCCTGGTCGTACGAGCCGACAACACCCAGGTAGTGCGGCTGCGAGTCGCTGACAACCCGTTGTACGCCGAGCAGCGAATACGCCACGTCCACGGTGAACGCGCGGCCGATCTTCGGGCTGGTGTACCAGACCGTGTTGTTCATGAAGCCCTGGTTGCCGAACACCGTAGGCGCGAGCAATGCATCCGAAGACGTGCCCGTGTCGTGGTTGTGCATGCTGATGTAGTCGTAGGTGGCGTAGTACACCGGGCCGATGGTGCGGCCCAGGCGAACGGTGCCGAAGCCGCCTGCCAGGCCGGCGTAGCTGTCGCGGGTCGACAGAAGATCGCCGCCGCTGTCCAATCGGACCCGGCTCTCGACCTGGAACAGGCCCGTCAGGCCGCCACCCAGGTCCTTGTTGCCGCGAATGCCTATACGAGAGCTGTTGTCGACCAGGTCCCAATTACTCTGGTTCGGTTGTCCCGCCGGTAGTGCCGCCGTGTTGCTGCTGTTCTCGGTCGTGATGCGCTCATAGCTCACGTTGGCGCGACCGTAAATCTGGATCCAGGACGGCACCTGCGCCAGCGCCGCCGCTGGCAGCGCGCAGGCTGAAGCAACCGCAGCCGCTAGCAGCTTTCTTTGCAGCTCCATGATTTTTCCCTTTCGTTGGTAGTTATTCGTTTGGGATCGGCCGCGAACGGCCGAATCGCCGTGGGCGAACTCTACTTGCTACGGGGATTTACGAGCAAGCTCGCCGTTGCGCCGGCGCAACGGCCAGTCAGCCTACTGGGAAAGGATCCACTTCACCAGGGCCCTGAGGTCGGCATCAGGAACGCTGGAGTTGGGCGGCATCGGAACCTGCCCCCACACCCCCTGGCCGCCTTTTTTCACTTTGTCCGTCAGCTTGGCTTCGGCCGCCTTGTCGCCACGGTATTTGGCGGCAACCTCCTTGTAGGAGGGGCCGACCAGCTTCTTGTCCAAGGTGTGACAGGCAAGGCAGCCATACTTCCTGGCAAGCTCCTCGTTCGCCCGCCCCGGCAGCGCGGCAACCAGCGTCGCGACGCCAAGCAGGAATGCGGCACGTTTCATGGCTTCTCCCTGAGTGTCTTTCGCAAGTCTACAAGATCGCTGATGGGCAGCAGGCAATTAACGCCCCGGCACAGCCAGCCGTTGACCGGCTCCGGCCGGGCCGGCTTGTCCAGGGCAGGGGGCAGGCCTGACATGCTGTCCGCAATCGCCAATACGGTGGTGTCCGGCAGGAACTCGCGCGCCAGCTCGGCCTGCCAGCCTGCCAGCGGTTCCGGCTTGCCGCGCAGCACCAGGACGCCGGGGGGCTGCAGGTGCTCATCCAGCGCAATCGTCATCGCGCCGTAGCCCGCCGGGGAGTCGCGCATCATCGGGTAGAACAGCTCGAGCGTGCGCTCCGCGGCGGCAGCGTAGCGCTGCTCGCCGGTCAGCCCCGCCAGCCGGCCGAGCCCCCAGGCAGCGACCGCATTGCCGGAGGGCGTGGCGTTGTCGTAGCCCGGCTTCGGACGGTGAATCAGCGCTTCGTGGTCGCGCGCGGTGAAGAAAAAGCCGCCGCCTTCGGCGTCCTCGAACTGCGCGAGCAGGACTTCGGCAAGCTGCTCGGCAAATTCCAGGTCCTGCAGCGAGAACTCGCTTTGCAGCAGCTCGATCAATGCCGCCATGAGGTACGCGTAATCGTCGAGGTAGGCGGCAAGATGCGCGTGCCCGTCCTTGCTGGTGGCGAGCAGCCTGCCGTCGCGCCACATGCGGCTGCGGATGAACTCGAGCGCGCGTCGCGCCGAGGCGATCCACGGCTCGCGGCCGAGCACGCGTCCGGCGTGCGCCATGCCGCGGATCGCCAGCGCGTTCCACGACACCAGCACCTTCTCGTCGCGCCCCGGGCGCACGCGCTTCGCGCGCGCCGCGAACAGCTTCTGCTTTGCCCTTTCGAGAATTCCTTCCTTGCCCGGCTCGACGGGGCGCGCGACATGCAGATGCCAGTGCCGGTTCTCGAAGTTCGGCGGCTGGTCCAGGCCGAAATGAGGCGACAGCACCGCGTACTCCTCGCCAGTCAGCGCCGCTTGCGCTTCGTCGCGGCTCCAGACGTAGAACTTGCCCTCCTCGTGCTCGCTGTCGGCGTCGAGCGAGGAGTAGTAACCGCCCTCGGGCGACTGCATCTCGCGCATGATCCAGCCGGCAGTCTCCTCGGCGCAGCGCGCGTACAGCCGCTCGCCCGTGACCAGCCAGGCGTCGGCGAGCAGCGAGAGGAGCGGCCCGTTGTCGTAGAGCATCTTCTCGAAGTGCGGAATCATCCACTGCGCGTCGACGCTGTAGCGGCTGAAGCCGCCCCCGAGCTGGTCGTAGATGCCGCCTTCGCACATGCGCTTGAGCGTGGTGTGCGCGATGTCGGTCTCGCCCTTGCGCAGGCACAACTCGAGATCGGTAGGGTGCGGAAATTTCGGCGCGGCGCCGAAGCCGCCGAAGCGGGGGTCGAAACTGGCGCGCAGGCTGTCGAGCACCGCGCGCAGCAAATCGCGCGACAGCTCGGGGCGGCGCGAAGGGCGCCGCGGCAGCGTGCGCGCGAGCGCCTTCTGCACTTCGCTGTTCTGGCGAGCGATGTCCGGCTGCTTGTCACGCCAGAGCGCGGCGATGCGCTCGCACAGCTCGGGAAACCCCGGCAGCCCGAAGCGCGCTGCCCTGGGAAAGTAAGTGCCGCCGAAAAACGGCGTGCCGTCGGGCGACAGGAACATGGTGAGCGGCCAGCCGCCCGGGCGCTGGGCGAGCATCTGGTGCGCGCTCTGGTAGATCTGATCGAGGTCCGGTCGCTCTTCGCGGTCCACCTTGACGTTGACGAACAGCCGGTTCATCACCGCCGCCACTGCCGGGTCCTCGAAGCTCTCGTGCGCCATGACGTGGCACCAGTGGCAGGCCGAGTAGCCGACCGAGAGCAGGATCGGCTTGTCTTCGCGCCGCGCGCGCTCGAGCGCCTCGGGGCCCCATGGATACCAGTCCACCGGGTTCGCGGCGTGCTGCTGGAGGTATGGGGAAGTCTGGCTCGCGAGACGGTTCGCCATGTTGCGGGGCAAAACCCGTGCCGCTGGGTCAGCGCACCGGGCGGGTGAAGGGAAAGACCTTGGTCAGGCCCAGCAGGTCGGTGATGAGGAGCACGAGGAACACGATCACGAGCGCGCCGATGATGCCTTCGCCGCCGGCGGGCAGGCGGTCGAGCTGGCCCGCGAGCTGCGCCACTTCTTCGTCGGTCAGCGCGGCGACCCGCGCCTGGACGTCGGCCGGGCGCACGCCGTGCGCCTCAAGCTGCGCACGCACGTCCGCGCGACCGAGCAGGGTCGCGACGCGGTCGCGTTGCGCGGCCGCGAGCGCGGCATCCGTCCCCACGATGGCGGCGTGCGAAGGCGGCGGCAGCCCGAGCCCGGTCATCGAAACCACGAGCAAGCTGGCAATAAACCGGCGAGTCCTGTTCATCCTGGTGTCTCCCGACTGTGGTTGAAGGCGAATGCCAGCTTAACATCCGGGACAATGAACGACCACCTTCCGTCAGGCGTGTTGCGCTTCTGGTTCGGCGCAGGCGAGGAATACGGCAGACGGCACAAGCGCTGGTTCGAGAAGGACCCGTCCTTCGACGCCGAGGTGAGCAAGCGCTTTCTTCCGCTCTACGAAGAACTCGCTGCCGGCGCCGGGCGCGAATGGCTGGAGAGCCGCGCCGATTGCCTCGCGCGCATCATCGCGCTCGACCAGTTCCCGCGCCAGCTTTTCCGCGGCTCGGCGCGCGCGTTTGCCGCCGACGCGCTGGCGCTGGAGGCGGCGCGCCACGCGATTACCCGGGGATACGATCGCAACATGCTGCCGGTCGAGCGCATGTTCGCCTACCTGCCCTTCGAGCACAGCGAGTCGCTCGAGGACCAGCTGAAGGCGTGCGAGCTCACCGCCCCGCTCGCGGCGTTTCCGGAAACCGAGGACGCCGCTCGCTACGCTCTGCGACACCGCGACATCATCCAGCGTTTCGGGCGCTTTCCTCACCGCAACGCGGCGCTCGGGCGCGCCAGCACGCCCGAAGAGATCGAATTCCTGAAACTGCCCGGATCGCGCTTCTAATCAGACGTTCGCGTCGGTAACAGCGCCTTCCGAGGCGGTGGAAACAAGCTTGCGGTATTTGGCGAGCAGCCCCTTGCTATGGCTGGGTTGCGGCGGCTTCCACTTCTTGCGGCGCGCAGCCAGCTCCTTCGCGGAGACGTCGAGATGGATCAGGCGCTTCTTGGCGTCGATGGTGATCGAATCGCCCTCGCGCACCAGGGCGATGGTGCCGCCGACATAGGCTTCGGGCGCGACGTGCCCGACCACCATTCCCCAGGTGCCGCCGGAGAAGCGGCCATCGGTGATCAGGCCGACCGACTCGCCCAGCCCCTGGCCGATGAGCGCCGAGGTCGGTGCGAGCATTTCCTGCATCCCCGGACCCCCCTTCGGGCCTTCGTAGCGGATCACCACCACGTCGCCCGGCTTGATGCGCTTGGCAAGGATCGCCTTCATGCACGCGTTCTCGGAATCGAACACCCGCGCCGGCCCGGTGATCGCGGTCTTCTTCAGGCCGGTGATCTTGGCGACACAGCCCTCGGGCGCGAGGTTGCCTTTCAGGATCGCGAGATGGCCCTGGCGATAGAGCGGCTTGTCGAGGGCACGGATCACGTCCTGGTCTGCGCGCGGCGTGCTGGGTATGTCCTTCAACTCCTGTGCGAGCGTTCTGCCGGTGATGGTGACGCACTCGCCGTGCACCAGGCCTGCTTCGAGCAGCATCTTCAGCACCTGGGGGACGCCGCCCGCCGCATGAAAGTCGGTGGCGACATACGGGCCGGAGGGCTTGAGCGCGCAGAGCACCGGGACCTTCTTGCGCACGCGCTCGAAATCATCGATCGTCCATCTCACGCCCGCGGCGCTCGCGATGGCGAGATAGTGCAGCACCGCATTGGTCGAGCCGCCCGTCGCCATGACGATGGCGATTGCGTTCTCGATGGACTTGCGCGTGATGATGTCACGAGGGCGCAGATTGTTCTTCACCGCCTCGGCCAGCACCCTGGCGGAGAGCGCGGCCGAGTCCGCCTTCTCCGGATCGGGCGAGGCCATTTGCGAGGATCCGAGCAGGCTCATGCCCAGAGCCTCGAACGACGAGCTCATGGTATTCGCGGTGTACTGGCCGCCGCAGGCGCCAACGCTGGGACAGGCGTTCTTTTCGATGCC
>Ga0209268_1001572_pt1 | contig 11113 bp, 8 predicted proteins | sample GraSoiAngelo_143_FD_185900 | JGI IMG/M metagenome (GOLD analysis project Ga0209268, IMG submission 185900) | Grasslands soil microbial communities from the Angelo Coastal Reserve, California, USA - 14_1009_02_30cm (SPAdes) (version 2) | ecosystem: Environmental > Terrestrial > Soil > Grasslands ... | reverse complement strand
TGAAGCTCGCCCCGATTACGACCGCACGCTTCGAGCTTTTCGCCTTGTCAATAATCCGCCGGCTATCGGTAAGAGTTCGCAAATAATAAACATGCGACAAATCGCCTCCCGGAATTGCCAGGCGCACCGGCTCTGCACCGGTCGCCAGCAACAGCGCGCCGTAGCCTAACGAACGGCCATCCGTTAGCGTGACCTTTTTCTCTTGCGGGTCAATTGCCGTGACGGATGTGTTTGTGAACGTGTCGATCTTTTGTTCGCGGTAAAAATCCGCTGAGCGCAGCGGAATCCACTCTTCCGACGCCGTGCCCGCGAGGTAATCCTTGGAAAGGTTTGGTCGATCGTACGGTAAAAACTCATCAGCGCCGATTAACCTGACGGGTCGGTCGTAACCTTCCCGCCGCAACATTTCAGCCGCCGCTCCGCCAGCTGCACCCGCGCCAACGATCACCACGCTCGCTGGCGATGATTTGGGTTTGCGCACCGGCTTCTCATCGATCTTGCTCGTGACGAAAAACTGCGCCTCGCGTTTATCGATCTTGTAACATGCGACGTTGTTCAGCGCCGGCGCGGCAATCGCCTCGCCCGTGCGCAGATCAAAACGCGCATGGTGCCATGGGCAGTGCACGGTGCAATCCACCAGCAAACCTTTTGCCAGCGGACCCCCGTAATGCGTGCACGTCGCGCCAATGGCAAAAAGCTCATCACCGCGCCGCGCGACGAGAACCTGCTCGCCAAATGCGTGTCCCAAAAACATCTCTCCATCGGCTACCTGATCAATTTTGCAGCCCTTCTCGAAATCCGGACCCTCGAGCTCGCCCGAAGCTTCAGCCATAGAATCTCCTGCGTTACGTCACATTAGAATCGCGTCGACGTCGCACATCGCGTGTGACGTGCGCGCACTCGCATGTCTGATTAAAACAGACATGGCAGATGGCGCAATTCAGCGGCTGGTCTAGTGAGGACTGCTCCTCCCTAACGATTGCGCCGACCCACTTTTTGTTCCTGAAAGCAGATCTACGCGAATGAGCGGATCGGTCGGTAGCACAACGGGGCCTTCCCACCGAAGAAAGCCAGCTGGCGCAGGATTTGTCAGCCAAATGTTTGTGTCGGGCACATCGACAAACAATCTTGCGAGGAAAAAAATTTCCGGATGAACGATGAAGCGATCGCCTTTCAGCGAGCGCCCCGACATTCTCATGCGGTCAAGTCCACCGTGGGAAATTGTCACTGTGACAACTTGTGGGCTAAGCGTTGGAAATGGCGAAAAACCGACTGCCTTGAGCTGAACTTGTTCGCCACTAAGCAGGCGTTTGCGCAGATTACTCAATGCGATGGTAAATCCGAATCCGGCAAACGTACGACCCGGCTCAACGTTTATCTTTTCCGATACGTCCTTGTGCTCTTCGCGGACGTGTGCACTGGCGATTCCAGACAGAAAATCTGCGGCGAATTCACGTTGCGACTCTCCATCCTTCGATTCTTTCCAGGACCATTTTTCCTGGATCAGTTCTGGCTGTTGTCGAAATTGCGTCTGTTCCTCATAGAATTCCCCGTCTGGGAACTTATAAGTGATCATTACGTGTAGTCGCTTGTTCTCCACCCACTGCCGGAATTCGCCATCGGCGATTTTCTTGCCGTCAATGCTGCACAGTCCCGGATAACCATGCGCGGCGCCTGCCAACTCGGTTACCTCGAGTGCAAAGATCGATGTCGCGAAGAATCCAGCGGGAAAGATCAAGAAACAAGCTATCAATTTTTTCACGAGCGTGCGCATCACGGGTATCGCGAAACGCAATCCAGACGGCTGCATTACCGGATGGTGGACTTCGTGATTTTGGTAACACAGATGTTACCATCTGACCCGAAATCGGACTCGACATCTGCAAGATCGTCGTTATTATTTTCGTCGATGAGCGTCGACATTCTTTTAGACCTTCGAAGGCCGCTCGCCTTCGCGTTGGCGCTCGTGTGGTGGCGATAAAAAGCGACCGTTTCTCAACGGGACGCTGATTTTCTCTCTTTGTCTCAAGCGAGAGATCTGGCGTTTGCACCAATGAAAATAAACCAAGGATTGTAACCATATGTTAATCGTGATGAAACCCGGCGCTGATGCGCAGGAAATCGACGCAGTTGTAAACGTGATCCAAGAAATTGGGCTGCGCCCTCATTCGATGCCAGGGGCGACGCGAACAGCCATCGGGATCACTGGCAACCAGGGTCCTATTGATGGAAGGCGATTCGAAAATCTGCCTGGCGTAGCGGAAGTCATCCGGGTCACCAAGCCGTACAAGTTGATCACGCTCGACTTGCGCCCGGAAAAAACAGTGGTGCGAGTCGGGAATGCTACCATCGGAGAAAGTGAACTCGCTATTATCGCGGGACCGTGCGCGATCGAGAGTCACGATCAGGCATTCGCTGTGGCGGAAGCGGTGCTGCAAAGTGGTGCGCGGTTCTTTCGAGGTGGTGTGTGGAAGCCCCGAAGTTCTCCCTACGCATTTCAAGGCCTGGGGGAGAAAGGCTGGAAAATCATGTCCGAGGTCCGCGAGACGTTTGGGTTAAAGATTGTTACCGAAGCACTCGAAGAACCTCATATCGATCTGATCGAACAGTACGGCGACGTCATTCAAATCGGCGCTCGTAACATGCAGAACTTTTCACTGCTCAGGCGAGCTGGCCGGTCGCAACTGCCGGTCCTGTTGAAGCGAGGAATGGCTGCAACACTCGAAGAATGGTTACTCGCGGCGGAATACATCATGGCCGAGGGCAATTACAACGTAATCTTGTGCGAGCGCGGCGTTCGGACTTTCACCCAGCATACGCGTAACACACTCGATCTTGCTTCTGTGCCGGCGATCCGGCGAATTTCTCATCTGCCGGTAATCGTGGATCCATCACACGGCACAGGCAGCGCGTACATGGTGACGCCGCTTGCGCGCGCAGGCGTTGCAGTCGGAGCCGACGGACTCATGGTGGAAGTTCATGACCATCCAGAGCTCGCCCTTTCGGATGGGGCACAAGCTCTGACGCCCTCGGAGTATGCCCAACTCGTCAAAGAAGTTCGTGCGCTCCGTGAGATTGCCACTCCGACAGTTACTGAGAGTCCGACACAGCACCAAGCGGCCTAACGAATTCAAGTTAATGCTTCTCCTGATCGATAACTACGACTCCTTCGCTTACAACCTGGCCCAATATTTTGGCGAGCTTGGATGCGAGCTTGTTATTAGGCGGAACGACGAAATCTCGCTCGATGAAATCGCTGTCTTAGCGCCCGAACATATCTGTATCTCGCCGGGACCCTGCACTCCGCGTGAAGCGGGAATCAGCAAAGACATCGTCCTGCGATTCGGGTCGAAGATTCCAATGCTCGGCGTTTGTCTTGGACATCAATGCATCGCCGAAGCGTACGGCGGGAAAATCGTGCGTGCTTCGACTCTCATGCATGGGAAGTCATCTACGATCAGACATAACGGAAGCGGACTCTTTACCGATTTGCCTGCGCCGTTTGAAGCCGGTCGATACCATTCGCTGGCCGTCGAGCGGAGTTCCTTTCCAAGGTGCCTCGAGATCATCGCTGAAAGCGACGACGGCGAAATCATGGCGTTGCGTCATCGCGAGTTCCCCGTGTACGGCGTGCAATTTCACCCGGAATCGGTTCTCACACGTGACGGCAAGAAAATTCTCGCGCATTTCCTCGCGCTTGAACCAGAAATCGCGATGGCGCGTCACAGGTCACTTTTCGTATGAAAGTCCGGCCAAAATCTCGGCGTTTCCCCCCGCCTCTCCCCTTGCTGCAAGGGGAGAGGACTAAGGTGAGGGGTTCCGAAACAGCCTGGAAATTAAATCTCCAAACCCTCACCCTGCCCTCTCCCTTCGGAAGGGAGAGGCGGATCAACGCGGCAACGCAAGGAAAGAAAAGTCAAACGCAATACGCCAGGTGAAAATTCAACTCACACCGACTCTGGAGGAATTCGCCGAGCTGGCGAAACGCGGCAACGTTGTCCCGGTTTTCGCAGAGTTTATCGCGGATAACGAAACGCCCGTTTCGGCATTCAAGAAGTTAGACGGCGGCGGTTACGGTTTCCTGTTCGAATCGACTGAGAAAAACGACGAGTCCGGACGCTTCTCCTTCGTCGGAATCGACCCACGGATCGTGATAAAAACACACGGTCACCAGCTACAAATCTTCGAATTGGGAGTTGAGCGGCGGACTGAAACAACAAGTGATCCATTGGATGAGCTCCGCAATCTGATGGCGCGCTATCAGTTTGTCTCGAACCCAAAACTGCCGCGGTTCAGCGGCGGCGCGGTCGGTTTCCTCGGCTACGAAGCAATCCATTTCTTCGAACCCAAAGTTCCGACAGCAGAGCGTGATGAACTGCAATTGCCTGAGATGATCTTCATGATTACAAGCAGCCTTCTCATCTTCGACCATCGGCTACGCACGTTGAAGATCGTCGCGAACGCATTCCTCGATGATGGCCCACTCGAAACACTTTATGCGCGAGCGGCTGAATCGATCCATGCCATCATTTGCAGGCTCACGAAACCTGCCGATCTTCCGCCGATTCAACCTGCCGATTGCGAAATACAGCCTGCTCACAGCAATTTTCATCCGGAAGAGTTCAAGCGCGCGGTAGAACAAGCCAAGGAATACATTCGGGCAGGCGACATCTTCCAGGTTGTCTTGTCACAACGATTTGAGTCCAGCTTCAGCGGCGACCCGCTCGATTTTTATCGATGCCTTCGTTTCATCAATCCGTCGCCGTACATGTTTTGTCTTAAGTTCGGAGCTGATTTTGCGCTTGTTGGAAGCTCGCCGGAGATGCATGTCCGGCTAATCGGCGACGGGGTGGAGATCCGTCCCCTCGCTGGCACGCGCCCGCGCGGCGACACTTCCGCGCAGGACGAGAAGAACGCTGCCGAACTCCTCGCCGATCCCAAGGAACGCGCTGAGCACATCATGCTTGTCGATCTCGCGCGCAACGATGTCGGCCGGGTTTCAGGCTTCGGCACGGTGCGCGTGACCGAATTGATGGAGATCGAGCGGTACAGCCACGTCATGCATATCGTTTCAAATGTCACTGGTCATCTGCGTACGGGCTGCACCGGGTTCGACCTGGTCAAAGCAACGTTTCCCGCAGGGACTGTCTCGGGAGCTCCGAAAATTCGCGCCATGCAAATCATTAGCGAATTGGAACGGACCAGACGCGGCTGTTACGCGGGCGCGATCGGCTATTTTGGATTCGATGGCAATGTCGATTCCTGCATCGCGCTGCGCTGCGCGGTTTTGAAAAATGGGAAGGCATATTTTCAAAGCGGCGCGGGCATTGTCGCCGACTCAAGTCCACATTCCGAGTACGAGGAAACGGTCAATAAAGCCCGCGCGATGAGAAAGGCGCTCGCGATGGCGACACGGATTACGCCATCCCGAAGAGGCGAACGCGGATGCAATGCAAGCGACATCGGCGATTTTAAACTGCGCGAACTAACGCTGCGCCTCATGCGCGGTGAGAATCTCAGCCGTGCGGAGGCTGGAAATTTTCTAGACCGTCTGCTGAACCCTGTTGCTACAGACGCACAAATCGCGGCCGCGCTTACCAGTCTGGCAGTAAAAGGCGAGACCTTCGATGAGCTCGCGGGAATTGCCGAAGCAATGCGAAATCGTGCACTGCCATTGCGATCGCGTCACGCACGTTTCATTGATACAGCGGGCACCGGATCGAGCACTGCAAAAACGTTTAATGTTTCAACAGCGGCAGCCTTTGTGATTGCCGGCGCCGGTCTGCCCGTAGCGAAACATGGCTCGCGAGCGGCAACGTCACGTTGCGGCAGCGCTGATGTGCTTCGGGCGCTCGGCGTCAACACAGCCGCTGCACCGGCGACCGTCGAGCGCTGCCTCAACGAGCATGAAATCTGTTTCATCTTTGCGCCACTTTTTCATGCTGCAACAGCCCGCGTCGCTCATGTGCGCCGCGAGCTTGGGGTGCACACGACCTTCAACATGCTCGGTCCCCTAACGAATCCCGCGCAGGCACCGTTTCAGATCGTGGGCGTCTGGCATCGCTCGTTACTTGAACGCGTCGCTTTGGCCCTGGCTCGTCTCGGCGTGAAGAAGGCATGGGTCGTGCATGGCGCGGACGGCCTGGATGAAATAACTATTGCGGACAAAACGTACGTAGCCGCCTGTTCGTCCACTGGCGAAGTGGAAACATTTACAGTGTCCCCCGACGACTTTGGATTGGAACGTCAACACTTCGATGGATTTTGCGGTAAGGGACCGCAAGAAAACGCACATCTGATCCACGCAATTTTGCAAGGCGAGACAACGAAAACGACAACTGCCGCGCGCGATCTCGTCATCATTAACGCCGCTGCCGCGCTTTATCTTGCGGGGGTTGCCCCCGATCTCCGATACGCAGTAGGGCTTGCCTGTGAAAGCATCGACAGCGGACGTGCTGCATCGAAGCTGGATGCACTGGTCCGGGAGACAAATCGAAAGCCATGATGAAAAGCATTTTCTCGCAAATCCTGGATCGAAAACGAAAAGCCGTTGCGCAGCTTCGAGCGGATCCTTCTTCCCAAGACTTTCGCGAGCGCGCGCTGAAGATTCGAAAGAACGCTGACCCGCATCGGTTGCTACGAGCTCTGGAGCCCAACTCACAGCGACTGAAAATCATCGCAGAGTTCAAACGCAGATCGCCTTCCGCTGGAATTATTCGAGACGATTTGGCGGTCAGTGACATTGTTCGCTGCTACGAACGCGGTGGCGCTTGCGCAATCTCGGTTCTAACCGACGAAGAATATTTTGGCGGCTCGATTGCCGATCTTTGCGCAGCGCGATGCCGTACGGACCTGTCGCTTTTGCGCAAAGACTTTATCATCGACCCGATCCAAATTTTCGAAGCCGCCATCGCTGGAGCCGACGCCGTACTGTTGATTGTTAGCGCACTGGATGACCATTTGTTAACAGAATTGCGCGCACTCGCTGAGGAAGAACTGGGACTCGACGCCTTAGTTGAAGTGCATACGTCCGAGGAATTGCGGCGCGCCCTCAATTCAGGCGCAAGAATCGTCGGAGTAAATAACCGCGATCTCAGAACGTTTGAGGTTTCACTGAATACAAGCGAGCGATTGATCGCCGAGGTTCCGCCTGACAGAATCCTGATCAGCGAAAGTGGACTGCAAAGTGCAAACTCGCTGCTTCGTCTTCGTAAAGTCGGATTTCGCGGTTTTCTGGTAGGCGAAGCATTGATGCGCGCGCCTGATCCCGAAACGGCTCTTCGCAATTTGGTCGCCGCGGCTGAAGATCGGCAATTTACAGAAGCTTCAATTGAGGCTCGCTAATGATAACTCCAGTGCAAATCAAGATTTGTGGCGTCACGAATGTTAAAGACGCCAGAGCGTGCTCCGAGCTCGGAGCCGGCATGATTGGCTTCAACTTTTATCCCCAAAGTTCACGTTATATTGAGCCCAAGCTCGCCCAGCGAATTATCGACGCAGTATCGCCTCGAGTTTTGCCAGTCGGAGTTTTCGTAGACGCCAGTGCCGAAGACGTTCGGACCACCGCGGACGCGGCCGGCGTTCGATGCGTCCAATTACACGGGGGCGCGTCAGCGGAAACATGCAGCGAACTAGCTCGTGAATTTCGTGTGATCCGGGCGTTCTCGACGGATCCTCAGTTCCGACCTGAAGAGGTCGCGTTATTTGGCGATTGCGACGTGCTGGTTGACGCGCATCATCCGACCCTCCGCGGCGGAACTGGCCGGACGTGTGATTGGCTATCAGCGAGAACAACCCGTTCCTTCGCGCGATTCCTCGTTCTCTCCGGCGGCTTAACCGCAGAAAATGTCGGTCAAGCCATCGCAAAGGTAGCGCCTCACGCGATTGATGTTTGTAGCGGCGTTGAGAGCGCGCCAGGAGTAAAAGATCACCAGGCTGTGGAAGATTTTATTACCGCAGTGCGAGCTGCCAATTCCTCGATAAACCCTTTCTGCTCTTCATAACTCCAATGCAGACATCGCCGATTACAAAAAGCGAGCCGGACGAGAGCGGGCACTGGGGAAAATTTGGCGGACGCTACGTTCCTGAAACGTTAGTCGCCCCTCTGGAGGAGTTGACTAACGAGTTCATGCACGCCAGAGAGGATCCTGGTTTCTGGGCCGAACTCAACCAACTGCTGCGCGATTACTGTGGCCGGCCGACACCCCTATTTCACGCGCGGCGGCTAACAGCTCACGCCGGAGGAGCACAAATCTATTTGAAGCGTGAAGACCTTTTGCACACCGGCGCGCACAAAATCAACAACGCCGTGGGCCAAGCATTGCTCGCGGGCCGAATGGGCAAGCGCCGCGTCATTGCTGAGACGGGTGCGGGCCAGCACGGCGTCGCGACCGCGACGGTTTGCGCCTTGTTCGGATTACGCTGCGTCATCTACATGGGCGCAGAAGATGTGCGGCGGCAGGCACTCAACGTTTTCCGAATGCGATTACTCGGCGCTGAAGTGGTCACTGTAAGTGCTGGCACGCGCACACTAAAGGATGCAATCAACGAGGCGCTGCGAGACTGGGTAACGAATGTGCACGATACGTACTATTTGCTCGGCAGCGCACTCGGTCCCCATCCGTACCCACTGATGGTACGCGAATTTCAAAGCGTCATTGGACGCGAAGCGCGCGAACAAATTTTGTCTGCGACCGGCAAGCTGCCGCGCGCGCTGGTTGCCTGCGTAGGAGGTGGTTCGAATGCGATCGGTTTGTTTCATCCTTTTATTGCAGACGAAGAAGTCCGGTTGATCGGTGTAGAAGCCGGAGGACGCGGAGATTCGTTAGGTGAACACGCTGCGAGATTTCACGCTGGTATGGCTAGTGGCGGCGGACAGGTCGGCGTTCTGCAGGGCACGATGTCCTACGTGCTTCAGGATGCGAACGGTCAGATTGCGACCACTCATTCGATCTCTGCTGGCCTCGATTACTCAGCGATCGGGCCTGAACACGCATTCCTGCATGACAACAGGCGAGCGGATTACGCCCGAGCAAGTGACGCCGAGGCGCTCGAAGGATTTCAACTTTGCGCCAAGTTAGAGGGAATCATTCCCGCACTAGAGACGGCACATGCTATCATGCCCGCAATTCGTGTCGCTCGTGAGTTGTCGCAAGACGACTCGGTCATCATTAATCTGTCTGGCCGCGGCGACAAAGACGTCCAACTCGTTGCGGATTTGCACTCGCAATGAGCCGGATACGCGACACGTTCGGCAAGTTGAAGCATTGCGGACGCGGCGGATTCATCCCGTTTATCACCGCAGGCGATCCCGATCTGGTAACCACCGAACTCCTTCTGGTTGAACTGGCGGCAGCTGGCGCGGACATCATCGAACTCGGTATCCCATTCAGCGATCCGGTTGCCGATGGCGAGGTGATTCAGCGCGCCTCCGAGCGTGCGCTGCAAAGAGGTGTGACAGTTCTGGACGCGCTAAGATGCGTGTCGAACGTAAAGAAGCGCATCGACGTCCCGATTGTGCTCTTCAGTTATCTCAATCCCCTATTGAAGTTCGGCAGAGATCGGTTGGCAGACGAGGTTCAGCGGGCTGGAATTGATGCAGTGCTGATAACTGATCTGACTCCGGAAGAAGGAGGGGCTTGGATCACAGCATTTCGTGATCACGCTGTAGATCTGATCTTTCTCGTTGCTCCTACTACTTCAGACGAACGGCTAAGGCGCATCGCTGAGCAGACGAGCGGGTTCATCTACGCTGTGTCGCGCGCAGGGGTTACGGGCGCCCGAAACGAAATGCCTCGTGACGCCGAATCTCTCGTAAAACGTGTGCGAGCAGTGAGCGACTTGCCCGTCGCCGTTGGATTCGGAATCTCAACGCCGGAACAGGTTAGCCAGGTCTGGCGTTTTGCAGACGCCGCGGTCATCGGCAGCGCTCTCGTGCGGCAAATCGAAAAACTCGCTGGTTCGCCGGACCTGGTAGCCGGGGTTGGCGAATTTGCGCGATCACTTCTCGTTCAAAACACGCACGTCGTGACCTGAATGGTCGGTTCGCTCAATCAAAGAATTTTCAACGATTCGCTCCAACCGGGAACATAACTTTATCTGGCTCGGCATTGAGAGCGGCGAGCAATTTGGGGATTAAGCGCGTTTTGACCGAGCCGGCTTCACGCGGCGACACAAGGTAACGTACGATCGCGTTGATCCAGGTTACTTCATCGACACGAAAAATGACTCGCGGGCGCGAACGAACTTCAAGTTCATCAACCGGTGTGCGAGCCAGCAAGTCACGGAAAACTTCAATTCGCTTCATCATCTCTTCGCCGAGCTCTTTTTCAACAATCTGCTGCATGGTCTCGGCTACAAATTTCAAATCGCTCTGATAGGCGATCTGAAATTTGATTTCATTCCAGATATAGGGAAAGAGCGGCCACGAATAGTTATAAACGAGTTCGTCGAGTACTTTTTCGTTCGGAAACTTGATCAGTCTGCCACTCGGATGATCACCGGAAATGTATTGGCCTCCGAATTCCCACAACGTCGTGTCCAGGTAGCCGACATCGATGACATCGCCGGTAGCGTCACCTATCTTGATTCGATCGCCAACACGATAAGGCTGGCGAACAAGAATATATATCCAAGCGATGAAACTCTTCATCGGCGTTTGCACAGCCAGTGCAATAATGATTGATCCAACGCCGAGCGCGGCAAGGGCGGCATACCAATTGACGAAAATTATCGATATCGCAATGAGCGCGATTAACAGTGCAACGACAAGATGCATGATGCGCTGGAGCGTGAAACGAGTCGAGGCATCCTCAATACGAGCGAGGCCATATACGGAAGCAGCTTGTGCGATTGCGAGTACGAGAGTGATCAGCGCCGTGCCGCGTAGAATTCGCGCCGCAATATCGACAATTGGCTGCGGCAGCAAAATCAGCCTCGAACCAAGTAGCAAATACAGCAAGGCACAACCAAGAAGAACAAGCGCGTATATAACAAGCCAGAATTTGCCTCTTCCCTGGGCTTTGACCTTTTGGCGGCGTTTTTCACCGGTGGCCCGCTGGAGCTCTTTGCGAACTTCGGGTTGCTGGGAGATTTCCTCTGCGGTCTCCGGCAT
>Ga0209268_1001571_pt1 | contig 11114 bp, 10 predicted proteins | sample GraSoiAngelo_143_FD_185900 | JGI IMG/M metagenome (GOLD analysis project Ga0209268, IMG submission 185900) | Grasslands soil microbial communities from the Angelo Coastal Reserve, California, USA - 14_1009_02_30cm (SPAdes) (version 2) | ecosystem: Environmental > Terrestrial > Soil > Grasslands ... | reverse complement strand
TATTTGCAGAAATGGCAAATCCCAGCGGTGCAAGGTATCGATACGCGGGCCCTAACGCGACATTTGCGCACCCGTGGCGCGATGAAAGCATGTTTGACGACGGAAGCGATTTCGCCCGAAGAGGCGACGCAACGAGCAATTGAAGGCGAAGGTGTGATCGGAATGGATTACGTGCGGGAAGTATCGACGCCGAAGATTTACCAATGGGATCCCAATGACAAGTTAAGTACGCCGTGGTCAATCACAGCTGAGAATGGCGGGACCAAACGCGCGCTTCCGCCGGTCCGGTTTCGTATCGTGGCATATGACTATGGCATTAAAGAAAATATCTTGCGCCTCCTGCGGCAGAAAGGCTTCGGCGTCACGGTTGTCCCCGCATCGACAACCGCGGAGGAAGTGCTTGCACTCAACCCGGATGGAATTTTTCTTTCGAACGGCCCTGGTGATCCAGCCGCGCTCCCGTATGCGCATGAGGCGGTACGCGATTTGATGGGCAAGAGACCGATCTTCGGGATTTGTCTCGGCCATCAAGTCCTTGGCTTCGCCTTCGGCGGATCGACCTTCAAGTTGAAATTTGGACATCGCGGCGCGAATCAGCCGGTGAAAGACTTGCGCAGCGGCAAAGTGGCGATCACCGCGCAAAATCACGGTTTCGCTGTCGATCCGGACTCGCTGCCGTCGAATGTCGAAGTAACGCACGTTAATTTAAATGACGGCACAGTGGAGGGAATGCGACACAAGGAATTGCCGATCTTCAGTGTGCAATACCATCCGGAGGCCGCACCCGGCCCGCATGATGCTGCCTATTTCTTTTCGCAGTTCACCGATTTAATCGAAGGGAATTTGTAGCCGCTTCGCTGTGCGAAGCGCGGCAGTGGGATTTTTGCAACGCGCGCGTCGCGTCGCTTATAGAGTGAGGACTACAATTGACCGCGCAGCAAATCAGCAGAAGACTCTCTTCATGTTTAATTCAACTGCAAACAGACCAAGCGTTTTGAAGGTGGCAGTAGCCGTCAGCTTCAGCGCGGCTCTGGCTTTCTCTCCGCTTGCGCTCGCGGAAGAACACGAGCACGGCAAAGAAAGTCTCGATGCAGCCGCGGGCAAAACCGTCACCGGCGAAGTGGTCGATATGATGTGCTACGTCGACCATAACGCAATCGGTGAGAAACACGGCCAATCATGCGGGGCCAAATGCATCAAAGGAGGCGGCCCGGTCGGCATCGTGAGCGATGGCAAAGCGTACCTCGTCGTTGGAGAACATAAGCCAATCAACGATGAACTCGCCGAACTTTGCGGCAAAAGCATTACCGTGAAAGGCAAGATCGCGGAACGCGGCGGCATCGCGATGATCGAGAACACCGAGATCGTTAAGAAATAGCAAAGAAGTAATCCAAGCAAGGCGCGCAAGATGAGCCGGGAGCCGAATTGCGCGCCCGCTTTGTTTACCATTTCCTGCCTTCAAATTTTGGCGTTGGCCGCACCGCGGTTAGATCATTGCTGCGTCCTCAGCACGATCACTTCCCGCAGCATCCGCAAGCTGTCGTAGATGAAATGGACCTTGCTCCCCTCGGCATGATTCCAGCGCACCGGAATTTCGCGGATGCGTAACCCGGCACGTTGTGCCAGATAAAGCAGCTCGACGTCGAAGGCGAAGCCATCGATGCGAGCGGCTTCGAAAATGGGACGGCAGACGTCGATACGAAATGCTTTGAAACCACACTGCGTATCCCAAAACGGCAGGCCGGTGGCGAAGCGCACCAGCAGATTAAAAACGCGACCCGCCTGTTCACGCCGCCACGGTTGATGCTGGCCGATCAAGCGGCGGTCCAGCGCACGCGAGCCAAACGCGATGTCGACCTCGCCGTGGGCAATCGGTTCGATCATCTTCGGCGTCTCCTCCAAGGGCGTAGAAAGATCGGCATCGAAGAAAAGAGCGATCGGCTTTTGCGCCGCCAGTAATCCCAAACGCACAGCGGCCCCTTTGCCGCGATTTGGAAAATTCTCGAGCAAACGGGTTTCAATCTTCGCCGCTTCTAACGCTTCCCGTGCGATTAGTGACGTTGCGTCCGTCGATCCATCATTCACGACGATTAATTCGCTCTCAGGGCTGGCGTTGCGAAGATAATCCAGCGTTAGACGCAACGTTTCATCGATACGCGAGGCCTCATTGAAAGCAGGAATGACAGCAGAAAACGCGGGCAACATAGTCATGGAATTGTAGAGGCGCTCGCCGCAGCGAACGCTTTTCGACCAAAACGAAGGCTACTTGTAAATCTCCACAACGAATTTGCCGTTTGGATCGACGTATCCTCGGTACATTCCAGAGGTGTTAAACGGCAAGACGATGTTGCCTTGGCGGTCGATCGCGATCAACCCCCCGGTGCCGCCGAGCTTGGCCACTTTATCGAGAACGGCCTGCGCAGCCTCCTTAAGTGACATTCCGCGATATTCCATCAGGGCCGAAATATCGTGTCCGACGGTTGCGCGAATAAAATATTCTCCATCACCAGTAGCGGAGACAGCACATGTTGCGTTGTTCGCGTAGGTGCCCGCCCCGATGACCGGTGAATCGCCCACTCGCCCGGCCCGCTTATTAGTTGTTCCGCCGGTCGAAGTGGCCGCGGCGAGATTGCCGTTTTTATCGAGCGCGACTGCACCGACGGTGCCATGTCGATCTTGGTCGGAGATGATAAATTTCTTACCGCCCGATCCGCCGCTTTTCTCTGCGGCTTTTACCTTTTCCAAAGCATCCCAACGTTCCTTTGTATAAAAATATTTTTGCTCGACAAAATCCGCCCCGTTCTTCTTCCCAAACGCTTCCGCACCTTCGCCGGCCATCATCACGTGTCCGGATTTTTCCATAACCAGCCGGGCCAGGCTGACCGGATTTTTGATGTGCTCTAAACACGCAACCGCACCGGCCCTGAGCGTTTTGCCGTCCATAACAGCAGCATCGAGTTCATTGGTTCCAATACTTGTAAAGACGGAGCCGCGACCCGCGTTGAAATTCGGATCGTCCTCGAACACGCGCACGACGGCCTCCGTCGCGTCGAGGCTCGACCCGCCGCGCTTGAGAATTTCGTAACCCGCCGAGAGCCCACGCTCGATTCCCGCACGATATTCGCGCTCACGTTCAGGCGTCATTTTGCTACGCTCGATGGTTCCAGCGCCCCCGTGTGTCACAAGTCCGAAATGTTTCGTTTGCATGTTTGGCAGATCGTCTGGTCGTCCTTCGCTCGGACCGTTGCCGCGACCCGCTTGTTCTTGAGCGAGCGCCGGCGCCCCGGCACTAAATAGCACGACGGCAAAGAAGCAATTCGCCGTGCGAGACAATTTCACATTGTGCTGGACCAAATCTGAAGGCAGGCGCCGATCCTAACGCACCGGAGAGCTTTGTGTCGAGAGCCTTCATGCCGGGGTAAAGGCGTTAACCTGCCAGATGATCAAACGACATTTTCTACATCGGAGCCATGCTTTGTCCTAAACGCCTCAACTTTCTACTTTTCCACACGACGAACTGGGGCAACTTCTCGTGGACATGGCTAATACCCAACGGAACTCTGAGCCCGGCGAAGCAATTCCGACGAATCCGATTGTGGTTGTACAAGACATCGGTCAGCTAAGTCGCGATTTCCTGCGCGAAGTTGGGAGCATGTTCTGGTTCATTGCGCACACGTTTGAAGAAACAATCGACCGCCTTCGCCATGGCCGCGTGCCCTTTCGTGCGGCGAGTTTCTTTCGCCACACCGAGCGCGCGGGTGTGGACTCGGTGCCTCTGGTTGGACTCGTTTCATTTTTCCTCGGCTTGACGATGGCGTTATTGACTGGTTACCAGCTTCAGCGATTCGGGACCGAGCGTCTTATCCCTGGCTTGGTGGCAATCGGTTTTACGCGGGAACTTGGCCCGCTGCTTACTGGTATTATGCTGGCCGCGAGAATCGGTGCAGCTTTCACCGCCGAGCTCGGGACAATGCAAGTCTCCGAAGAGGTCGAGGCGATCGAGGCGATGGGAATTGGGCCGCTCCGGTTTCTTGTCGCGCCAAGGATGCTGGCATTGTTTTTCTTAATGCCTTGTCTCTCCACTGTTTCCAACATCTCAGCGATTTTCGCCAGCAGCCTGATTTCTCGCGCTTATTTTAGCATCGCTTTCCCCTACTTTCTCGATCTCGTAAAAGACGCGTTACTCATCCGCGACATCATCACTGGGGTGCTCAAAAGCTTGATGTTCGGCTTGCTCATCAGCGCAATCGCATGCTATCGGGGATTGACCGTGAAAGGTGGCGCCGCTGGGGTTGGCACCGCCACAACTTCGAGCGTCGTCACCGCCATCACCACCGTGATCGGCGTCGATACGCTTTACAACATCGTTTACACAACGTTTTTTCCCACGTGAACGCAGCGAACTCCCACATGGTCGAGCTGCGCGACGTGCACATGCAATTTGAGGAAAAAACAGTGCTAGACGGGCTTTCGCTGAAGGTTCAACCCAAGGATCGCCTCGTCGTTATGGGTCAAACCGGCAGCGGCAAAAGCACAATCCTACGTCTCATCCTCGGGACTTTGCACCCGAACTCCGGTTCAATCTTTTTTAAACAATTTGAAATCACGCGGCTGCGTCGCCGGAAATTGCAGCAAGTCCGTCAACACATCGGCATGGTCTATCAATATTCAGCGCTACTTAGCTCGCGCAATGTTCGCGACAATGTCGCCCTTCCGCTAGAAGAGGTTACCGATAAATCGCGCCAGGAAATCGACGAGATTGTCGATCAAAAGCTTGAACTCGTCGGCATGCAAGATGCCAAGGAGCTGCTGCCTTCGGAGCTAAGCGGGGGCATGAGAAAACGCGTCAGCCTGGCACGCGCGCTCGTCCTGGAGCCGCAACTGGTTCTCCTAGATGAGCCCTCGGCTGGTCTCGATCCAGTCATTGCTTCCGTGATTGACGAATTAATCATCAGCTTGAGTGAAAAATCAAGGGTAACGTCAATTACAGTAACACACGAAATGGGCAGCGCATTTCACATCGGCACGCGAATGGCGATGCTCTATCAAGGCAAAATCATTGAAGACGCCGAACCCGAACAATTCAAAAAATCGACCAACCCCGTGGTCGCTCAGTTCTTGAGCGGAAGCACTGAAGGCCCCATTCTGAAGGACAGCCAAGATGCAATTGCAAAGAAATGAAATAATGACCGGTCTGCTGGTGATCGGCACAGTAGCCGTGTTGGCCTTTGTTCTCGTCCTGCTGGGTGCCCCAGGGCTTTTCCGGCCGCTCGTGACCTACAAAATCTATTTTGATAATGCTGCTGGGATCAAAGTAGGCGCGCCCGTTATGCTGGCAGGCCGAAAAATTGGCCAGGTGCAGAAATTATTTTCGCCAGTCTCGCGCGAAGAAGATGAGCGCGCGCAAAAGGCTGACGCCGAATTGCACCCACCCGAGCCAGGCGCGACCCCTAGCCCCACGCCTACAGAAGCCAAACCAAACCAGCCGAAATACGAAGTTCGGATCGAGGTGCAGGTGGACAAGAGAGCGGCTGTCTACCGCGATGCACACGCCCGGCTGATGCAGTTGGGATTGCTCGGCGACATGGCAATCGACATCACACAGGGGACGCAAAACTCCGGTCGCGCGAAAGACGGTGAAATGTTCCCTGGCGAACGTGTTCCGGATTTCGGTGAAGCCGCGGCCAAGATGCTCGAAGTTATCAAACCGGTAGCTGCAGAAGCTACTTCCACCATGAAGGATCTTCAGAACACGGCGCAAAATCTTAGTCGCCTTACCGACGAAAATTCCGAGCTGAACCTCGCGCTCGGCGAGTTTAAAACGTTCGGCGAGCATCTTGTCGATTTAACCGCGCCTGATGCCGCTCTCTCACATTCACTTAACAACATAGAGAAAATCAGCACAGAGCTCACAGACAACAACAATATCGGCGTCTCACTCCAGAACTTCCGCGATTCCTCCGAGCGATTGAAAGCCACCATGAACGATCTCGATCCCGCCGCACGCAACATCAAAGATTTCAGCGAAACAGTGAAAACCCAACCGTGGCGTCTAATCTGGCCGACGACAAAAAAATATCCCGAAGAGCAACAGCAAACCGCATCGGCGGCGAGGCAAACAATCAACGTTCGCAAGAGCACAAAGGCGAAGCCAAGCGCCACTCCGACACGGCGCGCCGCTTCCCGCGAATAAATGTTGCTGATCGTCAGGTAGCTTTTGTTAACGCGTCGTTTTGCAAAAGCTTTAGAACCGCCACTTGTGCCGAAGCAAGATCAATTTCTTTTTCGACTTCTTCCTCTGTCTTTGCTTTGAAACTGTTGATGAAATTTCCGTTGAAGTAAGCTTCAACCACGGAAGGATGAATGTAACACTCTCGGCAAACCGCCGGGGTGTTGCCAAGAATCTTTGCAACCGCCCCGATTGCGTTTTTAACGTTGGCTTTGGCTTGCTTCTTTGTTTCAAACGCACCAGCCGTGCTGAGCGCGATCGCGGCGAGTACTGTTCCCGCCCAGGTGCGAAAATCTTTCGCCGTGAAATCTTCACCTGTAATCTTGCGCAGATACTCGTTTACGTCCTGCGAAGTGATGTCGCGCACTTTGCCCTCGTCATCGACGCACTGAAACAGGCTCTGGCCGGGCAAATCCTGCAGCCGCGACACAATCCGCGCGATCCGGCGATCAGTTACATCTACCTCGTGCTGCCGCCCGCTTTTGCCACGAAATCGAAAACGTAGCTTCGATCCTTTCACGTCAACATGTCGATCTAGCATAGTGGTAAGACCGAACGATTTGTTTTCGCGCGCGTACTCTTCATTGCCAATGCGAATCAGGCTTTGCTCGAGAAGCTGAACGACCGTCGCAAGCACTTTTTCTCGCGACAGACCAGGCAGAGCCAGATCTTTCCTTAGGCGTTGCTCAATTTTCGGCAGCGCTTTTCCAAAACTAGCCAGTCGCTCATACTTGTTTGCATCGCGCATCTCGCGCCAACGATCATGGTAACGATATTGTTTGCGCCTACGGGCGTCGCGCCCGGTGGCTTGGATGTGTCCATTTGGGGACGGACAAATCCAGACTTCACTCCAAGCTGGAGGAATGGCCAGCCGCTTAATGCGTGCGAGCCTTTGTTCGTCACGAATCGACTTTCTATCCGTATCGAAATATTCGAAGGCCTCCCCGTTCGCCTTGCGCGTGTAACCGGGTTGAGTGTCGCTTACATAACGCAGCCCAGCTTCCTCAGCAGCTTCGATTGGATCGGTGCCATTCTTAGGATCGACAATCTTTCTCTTCTCTTTGCGACCGTTCTTTGCCGAGGCGTTCATGTAATTTGAATTCGCGAGTCGAAACTGTAGCGGCGGTCTATGACCGTCGATTGAATTAATGCGAGCCCGGATGTCTTCGGGGTCGCAACTGATCAAGGCCCGTAGCTCTTCGTGAACTTCTTCTTAGACTCGGACTCGTTTGAAACCGAAGCCGAAATTGGCTCGGATGCTTTTGACTCCCCTTCGGTGCTTTTCTCCGGGGAGGCAGGCTGCTGCTCCGGCTTCGGACCCGGGGCCGGAGTCGCGACTCCGGAGGTTTTCTGCGCAACTTCGACATACGCCATCTGCAAATTGGAAAGCGCGTTGCCTAGCACTGTGGACTCTTCGCTTGTCAGATTTCCTCGCGTTTTTTCCTGAATCATTGCCAATTGATCGATGAACATTTTTGCCAGTTCCAGATTCACTTCGCCTTCGCCGGTTTTTGGATTTGGAATCTGACCGAGAAACAGCGCCGCGTTTTGTGCATGCATCATCACAAACTCGATGAAGCGTTGCGAAAGCTCGCCGCTCTGTACGCTGGTCTGGACTTCAGCCATGGCTCACTTCTTGTTCGCGGCTGCGGAGCCTTCCGGCGGTCGCACCGTCGCAAGAACGTAAGGTTGATCGCGAAAATATTTCGCGGCCACGCGCTTAATATCATCGAGCGAGACTGCCTCGACACCGTGCTCGAGGGATTTGTAATAATTGAAGCCAAGCCCGTAGATCTCGTCCAGCGCGCATTGGTACCCGAATGAATCGTTGCTCTGATTCGCAATCTCCTGCTGTCCGATCACCTTCTTTTTCGCGCGCGCTAATTCTTCATTCGTAAGACCGTCAGTCGCCAGTTTGTGGATTTCATCGAGCAACGCTGTTTTTACTGGCTCGATCTTTTGCGGGTCCGTTCCGAGGTAGAAGGCGAAAAGTCCCGGCACGAGCCCCTCCATCTGGTTAGCACCGACATAGTAGGCCAGCCCCATCTGCTCACGAATCCGAACGAAAAAACGCGAGCCAAGATCGCTACTTGCCTCATCGATTAGCTGCAGCGGGTATCGGTCCGGGCTGAAAATATCTGCGCCGCGATATCCGACCATGATTACCCCCTGCGCTTTCTCTTTTCGGCTTTCGACAGTCTCAATTTTGTTCAGCGGCGCGGCCGGATGTGCATCGGTCAAGGCGAGCGTGCCGGGTTTCATCCCAGCAAGGGCCTGCTCGAAGAGCTGTTTGACCTCTGCTGCCTTCACATCGCCAAAGACGAAAATGACTCCGTTTTTTGCGACAACATAGCGATCTCGAAATTCGAGCAGATCTTTCCGAGTCAACCGCTGGATCGAATCGACCGAACCATTTGCCCGCAGCGCGTAAGGATGCTGCGTGAAAAGCGCTTGCCGCAAGATATTACGCGCCACAGTCGTCAGCTGCTCTTCATCCTGTTTGATCGCGGCAATTTGGACTTCTTTTTCGCGCGCAATCGCTTCTTCCGGCATGGTCGCATTCAGCAGCACATCCGAGAGCAACTCGACGCCCAATTTCACATCGGGCTTGGTGATATCGAGCGAAACGGCGAAGCTATTGTTGCCCGCCTCGCTTGAAATGGAGCCACCGACTGCTTCGATCTGATTTGCAATCTGCTCGGCGGTGCGCGTCTTGGTTCCTTTCAAAAGCACCTTCGCCATTAAGCGTGTGATGCCATTTGTTTGCGGCGTTTCCGCGAGAAGGCCGCTGCGAAAAACTGCGCCAATTGCGACCAGCGGCAGGCGCGCATCTTGGCGCACCAAAAGTCGCAATCCATTCGAGAGTTCGAACTTTTGGACCTCACCTACGCCGACGGGTTTTGCCGCCTCGGTCTTTGCGAGCAGCGAACCTTTGGGATTCAACGAGACAACCGTAAGGTTTTCGTTCGTCAGGTAATGTGCCGCGACTCGTTTTATGTCATCGAGCGTCACCTTCTGGGCGGCATCCAGATAATCCCGGCTGAAATTCAGATTGCGCGTCAGCAACCAATTCGAGCCAATATCGGAAGCCTGGCCGCGCATCGTAGTAAGTGCGCCGAGATGATGACTGAGCGATATTTTTTTGGCTTTCATCAACTCCTCTGTCGTAACGCCGGCTTGCTTTACTTCATCAAGAATGCGCAGGACCAATTGCTCCGCTGCCTCGCGTTTCTTCGGATCAAGAGTGGCATCGATTCCAAACAAGCCCGGATCGCCCGGCGTGTAAGAGAATGCTGAAATCCGGTAGGCCAGACCCGCTTCTTCCCGCACGCGCCGGTACAAGCGCGAACTGCGCCCATCGCCAAGAATACTCGAGAGAAGATCGAGTGCGGGGACGTCCGGATTCGTGACTTCTGGAATATGCCAGGCGAGCGAGAGATGCGTCAGTTCGGTTGCAAATTCCTCGTGCACTTCCCGCCGGCCCAGTTGCGGCGGTTCCTCAGGAATGAAGAGCGGCTTTAGTGATTTCTCCGGGTACGCCTTGAAAAATTCGGTAAGCTGTTGACGCACTTTCTCCGCATCGACATCTCCCGCCACGACAAAGGTAAGATTGTTCGGAACGTAGCGCGTTTTGTAATACTGCATCACCTGTTCGTGCGTAAGCTGGTTGTAAATTTCTATCTCCCCGATCACCGGAAAGCGGTACGGATGTCGTTGATAGGCGGTGGCAAAAAGCCGCAGCCCGACCACGCGGTCGGGATCATCCAAGCCCATGGCGAATTCACGCCGGATTACTTCCTGCTCTTTCTGGTACTCCTCCGGCGGCAGGGTCGAGTTCATCATCGCATCAGCTAAAACGTCGAGGGCAGTGGCGATGCCATCCTTCGGTACGTCGATCCAAAAAACTGTGCGATCGAAAGAGGTGTAGGCGTTAATGTAACCGCCGACATCCTGGATTTTTTGCGCGATCACATTGGTCGATCGCGTCTTTGTGCCTTTGAAGAGCATGTGTTCGAGAATGTGAGACAACCCGGCACCGAGATGTTCGTCCTCGTCGATGCTGCCCGTGGCGCACCACGCCTGCACACTTGCCACCGGAGCGCTGTGATCTTCCTGCACGATGATCGTGAGTCCATTTGGCAGAAACCATTTTTGTGCGGAGCTCGACGGAAAGGTGATCCCCGTCGAATTGTCGGTCGGTGCTGCTTTCAAATTGGCAGAACTAAACATACTCGCAACGATCAGCGCCAGACCCGGCGCAAATCGGATCATACGGATTTAGGCACTGGCAATTCCAGCCGAGGTTCGGACGCCGTTGGGTTGGCCGGAGCGAACGGCTTCACAAAAGCCTCTTTAAAATCATATACGTTCTTGAAATCCTCCAGCGAATCTTCCTCCGTCTTCCCGAAAATTCCCGCTGCGATCAAGTTGAAAACCATGTGCCCGATATCTTCGCAGCAATGAATGCCCCAGGCGGAAAATACCGTCATCACCATCGGCCCGAATTCCTTGAGAGCATATTGTCGCACGCCGTCGAGCAATTCCGGTCCAGCCACATGACGCACCGTGGCGCCCTTGATTTTCTTCTGCTGCTTGGTCGTAAAATCGAGGGCGTCCCGCAGAAAGACGTACGCGTCCCGCTGATAACGCGGATCATTCGCGACAATTGAATCAAGAGCTTCGGTAAAGCCAATTTTTTGCATGAGAATGAAAAAGGCGCGGTTTGATCGCGCTGCCTATCATAACCAGCAACCGTTGAATGAGCAACTGCCGGGAAGATCGTCAACTGCTACTTATCCGAACAAACGGCGAATTGAGCCAGAATATTTGCCGAGTGATTCGTGCATACGGCTAATCCTCGAATTGTTCGTCGACCGAATCGAGA
>Ga0209268_1001565_pt1 | contig 11120 bp, 10 predicted proteins | sample GraSoiAngelo_143_FD_185900 | JGI IMG/M metagenome (GOLD analysis project Ga0209268, IMG submission 185900) | Grasslands soil microbial communities from the Angelo Coastal Reserve, California, USA - 14_1009_02_30cm (SPAdes) (version 2) | ecosystem: Environmental > Terrestrial > Soil > Grasslands ... | reverse complement strand
AATTCCTCATCATCAGCGCCGGCTACTTTCAGGCCATGGGGATACCCATCCTGTCCGGCCGTGATTTTGAAGATCACGACACTTTCCATTCTCCTCCCGCTGCCATCGTCAACCACGCCTTTGTTAGTCGTTTTTTCCCCGGACAAGACATTCTCGGAAAGCGGCTCCGTGTGTGCTGGACGATTGAAACGCCGGTAGAAATCGTTGGCATCGTCGCCGATGCCCGCCAGGCAGACTTGCGTGGGGCTCCTGAGCCCACCATCTTCTTGTCCAACTCTCAGGCCCCCATGTATTTCGCCACGCTGGTCGTCCGCGCCGTTGGCGACCCGCGTCAGATCGCGAACTCCGTCCAAGCCGCTGTTCACCGCGCGGATCCTGACCAGGCAGTCTCCGATATAAGAACGATGGAGACAGTATTTTCCGATTCTGTAGCGAGTCCGCGTTTTCAGTCGATTTTATTGCTGGCGTTCGCGGGGCTCGCTCTCGCACTCTCCTTGACTGGTGTCTACGGAGTCGTTTCGTACTCCGTGAGCGAGCGGACTAACGAAATGGGGATCCGGGTTGCCCTAGGTGCTCTTTCCGCGGACGTTGTTCGCTTGGTTCTCCGGGAGGCGCTTGCCCTCGGGGCGATCGCTCTGGCTGTTGGCCTGGCCGGTTCTCTGGCGCTAACTCGCGTCCTCAAAACGCTGCTCTTCGAGATTACGCCGACAGACCCGATTACTCTCGCCGCGGCCTGTAGCGTGATTCTAGGAGTGTCGGTTCTAGCCGCCGTTTTGCCAGCACGCCGCGCTTCGCGGATCGATCCGATGGTGGCCCTGAGATACGAGTAACCCATGGCTCTCGGAGAGCCACAACGAAGGATGAAAATAGCCGCTCACTGTTGAGCCAATCTTTTCAATGAGATACGCGGCTATTTTCATAGGAGATACGCGGCTATTTTCATAGGAGATACGCGGCTATTTTCATAGGAGTGAGAAAAAACGCTAGAAAGCTGCAAGGGAAAAGACTGGTGTTGGTGAGGTGAATGAATGAAGCTCTGGGTTTGGCGGCGTGCTAACGCGCAATGCGGAACTTGACGAAGAAATGGGTACTCCTTTGGATATGGTCACGGAGGCGCATGTGGAGCGCGGTGCGAGCCGGAGAAACGCGGAGAGCACGGCGCGCGTTCGGAAACGTCGAACTGGCAAAGCAAAACGGCGCGCGATCAAGAGGCTGTCGGCAGACTGCTCGCCAAGGAACTATCTGGTGTAACCGCCACTGATCCCGTAACGTTTTCTGCGGTCTCCGTTCTGCTCACAGCCGTGGCCTTGTTCGCTTGCTACCTTCCCGCGCACCGGGCGATGCGCCCGGCTCCCCTGGCCGCGCTGCGGTATGAATAACACAAGGAAACAGGGGTAATTCAGATCCTCATTTGAACGCTTCCAGGCCCGCCAATTTGAGGCTATCTGATTGAGGCATAAGGTGCTACGGTCAACCTAACCGCAAGGGCAGATTCCTGTCTAATGATTCGAATGCAGCCGAGCGATGAGAACACCCGGGCCATCGCGGAAAGCGACGCCGTCGCCGTGGAGCGCACGCTGGCGGGCGACCGGGATGCCTTTCGCGTTCTCGTCGAGCGCCACAGCCACAATGTTTTCCGGCTGGCTTATCGCATGACGGGGAACAGGCAGGATGCGGAAGAGGTGGTTCAGGAGGCGTTTTTGCGCGCGTACCAAAAGCTTGGACAGTTTGCCGCGCGAGCCAATTTTGGGACCTGGGTTTATCGCATTGCCGCGAATTATGCGATCGACCGCATGCGGCAGCGCAAAAAAGAAGACACGCGAAAAGTCGAGCCTGCTGTCCATGAAGAAGGAACGGAAAACGATCCTGTGACGCTGGTGCACGACGCGGCACCGACCCCGGAACGCCTGGCTCACAACATCGAGCTCCGAGAGCACATGGAGATGGCCCTTGCCGCGCTCTCTCATTCCGAAAGGACCGCCTTTGTGATGCGGCATTGGGAAGGATGCGCCATCGAGGAGATTGCGCAAGTCCTGAAATCGAGCTCAGGCGCAGCGAAGAACACCGTTTTTCGCGCGGTGCAGAAATTGCGCCTGGCTTTGCAGCCCTTCGTGGGGAGAGGGACGCAAGCCAGAGCGATAGGAACGGAATCATGAAACACATGACGGAAGAAGAGTTGATTGCCTACCGCGAAGGAGTGACCGCCGAGCGGGCTGGAATGGCGCGGCACCTGTCGGTTTGCGAAGAGTGCCGCGCGGAATTGGAACGAATCGAAGCTGTACTCGCGGCACTCGATACGTTGCCCGTGCCATACCCGGGTGATGACTATGGACAACGCGTATGGCAGCAGATTGCCCCGCGCTTGCCGGAGAAACCTGCCGAGTGGTGGCAGTCTTGGTTCGAACCCAAGAGGCTGGGAGCATTGGCAGCCGTGGCCGCGATGCTGGTCATAGCTTTCCTTGCAGGTCGCATTAGCAGACACGATCGCCCAGGCAATGATGTTGTTGCCAATAAAGAGCAAATCCGCGAACGCGTCCTGGTTGTGGCTGTTGGCGAGCATCTCGGCCGCTCAGAGATGATGCTCGTCGAGCTTTCGAATGCCGCGCCTCGCGATCCCGCGCAAAAGCACGTGAACATCTCCACTGAGCAGCGCCGTGCCGAAGATCTGCTCGATGAAAACCGCCTGTACCGCCAAACCGCTCTGCAGGAAGGCGACGCCGCACTTGCCAGTGTCCTGGATGAGTTGGAGCGCGTGCTTCTGGATGTTGCACACAGTCCCGAAGAGGTCACGCCGGCGCAGCTCGACAAGATTCGCCAGAAGATTGAGGCACAGGGAATTCTGTTCAAAGTTCGCGTGGTTGGCAGGGAGCTCCAGGAACGGCAAAAGGCTACCACGCCTCCGACCGAGCACAACAGCTCTCGAGAGAGCGAAAGGAACAAAGCATGACCCTTCGGAACGCAGTGTGCAGAACGAGCACCGTGTGGATTGCAGTGGCGGCGTTATTGCTGTCACCGGCACGCACGTGGGCGGCACGGCTCGCCACAGCCAGTTTATCCGCCGACAATTTCCTCCAAGACAGCCAGGATGCTCAGGACAAAGAACAGGAGCGGCGCGATCGCGAGCAAGAGGCTCGCGACAGGGAGCAGGAAAAACGCGATCGGGAACAGGAAGCCCACGACCGCGCGCAGGAAAAGGCCGATCGGCTGGAAGAGCTCTACGAGGACGGCCGAGAGGCACTCGATGAAGACCGCTACGACAAAGCGGAGGCGAAATTCGATCAACTCGCCCAGCTGAAGGGCCCGCAGACCGACGCGGCGCTCTACTGGAAGGCCTATGCGGCCAACAAACTCGGAAAGCGCGATGCAGCCTTGGCCACACTGGCGGACATGAAGAAACGGTTTGCACAAAGCCGCTGGCTGAAGGACGCAAACGTCCTGGAACTGGAAGTCAAACAATCGACCGGGCAACAGGTCAAGCCCGCAGACCAGAGCAACGAAGAACTGAAGATGCTCGCGATTCAGGGACTCATGAACAGCGACCCGGAGCGCGCCATGCCCCTGCTCGAGAAGGTGATTAATGGCACAGGCACGCCTCGCGAAAAGTCGCGCGCGCTGTTCGTCTTGGCGCAAAGCGGCTCGGCGCAGGGCCGGGAGATCATTGGAAGAATCGCCAAGGGCCAAAGCAATCCGGAACTACAGCGTGAGGCGATCAAATACCTCGGTCTTTTCGGCGGAGCGCAGTCCCGGCAAATCATGGCGGAAGTATATGCCACGAATCCCGACCCTTCCGTGAAGCGCGCCATCTTGCGCGCTTACATGCTGGGAGGCGATCGCGAACACCTGTTTGCCGCTGCCAAAAGCGAAAAGGACGAATCGCTCCGCCGCGAAGCCATTCGCCAGCTTGGCCTGGTTCACGGAGTCGACGAACTCGAGCAGCTCTATCAGACAGAAACTTCAACGGACGTTCGCCGCGAGATTTTGCAGGCGTTCTTTCTTGCGGGCGAATCTGAAAAACTCGTCCAGGCAGCGCAATCGGAAAAGGATCCCGAGCTGCGGCGGGCGGCCATTCGGAACCTGGGCCTTATCCATTCCGATGGATCGTCCAAGGCGCTTCAGACCATTTACAGCCGCGAGACCGACCGCAGTTTGAAGGAAGAGGTGCTGAACGCCTTTTTCCTGCAAGGGAACGCCGTGGCCCTTGTGGCCATTGCCCGCGGCGAAAAGGACCCGGAGCTCAAGAAAGCCGCGGTCTCCAAGCTTTCGTTGATGCATTCCAAGGAAGCAACCGATTACTTGATGGAACTTTTGCAAAAATGAGGTGGCCGATGCACGTGAACGACATTCTGACAATGGGGCGCCGAATTCTTGGCCTGGCGATGATTCTCATGGGCATCTTTGGCACAGTGGCACAGCTCGCTAAGGGCTACACGCTTCGGACGGATTTTGTCGAGAGCTTGGCCTATGCGGCAGCTCCGCAAGCAGGAACCGAGATGCCGCGAATCGAGAGCGCTCGCGCCGAAACAAGGGCCGTCTCGGGAACCCTGGAATCCACTTTCCACAGCATCCTCGCGCAGGCGGAAAAGCCGCAATGGGTTGGCTACAGCGTCGATGAAATTCCCGGCGAGAGAAATGTGTGCTGTGGCAATTGGAATGACGGAGAAGGCTGTGGAACTTGCCGCCTGGAAAAGGACCATGACGCAACTGGTGGCGCTGGGCACGCCGACTCGAGCATCAAGCTGGAAGGCGCGCGACGGCTCGTTGTGCTCCTTCGATTGGAAGCCAAGCTAGTCGCACGCATTCGCGTCGCATCGGAAGATTGCACGCTGGATGCAGGGGGGCTCCCGTTTCTTTGGCTGAGCGGTGTGAAGCCTGAGGAAAGTGTCGCGCTGCTCTCCACCTATGTGCAAGGAGCGGAATTCGACCGGCACGAGCATCATCACATCGCTAGCGGGGCGCTGACGGCGATTGCCTTGCATGCCGACGCCTCCGCCGACCGGGCGATGGAATCCTTCGTTTTGCCGGAACAGCGCGAAGAGTTGCGCAAGCAAGCCGCGTTCTGGCTCGGCGCGGCGCGCGGGAAAGAGGGTTTGAACACGCTTGAGCGCATGGCGAAGAACGATCCCAGCTCCGACGTTCGCGCCCACGTAACGTTTGCTTTGTCGGTCAGCCACGAGCCCGGTGCCATCCAGGAGATGATTCGCATGGCGCACGACGACAGCAGCTCCCGGGTGCGCGGGCAGGCCCTTTTCTGGCTGGCGCAAAAAGCCGGAAAGAAGGCGGTAAGCACGATCACCGGGGCGATTGAAAACGATCCCGACACGGAGGTAAAGAAGAAAGCGGTCTTCGCGCTGAGCCAGTTGCCGAAAGACGAAGGCGTTCCCAAGCTGATTGAAGTCGCACAAACCAACCGAAATCCCGAAGTGCGCAAGCAGGCCATGTTCTGGCTCGGCCAATCCAACGATCCCCGCGCTCTCCAATTCTTCGAACAGATACTTCTGAAGTGAGGTAGCTCCTCGTAAAAACCCGTCGATTTTAAAGTTGAGAATATTGTATGCCGAGTCCTGTCTCTCGACGGACTTTACCGAGCCAAATCCGCAGCCGGACGCGACAAAGATGTAAAAGCGTTGAAAGAAATCAGGGGCCTCAAGGAGTTGAAGCAACGTCTCGGAGAGGAATGACCGCCGCGGTATTTCAGGCTAGCGAAGAAGATCCTCCAGCTGGACCCGTGCATCCGTCTTGGCATCGCGATATTTCACGATGACAGCAGCCTGTAGCGACAGGCCCCATTTCGCACCCACAGGATGCGACACCGCGCGCGAACCTGGAACAACGATGGCTTCTTCGGGAATGGCGAGCGGCTCGGTGTCCGTCGCCGAGTAAACCGCTTCACGGACCAGGTCGTAGACCGGAATCGAACGATTGAGAATCGTACCTGTGCCAAGCACGGCCCGGCGCCAACCAGCACCTCATCTTCGACAATCACGGGCAGCGCTCCGGCGGGCTCCAGGACACCGCCAATTTGCGCCCCCGCCGAAATGTGGCAGCTCTTCCCCACCTGCGCGCAACTGCCAACGAGCGCGTGCGAATCAATCATCGTGCCTTCGCCCACATACGCCCCCACGTTCACGAACATCGGCGGCATGCAAATCACGCCGCGGCCAATGTAGGTTCCGTCGCGAATGCTCGAGCCCCCAGGAACGATGCGCACTTCATCGGAAGCCGTGAAAGTCCGAACAGGATAAGTGGATTTGTCGAAGAACGGCTGTTTGGCGGCGTCAATGGACATGTCCGCGATGGCACCCATGCGAAAGCCAAGAAGGATTCCCTTCTTCACCCAGGCGTTGACGCGCCAACCGGCTTTCGCCGAGGCGTCGGGCTCCGCCGCGCGAATTTCGCCGCGGTTCAGTGCCGCCTTGAAATCACGGAACAGCCGGTGATGTTCCTCTTCGTAGTGCTGCGGCGCCTCGTCGAAAAGTCTTTCAATGAGCGATGGCTGCATGCGATCTCTCGCGGGCAGGCGCCGCGGTCGCGCGTTGGACCAGCCCCAGCGACTCCAGTACCGCGCGGATGCGCGCGCGATTTTCCGCTTTTGGCGGCACCAGGGGCAGGCGCCACACCGGCTCGAGCAACCCCATTTCCGCCAGCGCCGCTTTCACCGGAATGGGATTCGATTCGACGAAGTTGACCTCCATCAGCGGCTGATAGCGCCGGTGAATCGCGCGCGCCCCGGCGCAGTCACCTCTCAGCGCAAGCCTCGTGAGCTCGGTCATTTCTGCCGGGATCTCATTTGAAACAACGGAAATCACGCCACGCCCGCCAAGCGCCACGAGCGGCAGCGTAATCGCATCGTCGCCGGATAGCACGATGAAATCTTCGGGCACCAAATTCAGAATCGCGGCCATCTGCGAAATGTTGCCGGAGGCTTCCTTGATGCCCACAATATTTTCGATTTCCGCGAGGCGCTTCACCGTGGCAGGCTCGATGTTCACGCCCGTGCGGCCTTGCACGCTGTAAAGAATGACGGGCAGCGGCACCGCATCGGCGATTAGGCGAAAGTGCTGATACAGGCCCTCTTGCGTGGGCTTGTTGTAGTAAGGCGTTACAGAAAGAATCCCATCCACGCCGATCTCCGCAAGCTCTCGAGCGCGAACGATGACCTCCCTCGTATTGTAGCCGCCAGCACCGGCAAGGACGGGAACTTTCCCCTTCACAACGTTGACCGTTATCTCGACGACGCGCAGATGTTCTTCGTGTGTAAGCGTCGGGCTTTCTCCGGTTGTTCCGCAAGGAACCAGAAAGTCGATTCCTCGATCGATCTGGCGTTGGATCAGTTCCTCTAGCGCCAACTCATCCAGCGCACCATCGTTCCGGAAGGGTGTGACCAGCGCTGTCCCCGTGCCAGTAAAACGAGTTCCTTTCAGCATGTTGTTCCTCCCCCTGGATTCCCTAGATTTCACTACTACGGGCTGGTTTCTTTTCATGGCTCGCGATTCCGTTTCGGAAAGACCTCAGCTCAATTCGCCGAGGATCTCTCGAAACTCGAAAACCCCCTGCTTGCCGGCAAGCCACCGCGCCGCGCGCAAGGCGCCGCGCGCAAAGCCTTCACGGCTCCGCGCCGTGTGCCGCAGCGTGATGGTATCGTCCGCCGAATCGAAACCGATTTCATGCGTTCCGGGATGTGCCCCGGCGCGATTTGCCGTCAGCGTGAGCGCTCGGTTATAGCCGGAAGCGCGGATTTCCTGGGCAAGTTTCTTCAGCGTTCCGGAAGGCGCATCTTTTTTCGCCGAATGGTGAATCTCCCAGCCCCACGCTTCGTATTCCGGATATTTCGCAAAGAAGCATGCCGCGTGCGCCACCGCCCGCATAAATACGTTCACGCCAACAGAAAAATTCGGGCTGTACACCAGTCCGGTTCCCGCCGCGAGCACCGCTTCGTGAATCGCCGGCAGATGCTCGTACCAACCCGTCGTGCCGCAAACCGCGTTGATGCCCAGGGAAACCAGACGGCGCAAATTAGCCGGCGCGGCATCGGGAGTGGTGAATTCCACGGCCGCATCGACGCCTTGCAGGAATTCCGGAACGATCGCCGCATCATGGAGGTTGTTTCCGCGCGTGAATTTGGCGCGCACATCAAAGCCATATTGGGGCGCAAGCTCGGCAATCAGTCGCCCCATCTTTCCGTTGCCTACGATGGCGAGCCCAAGGCTCATGCCGCGCTCCTCCCCGTAGTCAGCAATTGCGTGGTCATGCGCGTGTAAATCTCCACCGCGTCGCACAGCTCTTTTTTCGCCACGCGTTCTTCGGCGGTGTGCGCCACGTGAATGCTTCCCGGCCCGATCAGGAATGGCTCACCCCACGCCCCCCTGAACGTCGGGATGTCCGTCGTAAACGCGACCACCGTCGTCGGCAGCCCGTCAAGCTTGTTCAAGCGAATCGCGGGCGTATAAAGAACTTCGCTCGCCTCGGCGCGGCCTGCCACCGCGGAAGCCACGGCTTGCCGCAAAGCCGATGGATCGCCCACGGTCCGGAACATCACCTCTGCCTCCGCCTGATCCGCCACAACATTGGGTGCGCGCCCGCCGCTGATCGTGCCAATGTTCAGCGTGCTGCGGCCCAGCAAGGGATCTTCGGGCAGCGCAATGCCTCGAATCTCCTCGAGAACGTCTAGCAGGGTATGAATCGCCGAGTGGCCCAGCTCGGGGTATGCGGAATGCGCCAGTCTGCCCTTGGCTGTAATTTCGTAGCGCAGGGCGCCCTTCGATCCCAGGGCCAACTGATTCTCCGTCGGCTCGCCGTTGATCAGAAACCGCGCCCCGCGCGGCGAAGCCGCGGCGGCCTTCGCGCCTGCACTGTTGCGCTCTTCGCCAACCACCAGCAGCAAACCGAAATTGCGCGTGCCGGCAGCGAGCAGTCTCTCCGTGGCCGTCACCATTGCCGCGATGATGCCTTTGCGGAACCGTGTCCATGTGCGTCGAAAGCGTGACGACCGGCTCGCCCCACGACGCAAAAAGATTGTCGCGGCCGGGCTCGGCCGAGATCCGCTGAATCTGCCCGTTGCTCTTCCCCGCCAGCTCGGACAAACGCGCAAAAAGGTAGTCCGTCACGTTTTTCTCATGGTTCGTAGTGGACTCGATGTCCACAAGTGCGCGCGTCAATTCGAAAAGGTGCATCCGCGGTCTCTTCTGCCCTGTTTTTCTTTTGTCGTCTTTTTCGGAGAAGCGAAACGAAAGGAAGGACCCGCGAAGATGGCTCGGGGCTGCCGCCTCTCGATAGCGCTCCATCCGTTTCTGCGCGGCCAAAAGGCCGCTCACATAGACGGACGACAGCGGACAGGCCTTAGACCTGCCCTCCAACCGCCGCGCTCCAGCTATCGCGGCAGTTTCGGCGGACAACCAACTGGAAAAAGTTGCCTCGGCCTCATCGGTCGAGAAGCCCCTTTCGCTCAGGCGTCCGAAGCGGATCGGAACCGCGCGCCCGGCTACTCATGGCCTCCGCACCTCTACCAAGAAAGACCCAGTCTAGAGCATTCGACCGGCAAAAGCCAACGAAATTTCTTTTCCCCGAATTTAAGAATCGGGCGGATACCCTTGTTGATGAACTCCATTGGCAAGTCTCCGGGCAGAAGTTCTTGCAGCTCGGCGGCTTTGCCGCGCCCTTTCACGTTTCAAGAACGGTTGTTGTGGGCGTCAGAGTTCCAGCGGCTTGAGCGGAACGTGCTGTGAGGCAACCAGAAGCTCCCCGGCAAACGCGGCTTCCGCGGGACGGCGGTCGAGCGCTTCCTGGGCGCAGATTTCCGCGGTGAACGGGTTGTTATTCTCTTCGGAGAGATGCGCGAGTACCAGGTAGCGCGCCGCGGCATCGAAGCCATCGGGGTCGGAAAGATACTCGCTCACCGCGTGATTCGAAAGATGCCCAGTGCGGCTCAGGATGCGCTGCTTCACCACCCACGGATACGGACCGACTTTCAGCATCTCGAGATCGTGATTCGATTCCAGGATCAGGCACTCGGCGCCGCGCAGATGCACTTTCACCAGTTCCGGCATGTAGCCAAGGTCCGTCACCAGCGCCACTTTCGTCCCGTTGGTCCGAAACGTGAAACCAACCGGGTCGGCCGCATCGTGCGGGATGGCAAAAGCGTGCACCTCGATGTCGCCCACCGCAAAAGGCTGCCCCGCATGAATCATCTCCACGCCGCGCAGCCGCTTCTGGAAAGTCTCGGGAAGGATGTGCTTCATGGCGTCCATGGTCGGCTCCGTGACGTACAGCGGCGCCTTCCACAAGCCCAGCATTTGCGGCAATCCGTTGCAATGATCGGTGTGTTCGTGGGTGATTAGGATGCCGTCGATTTGCTTGACGTTGCTTTCGACGGCGGCAAGCCGCGCGAGCGTCTCGCGTTTGCCAAGCCCGGCGTCCACAAGGAGGCGGGTGCGCCCCGTCTCGAGCAACGTGATGTTGCCCGAGCTGCCGGACGCCAGAATGGAGACCCGCAAGCTGATCGTGTAGCTCCTTGCCACAACTCAGGTCGGCGCTCTTCCCGACTCCGTCGGGGAGACCTGAGAACTGCCCCTTCACGACAGCTCCAACGAATTTTCCGCAATCATGGCAGAGCGCCGCCATGCCGTCAACAGGTCTCGCTCCAAATTTGCGGGAGCAACCACTCGGCGTACACCAGGGCAAGATCATCGGAAAGGGCTCGCCTCTCACGGTGAACCGCGTTTCGGGTTGGATGCGTCTCCCCTCTGCCGTTTGATATACTCGCGCCGCGAAACATGGAAAGGTACGATCTCATCGTCGTGGGTTCCGGACCCGCAGGCCAGCGCGCCGCCATCCAGGCCGCAAAATTCGGCAAGCGCGCCGCTTTGATTGAAAAATTCGAAGTCGTCGGCGGCACCGCCATCAACACCGGCACCATTCCCAGCAAGACCATTCGCGAAGCCGTCCTGCATCTTTCCGGCTATCAATACCAGAGCATTTATGGCGTCAACTACCGGGTGAAGGAACCCATCACCATGTCCGATCTCTCCTTCCGCGCGCTCAACGTCATCAAAACAGAAATCGACGTGATTCGCGCCCAGCTCTCGCGCAACGGCATCGACGTCATCACCGGCACCGCGAGCTTT
>Ga0209268_1001564_pt1 | contig 11121 bp, 7 predicted proteins | sample GraSoiAngelo_143_FD_185900 | JGI IMG/M metagenome (GOLD analysis project Ga0209268, IMG submission 185900) | Grasslands soil microbial communities from the Angelo Coastal Reserve, California, USA - 14_1009_02_30cm (SPAdes) (version 2) | ecosystem: Environmental > Terrestrial > Soil > Grasslands ... | reverse complement strand
GGTCCGCGGGGAGGGATCATCGGACTGGCGGAGGTATCCGAGCCGCCTCGGATTCAACCGGAACCGAAAGAACAACTGCTGTTCATCCGGAACAGTGAAAAGTTCCGAGGAGACCGCCTTCGCGTAAAGATCCGATTGCTCAAACTGATCGAACCAGCGATTCAACGGACGTATCTTTCATCGCGGGCGGAATTCGCTACCTTGAGCATCTTGCGGCGCCCGCGGGCCACGAATTTTCGCGTGACGCGAGAAGAAGCAAAAGCCCTGGAAGGCATTGTGGACAGCATGGCTGTGGCAGCTGCTCCTCATGATTCAATGAAAGGAGAGAAACGGATCGTATTTGCCCAGGCGTAAGCACTAGCGCCCTTAACATGGGACCAGCCGCAAGGAGCACTCGCCGGAGACCGCACATCGGTCAGCGTGTCCGTAGACAAAGCGAAACGGGCAGAACCCCCACTTGGAAGCGCAGGGAGACCCTCTCCCTCGAGGAACACGTCGGGCTTTTCTTCCGCACCTGTGGCAAGACGATCCAAGGAAAATGCCGGAGACGGTCGTTGCGAAAGAAAGGAGGTCGGACGGGAATTGAATGGGATTCGGACTTGATCCAAACAGCTCTCGCTAACTTAGCCCTGCCCGACTACTTTCCGGACTGGCTGCTCTCTCAGAACTCCATGGCTGATGCGCAACGCGACGGATTTCCACTTCCTTCGGCAACTCGGTCCGCCAGGACGGATTCTGTTCTACAGGGTTTAAGAGTCGGTTTTCTGAAACCCATCGAACATCTCATTCTCGATGACTCCATCAGCAAAGCGATTCACGCCAATTCGGCGAAGCAGGGCCTCGCCCGCTTCGCGAGTTGCGTGTTGCAAAGCGGCGTCGGACTACTCTACCGAGCTATCAAGAGCAACATCGCTGACTCGCTCCATGTCGTGATTCAGATCAAGCGCAGACCAGGACGCCGCTACGTCTCGGAAGTGCTCGAAATCAACAGCTACGACCCCGACGCGACCCCTTCGATTACTGTGCGATCTACCAGACACAGGAGCCATCCCAATGACGACGGACGAAAGTCGAAACATGAAGGACATCTCAGCAAGCGAATACATCCGTACAAACTTTCATCCGTCTGATCGGATTGCCGTCCTGGTCCGCAACGGCGGTACGGGCGAAACGATCCAGCGTATCGCGACTGCTGAACGGATCGCGGGAACTTCCGCTCAGGAATGGCTCCAGCACAAGAATGAAAAAGAGGCATGCGACATCTACATCGGAATGAACACTCTGAAACCCGAGGCACGCACGCGAACTAAGGGGGACATTCAGACCATCCGTCATCTTTACCTGGACATCGATCACGATGGCCCGTCGGCCTTGGCGAAGATTCGGCAATCCAACCTGGTGCCGCCGCCGAATTACACCGTAAATACATCGCCTGACAAATTCCAGATCGTGTGGCGGGTCGAGGGTATTGACCGGGAACACGGCGAGGCCCTGCTGCGTGCCATGGCACGCAAACTCGGAGGCGATCCTGCGGCCACCGATTCCACTCGCGTTCTGCGTCTACCGGGATTCATCAACCGAAAGTATAAAACCGACTTTCGAGTGCAAGCCGAGAAGCACACCGACCGCATTCATCACCTACAAGATTTTCGCCTACACACTGAGCCGATCGACAACAACTTCCGCGCGCACTACAGGCTGTTAACGCAACGGTCTTCTGAAACGCGACCCTTGAGCCAGTCCGAGCACGATTGGATCTATGCGAAGCGGGCCCTCGCCCGCGGCGACGACCCCGAAGAAATCATCCGCAGGATCGCGGATTTTCGCAGTAGTGAGAAAAGCGACCCGCTATACTACGCGCGGCTAACCGTCAGCAAAGCGCAGCAGCACCTTGCGACGGAAAAGGCAACTCCGACCCAGCCGATTGATGGCTCTCACAGATCAATCTAGCGCGTTCAATTCGATTCGTTTATCCGAACATCCATGAATCAAGTCGAAGTAGAAGTGATAGACTCAACCGAGCTGGCAAACGGCTGAACACACCCGAAACCTGGGTATGTTCCTTTGCCTTCTGGTGGAGTCTGGTCGAGCCGTCCTTCTGCCGCACGCGTACACGGTATCGGACGAACCACGCTCCATGGTGAATGTACAACCGCCCATCTTGGGCTGACAACCTAGCCACTCACGGAGTTCGTTGCTACCCCAAGCAAACCGTACGTAGCGTCCAGGACGGAAATGCGGAATCGGATCGCTTTTGCGCTTTACGTTGGTCCGTGCTGGGAAGTGGGAACAACCACATCCGCGATCGTGTCGGGCATATTTGCATGCATGAGTTCAGACGGATGCAAGCAAGATGTTGAAGGCAATTGCCGAAGACAGCGATTTAAGTAAAACAACGCTTCAGCACATAAAGAGTAATACCGAATGATGTTCTTGTGCCCGAGGTGAAAATCGGCAGTGAACCAGATGTTGAGCATCCCGGATCCTCTCACTTCACCGTGGCAGCGACGCGAAGAATCTGTTTTTGGATGGAAGAGCGCAAGTCCTTTGGGAGGAGGTCCGCTTGTTCGAGCGATTTCCAGCCTGCGACGGTCTTCTGCGCAGTCTCGACGGCGATCTTCCAGAGCGGGCTTGCTGGAATTCTTGCCTTGTCGGCGAAGCGGCGCATCTGGTCTGGGGTGATCTCAGAAAGGCTGCGGCTGTCGCCGAAGCTCAGGCCGAGCTTGTCGTTGGGAATATAGGGCAGCGTGGCGACAAAATCGTAGCCCGGCGACAGGACGGGCGTGCGGCGGTTGGGATAAAGGAGGGACCAGTTCTTGAGATGCATATCGGCGTTGCCGATCAGCACGGAGAATACGAGGCGGCGGACGAATTCGAGTATGGCGTCCTCGCCGATTTCCGCCCAGAGGACAGCGGCAATGTTCGCGTAGCTGTGACGTTTATACTTGTCGTTGGGAAATTCCCCGAAGACTTGGGCGAAATCCTCCATATGAACGGGCTCCCCACCCGGCTTTCGGTCGAAACGCTTCACGGCGAGCGCTCGGCCTTCCACTGTATGCGCTTGTTCGGGCAGTCCTTTGATGCTTGCTATATCTACGAGCTTGTTTTCAGGGACGGAGATGCCGACGCGTCGGGCCAGTTCCATCATGGCGAATTCATTCTCGGGAACCGCCTTATAGCGGGCTGAAGGCAGCTTGACGATCCACGATCCGCCCATGCCGTCCACAGGAATGGTCAGGCCGCCAGAGGCCTCCATGACGGCCGAGAATTTCAACTGCACTCCGGCGAGAGAAAAACGCAACGGTTGTTCGCTGTCGTGCGCATGGTCGTGCTCATCGTCATGATCCTGATGAGCCTTTGGCCCCTGCGCCTGACCCTCAAGCGGCGCAATGACAAGCGCGCCGGGAAGGTCGGCTCCAAGCACGGTGAGGAGGAAGAATTCGCGCTCGGGATTGACGTCCGCGCGCTTGGCGAGATAGTCGCGCAGGTGACCTTCCGGGAGAAGGTTAGAGAAGAACGGTGGCACGCGGCGCGCCGTGGGACGCGTTTGTGTCACGAGCCCACCAGTGCTGCCCTTGAAGGAGAGGCTCAGAGTCGGACGCTTCGGGTCATCTATATACTCCTGCTCAAATGCAAAAAGCTGGCGGTCGCCCGCGAGGCGGGTGATGACCCCAATGTGCCTTTTGTGTAGGCGCACGGAGAGCGCGTTGATTGTTTTCGGATCAAACTTCATCGCGCAGCTCCGCCGCCGTGTCCTCGTCTCCGTCGGCGACGTAAAGGGGGCGTTCCTCGCCTTCACCTGGCTGGTCCTTCAGGTGGTCGCGGACAAGGGACTGCACCACGGGCACAAGAGCGCGGGGCACCATGAGGAGGTCGCGGTCGAGGGCACGGACCAGCTCAAGGAGTGTGTCATAGCGCGGCACGATCTTGCCGGATTCGATGCCGGAGATATGCCTCTGGCCGACGCTGAGACGGCTCGCTAGGTCTCTTTGGCTCCAGCCGCGCTTCTCCCGAGCCTCCCTGAGGGCCCGGCGCAGCTCGGCGGGCAGCGCTTTCTGCCGGAGGGGCTTGACACCCTTTTTTACATCATTCTTCATGATTGATACAATATAATACATCAGAGCGAAACGCAAGCGATACCCTAAATTATCTCAAGGTGAGCATGTTACACAATAAAGGGTATCACGGACTGTTTCAGATATCGAAACAAGATCGGGCTCGACGTTGGCGTCAAGTCGGGTAGGTCGACGGCCCCGAGCTCCTGCGAAGTCTCTGGCAGGTAAACCTGCTCGCCAACTAGGGTTCACAGATTTTGGTTTGCCACGGGTCCGTCGGACCAAACCTCTAACGCTAATCCATCCTCGCTCACGAAGTGCCGCGCCTTCCTCGGTTCGCGCCGGGGTTCGATTGCAATGGATGCCTCGGGTGCCAGAAGACGATGCTCGCTTTGCTCACCACGGTGAAATGGCTTTTTATCACGACTAGCTTAGTTGACGTTGGGGTTTTGATCGTGACGACCGCGAAAGTGGAATTGGGCTTGTCCTCCTTACATGTAAAAGCTATACCGCGACTGAAACGGATCTGTTGGCTTCATGTATTTGAAGATGCTGCCGACCTTGCGTGCCGCTTTGAGCGTGATCGGTTCGAAGTTGTCGAATTGCGTGTTGTTCCAGTTCATCTTCGTTAGCGCAAGGATCTCTTGAGCAAGGAAGAGCGGCCCTGCTCGGCTCGCTCGTAAAGAATGGGCTGAAAAGGTTGGGCTTGAACTTAAGCTGCCGAGCCTGCCGCTGACACTGGAAATTGGCCGACTTTCTGAGGCCAAAACTCAATCCGCGAAAGCGGCGTAATCAGTAGCAAATGTGGGAGATTTGGCTCCCCGGGCTAGATTCGAACTAGCAACCCTTCGGTTAACAGCCAGCAGAGTAACTTAATCAGCATTCGCCGGAGCTAAGCTAAACCGAGGAAAGCTAACGAATTGCAGCAAAATCCAACGAGTCACTTCCTCAGTTTTTATTCGTCCGATACTCACTTTTTGCCGCCATTCTCCACATCTGATACTACGTCTGTACTACATTTTCATCGCGGCCATCGCTATGACAGCAGCAACGCCAGGTCTTCAGAGCGTAGGTCTCGAATCATGCTGTTCTCGGCGCCGATGATTGCGGCGGCAAGGTCGCGCTTGGTTTTCTGCAACTCCAGGACTTTCTCCTCAACCGTGTCGCGGGCAATCAGTCGATAAGTGAAGACGGGCCGTGTCTGCCCAATGCGATGCGCACGGTCTACGGCCTGCGCTTCAACTGCGGGGTTCCACCAAGGATCGAGAATGAATACATATTCGGCGGCGGTGAGATTCAAGCCCAGACCGCCTGCCTTCAGGCTGACAAGGAAGAGACGGCAGTCTTTGTCATTTTGAAAGCGCTCCACTCGCGTCTGGCGGTCCCGGGTGGCGCCGTCTAAGTATTCGTAGAGTATTCCGTCCTGATTCAGCCGGGCGCGGAGAATCTTCAGCAAGCTGGTGAACTGCGAGAACACCAGCGCCTTGTGTCCTTCGTCGAGGACTTCACGCAGTTGCTCGAGCAGCACGTCCAGCTTGGCGCTGGAATCACTGGAGCGTTTCGAATCGAGCAAGCCGGGATGGCAAGCGGCTTGCCGCAGGCGCAACAATGCCTCCAGGACCTGAATCTTGGATTTCGCCAGGCCGGCGGTTTCGATCCGCCTAAGCAACGAATCGCGGTAGTGCTGGCGCAACTGGTCATAGAGTTTCCGTTGCTCAGGTTCGAGCTCGCAGTACACCGTTTGCTCGGTTTTGGACGGCAGTTCACGCGCCACCTGCTCCTTGGTTCGGCGCAAGAAGAACGGCCGCAACGCGTGACCCAGCAGGCGGCGCGTTTCCTCGTCCGGATTGCGCATCGATCCGCCCACGACCTTGAAGGCGTTGGCAGCGCCAAGCATTCCAGGGTTGAGAAACTCGAATAAAGTCCACAGCTCACCGAGGTGGTTTTCCATCGGAGTGCCGCTCACCGCCAGGCGGTGTCGTCCGCGCAGAAGCCGCGCGGCCTTCGACGATTCGGTTTCCGCATTCTTGACCACCTGCGCCTCGTCGAGCACGACGTAATCAAACTCGGCGTCTTTGAAGCTCCAGGCGTCTCGGCGCAGCGTGCCGTAGGTGGTGAGCACCAGGTCGTAAGCGGCGAAGTCATTGCCGTTGCGCTCCAACCCGGTATGATCGAGCACCCGCAGCTGCGGAGTGAAGCGTGCCGCTTCCTCCTTCCAGTTGAATACGAGCGACTTCGGAACAACCACCAGGGACGGACCGACGGGCTCGCCTGCGGCGCGCAGCTCGCGGCGGGATTCGAGCAGCGCCAGTACCTGCGCGGTCTTGCCCACACCCATGTCGTCCGCTAAGCAGCCACCGAAGGAGAAGCGCTGCAGGAAGTGCATCCAACCCAAGCCTTCGCTTTGATAGTCACGCAGCTGACCCACAAATCCCGCGGGCTGTGCGGCAGGTTCGACGCTGTGAAACCGTCGTAGCTCCTCGCGCACGCGTGCGAAGGTCTCATCGCAGCGGGCTTCTGGTTGCGCCGCCACTAAGGCGTCAAGCAGTCCCGCTTGGCTGTGACGGAAGCGCACATGACCTTGCTCTGGCTTACCCATTCCAGCCAGCGGGCCAATACGGCGCAGCCACTCTTCCGGCAGCACGCCATAGGTTCCATCATCGAGCCGCACCATCTTGTCCCCGCGCCGCAGGGCTTCGAGCAACTCGGGCAGGCGCGCTGTGGTGTTCCCGTACTCTACCTCACCGTGCAGCTCGAACCAATCCACGCCACTCGAAACTTCGATGCGGAATGGGCCTGGGCGCCGGAAGATCTTTCCTTCGGCTTCGATGTCCCAGCCTGCCTCCACAAGCGAGCGCACGATGCGAGGCAGCTTGCTCGGCGCCAACTCCCACCTCGGCGTGGAATCCGGGTAGGTAGGAGCGCGCTGCTTCAGGCCAAGCTGATCGAGAAACGCCCAGGCGGCCTTCTCCGCGTTGGAATCCCGGCGTATAAAACGCCGTCCTGCAGCATCGAAAAAGCCTCGCGCCGGATCGAACGCCGCAAACATGCGGCCCTCGTAAGCAAAACACAGCTTCGCATCCAGGCGTTCATGCCGGTACGGGACGCGGGTTTTGGAAATTGTCAAATGAGGATGGGCTGGCAGAGCTACCTCCTCGTATCGTAACTCCTCTGGCACCCGCAGCGGCGGCAAGTTCGGACAGCAGAGCAAAGTCGCCAGGAATTCATCGCGCTCCTTTTCGGGAACCGAGATCGAGCCCTGTTTGCGAAGAGCGATGATCCATTCGATCGGAGTATCGTTGGCGAGAGGTGCCACGCGGTCTCTCGTGATTACCAGACCTGCCGTGGCCAGGGCCGGGAATGTTGCTTCCCCGCGCTCTTCTCCGCGCTGGAAAAAGCCGGCGAGGGTACATGCCGTTTCGCCGAGCCGGTGCAGCTCAAGGACGAAATTCCAGGGACCGCCTTCGTCCCACGCAAGCGGAAGCAGGTTGTCCGGTTCGTTCAGTGGCCGCAGGAAGCAACGTCCGGTGCGCACCACCAAAGGCATGAGCATGCTGGCCAACGCGGGCGAGAGCAGAGGAGATTCGGGGATCGGCAGATAAGTTCCCGCGTAGCCGTAGCTGTAGCTATACGATTGACCTCCCGGCAGAGAGGACAGAATTTCGCGATCCTCTGACAGCGGGAGCTGAGCGATCTGGCCTTGGCGCATGGAAAGAATTTTGGGTCGCGAGAAACTGCCATTGGCGTTCCGGTTGCGCGATTGCAGGGAGAGAACCAAATCGCCGGCGTGCACGTTTTTCGCGACATCCACGACATATAGAATCTCCAGCTTGGACGGCCAAGCCGCGCGATCTCGAGGCGGAAAGACCTCACCGAGTTGTTTCCGCCAGTCCGCTGGTTTCGGCTTTGCCGGATTCCAGACGACCGCAGGAGAACGCGATGAAAGGACCGGCGCCGTCCCGTCGTCCTCATAGAGTTCTTCATCGCCATCGTAGTAGTCACGGCCATCAAGACCATCCGCGCCAAGAGCATCCAAGTCCAGGATCAACTTGTCTGCCGAGGCAGCTGCGGTCAAATATTGATGCTGGTCAGCGGCAAGGGTGGTGGCCCACACGTGCTTGCAGGGAACGCCCTGCTCCACAAAATGGGGGCAGTCGCACCAAACCGCAAGCTTGTTGTCTCTCCAGGCGAATTGCACCTCGTAAAAGCCGGAACCGCGCACACAGGCAGTAAGCTCGGATTGGGAACCTTCGTGGATCGTGACGCGGCCCTTACAGTAGTAGTCGTCGCCGCGCTTCCGAACATTCTTGGTGAAATTCGCTGCCAGCTTGGTGGAGAGACTCATGCCCCTGCTCTATAGAACTCGCAGGATATTCTATGCAGGTTTTTCATGACTTTCCATGGAAAGAAAGCTCCTCAACTGCCAGCAGCCTCTGGAACTCCGGATAGGACTTTCCTTCGGAGGCAGAAAATAAAAGCAAGCAGTCGCTTCTCGAACTTTTATTTATGTTTTATTCGCTTTTTGGCGCATTCGCCGCAATTGATTACTACGTTTGTACTAGGTTTCCGTAATTGGGAATGATCGGCTGTCGGAATTAGCTCCATCTACCAAACGAAGCACGCCTGGCCGAGCTGTTGGCCAGTTGGATCGCGCGGAAGTAGTTGTCTCCCTTGCCTAAATCCATCTGCAGGTTGCATCTCCCGGATTTCTTGTGCCAACGTGGGATAAGGCAGGCATTTCTCAACTCTCTTTGGCAGCTATCCAAATACAGATGGAATGCACACCACAAATTGCAGGACGACCGTACCCAGCCGCGTGCCGACATACACGGCGATCCATGCGATCCATCAAGTCTCTTGAAGACAGCGAAACACGGTCCTAATATTGCTTGAGGGTCAGACTTTAGAAAGAATACCTGATTCTCGGTCGGCAGGGCCATAAAGGCCGCATCAGTCATGGCTTTCGTACGTTGACATCGGTACGGATCGCCCATCGCTTAGGGTTATTGAGAAGCCAATCTTTCTCTCTCAAAGGCGCTGTAGTTGTTCCGTACTCTCGTGAACCAACGAATCGAAAACGACTTTGCCGTTTGCATGAAGGCATTGCAAAATATGCGACCGTATCGTATATTATGCGCGTGTGGATACCACGGGACATTGAACCTAGGCTGCAACGATCTGTCCGCACTCGTCCGGTCGTGGTGCTCACAGGAGCGCGCCAAACCGGCAAGACTTCCACACTTCTACGGCTATTTCCGAAGTATGGGTTTGTCTCCCTGGACCTGCCGACTGAAGCAGAACAAGCGGAAAAGGAACCACAAAACTTCCTTGGTCGCCACCCGCCGCCAGTGATCATCGATGAGGTGCAGTATGCTCCTCGCCTATTCCGGCATCTCAAGGTGGTTGTGGACGCGAGTCGCGCCCGCAACGGCCAGTTCCTGCTTACCGGCTCACAGAAATTTACGTTGATGAAGAGTGTTTCCGAATCGCTGGCCGGGCGGGCGGATATTACGGAACTCGAGACGCTCTCCTTTGCCGAGATTCACTCCGCAAGGCCAGCAACCACGGTCGAGACGACGATCGTTCGGGGCGGTTTTCCCGAACTGCACGCGAACCCGGACATTGACCAGGTTGCCTTCTATAACTCCTATCTTGCCACCTACCTGGAACGTGACGTGCGGTCACTGGCCAACGTTGGTAACCTGCGAGACTTCGAGCGTTTTCTACGCGCTTGCGCCTTGCGTTCCGCAAACTTGCTAAACAAAGCTGATCTCGCGCGTGACATCGGCATCGCTCCTTCCACGGCAAATCATTGGTTATCCACGCTCGAGGCCTCCGGGCAGGTGGTCCTCCTTGAACCATGGTTCTCAAACCCTACCAAGTCCATCGTCAAGAGCCCTAAACTCTACTTGGCAGATACCGGCCTGCTTTGCGCTCTATTGAACATCCGCACTGAAGATGCCCTTCACCAATCACCTGCCGCCGGCGCAATCTGGGAAACCTTTGTTTTTGCTCAACTGCGTAGTCGAGAACGCCGCGCCGGACGTGTTGGCAGTCTATTCTTCTGGCGTGACCGGACACGCGAAGTGGATTTTGTTGTTGATATCGGCGGACGGTTGGACCTTTTCGAAGCGAAGTGGACCGAACTTCCGGGTGACGGTGATACGGTAAACCTCAATTTCGCGCGCACCGTTGTGGGCAAGTCGCGAGTGACCGGGGGCGCGGTCATCTCTCGCACCCCCAATAGTTTTCCACTCAGCAGTGGATTCCGCGCTCTGCCAGTGTCCGAATTGCGATGAGGCAAATCGTTATTTTGGAACTGGTTGATCGTTTTGCAAGTCGTTGAGCTGGACGTCGGGGTTTGCACTTCCAACTGAAAGGCAGAAGTTGCATTCCATTACACCTGTAAGTAGCTGGTTGTGACACGTTACGTAAGTGATTCTGCTTCAACAGGAGAGGAGCGCCGGAGTGGAAGAAGGTCGAATGCCGCTTGGAAAAACGCGGATATGAGACTCGAAGTGGGAGACCTGGAAATAGGAGGCACTGAAAACCGTCTCTAACTGATTGCCTACAAAAGAGGAAATGGCTCCCCGGGCTAGATTCGAACTAGCAACCCTTCGGTTAACAGCCTTGTGCCTGATTTAATCACAATTGTGCCGGAGCCGAGACAAATCGACGGGAATCAGCAAGTTCTAGCTAAATGGGCGTAGTCAGATTTACCTTCTCTTTGCGGTCTTTATTCACGTTTTGCCGCCATTCATCACAATTCATATGACACTGGTATGACACGTCACATGTTGGCAGCTTCCAACTAAGGGGCAGCGTTGTTTCCGCGTAGCCCCGTAATCAGTCTTCGGTTTAACAGGTGCGACGCCACGCAGTAGTCATGCGCGGGGAAACAAACCTGTCTTGGAGGCCGTTAATTCTTTTTCCCTCCGCAGCGACAAAGCACACCTGCCACCGGGAACTATTTTTCTAGGAAGCGCAATGCACATGGAAAGTTCAGGTTTATCGGCAGCATGAAATCTTCATAACGATTATTTGCATTTCATAAATCAAAATTTGG
>Ga0209268_1001562_pt1 | contig 11130 bp, 10 predicted proteins | sample GraSoiAngelo_143_FD_185900 | JGI IMG/M metagenome (GOLD analysis project Ga0209268, IMG submission 185900) | Grasslands soil microbial communities from the Angelo Coastal Reserve, California, USA - 14_1009_02_30cm (SPAdes) (version 2) | ecosystem: Environmental > Terrestrial > Soil > Grasslands ... | reverse complement strand
CTTCGCGCGCGCGGGCTGGAAAATCACGCTGAGTTCGCGAAGTTACGTGCCCTCCATCGACGATCGGGAAATCGAATGCCTGATGGTGCGCGCGCAGGAAATGGCGCGGTACGTTGAATCTGGCACGCTGGATGCAGGAATCACTGGGCACGATTGGGTTGTGGAGACAGAAGCGGATGTCGAGGAGCTTTCGGAGTTGGTCTACGCCAAACAGCGGTTAGTGCGTGTGCGCTGGGTACTCGCCGCGCCGGAAGATTCCCTGATCCGCGGGCCGCGCGACCTGGAAGGCAAAGTGATCGCCACGGAGGTCGTGCAAATCACTCAAAATTATCTGGCCAAGCATGGCGTAAAAGCTCGTGTAGAGTTTTCTTGGGGTGCTACGGAAGTGAAAGTGCCGCAACTCGCCGACGCCATCGTGGAAGTAACGGAAACGGGGTCGTCGCTGCGGGCCCATCGCCTTCGCATCGTGGATACCGTTCTCGAATCAGCAACGGTTCTCATTATGAACCGACCCGCCGCGGCGGACTGTTGGAAACGTCAGAAAGCCGAAAGCCTGATCCTCATGCTGCAGGGCGCCATTGCCGCGGCAAGCAAGGTAGGCTTGCTACTCAACGTGCACCGCGCCGATTTGCCGGGAGTCCTAGGCGTGCTTCCGGCGCTCAAAAAGCCGACGATTTCCCCATTGAGTGATCCGGAATGGGTGGCGGTCAACACCATCATCGAAGAAGCCGTGGTCCGGCAGATTCTGCCAAAACTGAAAGCTGCCAAAGCCGAGGGGATCGTCGAATATCCTTTGAACAAAATCGTACTGTGATGCAAATCCTGACCCTTACACCTCAGACGGAAGAGCGGCTGCTGGCACGACGCGCCCAGGACGCAGCGGAAACCCACGCGATTGCCGCAAAAATCATCGCGGACGTGCGCAGGAACCGGGATGCCGCGCTTTTCGCTTATGCGAAGAAATTCGATCACACGGACTTGCGAAGAACCGGAGTCTGGATCACCCAGAAGGAAATCCGAGTCGCTCAAAAAGCAACCAGCGCTGGGTTTCGGAAGGCAATCGAGAAGGCTGCCGAAAATGTTCGAACCGTGGCGGAAAAACAGCTTCCGCGACCTTGGACCGTAGAGACTTCGCCTGGAGTGAAGATCCACCAGGTGGTCAGGCCCATCGAGGCCATCGGTTGTTACATTCCGGGCGGCCAGTTTTCGCTTGTCTCGACACTGCTGATGACCGTTGTCCCGGCGAACGTTGCGGGCGTGCCGAATGTGGTCGCTGTTTGCCCCGCGCCGAATCCCAAGTTGCTAGTGGCAGCGGGAATGTTAGGCGTCGAGCGAATCGCACGCATCGGCGGGGCGCAAGCCATCGCGGCGCTCGCTTATGGCACGAAGAGTGTGCCTCGTGTGGACAAGATATTTGGGCCGGGGAACAAATACGTCACAGCCGCCAAGCAAATTGTCAGCAGCGATTGCGCTATCGACCTGCCCGCGGGTCCCACCGAGGCAATGGTCTTCGCGGAGCAAGGCAATGCGCGGTGGATCGCAGCCGACCTGCTGGCCCAGGCGGAACACGCCAAGGACGCCGCAAGCTTCTTCATCACCACCTCGCACGGCTTGGCTGGCGAAGTTCAGCGAGAGATCCAGAATCAGCTTGCGGAACTACCTGGCACCATGGCCCGCTGCTCGACGCAAAGCTCAGGCGCAATCCTTATCGCGGAATCGGTGGATCAGGCTTGCGAATTCATCAACCGATTTGCCCCCGAACATCTCAGCCTCCCCGAAAATGCCGAGACCGTTGTTCAGAAGATTCACTCCGCCGGAACTGTGTTTCTCGGACCCTGGGGAGCGCAACCGCTCGGGGATTACGCTACGGGAAGCAATCACGTACTTCCGACCGGCGGCTGGGCGCGCAGGCGCGGCGGACTTTCCTCCGCTGACTTTGTAAAATGCATCAGCGTGCAAACCATCACCGGCAAGGGATTCCTCCATCTCGCCGTGAGGATCCGCCGATGAAAGTACAGTTGCCCGTGCGCCGGGCCATCCTGAGTCGCCGCACCTACGAAGCCCCTGCCGAAGGGCGTAGCGGCAAAGTGCGTTTGGACTTCAATGAAAACACTTCCGGCTGTTCGCCAGCGGTCCGGCGCGCCCTGGCGAAGCTCACCGGCAAGCAACTGGCGATGTATCCCGAGTATCGGAAACCCACCGAACGGCTTGCACGTTATTTCGGCGTGCACCCTGAAGAGTTGTTGCTCACCAACGGAGGCGACGACGCCCTGCGCGTCTTTTTCGATACCTTCATCGAACCGCACACAAGCATTTTGATCTGCGAGCCCACTTTTCCCATGTACCGCTATTGGGCGGAGATCGCCGGAGCCCGGGTTTGTGCGGCTCGGTACGGTGACAACATGGAATTCCCGTTGGAGGACGTGCTTCGAGGCTTGCGCCAAAATCCACGCGCCCTGTTCATCGCCAATCCAAATAATCCCACGGGTACGCTAATCGGCGAAAAAGAACTGCGGAGCATCCTGCAGGCGGCGACGCGAACGGTGGTGGTAATGGACGAAGCTTATTCGGAGTTCTCCGATTTCACTGCCCTGCCGTGGATTCACGAATATCCTCAACTGTTTGTCGCGCGAACCTTCTCCAAGGTGGCCGGGCTCGCGTCGCTGCGGCTGGGCGCGGTGATCGGGTGTGCGGAGTCACTGGCACTGGTACGCCGCGCGATGCCGCCCTATCCCGTCAACCTGGCGGCGCTGACTGCGGCAGAGGCGGCGGCGGGGGATCCTGCCAGGATGCGGACATACGTCGCTGAGGTAAAGCGCCTGCGCGTGTGGGTAGCGAAAGAATTTTGTGGGCTTGGCGTCAAGACCTACCCGAGTGCGGGCAATTTTTTGTTGGCCGATTTTGGCCCTACTGGGCCGGCGCTGTTTCGCAAACTGGAGAGACAAGGAATTTTGCTTCGCGACCGGAGCAAGGACATGGGTAGCGGCTTCGTGCGCATAACCATGGGCACTTCCGCTGAAATGGGGCGGCTGGTCAAGATCGTCCGCAAAGAATGGAAGCCTGCAGCGCGAAACGGCATCACTCCAAAAGTAAATTAAACATGGCTCGCGGAGCGACAATTCACCGCAAGACGAACGAAACCGATGTCCGGCTGAAACTCAATCTGGATGGGCGCGGAAAGGCGCGCATCACTACGGGAATCCGCTTCTTCGATCACATGATGGACCTGGTTGCCCGACATGGAGCGTTTGACCTCCAACTGAAAGCCAGCGGCGATCTCGATGTGGACCAGCACCACACCGTGGAAGACGTGGGCATCACGCTTGGCCAGGCGGTCGAGAAGGCGCTGGGCGCGAAGCGCGGCATTCTGCGTGCCGGCTATTTCCTGATGCCCATGGACGAGACGCTGGCCGCCGCTGCCGTGGACCTGAGCGGCCGCCCTTATTGCGTGGTGGCCGCAAAGATCGCCGCAAGGCGCCTCGGCGACTTTCAAGTGGAACTGCTGGAGGACTTCTTTCAAGGTTTTGCGCAGGCGGCAAGGGCCAATGTGCATCTGCGCGTGTTGTACGGACGGTCTTCTCATCATCAAGTTGAAGCAATGTTCAAGGCTTTTGCACGCGCGCTGCGCTTTGCGGTCTCGAGGGATAAACGCCTGCGAAACATTTTGCCCAGCACCAAGGGGCTGCTATGAAAGTCACCATCATCGACTATGGCGCGGGGAATGTGCCTTCTGTCGAGCGCGCTCTCGACCGGCTTGGCGCGAAATCAGAGCGAACCGGTTCGCCGGAAGACATTTCGAAGGCGCGCGTCCTGCTACTGCCCGGCGTAGGACATTACTCCGCTCTGGTTCGCGCGCTGGATGAACAAAACATGCGCGCGCCGCTGGTCGACGCCATCGGGCGCGGCGTGCCTTTTCTTGGCATCTGCCTGGGGCTGCAAGTGCTCTTCGAATCAAGCGCGGAGTCGCCGCAATTGCGCGGCCTGAGCCTGTTGCTGGGGAAGGTGCGCGCATTGCCTTCGGGTGTGAAATTGCCGCACATGGGATGGAACCAGATTGCCGCAAATCGCGAGTCGCGTTTGCTCGCGGGCATCGACTCCGGCGCTTACTTCTATTTTGCGCATTCCTTTGCGGCCGTCGTGGAAAAGCAAAATATTTATGGCGTGCAATTTCATCCGGAGAAGAGCGGCGACGCTGGCTCGCGCCTGCTCGACAACTTCTTGAGGTCGGCGGCATGAGCCTCGCTCATCGCATCATTCCGTGTTTGGATACCGAAGGGGCGCGCGTGGTAAAGGGCGTGAACTTTGTCGGGTTGCGTGACGCGGGCGATCCGGTGGCTCTTGCGGCGCGGTACAACCAGGAAGGCGCGGACGAGCTCGTGGTGCTCGATATTGCGGCTTCGCGCGACCGCCGTCCGACTTTCTTGGCGACCATTCGGCGTGTCGCGGCAGAGCTTTCCATTCCGCTCACGGCGGGCGGTGGCATTCGAACGCTTGAAGACGGGCGTGCCGTGGTGCGGGCCGGCGCAGACAAGGTCACGGTCAACACGGCCGCCGTCGCGCGCCCGGAATTGATCACCGAGCTTTCTCGCGAGTTTGGCGCGCAAGCCGTCGTTTTGGCGATTGATGCAAAGCGCAATGGCAATCACTGGGAGGTCATGGTTCGCGGCGGCCGCGAGTCCGCTTCTCGCGACGCCATTGAATGGGCGACAAAGGCGGTCGCGTTAGGGGCCGGTGAAATCCTACTCACTTCCGTGGACCGGGATGGAACGCAGCTTGGCTTCGACACGAAGCTGACCGCGGAAATCTCCAAAGCGGTGTCTGTTCCGGTCATCGCTTCGGGCGGCGCCAGGTCGCCCGAACATTTTGTTGAGATTTTCAAAGCCGGGGCGGCCGACGCGGCGCTGGCAGCTTCCATCTTTCACGATGGCGTGCAGTCCATTCGCGCCTTGAAAGCGTTTCTTGCCGCGAACGGAATCGAGGTTCGCCGGCTGTGCTGATCCCCTGTATCGATCTCCAGGACGGGCAAGCCGTGCAACTGGTGCATGGCCGCAGACGCGAGCTTGCTGTCGGCGACGTCTTTGGCCTGCTGCACAAATTCAGGGGGTATCCGTGGCTTCACGTTATCGACCTTGACGCCGCGATGGGCAAAGGATCGAACGAGGAACTGGCTCGCGCGCTGTGCGCGCAGGCAAGAACAAAATTTCGAATGAAAGTTCGCTTCGGCGGCGGAATTCGCACGGTTCCCCGCGCCAAGGAAATTGCCGGATGGGGAATGAGTCAGATGATCGTTGGAAGCGCGGTTTTCCGCGGCGGAAAAGTGAACCTGCCTTTTCTTCGCCGGCTCGCACGAACGGTCAACCGCAAGCGCATTGTCATCGCGCTGGACACATTGAAAGGACAAATTACCATCCACGGCTGGCGCCGGCGCATTGTTCCTCAAGCGGAAGAAGTGATGGCGCAACTCGAGCCTTATTGTGCGGGCTTCTTGTGCACTGACGTGGACCGTGAAGGTACCATGATGGGCGCAAACCTAAAGTGGTTTCGCACACTGCGCGACGCGACCCACCACCCGATCATCGCGGCCGGCGGCATCAGAACCAAACGCGAGATCGCAGCGCTCGATAAGATCGGCATGGATGCCGCCGTCGGCATGGCTCTGTACAAGAACTGCCTTTGTTGATTCTTTTTGCGTAAGAACGCACAAAGACTCCGACCAAGCAGTCTCAGCGCAGATACGCGTCGGTGATGTACTGCTGTACCATGCGCTGCGTGTTGAAAAACGAGCCGTTGATGGCGATGGCGTGCTGCATCACTTCGAGGAACCTGTGCCGCTCGCCGTAGTACAGCGGCAGGATGATGCTCTCTAGCTTCGAATAAAGCGACTCCGCCTCGGCCTGATTGTCGGCCGGCGCGGCGCTTCCGGGGCCGCGGCGTGGCTCTCCGATAGACCAGCCGGTCACGCCTTCGATGTGGCCCTCGACCCACCAGCCATCCAAAATGCTCAGGCTAGGCACACCATTGAGCGCCGCTTTCATGCCGCTTGTCCCCGAAGCTTCGAGAGGAAACTGCGGCGTGTTGAGCCACAAGTCCACGCCGGAAGTCATTTTTCCACCGAGTTCGAGGTTGTAATCATCCAGAAACACAATCGGGACGTTCTTCCGCAAGGCCTTTTTTGCTTTGTAGATGCGGCCAATGATGTCTTTGCCGCCCGCGTCATTGGGATGCGCCTTGCCCGCAAAAATAATCTGGAACTGGCCGGCATCTTTAGCGATCTGGCGGAGACGATCGAGATCGGACAATATCAAGTCGGCGCGCTTGTACCCGGTGGCGCGCCGCGCGAAGCCAACCGTAAACACCTCCGAGTCCAAATGGAGACCGGTTTTTGTGCGAACCACTTCGAGCAATTCATGCTTGGCGATGAGATGGGCGGCCCACACGTCTTCGGCCGGCAAACCGAGGGCACTTCGCAAACTGAAATTGTCCTCGCGCCAAGTTGGGATGTAGCGGTCGAAGAGCTGTCGAAACGCGGGGCAAGTCCACGTGCCCGCATGGACGCCATTCGTGATCGCTTCGATGGGTACCTCAGGGAACATCTGGCGCGAGGTTTCGCCGTGCTGCTTGGCCACTCCGTTGACATACGTGCTCAGACTCAGCGCCAGTTGCGTCATGTTCACGGAAGCGCCTTGGCGTGCCGCGTCGAGCAGGCCGGAGACATTTTGTTCCGCCTGCAGAATTCGCTTCACCAGGTCGGCTGCCGTTGCATCGCTCAAGTCAAAAAAGTTGAGCTGCCCGGGGAACACCCGAGTCAAATATTCCACCGGAAAACGATCGTGGCCAGCCGGAACGGGCGTGTGCGTGGTGAAAACGCACTTGCCGCGGACTTTTTCGATGTCCTCGCCACGAATGGAAGTGCGCCCCGCCTTCTGAGCTTCTTCTCCCAGCAATTCCAGAGAAAGCAGCCCGGCGTGGCCCTCATTCATGTGGAATCGCGTGAGGTCGTTATAGCCCAGCGCGCGCAGCATGCGCACGCCGCCAATCCCGAGGACCACTTCCTGGCAAAGCCGATAATAGGAATCTCCTCCGTACAGCGATCCGGTGAGATTCCGGTCGAATTCGCTATTCGAAGGCAAGTCGGCGTCCAGGAAATACACCGGCACTTCAAATCCGTGAACGCCCTTCACGGAGTATCGCCAGCATCGAAGTTCGAGGCGGCGATTCTCGATCGGCACGCTGGCGCGCGCCGGTTCCTCAGTCAGGAAATCGTCGACGCGCCAGTCGACAGGCTCTTCGGTTTGTGAGCCGTCTTCCGCGAGGCGCTGCGTAAAGTAGCCTTTGCGGTAAAGCAGCGATAGGGCCACCATCGGCAAGTGTAGGTCGGCGGCGGCGCGGATGGTATCACCGGCGAGCACGCCGAGCCCGCCGCTGTAGCTGGGCATGGCGTTTTCCAACGCAATCTCCATGGAAAAGTAAGCGATGAATCGTTTTACGGAATTCGGCTGCGTCGACATCTCACTCAATTCTCCGCTAAGCGCCACAATGGCAGCATGCGGAAAAGTCAGGCTAGGTTAAACCACTTATTGTCGGAGAAACGGAGCGGTCAAGCAAGCAAGTAGCAATCGCCTGTTGCCATGCGTGGCTCGAGCGAATATCCAATTCAATGCATGAGATCTGCGAGGCAACTTCGCAAGCCGCGCGGTGCTTCTTGAGCCTCAATGCCCCTTGGTCGAGGCAAAATGCGCGCCGGGCGTTGGCCGGGTCATCAGTTCAACGAACTCCTTGTAAAACTTTTCCTTGTACAGGTCCTGTTGCACTTCCACGAGCGATTCGCCCATGCCCGGCTGCTGGCCGGGAGCCCACGCGTGAGTGTCGCCGTAGGACGCGCCGTGATCCACTTCGACGTCCACATAGAGTTTCTGCCACCTGGTGATGATGCTCGGATCGAGCCAGCCAGCCGCCGCAAGCTCATCCCACAGGATGTTCGCCTCGGCGTATTTGGCGACGTATTGCGCCGCTGGCGTCCCGCTTTTGGCGATTTGCTCGATGAGTGCCGTTTCCATTTTGGTTTTGACAGAAATATCCACAGTTGTGAGGACGAAGCGTGGCCAGTGCGCATGAAGCACGGCGTGAGAAGCTTCCGGGTCCATCCAAAAATTAAATTCGCGTCGTGGCGTCAATGCAAATTCCGGATTGTCGCTCACCGGATTAATGCTGCCGCCCATGACGATCAATTCTTTCGTCAGCTCCGGGAAATGAGGATCCAAAGCAATGGCAAGGGCGAGATCGGTCATCGGTCCAGCCGCGTAAATGGTTACGTCGTGGGGATATTGATGGACCATGCGGACCATGAAATGCGCCGCGTCTTCCGTGGATGGCTTTGTGGTGGGAGCGCCTTCGGGCAGCGGAGGAATTTCGTAAGGGCCGTGGATACTGTGGCGCCGGGCAAAATTCCATGCGCCCTGGTAAAGGACCTTGCCGTAGAGCGTTTCCCACTTGGCGATGTATTCCTTGGAGCTAACCAGCGGAAATACCGCTCCGGGAACCACCGGGATGTCCGTGCGGCCGATAATCTCCATAAGCCGCAAAGTGTGCTGCACTTCCTCATCCCGCCAGTCGTCGCCGGTGAGAACGGTGATGCCAAGAACATCGGTCTCCGGTGAATTGACCAGCGCGAGGATGGCTTGCATGTCCGTGCCGCCCGGTCCGGCGGCATCCTGATCAATGATGACCTTGCGTCGGGATGGGGCCTGAAGCGCAAGGACGAAAGTAGTCAAAAGCAGGAGCGGGAGTACTGAAGAGAAAAGCAAACCCCTCCCGGCCTTCGCAGCCCTATTGGATTTCTTGGCCCTGTCCCTGCCGTCACTACCTACGCTCACCATAGCGCCGCTCCAGTCCTCTCTAAGCACTCTAGTGTAGTGCGTCTCACGGCTCTTTACATTTGGCCACCTTTTCAAGGATCCGTTCAACTGAGGCGCTCCACAGGAAGGGGTTGTCCATGTAATCGTTGATCGCACGAATCCATTCCTGGCAAACCAGGCAGAGCGCTTGCATCTGGCTCTTTTCATCGCCGCAAAAAATCAGCCCTTTCTCAGGTGGATTCAGGTACAGGCCGCGGATTTCACCGCGATCCTTGATAGTCAACTGGCCGCCCTGAGCAGCAAGACCACAATGCCAGCATTCAGGTCATGATGTTGAGCCCGGCTTTCTGCCATCGCTTGAATCTCAACTCGCCGACAGATGCTAATATCGGGACGCTTTGCTGAGCTCGGCAGCTCTTTGTTCTTCTTGGTTGGCTCTTGGAATCTGGCCGGTGCGTCGGTAAATTGCGGCCATGCGGCGGTGTGGCTCAGGATCACTTTGTGCGAGTGAAGCGGCTTCCTGGAGGTAGCGGAGCGCGTCCGCGTCGAGAGAACTTTGCTGCGACCTCTGCGCCAATTCCAACGCGGACTGGTAAAGTAGCGCCGTCGTGCCTGCATCCTGCGGATTCAGTTGATGCGCGTGATGCAGGGCTGCATACGCTGCTGGCGTTTCGCCGAGATTGAATAAAACCACCCCGTACAGGGCGTTCAGCGGAAAAAGATCGGGCCATCGCTGTACCGCCGTTTGCAGAGGGCCGCGAGCATCCGCAAAACGCTTCAACTGGTAGTAAGTGAACGCCAGGTTATACTGTGTTTGCGGAGATTGCGGGGCCAGTTCCGCCGCCCTTTCGAGCGGCTTTAGGGCCTTTTCCAGCTGGCCGTGCTGCCCGTAGAGAATGCCCAGGGCCGTCAGCAATTCCCCGTTGTTCCGATCATAGAGCTGTTCGCAGGAAGACGCCTGATCACTTGGTCCTCGGTCCAATTCCTGCCCGCAGGCCCATTTCAGCTGGCTCAGCTTATCGCTTTGCGTTTTCATCTCTTTCGAGCGGTCGAAAGCCTGCCTAGCCTCCTGGTCGCGACCTTGCTTGCGATAGAGCTTCGCCAGTTCGTACTCCGCTCGGGACTCGTCAGGATTCAATTCGATCGCTTTCTTGAGCCACTTCTCTGCATCCTGGTCAGAACCGAGCTTCAGGTAGGCCAGGCCAAGATAGAAGGGAGTATCGGGAAAGGGCGGAAGAGAGTTTGCCTTCCCCAGATTCTCTAGCGCCTTTTTGTAGTTATGTTCGTCGAGATCCAGTCTGCCAAGGTAGTACAGGACGCCCAGTCGGTCGCCTTGCGCATGGTGGACCGCTTCAAATTCGCTGCGCGCTTCGGCGGTCTTGCGCTGTTCGAAGAGAGCGACCGCCAAAGGGAACTGCGCACGCATCACCAGGCTGGAGTCCATCGCCAGGGCCGCGCGGAATTCCTTCTCAGCTTCTTCGTATCTTTCCTGCCGTAGCGCCTCGTATCCGTTCCCCAGATGCATTTCGAGTGAATCTGTCGTGGGCGCTTTCTTAGAATCATTGCCCTGGCTGGAGGCTTGCGGGCAGACGATTTGTCCCACGGACAGGAACAGCGCCAACGGAATTTGCCATCGCCATGTTCGCCAAATGGTCATTTATTTTTCGCTGCCACTGCAATTTCTTGCCAGATTACCACAGGCTGGTTTCGCCTTTCGGCCTCTCCGGCGGCACTTCTGCGGCTTCCCCGGAGGCAAACTTGACGACCCTAGACCCTGATGCTACAGTGCCGTTGCCACAGACCAACGCCAGGGAGTGATTGTCTGAGCAGGTCGCGCAGGAAAGCTCAGCCGGTTCTGAGCCGCCGCCAATTCCTACAATATTGTCAGGGAGCGTCGTTCGCCCTTCTGCCCGCGGGCTTTCTTCGCCCCACGCTCCATTCTGTCTTTTCGCAAGCAAAATCTGTCCTGCCAGACGGATTACAGCTTCATCCGCAATACCGGTTGAAACGAGGAATCGAAGCGGTCTTGCGCAAGGTGCCGGCCGGGTTCGATGAATTCGTTACGGAGAAATATCAGGACCAGATCTCGGCGATCCTTTCGCAGTGGAGTGCCGAACTGCTGCAGTCTCCTCAAGACACAGCGGCGCTCGAGCGCGTGATGGCTCGCAGTTTTACGGCAGGTTCCCTGAAGTCGAGCCAATCGCGGATCGTGACCGAGACCGCCCCGCTCAAAGTCTGGAAAGTTCAATATCCCCAGGAGGCGAATTCCGGAAAG
>Ga0209268_1001557_pt1 | contig 11169 bp, 9 predicted proteins | sample GraSoiAngelo_143_FD_185900 | JGI IMG/M metagenome (GOLD analysis project Ga0209268, IMG submission 185900) | Grasslands soil microbial communities from the Angelo Coastal Reserve, California, USA - 14_1009_02_30cm (SPAdes) (version 2) | ecosystem: Environmental > Terrestrial > Soil > Grasslands ... | reverse complement strand
CCTCGGCGGGCTCAGCCCCGCCAGGGACGCGGAACCGCACGACCCTGCCCTGCGCTCCGTTCTTCACTCGCTTCCACATGCGGCTACCCGAAGACCAGATCTTCAGTGTTGAAATACGCCTGTTCGGTCACCGCGTCAACCGGCCCGAGGCGAACGCCTGCATCATCCGATACCAGAACTCGAGCGCGTCGTAGAAGCTCTGTACGCTGACCCGCTCATCGCGGCCGTGCGCCCGCACGTCGTTCTGCTCTTCAAACACCGCCGAGACGCCGTAGGCAGGGATCCCGGCGTTGCGGAGTGCCAGCCCATCGGTCGCGCCCGCTTCCATGACCGGCACGACCGGGATGCCGGGGAACTGTTCGGCGACGAGCTGCTCGATCGGGCCCATGATCGAGGCCGTGAGCGGGGACGGCGGGCTCGGGGTCGGCGTGTTGGTCGCGCGCAGCGTGATGCGGTCGTCGGGGGCGAGGCGCCGCAGGGTCGCTTCGACATCCGAGGCGGGCTCCCCCGGCAGGATGCGGCAGTTGACCGTGAGCCGGGCGGACTGGGGCAGCGCGTTCTCGGCGTGGCCCGCCGCCATCATGGTGGCGACGCAGGTCGTGCGGAGCTTGGAGTTGTAGAATGGAACGGCCGACAGATGCGCGACGGCCGCGCTGTCCGGCGGATCCTTCAGGACGCCGCGCATGTCGTCGGCGAGGGACCCGCTCTCGAGCGCGGCCGAGCGCTCGAAGAACGTCCGGGACACCTCGTTCAGCTTGACTGGGAACTGATACTGCGCGAGGCGCTCCAGCACCGGTGCGAGCCGGTATACGGGATTGTCCGCGGGCCGCGGGAGGGAGCTGTGCCCGCCCTTGTCGGTGGCTTCGAGCACGTAGGTCGCATAGACCTTTTCGCTCGCCTGGACCACGAACATCACGCGGCGCCCGTCGCGCAACACTCCGCCGCCCGCGTCGGTGTTCAGGGCGAACTCCGCGTCGATCAGATCGCGATGTTTCGCCACCACCCACGCGATGCAGCTGCCCGCGGTCTCTTCGTCCCCGTTGAGCATCAGGATCAGGTCGCGCCGCGGCTTGAACCCCGCCTGCTTGAGCCGAATGAAGTCGGCGACGAGCATCGCGGCTCCGGCCTTGTTGTCGGTGGTGCCGCGCCCGTAGAAGTAGCCGTCCTTCTCGAGGAAAGTGAACGGGTCGACGGACCAGTCCGCCCGCCGTGCGGGCACCACATCCAGGTGCGCGAAGACGATGATCGGACGCCCGCCCGCCCCGGTGCCGCGGTAGCGCGCCACGAGGTTGCCGTGCTTCGCATCGGGGCCGAGCAGCACGCGCACGTCGGCCGCCGGGAATCCGGCGGCGAGGAGTCGTTGCGCCACGGCGCGGGCGGCGCGCGGCGTGTTCCCCAGCGAGTCGGTCGTATTGATCTCGATCAGCTCGCGGAAGATGTCGCGCGCCAGCTGGCTGTCGGGGGGCGTGCGCCGCGATTGCGCGGCCGCCGGGCCGGGAACCGCTACCGCCGCCACGAGAAGCGCCCACAGCAGGACCCGCGGTGGATTCATCTGACCCTCGCGATCGCATCGATCTCCACGCGCACCGCCTTCGGCAACGCCGCGGCCTGTATGGTGGAGCGTGCCGGCTTGTGCGTCGGGAAATACTTCGCGTACACCTCGTTCATCGCCGAAAAATCGGCCATGTCCACGAGATACACGGTCGTCTTCACGACCAGGTCGAATCCGGACCCCGCGGCTTTGAGGATCGCCCCGAGGTTCTTGAGCATCTGCTCGGCCTGCTCCGCCGTGGTCTTGCCCACGATGCCGCCGGTTTTGGGATCGAGCGCAATTTGCCCGGCCGTATACACCATTCCCTCGACCACCACCGCCTGGCTGTAGGGGCCAATGGCCGTCGGCGCGCCTTCCGTCACGACGATTCCCAGGGGCTTCGCTGCCATTAGAAGAGTCCCTCGATCGTTCCGTCCGGGTGCACGCGGATCCTTTCGGCCGCGGGTGTCTTCGACAACCCCGGCATGGTCATGATGTCGCCCGCCAGGGCCACGACGAACCCCGCGCCCGCCGAGGGCAGGATGTCCCGGACCTGAAGCGTGAATCCGCTGGGCGCACCCAGCTTGGTCGGGTCGTCCGAGAACGAGTATTGCGTCTTCGCCATGCACACCGGTGTCTCGCCCAGCCCCATCGCGGGCAGCTGCTCGAGCGCTCGCTCCGCGGCGGGGGCAAAGGCCACAGCCCCGGCCCCGTAGATCTCCTTCGCGATCGTCTCGATCTTCTCCCGGATCGGCCGTTTCTCGTCGTACAGAGGCTTGAACTTCGCCGTGCGAGCCTCCAATAGCTTGAGCACCGCTTCGGCCACCGCCACACCGCCCTCTCCGCCCTTCTCCCACACCTCGCACAGCTCGACCCCCACACCCTCCGCGGCGCACTCGGCCCGCACCGCGTCGAGCTCGGCGTCGCTGTCCGTGAGGAACCGATTGAGGGCCACGACCACCGGGACGCCGAATTGCTTCACGTTCCGGATGTGGCGGCGCACGTTCGCCGCGCCCCGCTTCACGGCGTCGACGTCGGCCTTGCCGAGCGCATCCTTCTTGACGCCGCCGTGCATCTTGAGCGCCCGCACCGTGGCGACCACGATCGCGGCCTCGGGGACGAGGCCGGCCATGCGGCACTTGATGTCGAAGAACTTTTCGGCGCCCAAGTCGGCGCCGAATCCCGCCTCGGTGAGGACCACGTCGCACAGCGCGAGGGCGAGCCTGGTCGCCACCACCGAGTTGCAGCCGTGGGCGATGTTTCCGAACGGCCCGCAGTGGATGAACGCCGGTCCGCCTTCGAGCGTTTGCACCAGGTTGGGATTGATCGCGTCCTTGAGCAGCAGCGTCATGGCCCCCTGGGCCTTCAGGTCGCTCGCGCGCACCGGCTGCTTGTCGGACGTGAGCCCCACGATGATACGCGCGAGACGCTGCTCCAAGTCCTCGATCCCCGTCGCCAGCGCCATGATGGCCATGATCTCCGAGCCCGGGATGATCACGAACCGCTCCTCGCGGGCGGGGCCGGCGTTCAGCCCTCCGAGCCCCACGATGACGTTGCGCAGGGCGCGGTCGTTCATGTCGATCGTGCGGGGCCAGGTGATGCGGCGGGTGTCGAGACCGAGCGCGTTGCCGTGATGCAGATGCGCATCCAACATCGCCGACAGCAGGTTGTGGGCGCTCGCGATCGCGTGGAAGTCGCCCGTGAAGTGCAGGTTGATGTCTTCCATCGGGACGACCTGGGCGTACCCGCCGCCGGCGGCTCCACCCTTCACGCCGAAGACCGGTCCGAGCGACGGCTCGCGGATGCAGAGCGCGGCGTTCTTCCCGATCTTTCGGAGCGCCTGCGTCACCCCCACGGTCACCGTGGACTTGCCCTCGCCCGCGGGCGTGGGGTTGATCCCGGTGACCAGCACCAGCCGTCCTTTGAGCTTGCGGCGCGCCACGGCGGAGAGCCGCACCTTCGCCTTGTACTTGCCGTACAGCTCGATCTCCTCGTCGTCGAGCCCCAGCTCAGCGGCGATGTCGGCGACCGGGCGCAGCTCGGCCGCCTGCGCGATCGCGATGTCGGTGGGTACCTTGGCCGTCGTGGTCACGGATGCTCTCGGCTAGAGGGTCGTCGCGAGCCGCGCTCCGAAGAGCCGGCGCGCGTTGTCCGTGGTGCGTTGGCCGATGGCTGCGACCGACTCTCCCCGGGCCCGCGCGAGCGCCTCGGCCACGGCCCGCACGAAGGCCGGCTCGTTGCGCTTCCCGCGATGGGGCACGGGAGCAAGATACGGGCCGTCTGTCTCGACCAGCAGACGGTCGGGCGGGCAGGCGGTGAGACGGTCGGTCATCGCCCAGTTCTTGAAAGTGATCATGCCGCTGAAGGAAAAGTACGCCGCGATCGCCATCCCCGCCTCGAATACGCCCGGCCCCGAGCTGAACGAGTGCAGCACGACCGGCGTATCCGCCCCCCGGAGCATCGCCGCGACGTCGTCGTCGGCCTCGCGCGCGTGCACGACGACCGGCTTCCGCACCTCGCGGGCGAGGGTGAGCTGGGCCTCGAAGGCACGACGTTGCGCGTCCCGCGGCGAGTGGTCGTAATGGTAATCGAGCCCAGTTTCCCCGAGCGCCACCACTTCGGGTAGGGCGAGCAGGTCTCTCAGGCGGGCGGCGGCCGCGGCCGACCAGTGCCGCGCCTCATGGGGGTGGATGCCGGCCGTGGCGGAAAGGCCGGCGTCGGCGTGAACCTGAGCGAGGGCTACCGCCCGCTCGCTGTCCGGGAGGGTGGCGCCGATGACCACGACGTGCCTGACGCCGGCCTCCCGCGCGCGCGCGAGGACGGCCTCGCGGTCGGGGTCGAACGCCGCATCGCCCAGATGGCAGTGGGCGTCGACCAGCCCCGTCACACGGCCGCTTTGGAGCGGACCCCGGAGCCACCCCCCGGTGCCGCGGGAGGCGGGTTGAGCGGGACGGATCCTGGGGGCCGGAGCGCCCGGGCGCCACGCGCGTCCTCGCCCGGCCAGCGCTTCTCGATGTACATCAGGAGCGGAGCCGCGATGTAGATCGACGAGAACGTGCCCGTGAAGATCGCGAAGGTCATCACCAGCGCGAACGGCCGCAGCACCTCGCCCGCGAGCAGCACGAGCGCGATGGTGGTCGCCATGGTGGTTCCGTGCGTCAGCACCGAGCGCGGCAGCGTTTCGTTGATCGAGAGGTTCAGGATCTCGTACAGGTTCTGGCGCCGGAACTTGTGCAGGTTCTCGCGAACGCGGTCGAAGATGATGATCGTGTCGTTGAGCGAGTAGCCGACCATGGTCAGGACCGCGCCCACAACCACGAGACTCACCTCGAGGTCGAGATAGCGGATGAACGCGATCGTGGTGAGGATGTCGTGGAACGTCGCCAGAACGGCGGCGAGCCCGAAGCGCCACTCGAAGCGGAACGCGAGGTAGACCAGGGTGACGATGAACGAGAAAAAGATCGCCAGGAACGCCTTGCCTTGGAGCTCGCGGCCCACCTTCGGCCCGACCGCCTCGGTGCGGACGATGGTGTAGTGCTCGGGCCCGGATCCCAGACCCCGTGCCAGCGCGGAGTCCACTGCGGCGGCCGTCGCCTCTGTCGACCCCTCGGCGACACCTTCTTTGGCGATACGCGCCTGGATCTTGTATTCGGTGGGTCCGCCGAACTGCTGGATCTCCGCGTCGCGAATCCCCGCCGCGTCGAGGGCGCTTCGGATCCGCTCGGTGCCGACTGCTTCCTTCGTTTGCACTTGAATGAGCGTGCCGCCGGTGAACTCGATCGAGTAATTCAGCCCATGCACCAGGAACAGCGCGAATCCGGGGATGATGATCGCCGCGGTGAGCCCGTAGGCCCAGCGGCGCCACTTGATGAAGTCGTAATTGGCGTTGGCGAAGAGTCGGATCATCTCAGACGCTCAGGGTGGCCATGTCCGGCCGGCGGTCGAGCCAGATCATGTAGAAGGTCCGGACCACGAACACGGCGGTGATAAACGACGCGAGGATCCCGATGATCAGCGTGATGGCGAAGCCCTGCACCGGCCCGGTTCCGACGAGCCACAGGATGAACGCCGTCAGGAGGGTGCTCACGTTCGAGTCGATGATGGCACTCATGGCGTGCTTGAAGCCCTCGTCCACCGCAGTGCGCACCAGCTTCCCGTGCTGCAACTCCTCGCGGATGCGCTCGAAGATCAGCACGTTGGCGTCCACCGCGATGCCGACCGACAGCACCAGGCCGGCGAGCCCGGGCAGGGTGAGCGTGAACCCGAAGCCCGCCAGCCCTCCGAGCGTGAAGACCACGTACAAGACCAGGGCCGCCACGGCCAAGAGGCCCGAGACCCGGTAGTAGACCACCATGATCAGCACGACGAGGGCGACCCCGACGATCCCCGCACGAATGCCGTCCCGGATCGAGTCCTGGCCGAGCGACGGTCCGATGGTACGCTCTTCGATGATCGTGAGGGGAGCGGGGAGCGCGCCGGCCTTCAGCACCAGCGCCAGGTCCTGAGCGTCCTGCAACGGCTTCGCCCCCAGCTCGATCTGCCCGCGCTGGCCGATCTGGCTCTTGATGATGGGGGGCTGACCCTGCACCCGACCGTCGAGGATGATCGCCATGTAGTCGTTGACGTGACGGCCGGTTTCGCGCTCGAAGATCCGCCCGCCGGCCCGCGACAGCGTGAAGTTCACCACCGACTGGTTCGTGAGCGGGTCGCGCGTGGCTTTCGCGTCCTGGAGATACTCACCCGTGATGATCGGCCGGTCCTCCCCGGCGTACAACGTCCGGTAGCTCCGGCCGGCGCGCGACAACACTTCCGTGCCCCACCTGAGCTCTAGCCCTCGCGGGATGAGCCGCTGCACGTCGGGCCGCGCCAGCAGACTCTCGGCCACCGGCACCTGCTCTTCCGGCACGAGATACTCACCGGGCAGCTGGCCCTGGAACAGGAGCGACGAAAGGGGGCCCGGAGCGTTCAGGTCGGTCGTGTCCTTCGCCGCCGCCTTGCCTTTCTGCGCCTTGCCCTTCGCCTTCGCGGTGTCCGTCCCGAACAGCTGCGTGACGCTCGCGGCGGCCGCCCCCTGGCCGGGCGCCCGCACCCCGGCCCGCCGCAGCGCCTTGTCGATCTCGGGCAGCGCGTCGCGGAACAGGTTCTTCATGTCGGTGATGCGAAACTCGAGAAAGGCCGTGCGCTGGATGATGCTCTTGGCTCGGGCCGGGTCCTTTTCGCCCGCCAGCTCGACGATGAGGCGACAGCGTCCCTGGATCTGCACGACGGGCTCGGTCGTGCCGAACTCGTCGATCCGCGTGCGTACCACCTTCTCGGCGAGCTGGATGGCCGTGGCGCAGTCGGGCACGGGACCCTTCGACTGGTCCACTTCGAGCGCCAGATGAATCCCGCCTTGCAGATCGAGCCCGAGATTGATGGGGACGCGCCGGATCGTGGTGTCCTTCATGCGCCCGCTCGTCGCGTCGCGCACCCGCTGCGTGACGTTGGTGGGAATCAGCTGCCACACCGCGATCGCCAGCAGCCCGCCGATGGCGATCAGTCGTGAGCGGATCGTACGCATAGGAGTCTCTACCCCTTGAGGACCGCGCGCGCCGCGATCGCGTCGCGCTCGATCTGGTCCACCAGCGCCTGACGCGACGGGAAGGTCTGGGTATCCCGCAGCCGGCGCGCCCACGCCACCGTCACCGTCGCACCGTACACATCACCGGTGAAATCGAACAAATGAATCTCGAGGCCGCGCGCGTGCACGCCGAACGTGGGCCGCGCGCCCTGGTTCATCATGCCATCGTACCGCTTGCCGTCGATCTCGACCCGCACGGCATATACGCCATCCGGCGGCAGCAGCTTGCGCGGATCGGGCGACGTGAGGTTGATCGTCGGCACCCCGATCGTCCGGCCCCGCCCCGCGCCCCGCTCCACCACGGCCCGCAGGCTGTACGGGCGACCCAGCCCGCGCTCGGCCGACGCCAGGTCGCCGTGCGCCACGGCGGTCCGGATGAGCGACGACGAGATCGCCTGCCCGTCGTCCGTCACGGCCGGGACGACGTCCATGACAAACCCGTCCTCGCGCGCCAGCCGCCGCACCATCTCCACGTCGCCCGCGCGCCCGCGCCCGAACCCATGGTCGTACCCCAGAACCAGCTCCTGCATCCTGAAGCGCGCCCGCAGCACGTCGCGCACGAACTCCTCGGGAGCGAGCCGCGCCAGCTCCGGCGTGAACGCCACCACCTCGACCCGCTCGATGCCGAGCGCCGCCGCCAGCACGCGCTTCTCGTCGGACAACGTGAGCAGCCGAGGCGCGGCGCTCGGGTTCACGACCTCGAGCGGGTGCGGGTCGAACGTCACGAGCAGGCTCGTGCGCCGCCCCGCCTGCTCCGTGCGCCGCACGACCTCACGCAGCACCGCCTGGTGTCCGCGGTGGATCCCGTCGAACGTCCCGACGGTCGCGACCGTGGCGACTCCACTCCCCGTCATTGCTCCACCACGACGACGCGGGGCTTGAGCACGTCGTCTACGCGCTCGGCCACGGCGACGAGAGCCCCGTTCGCAAACAAGGCTACCCATCCCGCATCCCGCATCTCGCTTCCCGCCGGTACCGGACGTCCGTGCACCACCGCAGCCCGACCGGCATCGTCCAGCTCCCGCGCCGGCAGCTCGCGGACGAGCTCCGCCGGATCGCGCAGCGCGTGCGCCGTCACGGCATCGGGCGCGACGGCATCCGCCAGCCGGAACGGCCCGACCCGCGTCCGCCTGAGGCTCGCGAGATGCGCCCCGCAACCCAGCACTTCCCCGACGTCGCGAGCCAGGCTGCGCAGGTACGTCCCACCACTCACCGTGGCGCGGAAGCCCACGTCGGGCGGGGTGAAGGTCTCGAGCTCGAGCTCCGTCACTTCTACCCGTCGGGGCCGCAACACCACGCCCTCGCCGCGGCGCGCCCGCCGGTACGCTCGCTCGCCCGCGACCTTCACCGCCGAGTACGCGGGCGGCCGCTGGTCGTACGCCCCGCGGAACCCGGCCAGCACCTCCTCCACTCGCCCCCGGTCCACGCCACGCCACGCCTCCGAGGTGGCCACCGTGGCGCCGGTCGTGTCGTCGGTGGCGGTGGTCGTGCCCAGCCGGATCATGCCGTCGTACGCCTTGGCCCATCCCGCCGCGAACGGCGCCAAGCGGGTGGCGCGACCCAGCACCAGCACCAGCAGCCCCGACGCGAACGGATCGAGCGTCCCCAAGTGCCCCACCCGGTCGGTCCCGATGGCCCGACGCACGGCGTCGACGACGTCGTGCGACGTGGGTCCCTCGGGGCCGCCCGGCTTCGCGACCAGCGCCACGCCGGAGATCAGCCCGCGCCCTCCTTGAGCCCGCGCAGCAAACGGTCGATCTGCTGGGCGTGCTCGAGCCCGCGGTCGAGCTCGAAGCGGAGCTCCGGCGTCACGCGTAACGGCAGTTCCTTGGCGAGCTGGGCACGCAGAAAGCGGGCGGCGCTCGTCAGACCCTCGAGCGATTTCGCTTTGTCCTCGTCGTTCCCCATCACGCTGACACGCACCCGGGCGTACGCCAGGTCGCCGGACACCTCTACTGCGGTGACCGTGACGAACCCGACGCGCGGGTCGCGCACGCTTCCGGTGAGAAACGCCGCCACCGTTTGGCGAATCGCCTCCGCCACGCGCTCGGGGCGGTGGCGGGTCCGTCGCTTCATATCAGAAGAAACTCTTGCTCGTGTCCACGATGCGCGCGCCGTCGGCCGCCTCGATCATGCGGTCTGCCTCCCGTAGCACACTCTCCGCGTGAGTCCGGTCGGTCGACACGACGCACACCGTCAGCTCGGCGCGCTGCCACAGGTCATGATGCGCCGTCTCCGCCGCGGATACGTTGAAGCGGTTGTGGAGGCGGTCCTTGAGGCTCTTCAGGACGTGGCGCTTGTCCTTGAGAGAGTGACACGCCGCGAGATGCAGTTCCCACGTCATGACCCCCACGATCACGCGGGTGTCAGCGAGCGGGCGACTTCCTCGATCCGGTATGCCTCGATCAGGTCGCCGACCTTCAAGTCATTGAAGTTCTCGACGCCGATGCCGCATTCAAACCCCTCGCGCACCTCGCGGACGTCGTCCTTGAAGCGCTTGAGCGAGGCCAGGGTGCCGTCATACACTTCGACGCCGTCGCGGACCACGCGCACCCGCGCCGTCCGCGGGATGACGCCCGAGCGGACGAAGCTGCCGGCGATCGTGCCCACCTTCGCGATCTTGAACAGCTGGCGGACTTCCGCCTCGCCCAACACCACTTCCTTCTTTTCGGGAGCGAGCAGGCCCGCCATCGCCGCCTTCACCTCTTCCACTGCCTCGTAGATGATGCGGTAGGTGCGGATCTCGACCTTCTCGCGCTCCGCCGAGGCGCGCGCGTTGGAGTCGGGCCGGACGTGGAAGCCGATGATGATGGCGTTCGAGGCCTTGGCCAGCAGCACGTCCGAGTCGGTGATCGCCCCCACGCCGCGATGCACGACCTCGACCTTGACCTCGGGTGTCGAGAGCTGCGCCAGGGCATCCGCCAGCGCCTCGGCCGGGCCGCCCTGATCCGCCTTGATGATGATCCGGAGCGCCGCCGCGCCGCCTTCCACCCGCTCGGCCATGAAGTCCTCGAGCGTCTTCACGCGACCGGTGCGGCGGTGCTGTGCTTCCCGCTCGAGGCGCTGGCGCTTCTGCGCGATGTCGCGCGCCGCCGCCGCGTCCGTCATGACCTGGAAGGTGTCGCCCGCCTCGGGCACGCCTTCGAACCCCAGCACCTGCACCGGCGTGGACGGACCCGCTCCGTCCACCGTCTGGCCGCGCTCGTCGTACATCGCGCGCACGCGCCCGTAGAACTGTCCGCAGATGAAGTCGTCTCCGCCGCGCAGCGTGCCGTTCTGGACGAGGATCGTGGCGAGCGGGCCCTTGCCGGGGTCGAGCGTCGCTTCGAGCACCGTGCCCTGGGCCCGGCGGTCGGGGTTGGCCTTCAGGTCGAGCAGCTCGGCCTGCAGGAGAATCTGGTCGAGCAGCTCCTGCACGTTCTTGCCCGTCTTGGCGGAGATCGCCGTGGCGAGCGTCGTGCCGCCGAACTCCTCGAGCACCACACCGTGCGCCAGCAGGTCCTGCTTCACTTTCTGCACGTTGGCGGTGGGTAGATCGATCTTGTTGATCGCCACGACCAGTGGGACGCCTGCGTTCTTGGCGTGCGAGATCGCCTCGATCGTCTGGGGCATGATGGCGTCGTCGGCCGCGACCACCAGGACGACGATGTCCGTCACCTGTGCGCCGCGGGCACGCATGGCCGTGAAGGCTTCGTGGCCCGGCGTGTCCAGAAACGTGATCGAGCGCCCGTCTTTCAGCGTGACCTGATACGCCCCGATGTGCTGCGTGATGCCGCCCGCCTCGCCCGCCATGACGTTGGCCTTCCGGACGTAGTCGAGCAGCGAGGTTTTGCCGTGGTCCACGTGGCCCATGACCGTGACCACCGGGGCGCGCGGCTTGAGATCGCCGGCCTCTTCCTTAGGCGGCTCCTCGGACGCCGCGAGGGCATACTCTTCCTCGCGCACCGCCTGGAAGCCGAAGGCCGATGCGATCAGCTCGATCATGTCGAAATCGAGGCGCTGATTGATCGTCACCATC
>Ga0209268_1001551_pt1 | contig 11193 bp, 9 predicted proteins | sample GraSoiAngelo_143_FD_185900 | JGI IMG/M metagenome (GOLD analysis project Ga0209268, IMG submission 185900) | Grasslands soil microbial communities from the Angelo Coastal Reserve, California, USA - 14_1009_02_30cm (SPAdes) (version 2) | ecosystem: Environmental > Terrestrial > Soil > Grasslands ... | reverse complement strand
AAGCGATGCGCGTTCGCCATCTCGTTCGATCTCGACGGGGAGAGCCCGTGGATCCATCGCGACCCCGCGCTGGCCGAGCGGCCGCTGCACATGGCCATGGGCGCCTACGGTCCGAAGACCGGCGCGCCGCGCATCCTGAACGTGCTGGATCGCTACGGCATCAAGGCGGGCTGGTACATTCCGGGCTGGATCATCGAGCGCTATCCCGAGCTCTGCCGTGAGATCGTGCGGCGTGGTCACGAGGTGGGCCAGCACGGCTACCTGCACGAGAAGCCGTTCTTCCTGCAGGGCGGCGTCGAGGAGGAAGAGCAGCTCCTGCTGAAGACGCTCGACGTCTTCAAGAAAGTCCTCGACGTGCGCCCGCTCGGCTCGCGCGTGCCGTCGGCCGATCCGTCGAAGCACTCCATGGGCCTGCTCAAGAAGCACGGCTTCGTCTATCACTCGAACTTCATGGACAGCGACCTGCCCTACTGCCACACGACGCCTCACGGCGAGCTGGTGGAGCTGCCGACGGCGTGGTGCAACAACGACTGGCCGTTCTTCGGCTTCAGCGCCGTGCCGCCCGTCGGCAACGGCATCTGGAGCCAGGAGGACGTGTTCGAGGTGTGGAAAGAAGAGTTCGAGGGCGCGTGGGAGGAAGGCGGCTTCTTCAACCTCATGGGCCATCCGCAAGTCGTCGGCCGGCCGTCGCGCATGCGGATGGTGTCGCGGCTGCTCGAGCTGATCCTGGGCAAGGGCGACGTCTGGATCGCGCGGCCGATCGAGATCGCCGAGCACTACCTGTCCCAGCGATGAGCGGGCGTCTCGACGGACGGGTCGCCCTCGTGACGGGCGCGGGCCGGGGGTTCGGGCGCGCGATCGCGCTCGCCTTCGGTGAGGAAGGCGCCGACGTAGCGGTCAACTATCAGGCGAGCGCGGGCCCGGCGGGTGAGGTCGTGAAAGCGCTCGAGAAGCTCGGCCGGCGCGCCATCGCACTGAAGGCCGACGTGGCCCGTGACGACGAGGTCAAGGCGATGATCGACGCCACTCGCCGTCACTTCGGCCGCATCGACATCCTCGTGAACAACGCCGGCATCATGACGCGGGGGGTGTTCCACGAGACTCCGGTCGACGCCCACGACCGGATGTTCGCCATCAACGTGACGGGCACGATGCTGTGTACCCACCACGTCCTGCCCACGATGATCGAGCGACGGTACGGCCGGATCATCAATCTGTCGTCCCAGCTCGCCCAGCGCTCGGTCGGCCGTGGGGGCTTCGCGGCCTACGCCGCCACCAAGGGCGCCGTGGAGGCACTCACGCGGGCGCTGGCGGAGGAGTGCGGCCAGCACGGGATCACGGTGAACGCCATCTCCCCGGGTGGCATCGAGACGGACATGAGCAAGGCCGTGATGACCGAGGAGTATCGCGAGCGCCGGCTGCGCGAGCTGCCGCTGCGGCGCTTCGGCAGCGTGGACGACGTCGCGTATTGCGCCGTCCTGCTGGCCTCCGTAGACGCCGGCTATCTGACCGGCCAGATCCTGCACCCGAGTGGTGGGTGGGTGATGGGATGAACGGAGCGAGCGCCCTGCGTGGGCTCAACCGGCTGGGTGACGGCTTGCGCGACGCCCTCGATCCTCAGACGGGAGGATGATCGTGGAGAAGGCGCGCCGCCGGAGCACCGCGGCGGTGATCGCGACCACACCGTACAGGACCGCGCAGGTGAGCGAGTAGGGCGAGGACGACAGGCGGCCTTCGACGAGTTGAAGGACGAAGATCAGGACGGGGCCCACGGCGAGAGCCACCCGCACGGTCAACGGTGACGCGAGCGCGATTCCCACCTGGTTCACGTAGATCGGCACGACCATCAGGAGCAGTGACGCGCCGGCAACGCCGAGGATCGTCTCGCGTGCAGCGACCGCCGCGAGGTGTTGGCCGGCCGGCAAGGTGAGGGCCGCGGCCATGAGCGTCGCGCCCAGGAAGCGCAACGCCACCAGCGCCGTCGGATCGATGCCGGCGTCGTTGAGACGACGCGACAGCATGGTGCTCACGCTGATCGAGAAGCCGGCGAAGAGCGCGAGCACGACGCCGAGGAGGGCGAAGCCGAGCGGCTGCGGAGGTCCGCCGGACAGGCCGGCGAGCACCACGGCGGCGGCCAGGGCCATCGTCGCCATCAGTCCCCAATGGCCCACGCGTTCGCCGCGTGAGCGGTCGTGGCCGTCCAGGCACACGATGGTCAGCGGTCCGATCCCGGAGAACAGGACCTGGACCAGAAGCGGCTCGGTCGTCCTCAGCGCATAGAAGAACGCGATCCAGGCCAGCGCCGTCGTCGCATTCACCCCGACGAGCTCGCGTGGACGCCGCAGCAGGCGGCCGACGCTGGCGGGACTTCTGACCAGCGCGATCGGGAGGAAGACGATCGAGCAGAGCGAGAACGCGACCACCCCGACGAGGAGCGGGCTCACCTCTTGAAAGACGCCGGCGAAGTAGACGTCCCGGACGGCGGCCATCGCGGTGAAGACCAGCGATGCGAAGAAGCCGAGCGCTTCCCGGTCCGGAGGCCGTGCCGGCGACGCGGTGTCCACCATGACGCGACCGGTATACGCGTCACGCCGGGTGGAGGGTGGAATCAGCGCATGCGCGACTTGAGCTGGCGGATGCGGGCCAGCGCCGACTCGATGCGGGCGGGGTCGAGGCGACCCCGGGCGAGCGCGGTGCGAATGGCGGCCAGGGCCTCGGTCGAGGCCGAACGGCCGTCGGGCAAGTGGTCGGCGGCGATCAGCACGACGTCCACCCCGGCGGCGAGCGTCAAGATGGTCGCGTCGTCGAGGCCGTAGTGCTGCTCGATCGCGCCCATCCGCATGTCGTCGCTCACCACGACGCCGCGCCAGCCGAGCTCACCACGGAGCAGGCCGTCGATCGTCGGGCGCGAGAGCGTGGCCGGCCGTCGGCGGTCGAGCGAGCGGTTGAAGACGTGCGCCGTCATGACCGTGTCCACCATCTGCTCGGCCATCAACACGCGATAGGGCTTCAACTCGACGTCGAGGTTGGCCGTGTCGGTGACGTCCACGAATCCTTTGTGCGAGTCGGTAAAGGACGATCCGTGCCCGGGGAAATGCTTGAGCGTCGTCACCACCCCCGCCTCGTGCATGCCGCGGATGAAGGCGCGGGCGTGGTCGATGACCATCGCCGCGTTGTCGCCGTAGCTCCGGTTGCGGCCGACGATGACCGGGTTGGCCGGGTTGAATCCGACGTCGACCACCGGCGCCAGGTTCCACCGGATGCCGGCCTCGCGCAGCATGGTGCCGATGCGCCGTGCCTCCAGCTCGGTCAGCACGAGATCGTTGCGCTGGCCCAGCTCTTCGGCGGAGAGCGTCGGCGTGTACCCCACCTTGGGGCCGAGGCGCATCACCGAGCCGCCCTCCGCGTCGATGGCCACGAGGAGCCGACGTCCCGTGCAGGCCAGCGCGCGCTCGTCGGCGGCTCGTGTGAGACGGGCGATCTGGTCGTGATCGACGATGTTGTGGGCGAAGAGGATGATCCCGCCCGCCTTCGCCTCGCAGAGCAGATGGTCGAGGTCCTCGTTACCCGCGGGCTCGGTGCCGCGGAATCCGACGAGCAGGAGCTCGCCGGCGTCGGCGGCGAGCGGCCCGATGCGGGCAGGATCCGGAGGCGCCAGGGTCCGGCACGCGGCGAGGACGGCGGCGAGACCGAGCGCGAGGAACGCGCCGAGCGCGCGCCGGCTAGCCACGAGCGGCCGCGACCAGCCTCCGCACGCGCTCGGAATCCACCGGCTGGCGGACGCTGCCGTCGCGCTTGACGAACGTGCCGACGATCACGCCTTCCGCCACGGACAGGAGCTCGGACACGCTGTCGGCGGTGACGCCGCTGCCCACGAGGACGGGCACGGTCGGGACCGCGCTCCGCACGCGCTTGATGTCGCCGATGGCCGTCGCTTCACCGGTGGCCTTGCCCGAGACGACGAGCGCATCGGCCAGGCCCCGATGGACGAGGTCACGCGCCTCCTGCTCGAGCTCGACGGCCGCCACCGGCGCCGCATGCTTGCCCTGGACGTCGGCGAAGATCTTCACGTCGGCGCCGAGCAGACGCCGGTCGCGCAGCGTGTGATACGCCTCGGACTGCACGATGCCCTGATCGGCCACGACGGCCCCGGCGTGGACGTTGACCCGGATGAACTGGGCGCCTCCCGCACAGGCGACGGCCAGCGCGGCCCGCGCGTCGTTCTTCAACACGTTCACCCCGAGGGCTACGCGCGGGACGGCGCGACGGATGGCGGCCACGATGACGGCCATCGCGGCGACGGTGCTGGGCTCGACGCGGCCCGGTGTGAAGGGGACGTCACCGTAATTCTCGACGAGGAGCGCGTCCATGCCGCCTTCGATGAGGACGGTGGCGTCGGTCACGGCGGCCGTGATCGCGCGCTCCATCGAACCGTCCCACCGCGGGCTGCCGGGCAGCGGTGGCAGGTGGACCATACCGATCAGCGTGCGGGCCAGACGCATGCGGGCAGCAAATTGTAACACGCGCACTCGTCCGCTATAGTCGGTCGCACCCAGGCGTTGCTCGATGCGACGACCGTTGTTCGCGCGCGCCGTGAAGACGCGGGTCGTCGTCGCGAGGAACCGGGCAGGAGGTCACATCATGGGCTATACGACGCTGCTGCTGGAGCGTACCGGCGCGATCGCCACGCTCACGCTCAACCGCCCGGACGCTCGCAATGCGCTCGATCTGGTCATGCGCGGAGAGCTGCTGTCCGCGCTGGACGAGGTCGAGGCGGATCCTGAGGCGCGCGTGGTGATCCTCACCGGCGCCGGCGGCCACTTCTGCGCCGGTGGTGACGTGAAGACGATGCGTACGAAGGGTCAGACCGCGGCGGACGGGCGGCGGCGCGTGGAGTCGCTCAACCGCATGGTGCAACGGCTCGTCGAGTTCCCGCGCCCGACCATCGCCCAGGTGGACGGCTTCGCGGTCGGGGCCGGCTGCAATCTCGCGCTCTGCTGCGACCTCATCGTGGCCGCCGACCGCGCGCGCTTCGGGGAGGTCTTCGGGAAGATCGGGCTGGTGCCCGACGGCGGCGGCACCTGGTTACTGTCACGCGTGGTCGGACTCGCCCGGGCGAAGGAGCTGATCTTCACCGCCGAGATCATCGAGGCCGCCGAGGCGCACCGCATCGGGCTCGTCAATCGCGTGGTGAAGGCCGCCGATCTGGCCGCCGAGACGCAAGCGCTCGCCGAGCGCATCGCCACCGGGCCGCCGCTGGCGCTTCGGCTCGCCAAGCAGATGGTGAACCGCGCGGCGACGTCGGATCTGGCCAGCGCTCTCGACGCGGAGGCGGGCGCGCAGGCGATTGCCATCACGAGCGAAGACCACCAGGAGGGCCTGGCCGCCTTCTTCGAGAAGCGCGCGCCGCGGTTTACCGGGGCCTAGTTCGGGCGGGGCGCGACCGGCTCGGACGTCGTCTGAGGGACCGCCGGCGGGAGGCCCGACGAGGGGGCCGGTGGCATCGGCGTCGAGGACGGCTGGCGCGGCGAGCGCCGGAACGTATCCTCCAGCTCCGGCGTCGAGCGCCGGATCTCGTCGGTGATGCGAGCGGCGTCGAGCGCGGTGCCGATGACTCGCGGCGTGATGAGCATCAGCAACTCGGTTTTCTGCACGGTGCGTACTTTGGCGCCGAAGAGGTAACCGATGATCGGGATGTCCTTCATGAACGGGACGCCCCGGTCCTGCGTCTCGACGCGGTCGCGGATCAGCCCGCCCAGCACCAGCGTCTGATTGTTCATCAAGACCACCGAGGTCTCCGCCTCTCGCTTGATGATGCTGCGCGAGCCGGTGGGCGCCTCAGGAGCGCCGACGTCGTTGACCTCCTGCTTGACGTCGAGGGCCACCGTGCCGTGCTCGCCGATGCGCGGCGTCACGGTGAGGATCACGCCGGCGTCGCGATACTCGACGGACTGCGTCCCAACGATGGCCTGCGTCGTCGTCGTCCCCGTCGTGGCCTGCGTCGTCCCACCGATGGGCACCTGCTGGCTGGTGACGATCGGGATGGAGTTGGACACGTTGATGATGGCCTTCTTGTTCTCCGACGTCAGCACGTGCGGGTTGGACAGCACATTGACAAGGTCCATCGAGGCCAGCGTGTTGAGCAGCAGCATGAACTGATTGGTGGCGAACGCGAACGCGGTCAATCCTGAGCCGGGAAGTGTCAGCGCCGCGCCTTCCGCGATGGGCAGCGTCCGTGAGATCGGAGAGATGATCGACGGCGACGCCGTCGAGATGCTCTGGGATGCGAAGTTGAACTTGCCCGACTTGACGGCCCAATCGACGCCGAGCCGGAGGTCGTCGGTGAGCGTGATCTCGGCCACCAACACTTCGACCAGGACCTGGCGCGGCTGACGGTCGAGCTGCTTGATCGTCGCCTCGATCTCCGGCCAGTTGCGCGGGAACGTCGTGACGATGACCGAGTTCGTCGGCTCGTCGGCGATGAACCGGATCTGGCCCTCGAGGACGCCCAGCTCACCGATGCCGACGCCGCTGCCGGCGAGTGCGGCCCCGGGCGCCGTCGCCGGCGACGAGGGCGGAGGCGGCGGCGAGCCGGCCGGGCGCTGTGCCGAGGACTGTCCTCCTGCGCCGGGCGATGTCTCGCGGGCGCCGTAGATCGCGTTGAGGGTAGCCGCCAGGTCCTTCGCCTTGCCGCTCTCGGCGTAGTAGATGAAGACGCGCCGGCCACCGTAGATGTTGACGTCGAGCTGCGTGATCAAGCGCCGCACGGTCTCGAGCTCGTGCTTGCGGGCGTGGACGATCAGCGAGTTCGACCGACGCTCGGCGACGATCAGCGGCGCGCGCTCGGCGCCGGTCGTCTCGGCTCCCGGCGGACGGGCGGCGGCCGGAGCCCCCGGGGCCGCGGGCGGCGGTGCCACGGGCGGCGTCGGCGCCGCCGGAACACCCGGCACACTGGCGGCCGCGCGGCGCAGGCGGCCGCTCGCGAAGAGCTGATTGAGGATCGTCGCCAGATCGGCGGCGTCCGCGTATCGGATCTGGATGATCTGCAGCTCGTCGAGAGCGATCTCCACGTCGACCATGCGGATGATGTCGAGGAGACGCCTCACGTTGTTCGCGGAGTCCGTCACCATCAGCACGTTCGTCTCCCGGTGGGCGACGAGATTGCCGCGCTGGGAGACGAGCGGCCGCAGCAGGGTCGCCAGGTCGGCGACGGACGAGAAGCGCACGGGGACGATCTGCGTGATGATCTCGTCGGCCGTGCGGTTGGGGTCGGGCTCGAGCCCGACGATGGTCGGCACCGCGCGCTCACGCGCACCTTCGATGCGGACGATCTTGTACAGGTTGCCGCTCTTCACTGCGGTGAACCCGTGAACCTCGAGGATGGCCAGCAGGACACCGAACACGTCTTCCTGCGGGATGCGGCCCGACGTCTGCACCGTCACCTTGCCGCGCACGTCGGGAGCCAGCACGTAGTTGAACCCGACGATCTCGCTGGCCGCGTGCACGACGGTCTCGATGTCGGCGCTGTCGAAGTTGAGGACGACGAAGCGGCCACGCTGGGCGGGCGGCACCGGTGGGGCCGTCGGCGGTTGTGGCGCCAGGGTCGGCGGCGGCGTCTCGACACGCGGAGCGGGCGGCGGCGCCTGGGCCTCACGCGGCCCAACCGACGGCGTCGGAGCCGGCGGAGCTGGCGGCGCGACCGGCGCCGGTGCCGCTGGTGCAGCCGGCGGCAGCGGGGGCCGCGCGGCTCGTGGGGCCGGGCGCGTCGCGGGCGTCGCGCAGGCGGTGACGAAGGAGGTCAGCGCGACGAGCGCGACAATGCGACAGCCGAAACGACGCTCAGCGGTTTGGCGCATCAGGCATCCCAGGTGGCACACGGCGGAGAAGGTTTGGGGGAAGCGGCCGACGACCCGGCTGCTGTCCCTGAAGGTCTGGTTGCATCGTTGTCACCGGCGGCTGGAAACCGGGTTGCGGCGCCGCGCCGGGAAATGGTTGAGGCACTCCTGGTTGCGGAATCGGGAACGCCGGCCGCTGGACTCCCGGTTGCGCCTCGGCCTGACCCGGCGTGGGCGGTGCCTGGGGACGCGGGCGGCTCGGATCGTGGAGCCGCACGTCCACCTGGCCCTCCGGTCGCGTGAGAATCACCCGATCCTCACTGATCGACTGCAACGTTCCACCGGCGACCGAGTCACCGACCCGGTAACCGGCGACACGCTTGGTGATGGGGTCTTCGAGGTACGCCACCGTCCCGCAGAATCACGCCGTGGAGGCTGGGCTTCGGCAGGGCCGCCAGCGCGTTCGAAGCGTTGGCGGACGCCGACTCCGTGCGATCGGGGCTGAAGAGGTTGCGGCTGGCAATGGTGCCGAGCGCTCCGCCAGATCGGTCCGTGGCGGCGGGGGCGGCGGCCGTCGACGCGACGGGCGCACTCGACGCTCGGCGCCCTGGTGTATCGGTCTTTGGGCTCGCGACCTGCCAGCCGATGTACGCGATCAGGCCGGCGGAGGCGCCGACGAGCAGGGCGTTGAGCATGAGCAATCGCTTGGACATCAGGTGCGAAGCTTCCCGGAAAGGATGAAGCCCGAGAGCGTCAGGGTGGCCAGGAGCTCCTTGGGCTGCGTGATGTTGACCACGCGTACCTTCAGATCCTGGACGGCGAGGAGCTTCGGCGCGCGATCAATCAACGCGAGCAGATCGACGAGCTGGCGGATCTCACCGGATACCGCGATCTCGATGGGGATCTCGAGCAGATCGCCGCGCTCGACCGGCGGCAGGATGCGCTCGCTGCGCACGTCGGTCGACGCCTGGGCCGCCATGCCCTTCAGCAGCTTCTGGAGCTCCGACGCTGCCACGGCCGGCGTGCCGGCGGGAAGGAAGCGCTCGCTCAGGCTCTCCAGTCGCTGGTTCGTCGCCTCCAGCTCGGCGATAATCGCCGCCTTCCGCCCGACGAGATCCTGACGGCGTGTCAGCACCTGCTCGCGCACGGGCACCAGCTCGCTCGCGGTGCGATTGCCCTCGCGGATCGGCTGAACGACGACGACCCAACCCAGCACGATCACAGCGATACCGCCGGCGGCACCGATCAACATCCGCTCACGGCGCGACAGGTTGCCGATCATCGCGCGGGACTCGCGGCGGGAGGTGCCGACGATGGCCGTCGGGGCTGAATGCCAGCCGGGACCGGTGCCGGCGTGGCGGGGGCCGTCACGGATGCCGCCACCGCGCCGGGCGAACCCTCCCACGACGCGCGAATCCGGAATTGTTCCTTGTCCCGTCCGCGTGTGACCGGCGACGAGAACTCCACGCGCTCGAGGCGTGGCGAGTTCTCGAGGAGCGGGATGAGCGCGGCGGCGGCCGAGGCCTGGCCGGTGAGCTCCACGCCCTTCGTGTCGGCGGAGAGCAGTGTGAGCCACGCGTCGTTCGGCAGGAGCTCGGTCAGCTCGCGGAGTAGGGGCAGCGGCCGGACGCTGCTGTTCTCCAGAGACTGGATCGTGGCGAGCAACCGGCGGTTCCGCTCGAGATCCTGGAGCACGCGCTCGGTCGCCCGCACGTCGGTGTCGAGCCGCGTGATTCGCGCGTTGAGGTCGGCCAGTCGCCGCGTCTCTCGCCAGCCGGGGGCCAGCAGGGCGCCCAGGGCCAGCAGGATGGTCGCCGCGGCGAAGCCGGCGGTGACGAGCTGGGCGCGCGTGATCTGCCGCGGGCGCAACGCCACCGGCAACAGCTCGAGCGGACGGAGCCGACCCGCGGCCACGGCCACCGCCAGGTCGAGTGCACCCCGGGGCGTCTCTGTGACAGCGGCAAGTAGCCCGCGGGCGCGAGGCGTGTACGGCGGTTCGGTGACCGTCATCCCGCGTTCGGTCAGCGCCGAGGTGACTTCGGGTTGACCGTCACCCGACACCCACACGGCGTCACAACCGCGCCAGCGAACGAGCGTGAAGCTGCGCTGGATCTCGCCGACCACCGTGGCGGCATCGGTGCTCGCGACATTGCGGCTCAGCGCGATCGTGCCTCCGACGAGGAACAGGAGATCGCTCGTATCGCCCGCGCGATGGATCCACACGACCTTTTCCTGGCGCGGGCGACGTCCGACCAGCGCGGGAAGGTTGTGAGCGGCGACGGTCAACGACACGGGGCGAAGCTTCACTTCCTCGGCGACGCGAAGCGCGCCCTCCACGACGCGGCGATCGGCGGCTGCGATCACGACCTGACGACCGGCGGGCGGCGTGGCGCCGTTACGCTCGTCGGGAAGCAGGAGGTAGTCGAACGTGGCGTCGTCGCTCGGAAACGGCAAGTGCCGCTCGAGCTCGAAGCTGATCATCTCGCGCACTTCGCCTCCGAGCGCGGGCAACTCGATCGGCTTCACGGTGACCGATGCGCGAGGCAGGGCGAGCGCGATCGTGCGGACGGGCAAGCGACGCTGCTCGATCTCCGCGCGGAGCGCCTCGACGGAATTCTCCGCGCTCACGACGAAGACCTCGACGCGCCCTCGTTGCATTGCGGCAGCAACGAGACGATCGCCGAGCAGAAGAACAGCAAAGTGAGCCCGAGCAAGCATCACAAAATCAGATTACGCTGAACGCGTCCCGCGTAGCAACTACTTGTCGTGATTACGAAAGTCGCCCAGATATTGGGCGGTGAATTTGAATCAGCGGACCCCCGACCACACGAGGATCACCATCGGCTGACGGCTCCCGTCCTGCCGGCGCTGGACGATCGCGGTCAGACGGGCACGCGGCTGGTCGTCGACCAGGCCCTCGGCCTCGATCCGGAACGTCCGCGTGTTGACCATGAGCCCCTTGCCGCCGAAGCGTCCGGGCACCTGGATGAACGGACCATCGCGGCGGGCCTGGACGATGTCGATGATCTCGGCGTCCGAGAGGCCCTGGGCCCGCAGAACCTCGGGGCCGGCGGTGTTCATGTTGATCTGGCCCGGCGTCTTGACGGTGACGAGATCCGCCAGCCCCGGTTTTCCCTCGCGGCCGTTGTAGATCTCGGGCGTCACCCCTTTGATCTGGAGGAGCTCCGACACCGACTCGAGGTTCGCGTTGTGGGCACGGTACGGGACGGGAAGCTTCAAGTAGTAGTCGTCGCTCTCGGCGCCATTCAACCGGTGCTCGTCGTTGGCATCGCGCCAGTCCTGCAGCGAGTCGTTGATGGTGTCGCGGTCGGACTTGGCGAGCCCGAAGCCGTGGAGC
>Ga0209268_1001550_pt1 | contig 11193 bp, 10 predicted proteins | sample GraSoiAngelo_143_FD_185900 | JGI IMG/M metagenome (GOLD analysis project Ga0209268, IMG submission 185900) | Grasslands soil microbial communities from the Angelo Coastal Reserve, California, USA - 14_1009_02_30cm (SPAdes) (version 2) | ecosystem: Environmental > Terrestrial > Soil > Grasslands ... | reverse complement strand
AAAGCATTTTTTGGCGACCGTTACCAAGGCCCAGTCCCTCCATTCCGCCGCTGCCCCAGGCGATCAATGCCTGCATCTGCTGCAAGCCAGCGTCTTCCTTGTAGTTTTGCGGATGAAGAAAGGCGGAGAGTCGCCCCATTCGCTCGGAGATTCGGCTGGCAACGATCAGGAGCCCGCCAAGGCCTGCGAACGATATCATACCGAGCCATAATGGATTGGTGCCGGCAACGAACATGACCACAAAAGCAGTGGTTCCGAGCAAGGCCGTCGTCCCCAGATCGACTTCTCCGAGAACAAGAGCCGCCGGGAGGCTAATGATTGCAAGCGGAAGAATAAGTCCAAAGAAGACATTGCTCCCTGCGTCTTCGCGTCGCGCAAACCAGGCAGCAAGGAAAACAACTGCCGCCAGCTTCGCGAGTTCCGAGGGCTGAAAGGTTACCAGGCCAACGGAGATCCAACGGCGTGATCCGTTAAGGCGCATCCCGATGTGCGGAAAATAACAAAGCAATAATGCGACGAGCGCCAACGTAAACCACAGCCACCATGTACGCTGCCAAAAGTGATAATCAGTCAGCGCACCAACGATGCAGACCGCAAGCCCAACTCCGAACCAAATCGCCTGCCGTCTGATGAAAAAATAGACGTCTCCGTGGCTGTCGCGGGCAAACGCACTCGTGCTAAAAAGCATGACAATCCCAATGACGAGAAGCCCCAGCACGGCGAGAAAAAGAATATAGGCACTCTTACGATGCATAATCAGGTCGAGCGCGCTTTTTGCTTTGTGTCGCGCACTTCACTTTTCCTGGGGTTCGCTGCTTTTCCGTTCGTCGTTTTTGACTTTGTTGCCTTGGGGATTAACAGCTTTTGGCCAATCCGTAATTTGCGCGCATCCTCGATATGGTTGAGCGCGATCAGATCGTTGTAAGGGACCTTTAGCTTTCTTGCGATCGTCACCGGATTGTCGCCCTTCTTCACGACGTAAGTTTTTCCGGAAGACACCGGCTTGCCAGCAGTAGCCTTGGCGACGGAGGGCGCGTCCGCGTGGTCGTCTTTTGAAGGCAATTTCGAAGGCGAATGTGAAGGTTTTGGATCCTCGCGGGGCGGATTCTCTTTTTGCGCCACTGCAGTTTGCGGCTTGACGCCATCAGCGTGAATTACTGCGCTCATCGTCGCAGAGGGTTTAGGTTCCGCGTTCCCCGAGGATGCTGGAACAAACGAACTCTCACGGGTTTTGATCGCATTGAATGCGATAATTCCCGACACGGCGACTACGTGCAGAAGCAAAACAATCAGCAGCGCTCGCGACAATTTCATGTTCGGCTCCGGCATTTCTTCAAAGTCCATTCCGGCAGACGCCGCCGACGAGCGCCGGGCAGTCGCGGCCCAGAGTTTTCTATGCCTGAAGAAGCGCGGAACTTTCATCATTAGGTTTCAGGCAACGCGCGAACGAGCGCGCGAAATTGATCGCCTCGATCGGCGTAGCTTTTGAACATATCGAACGATGATGTCCCCGGAGAGAAAAGAACCATTTCCCCGGGTTTTGCGCTGGAATGCGCACGCTCGACCGCGTCGGCAAGCGAGCTTGCAATCTCGGATTCGACCGCGTCAGCCCAGGAGCGCTTGATGCTCTCGGCTATTTCGCCGATCAAAATCGTGGATTTGACCTTCTCCTTTACGAGAGATCGAAGCGGATCAAAGCTAAATCCCTTGTCCTTACCGCCGGCGATTAGAATGACAGGCTTGGTTTGCGCGCGCAACGCCTTCTCCACTGCGTCAAGGTTGGTCGCCTTGGAATCGTTCACATAGGCGACGCCGTTGACTTCGCGCACAAATTCGCAGCGATGCGAACGCGGCTCATAAGCAGAAAGCGGCGGCACCATTTGCCCGAACGACAAACCTCGCGCCATGCCGACCGCAAGGGTCGCCATTAAATTCTCGATGTTGTGCAAGCCGCGCAGCTTCGTATCCGCCAATCGTAAAACTGACTCGTCGTGGTAAAGAATCGCTCCTTCTGAGACTCGGAAGTCTCCACCATTGGCATAGGCGCTAAACGTGATCGTGCGCGAGCGGATATCCGGTATTTTTTCTATGGCATTTACGACCGCCACATCGGCATTGGTTTGATTTTCAAAAATGCGCAGCTTTGCCGCACGATATTCCGCTACCGAGCGATAACGATCGAGATGGTCCGGAGCGAAGTTGAGCCAGAGACTGACGGATGGATGAAAGGTGCGAATCGTTTCCAGTTGGAACGAGCTCACCTCCACCGTGAGCACGTCGAATGACTGCTTCTCGCGCACCACTTCGGACAGCGGTTTCCCAATATTTCCGCAGGCAATCGTTCGCTGGCCGCAAGCATTCAGCGTTTGGACGAGCAATTCGGTAGTTGTCGTTTTGCCGTTCGTGCCGGTGACTGCGATGACCGGACTTTTTTCGCAAAAGCGCCAACCGAGTTCGAGCTCCCCGATGATGTCGATTCCGCGTGATGAGAAATTGCGCACCAGTCGACAAGCCGGATCGATGCCCGGACTTAAGACCGCCATGTGATAAGTGGACGAGTCTTCATCCGTTGCCGCCCCGCAGATTACACGGACATTCTGTGCTCGCAGATTGTCGATGGTCGATTTGAGTAAGTTCTTCTTTTCGGCACTATCGAGCACTGTAACCTGCGCACCCTCCGATCTGAGCAGCAGCGCCGCAGCGCTCCCGCTTAATCCCGCACCAAGAACGGCGATATTCTGATTCTTGTAGCGCACGTTTTACCTCAGTTTCAGTGTCGCAAGACCGAGCAACGCAAAGATGATCGAGAGGATCCAAAACCGAACGATGACCGTATTTTCCTTCCAGCCGGTCAACTCGAAGTGATGATGAAGCGGAGACATGACGAAAATCCGCTTGCCCGTGAGTTTGAAACTCATCACCTGCAAAATCACCGAGACGGCTTCGATCACGAAAACGCCGCCTACCACAACGAGCAGCAGCTCCTGCTTGCAACAGATCGCCACGACGCCAATCATGCCGCCGATAGAGAGCGACCCGGTATCGCCCATGAAAACTTTCGCTGGAAAACAATTGAACCAGAGGAAGCCCAGACCCGCACCGATCAGTGCGGAGCAGACGACTGTCAGTTCCCCGGCAAACGGATAGAACGGAACCTGTAAATATTCGGCGATTCGGAAATTTCCAGCCGCGTAAGAGAGCAAAGCATAAGCAAATGCCACGGTGATGGTGCACCCAATCGCCAAACCATCGAGCCCGTCGGTAAGATTGACCGCATTCGAGGAACCAACAATGACGAGGAGAAAAAATACGAAGGTAAACCAGCCCATGTTCGCAATGACCGGGGCCTTGACGAACGGCACGTAGAGAGAACGCGCCTGCACTTCCAGCAGCGGACTCGTGAGAAAAACGGCGGTGACAATTAAGGCAAGAGCAATCTGAAAAACCAGTTTGATCCGGCCGCTGATGCCCTCGGACTTCTTCTTCGTCACCTTGAGATAATCATCAGCGAAACCGAGAGCACCGAGATAAACCATGCAAAACAGGACCAGCCAAACGAAGCGGTTATCAAGCCGCGCCCACATAAGACTGGACACAAAGACGGAGCCGATAACGAGCACGCCACCCATGGTCGGCGTGCCTTGTTTACCGCCGTGCAGTTCGGCGAGGCGGTGAACCTCGGCCGCTCCGCGGATCGGTTGTCCCAATTTTAGTGCGATCAGGATTCGAATAATGAAGTTTCCAAAGATCAACGTCAGCAAGAATGCCGTCACTGCCGCGGCAATGGCCCGGAACGTGACATAAAGGAAAACGTTGAACCCGATGAACCGATCGCTCAGGTGATGGAGGAAATACATCATGGCGAATTGGCGGCTATGGATTGCGGGTTGCGGAACGCTTCAATCACTTGCTCTGTGCGCGCCAGGCGACTGCCCTTGATGAGAATGAGGTCGCCCGGCGCGGCCAGCTCGCCTAGCAATTCAGCGGCTTCAGCAGTTGACGCCACGGTCGAGCTGTTCTGTAGCCCGGCCCGTTGTGCCGCTTCTGCGATGGTGGCGGCCACATTTCCAATGGCAATCAGATGATCAACCTTTAATGCGGCCGCCGTTTCGCCTACTTCGCGGTGTCCGCGCTCCGATTCGTCGCCCAATTCACGCATCTCGCCCAACACGGCGATGCGTTGCCCTTCGGCATCCAGCTCAACTAATGTTCGCAATGCCGCTTTCATGGAATCGGGATTTGCGTTGTAGCTGTCGTCGAGAAACTGCACGCCGCGGACTTCCTTGACTTGTAAACGCGCCTTCGTGAGTGGCGCGGCGACCAGGCCCGCAGCGCATTCTTCCAGCGAAAGACCGAAGACACGACCAGCCGCAACGGCCAGCAGCGCGTTCTGCACCATATGCAACCCAGGTACAGGTAATTGTGCCCGGCATCGATGCGCGTCCTCGAGAATCGTAAAATCTGTTCCGCTCCCGCTCTGATTGACCTCGCTGGCGCGAATCGTGCCAGCAGTCGTGCCTGCCAAAATCACTTTGCCGCGCGTGCGAGCCGCGATTTCCCGGGTAAATGGATCGTCAGCGTTTAAGATGACCGTTCCCTCAGCGCCAACGGCCTCTGCAAGCGCGCCTTTCTCCCCGGCAATTCTTTCGCGCGATCCCATAAACTCGATATGCGCGACGCCAATGTTTGTAATGATGCCGGCGTCGGGCGCAGCTACTTTGGCCAGCGCCGCAACTTCGCCCGGGTGATTCATTCCGATTTCCCAGACTGCGACTTCGTCCCGCGACGTGGCTTCCAGAATTGTTCGAGGCAAGCCGACATGATTATTAAAATTTCCTTGCGTCTTCGTGACTTGAAACCGGCGAGCGAGAACCGCCGCGGCGAAATCCTTCGTACTCGTTTTGCCGTTGCTTCCGGTTATTGCGACCACACGTAGTGCCAGTGATTTCCGGTAGTTGGCAGCAAGCTGCTGGTACGCCCGCAGCGTGTCGTTTGAACGAATAAGCGCGAAATTCTGCGGCACCTTTCCGTTCCAATTGAAATCAACGATCGCGCCAGCCGCTGCGCTCATTGCGACGGCTTCGATGAAATTGTGTCCGTCAAAATTTTCGCCCCGCAATGCGACGAATAGTTCGCCGCGCTTAATCGTGCGCGAATCCGTGCTGACCTTATCGATTACAACAGTTCCGTCTCCGGACGAAAGCGAGCCTTCGGCCCATTGGGCAATCTGAGAAAGCGGAAGTGGATTCATAGCGTGAGAATTCGAAGACGCACGTCGGCTGCTGGCGAATTCCGAAACAAAAATGTCATGACGAAAACTCCACTGGATGATCCTCGATCGCACGTCGCGCGACTTGAATATCGTCGAACGGGATGGTGTGATCTGCGAATTCCTGATAATTTTCGTGACCCTTACCGGCGATCAAAACGATGTCGCGCGGCCGCGCCAGCTCAATGGCGCGATTAATGGCCTGAGTGCGATCGACAATTTTTTCGTAGTGAGTCGATCGGAATCCCTTTTCGATTTCGGCGACGATCGTATCCGGATTTTCTTTGCGCGGATTGTCCGAGGTAATGATGGCGTAATCGGCATGGCGATCCACTGTTTCGGCCATCAACGGACGTTTCTGCCGGTCGCGATTTCCACCACAACCAAAAACGGCAATCAACCGATGCGGGTCCAGCTCGCGCAGAGTTTTGAGAACGTTGCCTAACGCGTCAGGCGTGTGGGCGTAATCGACAAAAACCTGAAACTGCCGCTTTGCCGCAACGAGCTCCAGGCGTCCGGGCACTTGCGGCGACCTGCCAAGGCTAAACACAGCATCGCGCAGATTGATTCCAAGAGCATTGGCCGCAGCGAGCGCCGCGACCGAATTTGTGACATTAAATCGGCCAATCAACGGAAGGCGGACCAGATAGCTCTTTCCGCGAGCATCTAACTGATAGGAGGTGCCGCTGGACTCAACGCGATAATTTGAAGCGCGGAAATCTGCGCGCATCCCCATTCCGTAAGTGATCACTGCAACGCGCTTGTCGATTTTGTCGAGGAGTTGTTCGCCGTACCGGTCATCAATATTTACAATTGCTGTTGGTTTGCGCTTTCTTTTCTGACTCCCGAGTCCCGTGAAGAGCTTCATCTTGGATTCGAAATAGCTTTTCATGGTCCCATGAAAATCGAGATGGTCCTGCGTAAGATTTGTAAAGACGGCGACGTTCCATTCGAGTCCACGCGTGCGGTCCTGCGCAAGCGCATGCGAAGAAACTTCCATCGCCGCTGCCTTACAACCTGCGTTGACGATCTGGGCCAATAGCTCCTGTAAATCGAGCGATTCCGGCGTAGTGCGAATAGCCGGCAGCATCCGCTCGCCGATCTCGTAGCGCACCGTCCCGATTAATCCGCAACGCAAGCCGGCATTTTCACAAATGTGCTTGATGAGAAACGTAGTGGTGGTCTTGCCGTTCGTACCGGTGGCTGCCGCCAGTTTTAATTTGCGCTCAGGGTGCCCGTAAAAGGTTGCTGCAAAATCAGCGAGCGCCGTACGCGTATTCTCGACGATAAGACAAGTTGCGCGGGGATTTTGTTCCTCGCGTTCGGCAACGATTACCGATGCGCCTTTTTCGATTGCCTGACCGATGAATTCGTGGCCATCGGATTTCTCGCCCCGCAATGCCACGAACATGCCATTCCTTTGCACGCGGCGCGAGTCATACGCGATGTTTTCCACCGTGCGATCAAGTGTGCCGATGATCTGGCGAACTGCAGTCGCGGAGAGGAGAGTCTTGAGCTGCATGAGGCTTTAACATGTCCGCAATGGGACCGATTCGCAGCCGCGAACAATGGCGAGGTGTTCAATTGCGCGACGCATTGGTTAAGGCGACTCGTTCCGCCGGTCCGGTCTTGCGGATTCGTTCCGCCGGCGTTGTTTTTTCGACTCGCTGAACGGGAATCGCTTTGCGAATCTCCTCATGCGGCTCAAGATCTAGATAGCGGGCCGCCTTTTCCGCCACCCGTGAAAAAATTGGTCCGGCGATGAGTCCGCCGTAGTTAAGCTCGGGCTTGCTGGTGTGCGCATCGTCGAGCACCACCAGACCGACAAACTCGGGATGGTCCGCCGGCAGATAACCAGCGAAAGAAACAACATATTTTCCCTGCTCGTATCCCCCTCGAGGATCAACCTTTTGCGCGGTTCCGGTTTTGCCCGCAATCGTAAAACCGGGAACAGCAGCGGCGGCAGCGGTACCGCGATCGCTTACCACACCGCGCAGGGCGTCGCCGATTTCTCTTGCGGTTTCCGGAGAAATCACCTGCCGCAGCTCTACAGGGGAAAGTGAGCTGATGGTTTTCCCTTCCGGCGTGGTAATCGATTTTATGATGCGTGGCGTAACTAATTTGCCTCCATTGGCAATCACAGACATCGCCACGGTCATTTGTAACGGGGTCACCCCGACTTCGTGTCCCATCGGAATACGGGTGATCGAGATTTTACTCCATGCTTGCGGCGGTCGGATGAGTCCACCGATTTCACCCGGCAGCTCGATTCCAGTCCGCTCGCCAAAACCGAATCGGCGTATGTATTCGTAGAATCGTTGCTCGCCCACGCTCAAGGCAAGTTTGGCTGCGCCGATATTGCTAGATTTGACGAGAACGTCGCGGACACTCAGATACGAAAATGCGCGATGATCGTGCAAGGCTGCGCCGCCAAAATTCCAAAGACCGTTCTCGCAAAAGATCGTCGAATCGGGCCGTAGCTTGCGCTCGTTGAGAGCAGCGGCTGCGGCAACGATCTTGAAGGTGGAGCCCGGCTCCATCATGTCGATGATGGCCCGGTTTTTCATTTCTTCGGGCTTCGCCTCGGCGCGGAGGTTTAAATCGAAATCCGGTCGATTAGCCAGTGCCAGAATTTCGCCCGTCTGCGGCCGCATGAGAATAATCGTCGCCTTTTGAGGAGAATATTCCTGCATCGCCGCGTCGATCTCGTTCTCAACAATGTTCTGCAAACTAAGATCAACAGTCAGATGAACCTGATAGCCGTCGCGTGGCGGTCGCTCCTGCCCACGATAAGGCACGATTTCCTGGCCAGCGCGGTTGTGTTCGATGAAGCGAAAACCATCCTGCCCATGAAGATATTCCTCCATAGAAGCTTCCACTCCCTGGATACCACGATGGTCGAAGTCGGTGAATCCAATGACATGGCAAAGCATCGAGCCGTTTGGGTAGATACGAGTGGCATCATGCTCGAAATAGATTCCGCGCAGATCAGCGGCACGAAGTTTTTCACGCAGCGCGCCTGCCTGTGCCTCGGGTACTTCACGCTTAATTACGATGTAGCGGCGATCACTGCCTAACTTTTCGGCGACCTGCGGGGGTGGGAGCTTGAGTTCCGAGCTTACGAGATCAACGATTGTTTGCCGGTTGTTAAGATGTGTGGCGTCGGCCACCACGGTTTGAACAGGAATGTTGTGCGCGAGGACTTCACTATTCGCGTCGAGGATCGTGCCGCGTTCTCCGTGGATGATTTGCTTATAGACGTGCTTTTCAGCGGCAAGACCGGCGTACTCATCGTGCTTGATTGCCTGTAGATAGATTAAACGAAATGAAAAAATGCTGAACAGCCCGATAAAAGCAGCGCACACAAGCACGCAACGGGTTCGACTATGTGCTTTCATTTTGTGCCGGAGGCGTTGGCTACAGGTTGGATCGCATCGTCATCCGCTGAGCGGGCAGGCATGGTGAGCCGCACAATGCTTGCTTCCGAAATTGGCACCATTTTCAAATAGCCTTCCTTCAAACGGCGTTGCAATGCCGACCGCGAAGTCAAAGCCGCGATTTGTGCGCCGGCTATGTCGTTTTGCGTGCGCAGAGCAGCGAGCTCGTTTTCGATCGCCTTCCTGCGCTCGCCCAGATGGTAGAGTTGAAGCGTTAAATAGACATAGCTCAGACCAGCCAAGGCCAGAAACGCCGTCACCACAATCCAACGCGCCAGAGACGCCGCGTTGACTGTATTGCAATTTCTTCGACGCGAACGGTTCATTTAGATTTTTTCAGCCACGCGCAATTTTGCGCTGCGCGACCTGGGGTTCGTGCGCCGTTCCTCTTCGGTCGGCTCAACCGGTTTTGGTGTGATCAGTTTAAGATCGTAATCCGGGTTGCGCTGAGGCGCGGGCCACTCCGGCTTGTCGAGCCATTCCCGGCTACGATCGCGGAAAAAATTCTTCACAATCCGATCCTCCAGTGAATGAAAAGCAATCACCGCAATACGCCCGCCGCGCTCAAGCCGCGCAGTAAACACTCGCAGGCCCTCTTCGAGCGCGCCGAGCTCGTCATTTACCTCCATCCGCAGCGCTTGAAACACCTGGGTGGCCGGATGATGACGGCCGTGACGGCCGACCAGTTTTTCGATCGCGCGCGCCAGCGGCAGAGTTTCGCGAAACGGTGCAGTTTTTCGCATCTTTACGATCAGGCTTGCAATGCGACGCGCTGCTGGCTCCTCTCCCAGTTCGCGAAACAACCGCGTCAACTGTTCCTCACTGTATTCGTTTACGATCGTGGCAGCGGTCAGTTTACTTCGCGGATCCATGCGCATATCGAGGGGACCGTTTCGCATGAAGCTGAAACCGCGCTCGGCATTTTCGAGTTGCCGCGAAGAGACACCAAGATCAAGAAGCGCGCCCCTTATCGTGCGAATTGCCAGCTCATCGAGAAGGCTGAGTGCGCACCTGAAATTCGCCTGTCGCACAGAGAGGCGATCACCGAAGCGTGCCAGTTGCTCACTGACGTATTGGACCGCGTCGGGATCCCGGTCCAGCGCCAGAACGTTGGCCCCACTCCCCAAAAGCGCTTCCGTGTGGCCACCGCCACCACATGTGGCATCTACGATAAGTGAGCCCGGCTTCGGTTCGAGTAATTCCAGCACTTCACGCTCAAGCACTGGACGGTGATATATGAATTCCTCCACTTCGGGTGCCTCCTCTTCGGCAGTAAACGGATCAACGGCCATCCACAAAGGCCGCTCAAACCAAAATGTATTGATGACGTTTTGAACAAGCATCTGATTATAAGCCAATGACGTTTGCCACGTGCTGGTAAGTAGCCGTCTCCTCCTCGTGCGCTCGCTTCCAACGTTGCAGATTCCAAATCTCAAAGCGCCCCCGGTTACCGACCAAGGCAACTTCATCCTTGAGCCCGATCTTCCGGCAAAGCTCTTCGGGCAGAACAAGACGCCCCTGCCGGTCCGTGATCGCGTGCTGCGCGCGTGAATGCAGATGGCGCAAAAAAACCCGGCGATCCCGCGCAGAAACGCCCTGGTTTGTTTCTGCCGCCGAACTCATTCGCGCAAACTCGTATGGTGACATGACGAGCAGAAATTGATGAGTCGCTTCCGGCAAGAGAATGAATTCCTCGGCCGTGTCCCGACGCCAGCGAGAAGGAACCGTGATTCGGTTTTTTTCGTCGATGGAATGCCGGAACTCTCCGGCGTAGAAGCGTTCGGGTGGAGAATCGTTGTCCATGTATCGAGTGGAGAATTCATCCATTTCGCTCCACTTGACCCCACTTTTAACCACCTTCCCACCGCGAGGTCAATAAAAAATTTCAGCCCCGTTTGCGCCTACTCACCTCAACCGTAAGCTCCTCGGAGCATGAAATTTTTCAAAGTAGGGATGACAATGGCTTGTACGCTTGTCATCTGCGGCACCCAAGTCGGATTGAGCCAGTCTACAGAGCAAACGCAGGGTGATGCTGTGCGCGTGACCGTTTCAATGCACCCAGATGGTTCGCGCACTGTTTACAAGTTCGACAACGCGCAGCACAAAGCCGTGGCGACAACCACCGACACAGATGGCAAACTCCGCGAAACAATTCGTTACGAGCTGGATGAGGCAGGACGTTTTTCCAGCGGGGAAATCTCCGGACCTGATGGCCGGTTGCGTTTCAAGAGCCGTTACAAGTATGACGATGCCGGCCGCTTTTTGGAAGAGACCCAAAGCTCCGAAGACGGCACGCTTTTGCATAAGATTGTTTACAGTTACGACGCGTCTGGCAAGCAAACCGGTTATTCCGTGTTTGACGCGTCCGGTAAACTGGTGGGTGGAACCAGCGCTGGCAAGATCCGTCCGTCTTCTTCTCCTAAAGCACGAGAGAAGGGCTCTCGATGAGCGGACTCATTTGGGAGTTCACCACATGCTAAGCATGCA
>Ga0209268_1001547_pt1 | contig 11204 bp, 16 predicted proteins | sample GraSoiAngelo_143_FD_185900 | JGI IMG/M metagenome (GOLD analysis project Ga0209268, IMG submission 185900) | Grasslands soil microbial communities from the Angelo Coastal Reserve, California, USA - 14_1009_02_30cm (SPAdes) (version 2) | ecosystem: Environmental > Terrestrial > Soil > Grasslands ... | reverse complement strand
CAGGCGGGCGCCTTTGGTTAAAGTTCGCCCCCGGCGCCGCGCCTCGCTTGCGCGGGCCAGGTCACCGAACGATAAGACATAAGATTAAGGGAGTCTCCAATGGTCAGTCTGATGTCGCTATGGCTGCCGATCGTGCTCTCGGCGGTGATCGTGTTTGTGGCGAGCTCGGTGATCCACATGACGCCACTCTGGCACAGGAATGACTTCCCCAAACTGCCCCGGGAGGCGGAGCTGCTCAGTGCCCTGCGACCGTTCGGCATTGCGCCGGGCGACTATTTCATCCCGCGCGCCGCGGGCATGCAGGAGATGCGCTCGCCCGAGTTCAAGGAAAAGATGAGGCAGGGTCCGGTGGCGCTGATGACCGTGATGCCCAACGGCCCGATATCCATGGACCGACCGCTCGCGCAGTGGTTCGTGTTCCTGATCGTGGTCGGCATTTTCGTGGCCTACATCGCCAGCCGCACGTTGCCCGCCGGCACGCCCTACATGCGCGTGTTCCAGATCGTGGGCGCGACCGCGTTCATCGCCTATTCGCTCGCCCTATGTGAGCTGTCCATCTGGTACCGGCGCTCCTGGGGTCTGACGCTGAAGGGCTGGCTCGACGGCCTGATCTACGGCCTGCTGACGGCGGGGACGTTCGGGTGGCTGTGGCCGCGCTAGCAGACGCGGCGCAAGGTGCAGTGCGTCACGCGCCTGTGGGTTATGACCACATGAGCTGCGTTATGACGTCAGGGGAACTACTACCGGGTTGATCCGGCTCGCAGAACCCAAGAATCCGTCACGCATGCGTGACATAAGGGATGGTCTGATACAGACATGGAATCAGGGCATTGGGGTACGGCGTTGATGAACCACCTGGGTTTGCGGACCACGGCATTCGCCGGCCTGCTGCTCGCCGCTGCAGCCTCCCACGCCGCCATCTCCGGCGGCACCGCCTCGCCGGTGCACCTGAAGTACGCCGGGCGTGCCTCGCCGGCAGCACCCGCGCTGCGCTCGAGCGCCGCTCTGGTTCTGGACGCCACGCACTCCTCGGTGCTGTATTCGCGCCACTCGGACGTCGCCGTACCCATCGCCTCGATCACCAAGCTCATGACGGCGCTCGTGGTCATGGAGGCCGCGCAGCCGCTCGATGAGCAGCTCGAGATCACCGCCGAGGACGGCCGTCAGCGCAGTCACGTGGTCTCGCGCCTCGCTACCGGAACCACGCTGTCGCGTGGCGACCTGCTGCACCTGGCGTTGATGTCGTCCGAAAACCGCGCCGCCCACGCCCTCGGCCGCAACTATCCCGGTGGACTGGTCGCGTGTGTGGACGCCATGAACGCCAAGGCCCGCGAGCTCGGCATGACGAATGCCCGCTTCGTGGAGCCGACCGGCCTGTCGGACCAGAACGTCGCCAGCCCCGAGGATCTGTCCAAGCTGGTGATGGCCGCGGCCAAGGTTCCCCAGATCCGCGAATACTCCACCGATAGCCGCTACGAGGTACGTGTCGGCCGGCGCATGATGCGCTACGGAAACACCGACTCGCTGGTGAGCCGGCCGGACTGGAAGATCGAAGTGCAGAAGACCGGCTACATCTCACGGGCCGGCCGCTGCCTGGTGATGCAGACGGTGATCGAGGACCGCACCGTGGTGATCGTGCTGCTGAACTCCTTCGGCAAGCACACCCGCGTGGCCGACGCGCGCCGCGTCCTCAAGTGGATGCAGGCGACGCTCCTGGCGCACGCCACGCCGGCACCGGCGATCACCTGACACCCACGCCGCTCCCCAGGCGCCGCTAGGCGCGCGGCTCGATGCTGCGCAGGTGCCGCGCCGCCGAGATCCACGCGCCCAGCCATCCGAGCACCGCCCCGGCGCCGAGCAGAACCCCGATGTCATCGCGCGAGGGGCCGCGCAGCACATAGCGGCTGCCGTAGAGCCTGGCGAGGCTCGTCACCGACTCCCCGAGCACGGCGACGGCGATCGCGACGATCCCCCACGCGAGCAGCGCGCCGCCGACTCCATAGAGCACGCCGGTGTACAGGAATGGCCGGCGAACGAAGGAGTTGGATCCGCCGACGAGCTTGGTGACTTCGATTTCCGCACGGCGCCCCTGGATCTCGAGGCGGATGGTGTTGCCGATGACCGCGAGCACTCCCAGGCCGAGCAGCGCCGCGGCGATCAGCAGCAGCCGCCGCATCACCTCGAGAATGGCGTTGAAGCGCATGACCCATTCGGAGTCGAGCTGCACCAGATCCACCTCGGGCCAGGCGCTGAAGTAACGGCGCAGCGACTCGAGCGCCGCGGGGGAACTGTCCTCGGCCCTGGGCCGCACGTGCAGCACGTGCGGCAGCGGATTCTCCTTGAGCGCCTGCAGCGCCTCACCGAATCCCGAGTAGGTGCGGAAGTCCTCCAGTCCCTTGTCCGCCGCAATCACCGTCACCGCGGCCACGTCGGCGCGCTGCCCCGCCGCCTGCGCCAGCTGCTGCGCCTTGGCGAGCGGCACGTCGGTCTTCAGGTACACCGACACGTCGACGGCGCTGGCGAAGTTGCCGGTGGCGAGCTGCGCATTGGTGACGAGCAGCCGCAGGCTGGTGGGCAGCGCGAGCGCGAGCGCGATCACCAGCAGTGTGAGCGCCGTCGACAGCGGGCTGCGCGCGAGCCTGCCCAGAGAGCCGAGCAGCGCCTGCAGGTGCCGGGCACCGGCGACCGCGAGGCTCATCGCCTGGCCACCACGGAGGGCAGCGTGTCGGGCGCATCGCCGCCGTGCACCTGGCCGTTCTCGAGCACGATCACCCGCTGGCCGAACTCGCGCACGAGGTGCAGATCATGGGTGGCGACCACCACCGTCACGCCGACGTCCTGGAAGCGCCTGAAGAGGCGCATGACCTCGAGCGACAGGTCCGGGTCGAGGTTGCCGGTGGGCTCATCGGCGATGAGCAGCGGGGGCTTGCTGACCACCGCGCGCGCGATGCCGACGCGCTGCTGCTCCCCGACCGACAGTTCGAGCGGCAGCGAGCGCTCCCTGCCGAGCAGGCCCACCTGGTCGAGCGCGGCGCGCACGCGTTTGTCGATTTCCTTCAGCGGCGTTGCGGCCACGGCCAGCGGCAGCGCGACGTTGTCGAACACCGGCCGGTCGGCGAGCAGCCGGTGGTCCTGGAACACCACGCCGATGCGACGCCGGAACGCCGCGATGTGCCGCGTCTTGAGGGTGCGGGTATTGCGGCCGTGCACCACCACGTTGCCACGCGTCGGGCGCTCGAGCAGTGCGATGAGCTTGAGCACCGTGCTCTTGCCGGCGCCGGAGCGGCCGGTGAGAAACACCATCTCGCCGTTGTGGATGCTGAAGCTGACGTTGGTGAGGGCCTCGCGCCCGTTGGGGTAGCGTTTGCTCACCCGTTCGAAAGTGATCATGCCGCGCCCGTCTGGCCGGCGGCGGCGCAGCCCGCCTGCGGTCCTTCGAGGAGCACCGCGGCAAAGGCGGCGGGGTCGAACTCCCCGAAGTCCTCGGGACTCTCGCCGACGCCGATGAAACGAATCGGTATCCGCAGCTGCTGCGCGATGGCGATGACGATGCCGCCCCGGGCGGTGCCGTCGAGCTTGGTCAGCACCAGTCCCGTCACGCCCACCGCCTCACTGAACTGCTGCGCCTGGGCGAGCGCGTTCTGCCCCTGATTGGCATCGAGCACCAGCAGCACCTCATGGGGAGCGCTCGGGTCGACGCGCTGGATCACGCGCCGCACTTTTTTCAGCTCCTCCATCAGGTGCGACTGGCTGTGCAGGCGCCCGGCCGTGTCCGCCAGCATCACGTCGATGCCGCGCGCGCGCGCGGCCTGCAGAGCGTCGAATACCACAGCTCCGGGGTCCGCGCCCGGCTGCTGCGCCGCGAATTCAGCGCCCGAGCGCTGCGCCCACACCTCGAGCTGCTCGATCGCGGCGGCGCGAAAGGTATCCGCGGCGGCGAGCAGCACACTACGCCCCTCGGCCGCGCAGCGCCGCGCGAGCTTGCCGATGGTCGTGGTCTTGCCCGAGCCGTTCACACCCACCACCAGGATGACGAACGGCCGGTGCGCCGCGTCGATCACCAGCGGCTGAGCGCACGGGGTGAGAATCTCCACGATGCACTCTCGCAACGCGCCGATCAGCGCGCCCACATCCGTGAGCTCCCGGCGCGCGACGCGCGCGCGCAGTGCGGTGAGGATGCGCTCGGTCGCCTCCACTCCCACGTCCGCGCTGATGAGGCGCGTCTCGAGCTCCTCGAGTATGGCGGCGTCGATGTCGCGCCCCGTGAAGAGGTCGGTGAGGTCGTAGCTGAGCCAGGAGGCGCCGCGGTTCAGGCGAGCGCGCAACCGGGCGACGAAGCCCGGACGCTCGTCGGCGCTCGCTGCAGCCTGCCCGGGTGCGCGTTTGAACATGGAGCGGGCATTGTAGCGGGCAACGCCGTAGGGGGGCCGAACGGGCCACCCCTGCAGGGATTCCCGACCTGGTGCGCTACTGGACGGGCGCGGTCGCCGAAACCGGCAGCTGCGTGCCGGAGGTAGCCGCGAAGAAGATGGCCTCGGTCTGCATCTCGGTGGTCGCCGCCGGACTCGAGCTCGGATCGAGAATGGAGCCGTGCACTCCGGCGGTGAAGTTCACGTAGGCATGCAGGGCAGTGGTGCCCGCCGCGCCCGGAGGGTGCACCTGGGTGAGCCCGCCCGCGAGGATCAGCCGCTGCGTGGCGGAATTCGGCACCACCTGGTCAGGGCATCCCGACGGTGTCGGGTGTGCGAGACAGACCACCGCGGGCGGCGGCGGCGCGCTGCCCACCACCTGGATGAGATGAATCGGATGATTGGTCGTCGCGAGCGCAATGAAGTTGATCGGGTCGCCGGCATCGACCAGAGTCTGTGCGTCGCGCCAGAACTGCTCGTACAGTGTCGTGCCCGGCAGCAGTCCCTGGGCTGCGAGCCCGGCGTTGATCACGGGCGCGAACGTCGGCGAGTCGCGCAGCAGCTGCGCCACTTCGCCGCCGGGCATGGCGAGGGTTGCGGTGCCGACCAGTGCCGCGGGGATGACGCCCATGAGCGTGCCGCCCTCGATGGCGCCGAGCGAGTGCCCGAGGTAATGAATGGCCGCGGGATTGGCGCTGCCGGCGGCTCCCAGGCTCAGGTGCGGCAGCGAGCGCGCGAGGGTGATGAGATCCGCCACGCCCTGGCGCAGGTTGTCGCGCGAGGTCAGCAGGCTCGTCAGGTTGATGAAGTGCAGACCCGAGGGGTCGCGCACGCCGGCGGTGGCAAGATCGAAGGTGCGCTCGATGGAGCCGCTCGCGGGCAGCCCGAGGCCGGCGTACAGCGGGTTGGCGCCGCTGGCATACAGGGGGTCGGACTGGTTGGTGATGCCGTGCAGCGGCAGGTCGACCGCCACCACCACGAAGCCGGCATCCGCAAAGGAATCCGCCACGGCGAACATGTCCTCGCGGTTGCGGGTGATGCCGTGCTGGAAGATCACCAGCGGCGGTCGGCACCGGCAGCGGGTTGAAGCGCGTGACGAAGGTGCTGGTGGCATCCAGAGGGAACGGCGGCGCGTGCCAGTACTCGGTGAGCGGCGCGGCCTTGCTCAGGTAATACGGGACGTTGAGCACGCCCACGTAGAGATCGGCATGGCCGGGCAGACCCAGCCCCAGGGCGGCCGTCGTGAACCCCGGGGGATGCTGCACGCTGATGGTGTGCGCGGTGGCGGTGGCGGAGATCAGCGCCAGCGTATCGACCGTCGACTCAGTCGTGAAGCTGAAGGACAGCACGATGTTGGCGGGATTGAGGTGCAGCGCCTGCGCGATCTGCAGCTGCGCGCCGGTCAGCAGGCAGATGCTGTGCAGCGTCGCGTCGCTGATCGCGCCGCAGGTCGGCAGCGCCGCCTTGATGCTGGCGTAGTCGGTGTCGGGCACCGCGGGGTTGCCGGACGCATCGGTAATGCCATTCATCAGGAACACGAGGTAGCCGGTGCCAGTGGCGCAGTTCGGCCCCAGAAACATGCCGCCGCTGAGGCAGGTGCTAGGCAGCAGCGGATGCAACGGCTTGATCTCCAGAATCGTGGCCCCGACCCCCACCTCCTGCCCGAGTCCGGCGGAGAAGTCCGTGCCGAGCGTGAGCGGGGCTCCGAGAACTCCGGTGGTGGCCTTGGTCTGGTTGTCGGTGGTGACCGGGACGATGATGATCGAGGCGGCCGTGAAGGAGGCGGGATTCAGCGCGCCGCCGAAACGCTCGCGGATCACGGCGGTGGTGGAGAAGCCGTCGAGGGCGTTCACCGCGGCCTGGTTGGGCATGAGCGCATTGGCCGGCTGGATATTCAGCGTGCCATCCGTCGAGCCGGCGAAATACAGGTCGGTCGGATAGGGCAGGATCCCGGCCGCCGGGTGAAACAGCGCCGTGTTGCTGGAGGGCTGCGTGACCGGCGTCGAGCCTCCCGGGTTGCCGTTGAAGCCGGTGAGGTTCTCAGTGCCGACGCTACCGTAACCGCCGCTCGAACAACCGCCCGCGAGCAGCGCAACCCAGACCATGCCGGCGGCGATGAGTTTTTTCATGTCCCTCCCGCCGGTGCTGTTTGAGCGTGGACGAGGCGAGCTAGGGTACGCTTGCGGCAAGAACAGTGGCAAGGTGCGGCCATGTCCGCTGGCAAGTCAGGCAGCCGCGCAGCCGTCGCGGTGAAGCGCGCCGGCCGGGCGCGCGTTGTGCGCATCATCGGGGGAACGTGGCGTGGCAGAAAGGTGCGCTTCCCGGCATCCGCCGCCATCCGTCCGACCCCCGACCGCGTGCGCGAGACGCTCTTCAACTGGCTGGGGGCGCGCACGCCGGGAGCGCGTGCGCTCGACCTGTTCGCCGGCAGCGGGGCGCTCGGGCTCGAGGCGCTGTCGCGCGGCGCATCGCACGTGACGTTCGTCGAGCACGATGAGGCGGCCGTGCGCGAGCTGCGCGCGCGGCTCGCCGAATGGCAGGCGGGCGATGCGCGCGTGGTGCGCGCGGACGCCCTGCGCTACCTCGCCGGCGAGGCGCGGCCCTTCGACCTGGTGTTCCTGGATCCGCCGTTCGCCTCCGAGCTGCTGGGCGAGGCGGCGCGGCTGCTCGAGGAGCGCCACTGGCTCAAGCCCGGGGCGCTGATTTATGTGGAGTGCGCGGCCCGCGCCGGCCTGCCACCGCTGCCCGCGCCGTGGCGCGCGCTCAGGGCGAAGCAGGCCGGCGAGGTCGGTTATCATCTGTTTGCGCACACTGCGCCTGTGGCAGCCGACACCGTATGAAACGCAACGCCGTCTATCCGGGCACCTTCGATCCCATCACCAACGGCCACCACGACCTGGTGCGGCGCGCGGCCGGCATTTTCGACCACGTGATCGTCGCGATCGCGGCCAACACCCACAAGACACCGATGTTCCCGCTGGAGAAGCGCGTCGAGCTGGCGCGCGGCGTGCTGAGCGACCTCACGAACGTGGAGGTGCTGGGCTACTCGGGACTCACGGTCGATTTTGCGCGCCAGCACCACGGCACGGTGATCGTGCGCGGCTTGCGGGCGGTGTCGGATTTCGAGTTCGAGTTTCAGCTCGCCAACATGTCGCGTGCCCTCGACCGCAACTTCGAGACCGTGTTCCTGACGCCGCAGGAACACTTCACCTTCATCTCCTCGACCCTGGTGCGCGAGATCGCGGTGCTGGGCGGGGACGTGAGTCAGTTCGTCCATCCGATCGTGGAGGCCGAGCTGAAGAAACAGCGGCGCCCTTGAGGAGCGCAGCCACGCTCGCCTGCGCGGATCGCGCCCCGCGCCACCAGCTCGAGGGTGCCTGGGTGCCGATCGCGGCCAGCGTCGCCGGCAGCCGCCTGGCGGTGGGTGAACTGCGGGTGCGGTATCTGCTGCTCGAGGCGGGTGGCTACAGCATCATCGATCGCAGCAACCACGTGGTCGACGGCGGCCGCTATCTGGTGAACGAGGAGCTGAGCCCTGCGACCATGGACATCGTCGGGGGCAGCGGACCGCACGCCGGGCGCACGATGCGCGCGATCTACGAGTTGCGCGGCGATGAGCTCACCGTGTGCTATGACCTGGAAGGCGGGGAACGCCCGGCTAACCTGCAGCCGCAGCAGGATCGGCTGCTGCTGCGCATCACCTACAGCCGCGCCGCTATTCTGTTTTCCCAGCTTTCCTGAGCCGGCCGCGTGCCGCGGAGCGTGGAGTGCGCGCGCCTGCAGGCGAGGCGCGACGTGCTCGCACCTTGCGTGCGCGCACCGCCGCCCGCCCGCGCGGCTTGCCGCCCTCAGGTCCGGCCGCCCGCGGCAGGCGGATGCGCTCCGCTGGCGATGGCAGGGTGCCGGCGCGCTTCAGTTCCAGCGCCCGCCACAGATACCAGGCGGCGGTGGTCCTGAACGGCTTCCAGCGCTCGCCCCAGGCGGCGAGCGCCCTGGGGTGCGGCATGCGGCCGAGGCCATACGCGGCGCGAAACCCGGCGCGCACCCCGAAGTCATCGACCGGCAGCACATCCGGGCGCCCGAGCTGGAACATCAGCAGCATTTCCACCGTCCAGCGGCCGATGCCGCGCACCTGCGTGAGACGCGCAATGATCTGCTCGTCGGACAGCTGCATGAGCGCGGCTCCATCGGGGACCACCGCGGCGAGGGTCTTCGCGGCGAGATCCTTGAGGGCGGCGACCTTGGCGAAGGAGAAGCCGGCGGCGCGCAGCCTCTCCACCGGGGCCTCCAGCACCTGATGCGGTGTTGGAAACGTGCCCTGCCCGCAGGAGTCGACGAGGCGCTTCAGGATGGTGTTGGCGGCGGTGCCGTTCAGCTGCTGGTGAGCGATCGCCTGGGCGAGCACCTGGAAGGGGTGGCAGTCCTCGGGCGCGGCGAGCTTGCACGGCCCCACGGCGCGGATCAGGCCCCCGAGCACCGCATCCGCCCTGGACAGGTGCGCGAGAGTCTCCTGGCTCATGCGGCTCACTTCTGGCACGAGGGACAATAGTACGTGGAGCGCTGCCCCTGAGACACCGCCCGCACCGGGGTGCCGCAGCGGCGGCAGGGCCTGCCCCGGCGCTCATACACATACAGGCGCTGGCGGAAGTAGCCCGGCGCGCCATCCGCGCCCAGGTAGTCGCGCAGCGTCGTGCCGCCGGCGCGGATCGCCTGCGCCAGCACCGCGCGCACCCCGCGCACCAGCCGCGCGGCCTCCGCGCGCGTCAGGGTTTTCGCCCGGCGCTGCGGCCTGATGCGCGCGCGGAACAGGGCCTCGCTCGCGTAGATATTGCCCACGCCGACCACCAGGCGGCTGTTCATGAGCAGCTGCTTGATGGCCACGCGGCGCCGCCGGGTCGTGCGCCACAGGTAGTTCGCATCGAAGGCGGCCGTGAGCGGCTCGGGCGCGAGAGCGGCCAGCAGCGGGTGCCGCCGCGGGTCCTCGCAGGTGTAGAGCAGGCTGCCGAAACGGCGCGGGTCGTTGAAGCGCAGCGCAAGCCCCGAATCGAGCACCAGGTCGAAATGGTCGTGACTCACCCGCGGCGCCTGCGCAGGCACGACGCGCAGATTGCCGGACATCCCCAGGTGCAAGAGCAGGGTGCCGGACTCGAGCTCGAGCAGCAGGTACTTGGCGCGCCGGCCGGTGCGCACGATGCGCTGGCCGGCCACCTTGGCAGGCAGGTCGCGCGGCACCGGCCAGCGCAGCCGCGGCTCGTAGACCTCGAGCGCGACGATGCGGCGCCGCAGCGCGTAGGGCCTCAGGCCCCGGCGCGTCGTTTCGACTTCAGGCAGCTCGGGCAAGCGCTGGGTGAGCGCACCGTTACTTGATCTTCGACTCTTTGTAGGCGACGTGCTTGCGCGCCACGGGGTCGAACTTGCGCACTTCCAGCTTGTCCGGGTGCAGGCGCTTGTTCTTGGTCGTCACGTAGAAGTGGCCGGTTCCGGCCGAGGACAGCAGCTTGATCTTCTCGCGCATGGTGGCTCCTATGCCGCCTAGAGCCTGTGGCCCTGGGCGCGCAGCTCGGCGAGGACCTTGTCGATGCCGCGCTTCTCGACGGTGCGCATGCCGCTGGTGGTCAGCCGCAGGCTCACCCAGCGCTTTTCCGTCTCGACCCAGAAGCGCTGCGTGTGCAGGTTGGGCAGAAACCTCCGGCGCTTCTTGTTGTTGGCGTGGGAGACTCGGTTCCCCACCCCCGGCTTCTTGCCGGTGACCTCGCAAACGCGGGACATACGCTTACCTTGAGGGATTTCAGTGGCTTGGAATCGAGGAGCGGACCCTCGTTTCCCGGGCCGGGCTTTATACCAGCCCGGAGGCGCGATCACAAGCCAAGCCGGTTTGCAGGTGGGGCATGAGCAGCGTACGCTCGCGCGCGCCCGAGGCCGGCCGGAGCTGCTCCCCCGGCTCGCGGTACAACACCAACAACCGCAATCCAATTACCTTTGGGAGAACTACATGAAGCTCATGAGGCGAGTTTTCTGCGTCGCCGGCGCTCTACTGTCCCTCACCGGTGTGGCCACCACCGCCCTCGCCGACGGCCGCGACTACAACGACGGCCCGGTCATCAATGTCGCGGCGATCCGTACCGTCGACGGGCATTTCGACGATTACATGCACTGGCTCGCGACGGGCTTCAAAAAGGAATCGGAGGCCTCGAAGGTCGCCGGACTCATCCTCAGTTACCGCGTGATGGTGGTCGAGGCGCGGGGCCCGAACGACCCGGATATCTATCTGGTCACCGAATACAAGAACTGGGCTGCTCTCGATCACCTCGGCGGCAAGCTCGATGCGGTCGCAGCCAAGGTCCAGGGGTCGGTCGATAAAGCCAACCAGGCCCAGGCGGATCGCGCCAAGATCCGCACCGTGCTCGGCTCGCAGACGATGCAGGAGGCGCTGCTGAAGTAACAGGCGGGCACGCCGGCGGTGGCGCATGACGGCCGCCCGCCGGCCTTGCCCGGCGGCATGCTCGTGAGTCCGCGAATCGTCCTACTGCGGGTGATACTTCCGGTACGCGGGAAGGTCCTTGAACAGGTCGCTGCGAGCCTGTGCCTCACCCGTCAGATGAGCCCGTGCTCGGAGAAGGAAAAGCACAGTCCGTCGCCGATGATGAAGTGATCGAGCACGCGGATGTCCACCAGGCCGAGGGCCTCCTTGAGCCGCCGCGTGATGAGCTCGTCCGCCTGGCTCGGCTCGAGCACTCCGGAGGGGTGGTTGTGCGCGAAGATGACCGCCGCCGCATTGTGCACCAGCGTCTGGCG
>Ga0209268_1001543_pt1 | contig 11214 bp, 4 predicted proteins | sample GraSoiAngelo_143_FD_185900 | JGI IMG/M metagenome (GOLD analysis project Ga0209268, IMG submission 185900) | Grasslands soil microbial communities from the Angelo Coastal Reserve, California, USA - 14_1009_02_30cm (SPAdes) (version 2) | ecosystem: Environmental > Terrestrial > Soil > Grasslands ... | reverse complement strand
CAAGAGCGGTTTCATGAAAAGGAGCCGGAGAATGTCCGCGGGCTTTATCGTCAGCACGCGCGCGGCAATTCGCTATATCGCAATCTGGGCAATGGGAAGTTCAAGAACATTGGGAACGAAGCCGGAGTTGACATGGGGCGTTGGGCCTGGTGCTCGGACGCGTGGGACTTTGACCACGACGGCTACTTGGACCTCTACATTGCGAATGGCTATATTTCGAGTCCAGAGAATTCCGTAGGCGATCAGAGCGACCTCTCGAGTTTTTTCTGGCGGCAGGTGGTGGCGAAATCGCCTCAGAACCAAACGCCGTCGCTGCGTTACGAGCAGGGATGGAACGCCATCAATGAGTTGATCCGGTCAGACAACTCCTGGAGCGGGCGGGAGAGGAATGTTTTTTACGCAAATAATCGCGACGGAACATTTTCGGAAATCTCCGGCACAGTGGGATTGGACTTTCTTGAAGACAGCCGAGCATTCGCGCTTGCCGACCTGGACCAGGATGGACGACTGGAAGTCATACTGAAAAACCGGAGCGCGCCGCAGCTGCGAATTTTGCGCAACGCGATGCAGGACATCGGCCAGTCGATCGTATTCCGTCTTCGCGGGCAGAAAAGTAATCGCGACGCGATCGGCGCGGCAGTAATTGTCGAAGCCCAAGGGCATCGCCAGACCAAGTATCTACAGGCGGGTTCGGGATTTTTGTCGCAGCACAGCAAGGAGCTTTTCTTTGGACTTGCAAACGTCCAAGAAACTGTGCGTGCCTCAATTCGTTGGCCTAGCGGGGTAACTCAGATATTCGAGCATTTGCCCGCTAACCATCGAATTGAAATTCAGGAAGGTTGCGACAAATTTGTGGCCAAGCCCTTTGCGGTTTCGCCTCCTTCTTTCGCGCGAGCTGGTGAACCGCTGAAGCTGGAACTTCTTCCTTCGTCAGCAGAAACATGGCTCATCGAGCCTCTGAATGCGCCGGAGTTTTCCTTGCCCGACCTCTTAGGCAAGACGCGCGAACTGCGGGCGTTCCGAGATGGCTCCTTGCTTCTGCACTTTTGGGCAACGGCTTCGCCCGCCTGCCGCGAACAGTTGCGGCTATTACAGAACTACCAGTCAACTCTCACCGCGAATGGTCTGCGTGTTCTTGGCATGAATGTCGATGATCCAGGCGATGCAGAAAAGGCGCGCTCACTCGCCGTCAAAGAAGCGTTAAGCTTTCCGAACGTGCTCGCCACCCAAGAGGTAGCCGGCATCTATAACATTGCTTACCGGTACCTGTTTGATCGCCGCCGGGATCTGCCCATTCCGGGCTCTTTCCTGCTCGACAAGGACGGCCAGATTGTTAAGGTTTACCAGGGAACCGTGCATCCCGACCGGCTAATGGAAGATTTGAAATTGCTCCCGCGTACGCAAGCAGAGCGTATTCAGAGGGCCCTTCCTTTCAATGGGGTGCTCTACCAGGATGCGTTTCAGCGCAACGACTTCACTTTCGGCGTAGCGATGTTCCAGCGCGGATACTTGGACCAGGCGGCGGCGGCGTTCAAACAGGTCATCGCGGCCAAGCCGGAAGACCCCGAAGCCTATTACAATCTGGGAACGCTGTATCTGCGAAAAAACGATTTGCGCGGCGCACGGCAATACCTTGAGCAGACTGTGAAGCTGCGTGCAAACTATCCGGAGGCGTGGAACAATCTCGGAATGGTGGCCGCGCAGGAGGGCCACACGGACGAGGCTATCCGTAACTTCAACCAGTCATTGCTCTTGAGGCCAAACTACGCCATCGCGCTTACAAATCTCGGAAACATTTATCGGCGGCAGGGTGACTTCGACGACGCGGAAAAACTCTTGAGCCGCGCACTGGAAATTACCCCGGATGACCCGGAGATCAACTACAGCCTAGGAATGCTCTACGCTCGGCAAAACCAGCTCGAAAAAGCTGCACGGTATTTGGAAAACGCAGTGAGCTTGCGTCCGGATTACCCCGACGCGCTGAACAATCTTGGGGTCTTGTTTGTTCGTGAACAGCGAAATTCCGACGCTGAAGAGCAATTCAAGACCTGCATTCGCGTAGCTCCAAGGTTTGACCAAGCCTATCTTAATCTGGCCCGCCTTTACGTGATTTTGGAGAAAAAACAGAAGGCCAAAGAGGTTTTGCTCGCACTTCTGCAACAACAACCGCAGCACAAGGTGGCTCAGCAAGAACTGGAGATGCTAAAGTGACCTTGCGACAACTGCGATCAGAGCCCTTTCGGAGGCATACCGGGGGATGAAGTTCAATTTTGCAATGCGGCCTTCATCCAGGCTCACAGGTAGAGGGCCCAGGTTTAGCGGAATCCTTGCGATAGCGATAATTCTCTTCTCTTCGAGAAGACTCGAAGCACAGCAGTCCGCTTCAAGCAGGAAAGAAGTCCCGCAAACGGCGAAAATCCAATCACATTTTCCGGAAGTGGAAGAGCTGCTCCGCCAAGGGCTGATCGAACAGGCCAAGGAAAAAATTCAGGATGAGCTTCAGCGAAATCCCGCGAGCGTGGAGGGGTACAATTTGTTGGGAATTATCTACAGCGGTCAAAAGGACTATGCAAAAGCTCTGGAAGCGTTTCAGTATGCGTTGAAGCTTGAACCCAGCTCTACCAGAACTCGCAACAATCTGGGGAACGTATATGTCGCGGAAGAAAAGTCCGATCTTGCCGAAAAAGAATTCAGGACGGTCTTGCGCCTCGATCCCGCGAATCGCGATGGGAACTATAATCTGGGCTTGGTCTTGATGTCCGAGGGTCACCCCGCCGAAGCCGTTGTCCACTTTCAGCGTGTGCGCCCCGCAAACGTCCAAGCTCGGTTCAACCTGATTCGCGCGTTTCTCCAAGCGCGCAGAACTGCTGAAGGTTTGAAAGTGGCAAGGCAGCTATCCGCCGAAAATAAGGACGACGTTCAACTGCATTTCACGCTGGGAGTGCTGCTGGCTTCTGAAAAGCAATACTCGACAGCCCAACTCGAACTAGAAAAAGCCGTTGCCTTGCAGCCGGAAACGTTCGAGATTCTCTTCAACCTTGGCCAGGCTTATCTTCGAGGCGCCGAATACACGAAAGCCGAGCAGGCGCTGAATCGGGCCTTGAAACTGAAACCAGATTCACCCGAGTCGCTTTATCTGCTGGCGCAAGTTTATGCGGATGAGACGAAGGCCGTCGATGCCCTGGATCTGCTCGTTCGCGCGCACAAGCTGGCTCCGCAGAATACGGACATCATCTTTCTTCTAGCACGCGTCAGCATGTCGCAGAATTATTTCGAGGATGCGATCCCGCTCCTGGAGTCAGGCTTGAAAATAGCGCCGCAGCGCGCCGACCTCCATGCCGCATTGGGGGAGAGCTACTTCATGTCCGGCAAGGCGGAAAGGGCCATCGAAGAATTCAAGACATTGATTCAACTGGATCCGTCGCCGCCATCTTACGCATTCATGGGACTCTCGTATCGCCACCTGGGGCGCTTCGATGAGGCGCGGAGGTATTTTCAAGAGGGACTCAAGAAGGACCCCCGCAACGCCTCGTGTTTATTTAACATGGGCTACATCGAGGAGCGGCAGGGAAATCACGCGCGGGCCGAAGAGTTGTTTCAACAGGCGCTCCGCTCGAACCCCGATTTTTCCGAAGCGCTTTTGGAGCTGGCAAATCTGCGAATCGCGAACAAGCGACTGGAAGAGGCCGCGGAACTGCTTAGACGCTATGTGAAAGTCAGTCGCAACGCCGCTTCAGGCTATTACAAGCTGGCCATGGTGGAGAGGAGCCTCCATCAGCTTACGGCAGCGCAGAGGGACTTGAATGTTTTTCAGACGCTTTCGAAGGACGCTTCGCCGGGCCCGTATCCGTATCAGCACCTTTTCGATTACCTCGATAACCGCTCCAACCTTTCACCTCAAGCGCGGACGCAACTGGATTTGACAGAGCTGACGGAGCAGATTCAGAAACATCCGGATCAACCGCAAGATCTCTATCTGCTGGCCGAAACGTATCTGAAACTGGGCAAACTCGAAGACGCGCGAAAAACAATCGCGCAGCTTGATCAGCTCAGCTCCGGTGACTACCGGACACAGACCGGCGCGGGCGTACTGCTGGCTCGCTACCGTTTGTACGACGATGCCATTCAGCATTTCCAATCGGCCTTGCACGCCAATCCGGATTCCGACGACGTGAAATTTGATTTGACTGATGCGTATTTCCGCAAAGGCCTCTATGCGCAAGCGCTTGAAGCTGCCCAGCAAGTTTCGCCGGCGGGCCAGCAGGACGATGCTTACCTGGCGCTGCTCGGTGACATCCATGCGCATCTCGGCGACACGGCCCGCGCCAAAGGAATTTTCCAGGAGGCCATCCGCCGCAATCCTGACAACGACCAGTATTACCTCTCGCTCACACTCGCCCAGCTCCGCGAAAATAATGTCAGCGGCGCCGAAGAGACGTTGCGGAGAGGTCTGGCGCGAATTCCCAGTTCCGGAAAAATTCTCTGGGGCTTGGGAATCGTCTCGGTGTTGGAAGGGAAGACTCCGCAAGCCGCGGAAAATCTCGAGCGCGCCGTGGACCTTTTGCCGGAGTGGCCCGGAAGCTATTCCACGCTGGGCGTTTTCTATTATCAAACCGGAGAAATCACCAAAGCCCGCGAAGTGCTGAATCGCTTCAAGTGCAGCAACGCTGCCGGTGGCCTGGATGTGAATCGTATTGAAGAGGCTCTGGATAAAGCCCCGGTGACCTCATCTTCGCTTCGCGAACCCATGCCGATGGTTGCCAGACAGCAGTTGCTTCAACTGGCGCTGTCGCTTGCTGACCGTACGCTATGAGACCGGTGTCATTGTCGCGTCTTCGTGGCGCCCAGGTCGCGAATCTCAACGTCGATGGGGCTTGAGAAGCGATCCAATGGATGTCGTCCAGATGGAAACTTCCAGTTGAGCGTCTGCATGGCCAAGGCTAAAATGCCTGAGCGAAGACCACGATGAATTCGAATGAGCACTCTTCAGGTCAAAGGCCAATTGTTATCGCGCTTTGTTGCTTCATCGTCATTCTTGCCTTGGTCGTGGGCGTCGGGCTTGTCACCAATTTAGTGGTGCGTCATATCGTCCAGACTTTGCCGCTGTGGTTTGGAGTGGCGTTCGGATTTCGCCGCTCGCAAGCAACGGGCTGGATTGCTCTGCCGTTCTTTCTATGCTGGCTGGCATTAATGGTAATCATCTGGCTGTATCTCCTGGGAATTGCGCGCATCATAACCGGGCATTTTTCAGCCGTCGAGATTGCGATGACAATCATCGTCGGAGCAGCATGTCTGACCGGCATTGTTGTGTTCGCCGGCCTTAAATCTTTTTTGTCTCCGGCGAAGGCGGCAACGGCGTTTGTGGTCATGGCTCTATTACAATTGGCATGCCTTCGCGTCAGCTTCCTGCCCGCAATCGCAAATCGGTAATCCGGGGAATGCGAAAAAATACAACGATCAAAAAGGCATTCGGCCTCACAAGCAGTATGAGAGCAATCCTCGCGCTCAGTGCCATGAGTGTTGCCGCTATCCAGCTTGGAAGTTCCGCTGGTCAAGCTCCTAAAACGCAGGGCGAGCGAATCACTGTCCGCTACACTGACATTCGGCAGTCAGCCGGAATCACGTTTCGCCAAGACTCCACGCAAACCGACGAAAAGTATTACCTCGAAACCATGGGCACAGGTGTCGGCTGGATTGACTACGACCAGGACGGCTTGATGGATCTTTACTTTGTCCAATCGGCCGCGACGGATATTTACAAGCCGTCGCATCCTCTGCGCTCGGCGCTCTATCACAATAATGGCGATGGAACGTTTACCGACGTCACCGAGAAAGCCGGTGTTGGAGGCGAAGGCCACTACGGTCAGGGAGTCGCCGTCGGGGACTACGACAATGATGGTTATCCCGATCTGTACGTGACCGGCTACGGCCGCGCCATCCTTTATCACGATAACGGCGATGGAACATTCACCGACGTCACCGCCAAAGCCGGTGTCGCCGACGAAGGCCAGTGGTCCACCAGCGCGGGCTGGTTTGATTACGATAAGGATGGCTGGCTCGACCTCGTCGTCACGAATTACATCGAGTGGACGCCGAAGACCAATCTCTGGTGCGGCGAGCGCCGTCCCGGCTACCGCTCATACTGCAATCCTGGCAACTACAAAGGGCAGAAGACCAAGCTCTACCACAACAATCACGATGGCACCTTCACCGACGTCAGCGACGCCTCCGGTGTCGGCAAGCCCGAATCCAAGGGCATGGGGGTGGTTCTGGCGGACTTCAACAACGACGGCTGGCCGGACATCGCCATCGCCAACGATACTTGGCCGAATTTTCTGTTCCTCAATAAGCACGATGGAACGTTTCAAGATGTTTCGTTCGTTTCTGGTTTGGCGGCCAGCGAAGATGGCCGCTACGAAGCGGGCATGGGGATCGACGCCGCCGACGTGGACGGCGACGGCTGGCTGGACGTCTACGTCACGCACCTTGATTTTGAATTGAATCGTCTCTACCACAACAACCGGGATGGAACCTTCGACGATTACACCTATCGCTCCGGGATCGGCAACAAGGCCATCTTGTTGAGCGGCGTTTCCATGAAGTTTCTGGATTATGACAATGATGGCTGGCCAGATATTCTGCAATTGAACGGCGCCATGCTAGATAACGTGAATCTCTACCACAGCGAAGTGTCTTACAAGGAACCGTTGCTGATGTTTCGCAATCTCGGAAAGGGCCAGTTTGAAAAAGTCTCGGACTCTTTGGGACCGGACTTCATCCGTCCCATCGCCGGCCGCGGCCTGGCCACCGCCGATTTCGACAATGACGGCGACATCGACATCGCCATCAACAATCGTGGCGATTTTCCCGATCTTCTGCGCAACGATGGCGGCAATGCCAATCACTGGCTGGAAGTTTTGCCGATCGGCACAAAATCTAATCGTGACGGAATTGGCTCGTCGCTGAGGCTGACGTCCGAAGGTGCCACGCACGTCGAACAGTCCAAGGGCGGCATGAGCTACATGTCGGCCAGCGATCCACGAATTCATTTTGGTTTGGGTAAGCGCGCCAAGATCGAGTCTCTCGAAATCACTTGGCCGAGCGGGAAAGTGGACAAGCTGACGAATGTGCCCGTGGACAAGATCATCGCCGTCAAAGAGGGAGCAGGAATTGTGCCGCGCAATTTTCCCCAGGTGCCGAGCAAATGAAAAGAGACCGTCAACAACGCTCCCCAAGCGAATTGGTTCGCTCAAATTGCAGCTCGGCAGCTTGCGCTCCCGGTGATCGCTGGTTATGAATCTTCTCCGCCGCCGTTTTCTCGGCTCCTCCCTTGTGGTTCTTGGCAGTTCGCTTTTGGATGCGCTTACAACTCCACTCTGGAAATGGCGCGGCACCGTGCGCCTCGAGGCCGAAGTTCTTCCGAATCCGTCCGTTCCAAATTCGACGCCAACCTCCCCAGTCCAGTTCGTCGACGTAGCTCGCGAAGCCGGGCTGACCATTCCCAACGTTTGGGGCGGCGCCGACCACAAAAAGTACATCATTGAAGCGAAGGGCAGCGGGCTGGCTTTCTTCGATTACGACCAGGACGGCTGGCTGGACATCTATCTCACTAACGGAACCCGCTTCAACACCGACTGGCCCGCGGGCAAAGCACCCACTTCTCATCTCTACAAGAACAATCGCGACGGCACCTTCGCGGATGTTACGGAAAAATCCGGTCTCGCCCGTACCGGCTGGCAGACCGGCGTTTGCGTCGGCGACTACGACAACGACGGCTGGGACGATCTCTTCTGCTGCTTCTGGGGACACAACATCCTTTTTCGCAACAATGGCGACGGCACGTTTACCGATGTCACGCGCAAAGCTGGCGTCTACGACGAACAAATCCGGTGGGGCGCTGGATGTACATGGCTCGACTACGACCGCGACGGCCGTCTCGATCTTTTCATCTGCAATTACATCAAGCTCGATCCGGAAAAAACTCCTTCCAAAGCCGAGCCCGCTCAGTGCCAGTGGAAAGGCATCCCCGTAATGTGCGGTCCGCGCGGTTTACCCGGCGACACCAACGTTCTCTTCCACAACAATGGCGACGGCACCTTTACCGATGTCACCGCAAAGTCGGGAATCCTCAAGCCTGGCCCGCGGTATTCCATCACCGCCGTCTCCTATGATTTCGACAACGACGGCTGGCCCGATATTTATGTCGCCGTGGACTCCGAACCCAGCATCCTCTTCCACAACAACCACGACGGAACGTTTACCGATGTCGCCGTGATCGCCGGCTGCGCGTACAGTGAGAACGGCCACGAACAAGCCGGAATGGGTGTCGCGGTCGCCGATTATGACTGCGACGGATGGTTTGACATTTTCAAGACCAACTTTGCGGACGATACCTGCAACCTCTATCACAACAACGGCGACGGCACCTTCAGCGACGTCACCTTCTCGTCGGGCATCGGTATCAACAATCAGTACGTTGCCTGGGGTTGCGGCTTCATTGATTTCGACAATGATGGCTGGCCCGACATTCTGCAGATCAATGGACATGTCTACCCGGAAATTGAGAGCCACGAACTCGGCCAAACCTACAAAAATCCGCGCCTGGTCTACAAAAATCTGGGCGATGGCCGATTCAAGGACGTATCATCGGAAATGGGCCCCGGCATCGGCGAGCGCTTCTCCAGCCGCGGCGCGGCCTTCGGCGATTACGACAACGATGGCGATATCGACGCGCTGGTTCTGAACATGAACGACACGCCTTCGCTGCTTCGCAACGATGGCGGCAACCAGCAGAATTGGATCAAGATCAAGCTGATCGGCACAAAGTGCAATCGCACTGCCATCGGCGCTCGCGTTCGTGTAGTGACCGGGAAACATAACCAGATGGACGAAGTCCACAGCGGCTCAAGTGTTATGTCGCAGTGCGACCTGCGCCTGCACTTCGGCCTGGGAAAATCTCAGGTCGTCGATCTCATCGAAGTGAAGTGGCCAACCACGCAGAAGGTGGAACAGTTCAGGCAAGTGAAGGTGAATCAGATTCTGACCATCCGCGAAGGCACCGGAATCGTCGCGCCTGCTGGCGCCAAGAGCAAATAGTTTGTCCTCTTATCGGTGGGGCGTAGCTGCCGCTGGCTGGTCCTTCAAAATAATCAGGAATTGCCGAAGCTCCCGCCTTTGGCGTTCGATTGCAGCGGTTTCGGCCTTTTCAATCTTCTCGTACTCCCAAAATTCCTGTTCCGCTTTCGATTCTTCGCTAATCCGTCTGTAGGCGGAACCCAGCCGATAGTGGGCTTCGCTGAGCTGCGGACTTACTTCGATCGCCTTTGTGTAATCGCGAATCGCCTGTTCGAAATTACCCCGCTCGGTACGCAAAATTCCAAGTTGTAGATAAGCCTCGCCAAGCTTGGGATCAATCCTAACCGCTTTGTCGAGCAATGCTTCAGCTTGCTGCAAGCTTGCTGCGTTTTTCTCCAATCCCCGGTCGCGTTTCCACAGCGCTACTCCGTAATAATAATTGGCGAGAGCATTCCCAGGCTGTTCGCGCACGAAGCGTGCCAGCTTTTGCTCTCCGCACGGCAGCACTCCGGTTGCCGCTTTCTCCATTTTTCCCAGGAAGACATAAGGCGCAGGATCTGCCGGTTTCAAGTCGGCAGCTTCGCAGAGCCGCCTCGCTGCCTCTTCACTTTTGCCTTCGGCGTACAACGCCGCGCCAAGCCCTGCCAGCATTCTTGCGGAGTCCGGATGCGCGTGTGCTCCCTTTGTAAAAACTTCCACAGCCGGCTCGTCCGCCCGGTGCAAAAGCAGTTCTGTGCCCCACTCAAAATAATTCTGCTCGCTGGGATCCATCAGCGCCGACCGTTCATATTCCCGCACCGCTTCCAGCGGATCACCCAATCGTTCGTTGAGTTCGCCCAGCAAGCGATGCCCGTCGGCAGTATCCGCCTTCGCCAGCATCGTTCGCGCTTGCTCGCGAGCAGCAAGCAATTCTTCACGAGATTCGTCGGAAGTCCTGGCCGCTCCAGCCTTCGTCTCCACCGTGGAACTTTTAGCCAGTCCGCCGTTCTTTAGCGCCAACGTTTCCTTTGCGAGCGCTTCGCTCGTTCTCACCCGAACGTCCGACCCATGCGTTCCCGTATTATTCCAATCCATCACTCCCGCGACCGTGAAGTTCGGCTTGTCGGTAAATTCCATCTCTCCCGTCGCGGGGCTGGAAGAACGGGATGCGCCGGTAGCTCCGGGATGATCTATCGGCAAAGACTCAAGCACCAGATCAACACGCTTCTTGTGTCCCGCTCTTAGAACCAGCAGATTCGATACACCTTCGCGCCATCCCGCTTTTTCCGCCCTAACTGTGTAGACGCCCGGCCTCAGTCCCGAAAAAACAAAACTTCCGTCGGCCTTGGTCTTCGTCTCAAGAGAGTTAGACGGCTCTTGTTCCTCCAGCCGCACGATCACGCCCGTCAGCAAGTCTCCAGTCGAGCTCCGGATCGTGCCTTGCACCGTGTTTGTCTCGCGCGGCGGTAGGGAAGTACCTTGCGCAAAGATCGCCCCGCCACAAAAACTCGTTAGCACCCCAACGACAGCGACGAGGGCCGCAAGAAATTGCTTTTTCAGCCGCCAAGCTACGCCGAGGACTTTGCGCGGAAGATTCATTATGCAGACCATCTCACCCATGGAAAGCGGTGTCCTTCCGAGTGAGCGCGTCGCAACGCATTTTATCCCCTGCCGCCGCCGCCCGCAACGACCCGCCACAATCCTAAAATCCTACTTGAATCTTCCTTCGTTCTTAAAAAAGTTGCCGGTGCCGCGAGAGATCCTGGAGAAACTAAACCGGCATGCTGACGAAATCGAATGGACACTAACACTATGGTTGTAGTAGCAACTGAACTTTCAAACGACAAAATTATCATGGAGCAAATCACACCGGCGTGAGCGCGGTCAGGGCGGCTTGGTAAAGTAGCGCGGTGGCTGGAATTGGTATTGCTCTATTGAAGGACTGATTGAATTACCAAGGGAGGTCGCTAAAAGCGGCGAACCACTCACGATACCGCTCTCAGCCGAAGTCCTTGTAAATGCTCAGGAGAATGTTCCGCGACGACAGCAAGCCCTTGTTCGATTCTACGAACTTCCGCAAGGAATGGATCAAGGCGTGTGTTAAGGTTGGACTCGGGAAGATGAGCGGAAAGAAATGCTATCAATATGAGCTTCTCATCC
>Ga0209268_1001538_pt1 | contig 11248 bp, 9 predicted proteins | sample GraSoiAngelo_143_FD_185900 | JGI IMG/M metagenome (GOLD analysis project Ga0209268, IMG submission 185900) | Grasslands soil microbial communities from the Angelo Coastal Reserve, California, USA - 14_1009_02_30cm (SPAdes) (version 2) | ecosystem: Environmental > Terrestrial > Soil > Grasslands ... | reverse complement strand
CCACGCCTACGTTTCAACTAGTCTTATTGTCCGAGGGCGTTTAATTCTTCTTTCGCAAAGTGGTATTCAACAGCGTTCTTTTGTCCTGTCGCCAGGCATTTTTTGAAAAACTGGGCAGCCGCCCACTTATCATCGCCAAGAACGTTCTTCATCCCCGCGTAAAACCACGCTTCACAGTGCTGACCGCGATCAGTGTTGGCATCCGGTGATGCGGCCGCAGTGAAAAGTTCGGCCTCAGACAGATTGCCAAGAAGATATGTCGCCACCTTAGATACCCAAGTTCCCGGCTCTGCATTGAAGTGAGTGGCGAGTTCTTTGTCTGCTGCTTCTCTTTCGCCTAAGCGCGAACGAATAATCCAGATGAACAGGCGGGGATATGCCTGATTTCGTTGCGACAATTCGCAAAAACGCCTGTAGCCCTGCAGCGCTGCCGTCCAGTTGTGAGCCAAAAAATTCGCACTGCCATGGCCAGCATATGCCGGGGCGAGTTTCGGGTTGAGCTGCAGCGCGCGGTTGAAGTCGGCAATGGTATTGTCCGTGTCACCCTTATATGCTTTAGCCATGCCGCGGTTGAGGTAGGCTCCGGCGAGTTTTGGGTTGAGTTCGATGGCGCGATTGCAATCGGCGATGGCGCCGTCCAGCTCGCCCTTTTGCTCTTTGACAACGCCGCGGGCTTCATACGCTGGAGCAAGTTTTGGATCAAATTGCAGAGCGCGGTTGAAGTCGGCCATGGCGCCGTCTAAATCACCCCGACTCAATTTAGCAAGGCCGCGGTTATCATAGGCCTTGGCGTATTTCGGATTTAGTTGCAAAGCGCGGTTGAAGTCCGCGATGGCACCGTCAAAGTCGCCTGTCTCGGTTTTGGCATCGCCGCGGTTGTCATAGGCTTGGGCGAGCTTCGGGTCGAACTGCAAAGCGCGATCGAAGTCCGCGATAGCACCGTCCCAGTCTCTTCTGCAGTTTTGCAATGCCGCGGTTAGTGTAGGCTGCGGCATCCTTCGACTTAGTCTGAGCAAAGCTCCAAGTCGGAAAGATCAAGCTCGCAGCGAGCAATACCGCTTTGATTGATCTTGCTTTCATGAAACGCTAGTCGAGATCGTACAATGTCGACTGCGGATTCTTGCGCCGGCTTAAACCCCAAAGCAAGACCACCAGACAAGTCAGAAGGGGCGCAACCTGATGAGATTTGAGATGTGCTGAGCGGCGCCATCGTCAAAATCACGCGACATCCATGGATTGTCGCGAGGGGCGCCACTATTTGTCAACCGCGAGCTCATTGCATTTCTTCAGATCAAGTTTGCCGGAGGCGAGAACGGGAATTACTTCGACGCGTTGGACGCGTTTTGGAATCCACAAGTTCGAGATACCCGACTCGTGAAGTTGTTTGCGCAATTGGGGAAGATCGACATCTACCGCGCTGAGCAACACGAGCGCTTCGCCTTTGGCTTCGTCTTGCACTCCCACAATCGCGACCATGCGCTCGTCTTTTCCGGAGAGATCTAGTAAACCGACAATTTTATGTTCGATGGATTCATGCGGCACCATTTCTCCGCCGATTTTTGAGAAGCGAGAGAGTCGTCCTTCGATGTAAAGGAAACCGTCCTCGTCGAACCGGCCCAGATCGCCGGTCTTAAGCCAGCCATCTTGCAGCACATCGCCAGTGCGTTCGGGATCGTGCAAATAACCTTCGAAAATGTTTACTCCCCGCAGCCAAAGCATCCCAGTTTCGTGCAGCGAAAGTTTACGGTCCGTTTCCGGTTCGCGAATTTCCGCAGCGATACCGGGCGCCATTTTGCCGACCGAGCCCAAACGACTCGATGGTTGCACATGTTCGCCCGGTTTGGTCGGTTGCGGCTCCGGGAGGTTTACGCTTACCACCGGCGAGGTTTCGGTGAGCCCGTAACCTTCAAACACCCTCTGATTGAAGCGTTCCTCGAAATTTTTCGCGAGATCGAGTGGCAGTTTTTCCGCACCGGTGATGACCAGGCGCAAGCTGCGGAGCTTGTCGGGTTCGGCTTTGCGCAAGTAACCGCGCAGAAAAGTGGGCGTCGCCAGCAACAGCGTTAACTTATATCGTTCGATCAACGCCGCGTTCTTCGCGGCTTCCAGCGGATTTGGATAACTGACAATGCGCACACCTTCGATGAGCGGATACCAAAGCGTGACAGTCGATCCGAAGGTGTGAAAAAAAGGCAGCGATGCGAGGATGGCGTCATGTTTCGTCGCGTCGAGCAATTGCCGAAACTGCGAGACATTTCCGACGACATTGCGATGGCTGATCACAATGCCTTTCGGTTCGCCGGTGGTTCCGCTGGTAAAAAGCAAGACTGCTTCGGTGTGGCCGCCCGCTTTTGGAATTCTCAAGAGCCGCAAAAGCAAACGTGTGGGAACCAGAATCGAAATCATCCACCAGAGAACGATTTGACGTGTCATACGCGGCATCAGTTCATCCAACTTCAAAACGTGTTCCGGCCACGGAAAATCTTTGAGTCGTTCCATGAATTGGGTGGCTGAAATTGCAACCCGCAGGTTGGCACGCTTGCAGCAGGATTCATTCGCCGCGCGTCCGATCGTGAAATTAAGATCGATAGGAACTTTGCCGGCCAGCGTTACAGCCAGATTGGCCAGCATTGATCCCTTGCTGGCGGGTAGAACGATGGCGATTCGTTCGTCGGGAAATTCTTTTCGAAGATGGCGGCTCAGTGCTGCCGCTGCGCCGAGCAACTTTGCCCGGCTCAGTTTAGTATGATCGATTCCGTCGATCACTGCAGTCGCGAACGGTTTACGCTTCAGTCCGCGCACGCATTCTTCGGCCAGATGACGGTCCAACGACGGCCGGCGGCTGAAACAAAATTCGCCGAGCTTGAGCAATTCTTCGCGCACGGTCGGAATATTGGCGGCCTCGGCTTTGAGCGGTTTGCCGAAGGCAATGGTTACGGGGTAGGGGATCCGCTGTGGAAATTTTGTGAAGAATTTTCCGCCTTGGAATGAGAAGATCGAGCCCCAGAGTTGGTCCAGCCAGGCTGGAACGACCGGCGCGTTAGCATGCCGCGCGATCAGTTCATAACCGCGTTGCAAGCGCAATAGCGTTCCAGCGCGCTCCAACTGGCCTTCGGGAAAAAGACAAACAATCTCGCCTTGAGCGATTTTTTCCGTCGCGGCGCGAATGGCGGAATGCGAATGCCGCGCGTCAATTGGAATACAGCCCACTAGCCGCAAAAACGGATGCAGGATCGGTTTGCGATAAAATCCCTGGTCGATGATGTAGCGAATCGGGCGTGGACACGCAAGTTGCAGCACGATTGCATCCACCCAGGTAATGTGATTGGGCAGGAGAAGAAATCCGCCGCTGGGTAAGTTTCTTAGCCCGTGTGCCGTGACACGATAAAGGCAGCGAAGCGGCGGCCCCGCAATGATATGCAGCATGCGCTCAGCGGCGGACATGGAAGCCATTGTTTATCATTTACAATTAACGCGTGGCCATCTGCAATCGCCAACTGGCGTGGAAAGTGGCATGAAGAAATCGATTAGCGGCGCGAACGGTGCGCTCCTGCTTCTGCTCGGGATCAATCTGTTTAATTATATCGATCGGCAAATTCTGGCTGCGCTCGAGCCTGATATTCGCGCCAGTTTTTTTGCGCCTGACGACGTAAACGCTATGACGAAGACCGGTCTGCTCGGCGACGCGTTTTTTGTAACTTACATGATCAGCGCACCGATTCTCGGTTTGCTTGCCGATCGATTCTCGCGCTGGATCATCGTCGGTTCCGCTGTGATTTTGTGGAGCCTGGCCAGCGGCTGCTCCGGTCTGGCGGCGACATTCGCCATTCTCTTTGCGACTCGAATTTGCGTTGGAATTGGCGAAGGCGGCTACGGCCCGGCTGCACCGACAATCTTGTCCGATCTTTTCCCGATCGAAAAACGCGGTCGCATCATGGCGATTTTTTGCGCAGCTATTCCAGTCGGCAGCGCGCTGGGATATGTCATCGGCGGATTAATTGGTGCTCATCTCGGCTGGCGTTGGGCATTTTATTTTGTCGCGCCGCCGGGTTTGCTGCTGGGCCTGCTGTGTTTCTGGCAACGCGATCCGCGCGTTGGTGAACATCACCTGCTCCAAACATCACCGCGCCGCAGCCTCGCGGATTACCTGAGGCTCTTTCGCACGCGCTCGTATGTCATCAATTGCATTGCGCAAACATTGATGACTTTTGTAACTGGTGGCCTGGGGTTTTGGGTGCCAGCTTATTTGCGTTATCGGAATCAAAGTCCAGACATAGGCATGACGATCTTTGGATTGATCACCGTCGTCGCGGGTTTGGTCTCGACGCTTCTGGGTGGCATCATCGCCGATAGACTGCGTTCGCGTTTCGCTGGTTCCTACTTCTGGGTCTCGGGAATCGGGATGCTGATTGCCTGTCCCTTTTTCATTGTGACTCTTTACAGTCCATTTCCCGCGGCGTGGATCCCAATGTTCCTCGCGATCTTTTTTTTGTTCTTAAACACAGGTCCCTCAAACACGGCTCTGGCTAACGTCTCGCTGCCGGCCGTACGCGCGACCGCGTTTGCCGTAAACATTTTCGTCATCCACGCGTTGGGCGACGTGCAGGCGTTCTGGCTGCTTGGTTACATCGGCGGTCACACGAACATGCATGTCGCGTTTCTGTTTGTGTCCGGAATAATTTTAATCTCCGGAATAGTTTGGCTCATGGGTGTGAAATATCTTCCTGCAGATACCGCTGCGATAGAAACCGCGCAGACGTAATGGAAAGGTTTAGCTCTCGCACTCCAAAAAGAAACCGCAGAAACGTTCTCATTCCTGCGGTTTCCCGATCGTCCTGATGATATTGCTCTAAGGGACCTTCGTTACTCTTGCTCTTCCGGCGATTGCGGTGTTGCGCTTGGCTCGGTCGTGGAGCTGCCTTCGGTTCGATGATGACGCGAGGATTTCTTGCCTTCGGTTGAACCAGTTGTGGTTTCCGACGGACTTTCTCCAGTCTCGCTCGGAGACGCTGTCTCGGTTTGGCCGCGTGGAGAAGACGGTGTCACGCTGGCTCTGGTTCTGCCTCTGGTCGCTCCAGCTGAGGTTGGTGTCGCTGTTGCGCCTGGCGAAACCGTTCTCTCCGCACCCGCTCCTGGTGAAGCAGTCGTTTCAGGGGAAGCAGCTCCAGTCGGAGAATAGGTCGCGCGAGGCGACGCGGTTGCTCTTGGCGAAGTGGCCCCCCTCGGAGAGGAGGTCGCACGAGGCGAGGCGGTTGCTCTCGGGGATGCAGTTCCAGTGGGAGCGGAGGCCGCGCCAGGTGAAGCCGGTGCCGCCGGGCTCGCAGCGCCCGTAGTCGCGCCGGTGGCACCAGTGGTTGTCGCGGTGCCTGTCGTCGCGGTTCCGGAAACTCCGCCACTAACTCCAACTCCAGCCTGAGGGCTGACACCGTAGTAGGAGTAGATGTTGTTAATGTAACCGGTCCTCCCGTATTCATCGATTCGCGCATAATCGAATTCAGGCGCGTTATAAATTCTGTCCCGCTCAACGCGAACCATTAAAATGCTTGGGTCGGATGAGGGGGAATAGACCGTCCAGGGAACGGCAACGGTTTTTGCTTGTCCAGCGGCGCGAGTGCCCCCGCCGCCGGCTGAGAGAACGGTGTAAGCCATGCACCCGGTGTTGCGGTCGAGCACCACATCCTTAATTACGCCGATGTCTTCGCCTGCCGATGCCTTGACCTTTGTGCCGATAAGCTTGCTGGTTTGAACATAGCCGGCGCCGGTGGCGCTGGTTGTAGTCTGGGTTTGAGCGAGCACGGGAGTAACGGTCGCACCCCAAATGGCAAACACTGTTCCGAATAAGAGAGATGTTTTCATACGAGAATAACTGAAACGTCGAGCGCTCAGTTCATCTGCGGCGCCCCTATACAAATATCGGCAGGTCTCGTGCCTTCGGATGTAGAAATTGAAACGCGAAAAGCAGTTGCACCGAATCAACTCAGCTCGCAGTAGTCTGGAAATGCCTATGTCGATCTTTCACTATTTATTGATCTGCTCGCTGATGTTGCTGGGAAGCAGCGCCATCGCCGATGGAGTTCCGGAAGAATGCAATCAGCTCATCCTCGGTATCGCGTCAACATGGAACTCAATGCGCGGAGATGTACGATTGTTTGAACGGTCACGCAGCGGCGATTGGTCGCCTGTGGCTGGGCCTTTCCCTGTATTGTTTGGAAAAAACGGGGTCGCGTGGGGAACAGGGCTCGCCGGGCAGAACGAGCCGGGACTTCGAAAGAAAGAGCGCGATGGACGAGCGCCCGCGGGAGTTTTCGAAATCGGCGAAGTTTTTGGTTACGATTCGAACTTGCCTCCGGGGGCCGATTATCCGTATCGCCAGGTTACGGAAGCGGATGTTTGGAGCGATGACCCGCGCTCTCCAAATTACAATCGTCATATCGTTATTGATCCGAAAAATCCGCCGGACGACTACACCCATGAAAAAATGCGCTCGGGCGACTTTGCGTATCATTGGCTTATCGAGATTCGGCACAATTCCGATCCGCCGGTCCCTGGTGGAGGCAGCGCGATTTTTTTTCATATTCGACGCGGTGTGAATCGGCCAACAACCGGTTGCACGACTATGGCGGAAGCAAATCTCGTAAAGGTGATAACTTGGCTGCGGGCAAAGCGGCATCCCTGTTACGCATTGTTACCTGCCGCCGAATACGATAAAAAATGGCGTTCTTGGAACCTGCCGCCGCCAGAAAAATTGGGGGCCGGCGTAATCAGGTCGACTCAGATTCATTGATTCCTTCCGTTGTTCAGATAGGCTCTCGTTAACTCGTTCTTATGCGAAGACGTCCCAACCCCTATTCGGAAGCGAACATTCGACGCATCGATACAAAAGCTCGCGCGACGAAACAGACTCATGGTTTTCAAGTCCATTTTCTTCGGGGGACCAAGGTAATAACGAAGATGTTTAGCGACAGCATCTATGGGGGCAAGGAAGCGGCGAGGCGTGCGGCACGAAAGTTCAGGCGCACAGCCATGCGCCGTCTGCCCAAGCGCAAATTTATGGGCTTTAAATAGGTTAACCGCTCTCTCTTCCGCGGTAAGCCTGCCAGCATTCCAAGAATCCAGGCGTGAAATTCTCGGGTCGGGCCGCAGTCCATCCATCCACGACCGCCGGAGCGACAAAAACACCGTTCTCGATTTCACTGCGATTGGGGCTAATCTTGCCGCGCAGTTGTCCTCGATAGAGCCAGATAAACTCCTGGCCGGTCTGCGGCGAGGCGGAAATCTTGAGGAGCTTTTCAAGTGGAACACTTATGCCCAGCTCTTCGTGTAACTCGCGTTTCGCCGCTTCATCGTAATTTTCCCCATCGCTCACGTGACCGGCTGCACTCGAATCCCACAGAAGCGGATGTCGATCTTTCCAGCGAGAGCGCTGTTGCAGATAAACGTCGAGTGCCTCGTTGAAAATAAGGATGCGGACAGCGCGATGATACAAGTTATTCCCATGCACTTCGGAGCGGCCTGCATACCGCAGAACCCGGTCCATCCTATCGACCACTGGAAAAGGCTCATCCTCGATTGCGTGAGTGTCATGGCGGGTGGCCGGTGCGATGTAATTTGCCAGCCCAATCCACTGAACCAGCGATAACTCTTCCGCTCTCGCCTTGGGATTGAACCCCAGATTGGAAGTGGCCTCATTCCAATCTGGGACGTGGGGGCGAAGTAATCTTTGTAATTGCTTTCTCCTTTGAGAAAAGCCACATCGGATCAACTTCATAAGCAACTCATCATCGTGTTCAGGTAGCTCAAGGGCAGGGCGCGGCATGATTCGCACGAGCGCAGAATCGACATCAGGCTGTGGAAAAAAAACAGTCGCTGGAATCGTGCGGAGATATTCAACGCGATGATGTAATTGCACGCGCAAGGTAAGCGCTCCGTAATTACTTGTGGACGGCAAAGCTGAAAATCGTCGCGCCATTTCGTTTTGTAACATCAACACCCACAACGAGATCGGACTCGGATATTTCACAAACTTCAGGAGCAACTGACTTGAAATATTGTAGGGGAGATTGGCAAGCAACTTCACGCTGCGATGCGAAAAAAGAATCGGAACATCGAAATTCAGTGCGTCTGTGTTCAGCACTTCAAGTCGTGGATGAACGAGGCGCTCGCGCAAAAAACTGGCGAGACGCGTGTCTTTCTCGATTGCAAGAACACGCGCGCCTTTCTCAAGGGCCAGCTTTGTTAGAACGCCCAGCCCAGGGCCGATCTCCACCACATAGTCATCCGGAGTTATCTTAGCCTGATCGACAATCCATCGGGCGAGATTTTGATCGTGTAGAAAATTTTGTCCGAGAGTCTTGACTGGCGAAACGCGTATCTTTTGAAGCGTCGTTCGTATCTCGGAGAGCCTCATACAAGCATGCGCACGCGCCTCGAGCGTCCAATGAAAGTAGTGTTTTTGTTCACAAAATCGTGTGAACAAAACATCTTCGACGGGGCGATCTTATTCACAAGTTATTCAATGCCTTCGGCGACAATCACAGAGGCGAGCGGGATCAGCCTGTTTTCGCGTGTGCTTTGTCGATCCTCTCGCTTGCCGGTAGAGATGGGCGCTCGCGCACTTTGCGACCCGCGAGATAGATTCGCCGGGCATCTGGCAATGAAACGCCTTCGATAAAAAATACGCTTGCGGCCCGGCCGATTGCGTATGTGCCTGTTCCAGCCATCAGTCCGCAGACGACGTTTCCCCATCCGGGAAAGAATTTCAGAATCACGCGCGTGCCTTCTCGTAGAAGCATCGCCGCGCCAACATTGGCGCCGAGCGCGCCTATGAATTCTGCCGCGGCGCGCAGGCTGCGCTCACAGCCGCTCACATACATAATTCCGGCGACCATCATTAGCTGTAAGGTCGTGAGAATCGGTAGATCGGCTAGCGGGATCGGCTGGGCGCCGATTGCTGCGCAGATAGCGGTTGTAGATTTTATCAGGGCCTGAGCGACTTCGCGCTGCCCCTCTACGTCTTGCGATATCCGAATCATTTCCATTCGGGCCTGGTTCGGCAGCTCGCGCGCTAAGATCGACATGAGTTTTTGCGCTTCACGACTTAGGACCTCTACCGGCTCAGCGCCGCGCGCCAGAGACAAACTCAAAACTTCCAAAATGTGCTCGCGAAGCATCGGGCTCGAGCGGAGCACCGATTTCAGGCGGGTTGCGTTGATTTCGGTAGCGGCGGATACGATTGGCTGTCCCGTCGGGGGAGTGATAATTCCGATTATTTTTGCATCTCCTGCGGAGGCGTTATTCCAGACAAGATACGTGATTAAGTCATCGACCTTCCACTTCTCAAGCTCAGGTGTCGTTTGTTCTTCTTCGAGGAAAAAAACGACATCGGCGGATTGAAATTTGAGTTCGTCGCGAACTTGAATGGAAGCCGAATCATCAGCTTCACGGGCATCGAGAATTGAGATCGTTCCACGCTCAGACAGGCTGACGTTGTGCCAACGGCTAACCCGGAGAGGCAGATCGCGTGTCTGCGTGGAATCGCCGGGCGCAAAAAGCCCGTGGATGATTCGCGTCAGCGGTATTCTGCTCGATCCGGTGAAGAGAAAACGCGGTGGTCGCTGTTGCAAAAACAGTTGCTTAAGCGGCGTTAGCTCGCTCAGAACCGCTTTTCGAATCCTGGAAGGCAACTTGCCCGCAAGGCCTTCAAGCCGCTCGACAATCTGAAGAAGTGACGGCGGATTCACCAACGTTGCAGTTTCTCGCGCTTGGGATTTATCGGCATGCGAGACTTCATGGGTGGAAAACAGATTGTCGAATCCGAATCTTCCACGATATAAAAATTCGCACTTTTAATCCTACATCTGAAATCATAAATCTTCCTTTCTTTTCATGAGTCTAAACATCGAAATTCTGTCGCGAGCGGCGAATGAAGCCCGCGGATTGTGCATGGATGCAGTGCAGGCGTCGAAATCCGGACACTTGGGCCTCCCCCTTGGGTGCGCTGAAATGGGCGCGGTACTTTATGGCTACGCTCTGAAATATAATCCGGATAAACCGCGGTGGATTAACCGCGACTACTTTGTCCTCTCTGCCGGGCACGGCAGCATGTTTCTCTACGCCTGGCTGCACTTGAGCGGTTATGACTTGCCAATGTCGGAAATCAAACGCTTCCGCCAATTACACAGCAAAACGCCTGGCCATCCGGAATTTGGTGATACTCCCGGAGTGGAATGCACCACTGGTCCGCTGGGACAAGGCGTCGGTAACGCGGTCGGCATCGCGGTGGCGACAAAAATGGCGGCAGGCCGTTTCAACACCGCCGAGCACAGGATCTTCGACCAACATATTATTTGTCTCGCGGGCGACGGTGACATGCAAGAAGGTGTTGCATCTGAAGCGAGCGCCTTCGCGGGACACTTCGGTCTCGATAATCTGATCATCATCTACGATTCCAACGCGGTCACGCTGGATGCCGCGGCAAAGGAGACACAGAGCGAGGAAACTGGAAAGCGTTTTCAGGCGTACGGATTCGATGTCCAGGAGATCGATGGCGAAGACATGCAGCAATTTCTCGACGCGTTAAACGTCGCAAAGGAGCGAGACAACGGGAAGCCGCAGTTCATCATCGCCCACACACTCATCGGCAAAGGCATTCCGGAAGTAGCCGGCACCTACAAAGCGCACGGTGAAGCCGGCGCAAAATTCGTCGATGCCGGGCGCAAGGGTCTCGGTTTGCCCGATGAACATTATTTTGTCTCGCAAGAAGTACGCGATTATTTCGCCGAACACAAAAAGAAGCTGCTTGCCGATTACGATCGCTGGGAAAAAAGCTACGGCGAGTGGCGCACAAAAAATCCAGATAAGGCGAAAATGCTCGATGACGGAATCGAGCGAAAAGTTCCGGCCGATCTTTTGTCCAAGATTTCGGAGTTCCCGAAAGATTCGAAACTGGCCACGCGTAAAGCGGGCAGTGAAGCGTTGCAGCCGATCGCACAAGCCATGCCGCTACTCATAAGCGGCAGCGCCGATCTGCATGGATCGACCTTGAATTATATCAAGGACGGTGGCGATTTCACCCGGGACAATCCCAGCGGACGCAACATCCGCTTCGGCATCCGCGAACACGGAATGTGCGCAATCATGAATGGGATTTCTTATCACGGCATGTTCCGCGCGTCGGGCGCGACCTTCATGGTCTTTACTGACTATTGCCGCGCGTCGATTCGGCTTGGCGCGCTCGCGCGTTTGCCGA
>Ga0209268_1001536_pt1 | contig 11253 bp, 9 predicted proteins | sample GraSoiAngelo_143_FD_185900 | JGI IMG/M metagenome (GOLD analysis project Ga0209268, IMG submission 185900) | Grasslands soil microbial communities from the Angelo Coastal Reserve, California, USA - 14_1009_02_30cm (SPAdes) (version 2) | ecosystem: Environmental > Terrestrial > Soil > Grasslands ... | reverse complement strand
CACGAGGACGTCGCACGCGTCTTTGCACGGCCCTTCAGCGTCGATGGCCGCGAGATCGTCGCCGAGATCAAGAGTGGGGTTGCCTGCTATCCGGACGACGGCCGCGAGGCGAACGAGCTGGTGCAGAATGCGGAAGCCGCCCTCAAGGAGGCCAAGACCTCGGGCGAGCGGTATCTGCACCACCGTATCGAGATGAATTCCGAGCTCGCCCGGCGCGTCGGCCTGGAGCAGCGGCTGCGCACCGCGCTCGACGAAGGGCAGTTCCTGCTGCACTACCAGCCCAAGATCACGCTGCACACCGGCAGGATTGCCAGCGTGGAGGCCCTGCTGCGCTGGCACGACCCGGAAAACGGACTGACTTCGCCGGCGGTCTTCCTGCCGTTGCTGGAATCCGCCGGCCTGATGGGGGCGACCGGCGCCTGGGTGCTCAGACAAGCGGCAGCCGACTGTCGCGCCTGGCGCTGCAAGGGCCTGCCGCCGATCAGAGTGGCCGTCAATATCTCTCCTCCGGAGCTGCGACAACGCAATATTGCGGGCGAAATTCTCGAGGCCATCGGCGATCTGGCGGGCGATCCGGCCTGGGGGATCGACATCGAGATCACCGAGGGGGCGCTGTCGGGCGACTCCTCCTCCTGCGTCCACGCGCTCCGGCTGCTGCGCGCCGCAGGCATCCGCATTGCAATCGACGACTTCGGTACGGGCTTCTCCTCGCTCGGCCGCCTGTCCGAGCTGCCGATTGACACTCTCAAGATCGACCGCCTGTTCACCAGCCGTCTGCCCGCGGATCGCCGCAGCTGTACCCTGGTCTCGACGATCATCGGTCTGGCGCATGCGTTCGACATGACGACCGTCGCGGAAGGCGTCGAGACCCAGACGCAGTTGGATTATCTGGTGCGCGAAGGCTGCGATGAATCACAGGGCTACCTGCACAGCCGGCCGCTGCCGCGAGCGGACCTGGAGAGCTGGCTCATCGGTGTTGGCAGCGCTGCGACGAACGGGAGCGATCTCAGAAGCGCGCGCGGCTGAGGCAGCGCTCACGGCGGTCTCGGTGCCTCCCGGCCGCCAAAATGGATCAGCAGGCCGATCAGCGCCATCGCCCAGACGATGACCGGACTCGAAGGTAAGTCGAACGCGGCCGACAGCACGAGCCCGATCACGTAGCTTGCGAATGACAGCGCATAACCCAGCGCGAGTTGGCGGCGGACTGGATATCGGTAGGTCGCGACCGCGGGCACGATGAGACTCGTGAACACGAGGTATACCCCCACGAGCTGCACCGAGATCGTCACCACCAGCGCGAACAGGACATAAAATCCGACTCGGCCCAGTTGCCGGCGCCAGCGGAACCACGCGAGCAGAAAGACGCCGGTGAGTATCGCTGCGTGGACGAGCTGCTGCGGCGTGACCCAGAGGATCTGCCCGGCCAGCAGGTCCTTCAGATCCTCCCCGCCGTGTGGATCGTTTGCCAGGATCAGAATCTGCGCGGTCGAGGCGAGCACGAACAGCACACCGATCAAGGCTTCCTGCACCTCAGGTCGCCTGCGCTCCGACCAGGTCAGCAGTAACGCGCCGGCCAGGGCGGCGGCCGCGGCCGCGACCTGGGTGGTCCAGCCGGTCGCGCCGAAGCCGAAGGTGTGAGCGGCAATCACGCCCACCCCCGCCACCTGCGCGATGGCGAGGTCGATGAACACAATGCCGCGCGAGAGCACCTGCTGTCCGAGCGGCACATGGGACAACACGACGATCGAACCGGCAACCAGCGCCGGCCACAGAATGCTCAAATTAGCTTGCAGAGTGTTCACTTGAGTGTCGCCCGCAGTCGATTGATCGTGTCATCGAATAGGCCGAAAAGGTCTTTCGCCTCCGGCGTGCCTCCTACCGAGTAGGGCAACAGCACGACCGGCGCATGAATACGCTCCGAGAGCCACTCGGCAGCCCGCGGATCGTTGTACGCGTTCCGCAGGATCATCTTCGGCGGCGTGGCGGCGAGCTTGGTGACGAGCTCGACGAGGTATCCGGCGCTCGGAGGCACACCCGGCTTGGGCTCGATGGAGGCGAGCTCCTTCATGCCGAGCCAGTTGCACAAGTAAGCCTGATCGCGGTGAATCACCACGACGCCGACGCCTTTGAGCGGCGCGGCCCTCGCCTCCCACCCCACGGTAGCCTGCTGCCAGCGCTTGTCAAAATCCTCGCCGCGCGCCGCGTAGTACGCGGCGTTGGCGGAATCTATCAGCACCAGGCGTGCGGCGAGCGCCTTCGCGATAATTGCGATGTTGTGCGGATCGAGGGTCACGTGCGGGTTGCCCAGCGGATGGATGTCGCCCATGGAGCGATCCACTGCCGACGGAACCTCGAGCAGGTGAACCAGCGGTGCGGCCTCGAAGTAGCCCGGGCTGCCGGGTTGGATCTTCGTGTTGCCGGAGTCCTGCAGCAACACCGGCATCCAGCCGATTTCGAGATCGGCGCCGGTGGCCACGACCAGATCCGCCGTACGTGCCCGAGCCACGAGACTGGGCTTCGCGTCGACGCGATGGACGTCCTGAAACGCGCTCGTGGCCGTGTAGACATTGACCTTGTCGCCACCCAGCTCCGTGACCAGCGCGGCCCAGTCCGGTGTGGTTGCCAGCACTCTGAGTGCCGCCTGCGCCGGCAGAGCGCCGGCGCACAGCGCGAGGGTTGCGAGCGCGAGCAGAGTGCGAATGTGCTTGTCCATGGTCGAGAATCCTAGAATTTATGGGCGCCGTGCGCACCCATTGCGAAGATGTACTGGAGCAGGAGCTGCCGATCGCGTTCGGTTGCGCGCGCCTCGTCCCAGGCGTACTGCGCCCGAAGCCGCGAGAACTCGCTCAGGCTCCAGTCGACCATGATCGTCGTGCGCTCGGGCGATGCAGACGCGAGCGATGGGAAGGCTGCGGAGGGCAACAGGCCCAGCTGCACGAGCCCGATGCTCGGTGTCCCCGATTGCATCGAATCGTAGCGCAGCCCCGCGCGCCAGCGCTGCATGAACCCATACACGGCCTGCAGATACCAGCCCGACTGCGAGCTGTTGTAGTCACCCGCGAGGTTGCGCCCCGTGAGGTCGAACGCAAGCTGCCCGCTCTCGGTGCGGTGCAGGTACTCGCCTTGCAGTTTGAATTGATGGTACGTCGGGTCACCGTGCGGAGCCCATTTCAGCGTGCCGTCGGCGATCCAGGTGCGCGACGTACCGGTGAATGCGTTGGTGACCGGGGCTCCAAGCTGATCCACGTCGTCGTAGGCTCGATCAGTGGAACGGGCATCGAGCCAGGACACGCCCAGCCGCCAGCTGGTGGAATCGCCCGCATCGCCCCCCAGGTGCGCGAACAGCGCGTCGCTCGCCAACGAGCTCGAATTGCGCTGAGTGCCGGGGAAGCTGCGGCCGCTGCCGGCCTCCGCTCCCAGCTCGATGAAGTAATCCGCCGGCGCAACCCAGCGGATCTGCGCACCGTCCTGCGCCAGCTGGCCGCCCAGAAACACCTGGTACACCAGCGGTTGATCCGCGAAGTCCCAGTTGTGCGAGTGGATCTCGTTCAGGTAGCCGGTACCGGAGAAGAACCGCCCCCCTTTGATCGTGAAGCCGTTGTTGAGCGCAAGCGTCTTGAAGTACGCCTCCTCGATGTCGATGCTGTTGCCGCCCTGGATCGCCGCCGTGACGTTCCCAAAGAAGTACGGATCGACGTTGGAGGCGACCGTCAGCTCGGATTCGTCCAGGTTGAAGCTGCGACGCCCGAGACCTTCGCCGGAGGGAGGCGGGATGAAGCCGGCGACGCGGTAGGTCGCAGGATCCTGCGAGAGGCTCGCGTAGTTGCCTGTCAGGATCATCGAGATCGCGGGGTTGAAAGCCGTCGCATTGCTGCTCTTCCCGGGCGGTGCCACCGGCGGAGGCTGCGGGAACGCCGGCGGCGCGGGAGCCGCTCCGGGCTGGGCGAGCTGCGCGGTCGCAACGGCGCTTTCCAACTGTTTGATCCGGGTCTCGAGCGCCTGCACCCGTGAGGTGTAGTCGGTCTTCAGAGCCTCGAGCTCGGCTCGTAGCGCGGCCACATCGTCCGGGGCGGCTTTCCCGGCATTGGGCAGCAACACCAAGCCAACTACGATTGCCCCGGTAATGGGCGCGAGCTTCGCCATGGATTGCCTCTCCGTGTCCGTTGATTACACGGCTGGCGGCAATGCAATGCCGGCAGCCGGCGATCGTCATCGGTCAGGCTGGCAATGGCGGAGCGCGGGACAGAAAGGCGTGTTGCGGTGAATACCCGATGAGCGGGGCGACTGGCGTGCGGTACAGCGTGCCGATTTGAGCCCGCGCGAAGGCTGGCGAGTGGCTCGTGCCGCCCGCTGCCGCAAGCACGGGGGCATACGCCAGGCAGTCCGGGCAAGACTGACTGGAGGCCGGGGCACCCCGCGATTCGCCGGACGCGCCCAGGTGAACGTATTCGTGCATCACCGCGCCGGTCTGTGCGACCAGCAGCGCGAGCGCGAGGAGCTCGCCCAGTCTCGCGCAATACCGACGACGGGGCAGGAATTGGACCTGTGCCATCCTTGGAGTATAGCTTGCACGAGGAAACCCCGGAGGCACCGGAGGCGGCCACGACCTTAACGCCGCACCCGCGCGTCGAGCCGCTCATACACGGCCCGGGCGTCCTTGAGCTTCTGCAGCACACCGGCCTTCTCGGCCGCCGAGTTCCAGTCGGGATAGCTGGCGGTGGTTTGCAACAGGTGATCGATCCACGCCTCGAAATAGCGCGCATCCTCGGGTGAGCGCGGCGGCTCGCCGCGCACTGAAACATAGACCGGGCTCGTGGTCGCGTAGACGAGGTTGTCGAGCACGGGATATTCCGCCTTGGCGCTGAAGGCCCGCAGCAGGCACCAGCCGCTGCTGCCGATCGGCAGCGTGCCGCTGACTTCGAGCCGGTCGCGATGAGGGCCGAGGGCGAGCTCGCGCGCGACGCGGCCGTTACAGACGACCTGGGCGTGATCAACGGGCACGATGGAGCGCAGGCGCGCGCTGAAGGGCACGCTTTGCCCGCGCTCGAGGCGCAGGGTCGAGCCGATGGGATTGCCGGCGACGGAAAACTCGAGCAGCGGTCCGTTGGTGGCGAACGTTCGCCCCTGCCGCAGCGCATCCAGCCAGGACTCGCTGCTGAGCGGGCCGTTGGCCACCGAAGCGTAGACGCGGTTCAGGCCGACCGGCCCGCGCAGTGTGGCGTAGTTGGCCATCGCATCCGTGCCCCCGGCGGCTGGAATCCTGAAACCAAGGTTCAGCAGCCGGTACCACACCCCGGCGGTCGCCTGATGATCGGCGAACGCGACGATCTCGAGGTAGTCGACCTTGCCCAGCGCCACATCGACGGGCAGCTCGTCGGCGTCGGTATGAGCGGGCCTGGTCAGAGGCCGCGGCTCTTCCTCGAACGGATGCACGTAGCCGACCAGCGCGCCCTGCGCATGCGCCAGGTCCGCCACATCCGCATTGGTCGGAAACAGGCTCGCCGCCGCCGTGTTCGGGTAGCCGGCATAGCCGGGCAGCAGCGTGTTGCCATGCATGCCGAGCACACCCAGGTGGCCCCAATAGCTGGTGTGGAATTCCTGGCCGTGAACCACCAGCGTCCCGGGCTTCGATGCCGGGTCAACCCCGACCCCGCTGTAGGCGATGTCGGGGAAGCGCTGCTCCTTGTTCACGATGAGATTCTCGACAATGTCCAGATCCTCCGCCTGCGCCTGCAGCACCAGGTGCGCCGGCGTGTTGCGGAAGTGTCCCCCGTAGTTCATGTGCACGTGCACGTCCGCGCTCACCCAGCGCCGCTGCGTTCCGTCGAGCCAGGGGTACGCAGGCATCACCACCGCGACATCCGCCGTCGCCCCGGCCGGCACCTCGAGCGTGTGACGCTCGGGTTGACGCGCGAGACCCTTCATCACCTCGACGGTCACGGTGCCCGCCGGAACCTCGATCAGGTCCTCGCCGGCGGTATGGAAGTAGCGCGCTTCGAACGGATGCTCGTCACGGTCGAACTCGGCATGATGCGTCCAGGCGTGCGCAGGAGCGCAGAACCGATCGCTCGCGTCCGTGACCACGACCCGGGCGGGCGTGGGCAATCCATGTTCGTCGCGCACCCACAGGTGCACGATCCCGCTCGGGCGCAGACGCTGTCTGTGCGTCACCTCGAGCACCCGTGAGCTGCCCCCAGGCAGCCGCAGCAAGCGCAGTTGCGTGTCGCCGTCGCGATTGGAAATGAAAGCGATGTGCGCCCCGTCCGGCGACCATCGCGGGCTGGTCTCGTCCCATTCTCCGTAGGTCAGCGGCAACGGCTCGCCGCCGTCGGCGGGCATCAGCCACAGCTGCAGCCAGTTGCGCCCGAGGTACGAGCTGTAGACGATCCGTTTGCCGTCGGGCGAAAAGTCCGGTCGTGCCTGCCAGTTGGTCTCCTCGTAGCGCAGCTCGAGCGCTTGCGCCCCGGGAACCGCCGCCGCGCGCCACAAGCCCCCGGTGCCGTGAATGCGACCGCGATTGGAAACAAACACGATCGCCTGCCCGTCGCGTGTCCAGGTCGGGTTGATCTCGTGATCGTAAGCGCTGTAGTAGTAACGCGGCAGTGAGCTCTTGTTCTCCCCCGTCAGGCGGACCGGGTGGGTGAGCTGCCCCTCGCGCACCTCGGCTGCAAACACGTGAAAATGGCGGTGGTAGGCACTCGACACGTAGAGGACCCGCGCACCCTCCGGAGACCAGCGTGGCTCGACGTTGACCGCGCCGCCCTGGGTCAGTTGCCGTGTGCGGCCCGAGCTCAAGTCCAGCAGCCACAGCTCGATCGCCTCCCCCTGAGCGGACGCATAGACGATGTAGCGCCCGTCCGGCGACCAGTCCGGCTGGTAGTCGTAGCCCGCACCGTCGGTCAGCTGCTCGGCGCTGGTTGAATCGATCTTCTGCCGCCACAGCGAGCCGGCCATCGAGAACACCACCTCGCGGGAGTCCGGCGCCCAGGCGACACTGCTCGGGCCGCTGGTGAGCTGCGGCAGGTACATCTCACGGTAGTAGTAGGAGTGCGGCAGGTCGATCGGCGGCACCGGCCGGGGCTGGGCGCACAGCGCATGGCTCGCCAGCACGCCAAGCAGCAGTGAGATGGGTTGCAGGCGCGTGGCCATGGGTTCTGCAGGCGACGCTAGACGACGCGCGGGGGCGAATCAAGAACTCCGGAGAGCCGCCGCGGTGCGGTCGGCGCCAGCGGCGCGCTGCAATGGAGCTTCACCGGCTCGCTCGCGGCCAGTGGCTCACTCGCCGTGACCTATCAGGTGAAGATCGGCACGTGATTCTCGCGTCTCGGGTATTTACCCTACGCTGCCACAGGGGCTGCCCCGATGTCCGCGACAGCAGGAACCTGCTACTTGCTTCGGTTACACACCGGGCCTTGCGCCGGGTTGTACCGTGGGAGAGCCGCATGCAAAGAGACAAGACCGCGCTGAATCAACCGGCAATTCAAAGGAGCCGCCCCACCGAGCTCACCCGCGGCGAGCCCAAGATGGAGCTCTTGCGCGAGCTGGTGGCTCACCTGCGCCAGAATCGCACGCTGTTGCTCGAGGAGTGGGTGGCGCGCATCGCCGAAGCCCAGCTGCTCACGGCGATGACCCAGGAGGAGATCTTCGCGGAGGCGACTCTGGTCTATGACAGCTACTTCGCGGCTCTCGAGACCGGCACCTTCGAGGCGCTGCAGGCCTACGCGCGCAACCTCTCGGAACGCATCATTCCGCGCGGCGTCGAGACCCACGAGGTGGTGGGCATCGTGCTGTTGCTGCGCGACGTGCTGGCCCGCTCACTGTTCGCCAAGTACCAGACCGACTTCGAGAAGCTCAACCGCATCCTGGACGCCTACGAGCCCGCGGCCAACCGCGTCGCCAATACCGTGGCGGTCGGCTTCGTGCAGGAGCGCGAGCGCGTCATCCGCCAGCAGCAGGAAGCGATCCGCGAGCTGTCGACGCCGGTGCTGCAGGTGCGCGAGCGGCTGCTCATCCTGCCGATCATCGGCGTCATCGATCCGATGCGCGCCCGGCAGCTGACCGAACAGCTCCTGCGGGGCATTCGCACCAACCGCGCCAAGGTCGTCGTCATCGACATCACCGGCGTGGCGGCGATGGACGTCACGGTCGCCAATCACCTGGTGCAGACCGTGGAAGCCTCGCGCCTGCTGGGCGCGACGGTGATCGTTACCGGCCTGTCGCCCGAAATCGCGCAGACCCTGGTTACAATCGGCGTGGATCTGGGCAAGATGAACACCGTCGGCGACCTGCAGGGCGGCATCGAGCAGGCCGAGCGGCTGCTGGGCTACAAGGTCGTTAACCCTGAGCTGGGTCCCGGGAAGGCGGGTTAGCAGCCGCGTGCAAGTACCCATTCTCAAGCAGGGGGGCGTACTCATCGCGACCATCCAGGCCGCGTTGTCGGATGCGGATCTGCTCGAACTGCGCACCGCGCTGGTGCAGCAGGTGGTGCGCTACCGATCCTCCGGGGTCATCGTGGACGTCACCGCGATGGACGTCATGGATTCGTTCGCCTCGCGCACCCTGCTCGAGATCTCGCACATGATCCGCCTGCGCGGTGCGGCGACCGTCATCGTCGGCATCCAGCCGGAGGTCGCCTTCGCGATGGTGCAGCTCGGACTGACGCTCGAGGACATCCCCACTGCACTCGATCTGGAGGAAGGCCTGGCGTACCTGCAGCAGAAGGCCAGGAGCATCAACTGAGCGCGGATCCCTTGCCCGCCGACACGCAGATCCTGATTGCCTCTGACAGGGACGTCGTCGCCGCTCGCCAGCAGGGCCGGGCGGTGGCGCTGCGGGCGGGCTTTTCAATGAGCGAGGCGACGCTCATCGCCACCGCCATCTCCGAGCTCGCCCGCAACATCGTCTCTTACGCGAACCAGGGCAGCGTCACGCTGAGGCCGGTCCACCGGTCCAACGGCGCGATCGGCCTGACGATCGTGGCGAGCGATTCCGGTCCCGGGATCGCCGACGTCACCCTGGCGCTGCGCGACGGCTATTCCAGTTCCGGCGGCCTCGGCCTGGGATTGCCCGGCGTGCGCCGCCTCATGGACGAATTTGACATCGTCTCCAGGGCCGGCGGCGGCACCACGGTTACGGTCACGAAATGGCTGCCCTGATGCTGGAGTTCGGAGTCGCCGGCCGTATCGCACCCGGTGAGCGCATTTCCGGGGATCTCGAGGTGGTGCACTACTATGACGGCGGAGGTGGCGCGCTGGTCGCCGCCATCGACGGCATCGGTCACGGCGAGCAGGCCGCGGCGACGGCGCGTCTCGCCGCGGACACCATCCTGCGTCATCCCGAGGAACAGCCCGCCGCCTTGCTGAGGCGCTGTCATGCGGCTCTGCGTGGAACACGCGGCGTGGTCCTGAGCATCGCCAGCATCGATCTGCGGCAGGCCGCCTTGAGCTGGCTGGGAATCGGCAACGTGAGCGGCGTCGTCTGCCGTGGAGCTGCCAGCGTGCTCACCGCGCGCGAGGAGCTGCTGGCGCGTCCCGGGGTGGTGGGCTACGGCGAGTTGCCAGCGTTGCACGCTTCTGTTATTCCCTTGCGGGCGAGGGACATGCTGATATTCGCCACCGATGGGATCAGCCGGCATTTTTCCGATGACCTCGCGTCCGGGGCCTCCGCGCAGTCCCTGGCCGATGCCATCGTCGCGCACCACGGCCGCAGGAACGACGACGCGCTGGTGGTGGTGGCGCGTGCCAGGTGACGGCGCATGCCCATGAACGCGACACATCCGCAACCTGAATCGTCCGACCGCAATTACCAGCAGGCGCTGTCGGCCTACGTGGAGCGTGGCGGCGAGGCGCTGCTGGCGCGTGCCTACGACTTCGGGCGCGAGGCGCTGGCGCAGGGCCGCAGCATTCCCGAGCTGGTGGGCCTGCACAGCCGGGCCCTGCGGGCGATCGTCGCCGCGGCGGATCGGCGCCGTGATGGCGCGTCGCTCATCGACTCGGCGGCGACTTTTCTCGCCGAAACGCTGTCGCCGTTCGAAATGACTCATCGCGGCTACCGCGATTCGCTCATCGCCTGGCGGCACATCAACGAGACGCTCGAGCAGGAGATCCGGCGCATCGCGCACGCGTTGCACGACGATTCGGGCCAACTGCTGGTGTCGGTGCACCTGCAGCTCGCGCAGGTGGCGCGCGAGGTGCCCGCGGCCGAGCCGAAGATCCAGGAGTGCCAGAAGCTCCTCGACAAGGCCGAGCAGCAGCTGCGGCACCTGTCCCACGAGCTGCGGCCGATGGTGCTCGATGACCTCGGATGGCTCGCGGCGATCGAGTTTCTGGCCGCGGCCGTGTCCGGTCGCACGCTGATCCCGATCGAGGTGCGCTCCAGCGTCACGCAGCGCCTGCCCGCCGCCGTGGAAACGGCCCTGTACCGCGTGGTGCAGGAGGCTCTGACCAACGCCGCCCGTCACGCGCACGCGACGCGCATTCGCATCGAGATCGATCAGCACCAGGACTGTCTGCGCTGCCTGATCGGCGATGACGGGGTTGGCTTCGAGGTCGACTCGTGCGTGCGCCGCGGCGGCCTGGGCCTCAAGGGCATGCGTGAGCGCCTGAGCGCACTCGGTGGGTCGCTGCACATCGGCTCCGCACCCGGTCACGGCGCGGAGATCCGCTTTCAACTGCCCCTGGGAAGCTAAGCGGTGGGGATCCGCCTGGTACTTGCCGACGATCACGTGCTCGTCAGACAGGGTTTGAAGACGCTGCTGGAGAGCGCGGGGTTCGTGGTCGCGGGGGAGGCGGCCGACGGCCGCGAAGCGGTACGCCTGGTGCGTGCCGAGAACCCCGATGTCGCCGTGATGGACATCAGCATGCCGCTGTTCAACGGGTTGAACGCGGCGCTCGAGCTCGGAAGGCTCTGTCCGCGCGTCAAGCTGGTGGTGCTCACGCAGCATGACGAACAGCAGTACGTCACCGAAGCGCTGCGCTGCGGGGTAAAGGGCTACGTCCTCAAGAGCCAGGCGGCGCGCGACCTGGTGCAGGCCATCGAGGGTGTTTGCCGCGGCGAGGTGTACCTGTCTCCGGGTGTCGCCGGCGCGGTCGCCGAGGCGTATCTCGCGCCCCAACACGCGAGCGCCGCGCTCTCGGTGCGCGAGCGCCAGGTGCTGCAGCTGATCGCCGAAGGTCATTCCACCAAAGCGATCGCGGCGCGGCTCGCGATCAGCGCCAAGACCGTTGAATCGCACCGCTCCAAGCTCATGCAGAA
>Ga0209268_1001533_pt1 | contig 11269 bp, 9 predicted proteins | sample GraSoiAngelo_143_FD_185900 | JGI IMG/M metagenome (GOLD analysis project Ga0209268, IMG submission 185900) | Grasslands soil microbial communities from the Angelo Coastal Reserve, California, USA - 14_1009_02_30cm (SPAdes) (version 2) | ecosystem: Environmental > Terrestrial > Soil > Grasslands ... | reverse complement strand
CGGTTTCTGTGTTTTGTATTCGTAGATGCCGCAGATTCCGCACATGGCTTAGTTCCAGCTCCTATCAGTTGGGTTTACTTGCGGCAGGAGTTGGCCGGTCTGTGTACGATGCGCGGCGCGCCCGCTGTGATTTCGCAAGACGTGCTCGTAAACCTGAATAATTCGCTGTGCTACGGCTGGTCCGGATAGATGCTGTACCTGCTTCCGCCCTTGCGTTCTCTGATTGTGGCGCAGGATATCAGCGAGACGCGCGGTGAAATCTTGCACGTCTGGCTCACAGATGTAACACCCGTCAGTTTGGCCGATGATTTCGCGGACATCTCCCACATCCGTGGACACCATCGGTAAATTGCAGGCCATAGCCTGCTTTACAACGTTGGGCGAGCCTTCCTGATAGGAAGTGAATAGGAGGGCATCGCACGCATTCATGAAAAAAGGCAAGCGGTCCTGCGGTTCCTTATGAACGACCAACAATTCGACCTGGGAGTTTTGTTGGCGCAGACAATCCACGACGTGCCTTGCCAAGGGAAAACGCTTGACTGGTATGTCTGGGCTGGCCGCGAATAGCAGATATTTTTTGTGAAGATCCAAACCCAGCGCGATTCGAGCCTGTTCGCGGTCCATAGGCCGAAAGAGCTCGAAATCGACTTCGTGGGGGATGACGTAAACGTCTTTTTTTCTTTTGAGCCGGTCGGCCATCCCTCGGCTTTTGACGATGACGCCGTCCACTTGATGGCTCAGCACGCGTCCAGCGAAAACTGCAAACCTGCTGAATAGGGTTTGCTTCCCTCGCACGTTCATGGTCCCGAGGAGATCATCGCCGCAATAACTGACTACGACGGGCACTCTCCATTGCGTGCGAGCAACGATGCCTACATAACTGTAATGCGCATGTACCAGATCAATCGAGCCGGCCGCCAGGCGCCGGCGCAATTCCAGCACCGCCTTGGGATACATTAACTTTCGCGAGGGGCCCCTCAGAAGTAGGAGTTCGACTTCTACTCCAGCGCGCTTTAAATATTCGACTTGCGTTCGAACGAACGTCCCCCTGGATGGGTTCTCGCGCGTGGGATAAATCGACGTGGCAACCAGGACTTTCATAAGAGTCTTTGAAACAGCGAGCTTTAGATTCCAAACTGGGTAAATCGAAGTTCACTTACAATGACGCGGCCACGCTCGTCTCACCTGCGGGTTGTCGCCACCCAGGCGATATTTTCGAGTGCTTGTAGAGCTTGGTCCAGGCGGCGTAATTCAACAACAGCCACAGAACCGAGGAGTGATCCCGTTCTCCCCTGCGATGCTCGGCGATCAACCGGCCGATGGTCGCGTGGTTGAAAACGCCAGGCGCGAGGTGACCGTTTGCCGCGCTCAAGGAATCGCAGATCATTTCATACAGGCCCCCGCGCAACCACTCACGTAAGGGCACACTGAACCCGTGTTTCCGCTTTTGTAACGTGGACGCGGGCAAATAGCGGCGGACCGCATCGCGCAAAATGGCTTTTGTTTGCCAGCCGCGCAGCTTCAAGGACGCTGGCAGACTTGCAGCGAACTCGACCAACCGGTGATCGAGCAGCGGTGAGCGAACCTCCAAGGAATGAGCCATGCTCATTCGGTCCACTTTGACGAGCATATCTTCCAGCAACCGGTGGCGCAGATCGATGTAACTTGCCTTGCTCAGCGCGGGCAGATCGGAATGCAACGCCGCAGTGACATCCTCTGAATACAGTGGAGCGGGAAACTGGGAATTTTGTGCCAAGAATTCTTTCGTGAACAGCTGCCTCAACAAGTCCTCGCTGCAAAGGGCGCCCTTGCTGACATACATCTGTTCGAACGGAAGTAAACTGTCCTCGAGCACCTTTACGGCGCGCAAAGCGCCATACTTTCTGCCGGCGGGCAAGCAGGCTGCGCCTGCTCGCGCAAGTGCAGGCAGAATCCTTCGATTCAGCCAGGATGGCAAACGCTGATAGTAATTCGCAAAACGGACGCCCTGGTGGCTGGTGTAGCCCAGGAAGAGTTCATCCCCCCCGTCTCCGCTAAGAATTACAGTTACGTGCTGTCGAGCCAGCTTGGATACGTAATAGGTTGGTAGCGATGAAGAGTCTCCGAAGGGCTCATCAAAATGGCGCACCAAGCTGACCACGGTTTCCGGTAAGTGCGCCTTCAAGTCCGCTTCGTTCAACCGTAAGACATGGTGGTCCGTCTTAAAATGGTCGGCAACGACTTGCGCGTCGCCGGATTCATCCCACTCCGGCCGATCAAAGCCGATTGTAAACGTCTTGAGCGGCCGCAAGCCTGCTTTGTGCGCATACGCAACGACAACGCTGGAGTCCAGGCCTCCACTCAGAAAGACCCCCAAAGGTACTTCACTCATCAGGCGAATGCGCACACTCTCCGCTAAGAGCGCGTCCAACTCTTCCACGACTTCGCCTACTGGGCGAGAGGCTCGGCCGCTTTCCTGAAAACTCAGATGCCAGTACTTGCCTGTCGAGACGACGCCGTGTTGATAAGTCAACCAGTGCGCGGCGGGCAGTTTTCGGATACTCCGGAACATGGTTCTTGGTTCAGAAATGAAGCCATGCCGAAAGTAAGGAACGATCGCTTCTGTGTCAGGATCAGCCAACTCCGGTACCGCTGCGAGAATGGCCTTGATCTCCGACGCAAATACCAGCCGACTTCCTTGCTGAGCATAGAAGAGGGGTTTCTTGCCAAGCCGATCGCGCCCCAGGAGCAGACGCTGGGTTCGTTGAGCCCACACCGCTACCCCAAACATGCCGCGCAGCGCCGTCAGGCAGTCAGCGCCTTTTTCTTCATACAGGTGCGCGATTACTTCCGTGTCTGAGGAAGTGCGAAACATATGCCCGCGAGCGAGCAGCTCTGACCGCAGATCGAGATAGTTGTAAATCTCACCGTTCAGAACGACCTGCACCTGCCCGTCTTCGTTTCCTACAGGTTGATGGCCGCCGGACACGTCAATAATGCTGAGTCGTCTGATCGCTAGCCCAACGCCGTCGCCTACGAAGTAGCCGTCCTCATCGGGACCGCGGTGCCAAATCGCATCCGCCATACGCTGGAGCACACGCCGTATTTCCGCGCTGGACATTGCTGGATCGATGATGCCCGTTATTCCGCACATATAAGTTTCTAAGCAACCAACTCTCTAGCTGCTTCCGTCAGCTTGGCTTGCGATTTCGGAGGGGGAAGGGACAACATCTCACCGCGTGCAACTCCCACCGCGACAATAGGCGAGAGCACAGAACTCAGACGGTGCTGGAGACTGGCACGCGCCGCCGATCGGCCGCGCAAATCCGGCACATCGCAGCCAGGAGGCCGGCAACCAGCAAGAGCAATTGTTGAAGGGGACGATCCCGGAATAAGTCGACGCCCTGGTGAACCATATGCCCCGCAACGCCCGCAACAAGACCCAGCGCAAGAGGCGAGAGCACAGAGTCCCCGAGCTTCCAGCATTGCCAACCTTTCCGCAAGGTAGTTAGCAGAAATGCTAGGTAAGCCAGCAGCCCCCCGATCCCTGTCTCCGCTAAGATCAACAGGTATTTGTTGTGCACGGCCCAGAGCCATTCATGACGAAATTCGGAAGTCGCGTATTGGTCCATGGCGGAAGTGAAATTGTTTGCGCCCACTCCCAGCACTGGATTGTCTGCAATCATTCGAAACGCCAACTTGTTCAACGGAATGCGCGCCTCCGCCGACCCTTTGTCGCTGCCGAAAAGACGTTCCGAAATCACGCCGTGAAGGGGCAGATACATCAGGGTAACGACCGCGAAGATCGCAACGGGCCGTTTTAAAGAAATGCCCCGCTGGCGCCAGTGGACGAAGCAAAGCACGATGATTGCCAAGATCAGGGCGATCCAAGCTCCACGCGAGAAGGTGAAAATTAACGCGACTCCACCTAACCCAAGTACCACAGATGCCAGCCATTTATAGGTTTTTCCCAGATTCCCAAATAGGATGCCGGCCGCTAACGCAAGCATCACGCTGAGGTAGGCGCCCGCTACGTTGGGCACTCCGATCGTGCCGCCGATTCTCATGCGCCCGCTGTCGCCAAGATTCTCGGCAATAATGTGGATTGGGAAATCCCAGGTGGTCGAGGCTGTCACCGTAAATCTCATTACGTTGATGACTAAGCTCTCAAACAAGCATCCGCCCAGAAGCAGCGACACAACAAACAGTATGTCCTGCCGGGTTCGTACATTGTTGGCGACATAGAAATAGATCAGGCATGCCTCCAGCAAAAGGTACACTTCGAAGAGCGAGAGGGTCTGATCCCCGGCGACAAGGACTGAGAGTGCTGTGACGGCGAGATACGCTACAAGTGGCAGATTGACGTGAAGCGAGAGACGTTCCCTGCGTGTTCTTTTTGCCAGTGCCCTGATGAGCCAAGACGTGTACAAGGCCGCTAACGCGAGGGTTGTGGCCGAAATACTCAAACCCTTTAGAGCCCCTCGCGCTGCGTCTAGTGGTCGGTAGAAGAGGTAGGTGCCGAATTCAATGGGAATGTCCAGGATAACAACCGCTAAGAGGAATTTTTGAAAACTGCTGGAGGCTAGAGCAAGAAAAGGACTCAAAACCGCGACTACTAGAGAGTCCGCACCGTAGGAGCGGAGACGCGGGTAGGTCGATGCCCCCGCTGTCCGGTTAGGGCTGGAGATTGCATTGACGGCTGGTGCGTGCAACTCCTTCCCCAGGTCTAACCTCCTTTCGCCGACTGCTCCGAGTGCTTGGATTCCGCCGGATTCACGCACTCGCACTCGGGCCCTTAGCAAGAGTCTTTGAGACCAGTCGGTTATCCTGCCTCGCGGACAGGAAATTACGTATCGTCTTGGCAACGTACTCGATTTGATCTTGGCTAATCTCCGCGTACATCGGCAATGACAGAACTTGATGCGCGCACGATTCGGTGACTGGGAAATCTCCCTTCTTGTACCCCAAGTCAAGATATGCCGGCTGCACATGGATCGGAATCGGATAGTGAATGCTCGCGCTGATGCCCCGGCTGATGAGATGTTCCTTCAGCGCATCGCGTTGTTCGGCGCGAATCACGTAGAGATGCCATACTGATTCCGCACCTGGCGCCTCACCGGGAAGAAGAAGTCCGCAACCATCCAGGAATTTGTGATAGAGGACGGCGTTCCAGCGCCGCGCGGCGTTCCACTTTTCCAGGTATCTCAGCTTCACGCGCAGCACTGCAGCCTGCAGAGTGTCAAGACGGCGATTGTAGCCGCGGAACAGGTGCTGATATTTTTCCTTCTGACCGTAGTTGCGCAGCATCTCCAAACGTCTCGCGATCCCCCGGTCATTGGTGACCACTATCCCGCCATCGCCATAGGCCCCCAAGTTTTTTCCGGGATAGAAGCTGAAAGCTGCTGCGTGCCCCAACGAGCCTGTCCGCCTTCCTTTGTAGCGCGTCCCGTGGGCCTGGCAAGCGTCTTCAATAATGACCAGTCCATGTTTGTCCGCGAGTTCACGAATCGGATTCATGTGCGCGGGATGGCCGTACAAGTGGACGGGAATCACCGCTTTCGTTCGAGGGGTAATGGCTTTCTCGATGGCCGAAACGTCCACGGTGTAAGTGGATGGATCGACATCCACAAGGATCGGCCTCGCGCCGGCGTGGGATATTGCCAGCGCCGAAGCGATGAAGCTGTTCGCGGCGGTAATGACTTCGTCGCCGGGTCCGATGTCGTATGCCCGGAGGGCCAACTCCAGTGCAGACGTGCCCGAATCCACGCCGATGGCGTATTTCGCCTCGCAAAACGCCGCAAACTCTTCCTCGAAGAGGCTTACTTCACGTCCCAGGATAAAGTCGGATTGCTGTATTACTCTGGACGTCGCCTCACCGATTTCTCCTTCGATCGTGCGGTACTGAGCACCAAGATCAACGAACGGCACTTGTGGCTGTTTCGAGGGCATTAACATTTGGATGGACATAATCACCTTTGTTTTCTATCTCTACTTGGAGTCCCTTGCATTCGATGGAACGATTTACCGCTTCAAGCACTCGCACAACGTCTCGGCCTTCAACGCCACTGCTGATTGGCCGCTTCCCAGTTCGCACGCATTCTAGGAAGTGGCGGCACTGGTGCTTCAGTGGCTCGACTGGTTCGATGCGGGGACTGATGATGTCGCCATCCCGGATCTCAAACCGAAACTCGCCATAATTCAGGGGTTCGTGCTCGACGGGACTGACGCCCTTTTCAAACACGCGCACCTGTTCAATCCCGTTTAGGTCATTGAAGACGATCCTCTTGTCACTCTTGACGACCACAACCTCACGCGCCTTGTCGGGGTCGGCCCAGCTAACATGGACGTGAGCGAGGACATTGTCAGGGTAGCCGAGTGAGATGAACCCAACGTCGTCGCGGCAGTTTCCGAGCACCTTGCCTCCGACCGCACTGACCCATTGGGGTGTGCCGTCAAGGAGGTAGTTGAAGATCGCGATGTCGTGGGGGGCAAGGTCCCAAAGCGCATTCACGTCGCGTCGGATGGGCCCGAGGTTTGTCCTGCGAGCGTACAAGTAATAGACTCGGCCACTGTCTTCTTGGACGTATTCCTTAACCTTGCGGACACCCGCGTTGAAGATAAAGGTGTGCCCCACCATCAAGATTGCGGAATTGGATTCAGCCAGGTCAATCAGCTTCTCAGAGTCAGCGGCGATGGTGGTTAGCGGTTTTTCCACAAGGACGTGTTTTCCAGCCATTAACAGGCGGCGCGTCACGTTAAAGTGCGTCGAAGCTTCAGTGCAAACAACGACTGCCTCCACGTCCGGCTGCGATACCGCATCGTCGATCTGCGTCGTCAGGTACAATCCTGGAAACCGTCGCGCGACCTCATTCAGGCGTTCTGCGCTCTGGTCGCAGACTGCCAATACGCGCGCGTCCGTTAGTTCGTTGAAAATTCGGACATAATTCATCCCCCAGTAGCCGCACCCAATAATCGCTACTCCCAACGGTTTCGTGCTTCCCGGATGTCTCTTGTCTCCGAGCGGAAGCAATGTGGTGTTCATTCTGCACCTCTCCTAGATAGGACCGCTGGGACGGTAAGACAAAGAATTTTGCAATCTTGCCAAAAAGATGCGTTCTGAATGTATTCGACGTCCATCCGAATCATCTCTTCGAACGAAACCTGGCCTCGCCCCTTCACCTGCCAAAGGCCCGTGATTCCGGGAAGTGCGGCCAGTCTCTTGTGGTGCCCATTTCCATAGCAGGCCACTTCGTAAGGAGGGACCGGACGAGGGCCCACAAGGCTCATTTCTCCCTTTAGCACATTGAAGAGTTGCGGCAACTCGTCCAAACTGAATTTCCGGAGAAGCCGACCGACTCGCGTTACGCGGGGATCATTACTGAGCTTGAATGTCCCCCCATTCTGGGGGGAGGGGCGGGCGCGACCCTCGACAAAATCTCGAACATACGCCTCGTGAACCGAAGAATCAGCGTTTTTCACCATGGATCGGAACTTGTACAGGGTGAAATTCTGAACCAGCCAGAATGCACGTCCCCCGGCCGATTGGCGTTTTGCTCCAACTCGTTCCTGAGTGAAGAAGACTGGACCTGGTGAATCCAGCTTGATGATGACGGCGATCAGCAAAAACAGTGGAACAAGAAGGACGAACAGCGCACCGGCGGCGATCACATCCAGGCACCGCTTGCAGGTGAAGTAGAAATTTCTCTCTGACCGATCCGCCAGCAACGCGATGCGGCTCGGCCATTGCCATGTTTGTTGTTCAGCCATTTTGTCTAACCAGTCTTTCCGAGATTAGGGACGGCAACTCAATTGGGCAGGATTTTCTTAGGGACTGGGGGTCTATTAAGAGGCGCCTGCATCTGAGGGGACGAACTTCATCAGATTCCAAACCACCCTGGGTGTGTAATCGCGTTTTTCCTAGCAAGAAATAGAATCTATCCTAACAGCCTCCGGTAGATGGCATCGGGAATCGGAAATACCCGGTTGTTCAGCACAACTCCAAGCACACTCACATTGGCGGCCGCAAGATTATCCTTCACGCGCCGCGCCGCCTCCTTCCGCGTGCTATTTGCTTCCACTACTAGCACGACGCCGTCGGTCCACCGGCTCAGCTGCATCGTGCTGGCGTGCAACCGAAGCGGGCCCGAATGGATAACGACATACCTGAACGTGTCGCGCAGTTCTTTAATTCGCGCCCGTATCCCGTCCGCCATCGTGGGAAAACGTGGCTGAGAAGCCGATATCCCACTTGGTATCAACCACAGATCGTGCTCTGGAATTTGCTGAACGAAATTCTGTATTGGACCGGATTCAACCGCGGCTTCGGCCAGCCCTTTAAGGTTTTCCACGCCAAAGTATTCGTGCAGCGACGGCGTTTGGAAATTTGCATCTACAACACATACTGGCCCTTCGGCACGGGATGCGAGTATCTTTCCGGTCCGGGCGCAGATAGAGCCGCAACCGGACTCACCTTCAAGGCTGGCGAACAGCGCCACCCGGGGCGAACCCTGATTTCCCGGAAAAACGCGTTGAACTAACTTGAATTCTTCTTCCCGCGCGATCGCGTCGATATCGTCTCGCCGCTGATTGCTACTCGCCGGTGACTTCCATTCCCATTTGCTTGCGGCGCGCTTAATTCCGTCAACCCACTCGAATGACGGAGAAAACTTTGGGCGAACCCCTTTTCCCTCACTGGGGCGGCCGATTCCTTGCCGGCCGGGCTCGTAGGTGAGGAAAGTTTCTGTTCCGTAGCCGCTGTTTTCGGCGAGGCAGGACCCTTCAGCGTGTTTTGCGAGGAATTCTCCTCAAGATGGCTGTCAAAATAATTAAGCCAGCTGATTGGATTTTCCGAAGGTCGAAACACGGCGGCATAATCATCATCTTGCGAAACGCTCGCTTTATTCTGCTCCAGCACATCGGGCCGAAGTTCGGACCACGCACCGAAAGTTCCGAGGGGAGGGTCAGTAACTGTCTCGAAGACGTCAGGCAGAGATGCGTTCAAGATAATTCTCTCGAAAGTCTCTTTATCCAGTGCCAGATTTGGTCCGTCCTTCGCTGCCGGAACAGCATCGTCCCCTTGGATCGATGTTTCGAACAAAGCCTCGACGTTGCCTATTCGCTGAAGAAGTTCGAAGTTCTTGCTCATAACGGTTCGGTTGCTCCGCGCTGCGATTTCAAACATCCATTCTCGCTCAGCAGCATCTTCGTCACTTGGTTAACAACATCGGAAGGCGTATTTCTTGCCCCACATGAAGATGGTCAAGGTTTTTTAAACCTGGGTTGAGCTCGCGGATTTGGGATAAGACTTTGCTGTCATACCGCCCCAGCATCGACATACATAGATCTTGCAACGTATCTGTCGGTTGAATCACATACGTAAATGTTCGAATTGAATTCTCCCCGGCCCTTGTTTGAGGCACCACCGGGGAGGGCAAACTGGCCGAAGCATTGGCTGAACGCCGTTCAGACGACAGTTCCGAACCTCGATCCGATGCGGAACTTGTGTTATTGAGCTCATGGACAAGGGACGGCTGAGCGGTTGCCGGTCTTATCCGCGTACCCCAGAGAATCCCCACACTTCCAATCGCCAGCAAAAAAACCGTTGTCTGAAAAAGATGACGTCCCCGGAAATTCTCGCGAACACGCGAGTAAAGGGACTTTCGCGACGACCGAAGGTTTCGAGCAACAGGTTGCGCTGCCTTTTGTTGGGAGACCGCCGGTCTCGTGCTTTGCAAAGTCGATAGATCCTCCGCAGCCTCTCTCGCCACTGCGACATCAATTTGCCTCTGTCGCATTGCACAGCCCAGCGACAGCGCATTGAAGCATACGTTGTTGATAAGTCGTGGTACGCCCCGGCTGCGGTCGGCGATCAACTCCAGTGCATCGGGCGTGAACAGCTCAGGACCTTGATACCCTGCGACCTTGAGACGATGCTGAATGTAGCGAATCGTCTCGCCGGCAGGAAGTGCGTCCAGTCGCGCTTGAACGGCAATGCGTTGGCGAAGTTGCACCAAGCTGGGTCCCGCCAACCGCTGCGCCAGCGCTGGTTGCCCCGCCAGAATAATCTGAAGCAGTTTCTTGTCCGGCGCTTCAAAATCCGAAAGGAGGCGCACCGTCTCAAGCACGGTGTCGGAGAGGTTTTGCGCCTCGTCGATGAAAACTACTACGCGCCTTCCTGCTTTCGTCTCGCGAAATAGGAATTCGTTCAGTTCCGAGTGCATTCGTACAATGTCTTCGCTTTTGTTCTCGAGGCCTAAGTCATCTAACATGTAGCGGATCAGCTCACGCGAATCACACTGCGTTTGGAATAGGAACGCGCTGTGCACGTAGCCTTTCCATCGCTGCAAGAGTTGGAACAGCAGCGTGGTCTTGCCCATCCCCGGTTCCGCAATAAGCGAGAGAAAACCGCGCCCCGTTTCAATCCCGTAAAACATGGACGCCAGCGCTTCCCTGTGTCCTGGGCTGAAATACAGGTAGCGCGGATCGGGTGTCACGCCAAATGGTTGGTCACGCAGTTTGTAGAAATCAAGGTACATAGCTAATCACCATTCTTCGGAAACGCTGCAACCACCGGACTGCCAAGAAAAGATTCGACCTCTTCCGGGGTCCGCAGTGACGGGTCCCAACGGTCCGCAACGACGGCCAGAATTACACTCGACAGGCTCGCCAAGAACACTCCAAGAATCATGACCAGCAGCCACCGCGATTGGGAGGTAAACGGTACGGTGGCGGGTTCCGCAACCACCACGTTGGAAAAGCGCTGGCGGTCCAGTGCATCTGAAATACGCGCCTCCTCTGCTTTGCGGAGGTACAGCATGTAATTCTCCTCATCCGACTTTGCCGCACGCAGCATGTCCTGCTGCAAAAGTTCCTTGCGGTCCAGTTGCTGGTTCTCAGCCCGATAGGTGCGAATTAGCGAAGACATGGCGCCGGCGCGTGCCTGTGTTGCTGCGAGCTCTGTTTTGGCCTTGGCCAGCTCGGCTCGCATTGCCTCGTAGGTCGGGTCGCGATCCGTTGTTTCATCTCTTAATGGCGCCTTTTCCGCTGCCGTGATGGCCGCGCGCGTCGCAGCGATTTCCTGCTCGACCTCCTGGACCGGCCGGTACGTTGGCTCGAATTTTGTCAGAAGCTCGGTCCGTTTCAATTCTAATTCCAGCAACTTGGACTTCATGTTCTGCATAAGCTGCGGATTGTCTGACGTTCGCACCTGCGTTGTCTGACGGTTGGGGAGCGCCTCTAATTGGGCCTCCAGCGCGGCAATGCGTTGCCGGCTCTCTGCAACAGTTGCGCG
>Ga0209268_1001531_pt1 | contig 11273 bp, 9 predicted proteins | sample GraSoiAngelo_143_FD_185900 | JGI IMG/M metagenome (GOLD analysis project Ga0209268, IMG submission 185900) | Grasslands soil microbial communities from the Angelo Coastal Reserve, California, USA - 14_1009_02_30cm (SPAdes) (version 2) | ecosystem: Environmental > Terrestrial > Soil > Grasslands ... | reverse complement strand
GGATGAGGCCGCCGCGCGCTTCAGCGGGATCGAGCTGCCCGCGGGCCGCGCCGCATACGTCGCCGCCGTCGCGCAGGCACAAGGGATCGCGAGATCGGCGCAGGCAACCACCGCGTGCCCACCTCCCGACTCGACCGGTGCGCCCGATTTTCCGTCCGCCATCTGGCGGCCGTCGCCCAACTTCGACCAGCGCGCCGCGGACTCGACCGGCGTGCCGCACATGGTCATCATCCACACCTGCGAGAGCAACTACGCGAGCTGCTGGAGCTGGCTCGACAATCCCGCGTCACAGGTGAGCGCGCATTACGTCGTGAACGAAGACGGCAGCGAGATCTCGCAGCTGGTGCGCGAGCAAACCCGAGCCTGGCATATCGCGGCGCTGTACGACTGCACGCTAAATCGCCGGCATGAATGCTGGCGGAACGGCGTGCAGAGCAACCAGTTCACCGTCGGGGTCGAGCACGCCGGCTTTGTGTCGCAGGATTCCTTCCCTCGGGCGCAGCTCGACCGCTCGGCCGCGCTGGTGTGCGACATCACGCGTGACCGCGCGATCCCGCGCGACTGGCAGCACATCGTCGGCCACGGGCAGCTGCAGCCCGCGGACCGCACGGACCCGGGGCCCCACTGGCCGTGGATCGCCTACATCCACCGGGTGCAGGCGCTGTGCGGGGAGCTGGTCGTGGACGACTCGGCGCAGTTCAACGATTCGGTGGTTGCTCGGACCCAAGTGCCGGCCGGCTGGCAAGCCACGGACACCACGCCCGACTACTACGGCGGCGGCTACCACTGGGCGTCTACGAGTCCCAGCGCAACGGACGGCGTCGAGTTCTCATTCTACGTCGCGGCATCCGGTACCCGCACGGTCGACGCTCGCTGGACGAGCGGCACCAACCGCGTGCCGCAGGCGCCGTACGCCGTGATCACGTCCGCGGGTGACACGCTGCAGATCGTGTCTCGGGATCAGCGAACGGGTGGTGGCTCCTGGCACACGTTGGGGACGTGGACATTTCCGACCGGGTGGAATCGGATCGTGCTGCTGCGGCGGGCGCCGGCGGGCGCCGTGGTGGTGGCAGATGCGGTGCGCGTGCGCTAGACGTCAGTCGGCGGTTAACCCGCCCTGAGAGGGCGGGCTCGCGGGCTCTGAGCCCGCAACAGACAAGAAGTCATCTCACTTCGCGCCGACTATCCAAAAGCACCGCGACCACCCCCATCACGATCCCCGGACCGAAGATCTCCCACCGGAACCGCGGTGGATCAGTGCGGATGAGTGCAAAGTGGTAGTCGATCGTGAACGACAGCAGCACGAGCACGGCGCCAACACTTGCGAGCACCCACGCCCGGCGAGACAGTCGCAGGGCCGAGCGGCCTAGCAGCCACAGCGATCCGGCCACCAGACAGAGGCTCACGATCACGGGCGCGAGCACCGGTCCGAGCCACGGGACCGGAATCAGAAAGAGCACGTCCCAGGTGAGCAGCGAGGGTGGCCAGCTAATGAAGATCCACAGCCAGATATAGTAGAAGATGTCCCACACCCCGAACGCGAGCGCGAGGTAGAGGAACCCCTCCCACGTGTTGCGCCCAGCTACGCCCGCGACCGCGAGGAGCATCACCAGCGTGGCGAATTCACGGCCGACCTCGATTGCGATGAGCGGGGCCGGGATCTCGTGCATCAGCACGGTGAGCGGGGCGGTGCCCTGGTGCAGGGCGCGCAGATACACCACCACCGCCGACTCGACGGCGGCCATGGCTATGGCATAGAGCACCACCCAGAGCGCGCGCCTCATGACTCTGCCATCGCTAACTTCCATGACGACCATCCCAGGACACGTGAGTGCGCATCGGCATCGACTTGGGCGGCACGAAGATCGAGGCCATTGCGCTCTCGCCAACCGGCGAGGAAATCGCCCGCCGCCGCATCGCCACCCCGCGGGAATACGCGGCCTCCCTCGAGGCCATCACGACGCTAGTGCGCGAGCTCGAACAAGCCGCGGGCGGAACTGGCACCGTCGGCGTCGGCATCCCGGGCGCGGTCGTGCCGCGCACGGGGCTCGTGAAGAACGCTAACTCGACGTGGCTCAACGGCCAGCCGCTGGGTCGCGATCTCGAGCACCGGCTCGGCCGTCCGGTGCGGCTCATGAACGACGCGAACTGTTTCGCGCTCTCCGAGGCCACCGACGGCGCAGGCGCGGGCGCCCGTGTCATCTTCGGCGTGATCCTCGGGACCGGGGTCGGGGGCGGCATCGTCGCCGGCGGCCGGGTGCTGACGGGTGCGAACCTCATCGCGGGCGAATGGGGGCACAATCCGCTCCCCTGGTCGAGCGGCGCCGAGCAGCCGGGCCCACCGTGCTACTGCGGCAAGCGCGGCTGCATCGAAACCTGGCTGTCGGGCCCCGGGTTCGTGCGCGACCACGCTCAACTCACGGGTCGCGCGCTCTCCGGTCCCGAGATCGTCCAGGCCGCGGCGCGCGGTGACCCTGATGCGTCCAGGGCCCTGGCCCGCTACCACGATCGCCTCGCCCGCGCGCTCGCCGGGCTAATCAACGTGCTCGACCCTGACGTGGTGGTGCTCGGCGGGGGTATGTCGAACATCGCCGGGCTGCCGGAAGCCACGACTGCGCTGCTTCCGCGCTACCTCTTCGCAGCTGGTGCCTCCTCCGAGCCCGTCGCTAGCCGAGTCGTGCGCGCTGCCCACGGCGACGCGAGCGGCGTACGCGGGGCGGCATGGCTTTGGTCCGACGGGGGCTGTTAGCATCGCCGCACTCGTTTCACCACCCGTTGATATCCCATCAGCAAATTCCCTAGCCGGACTCCCGCCCCAAAGGCCGGTGATATCGGTCATTGCCAGTCCGCGAGCGCGGCAGGGGATTGATATCGCGGGGTAGCTGAAGGTCGATGGCGCACATCGCACCACCCTGACTCGCTTCGTGTCACGACGCAGCGTCGACCCGCGAATGTAGAACGCCCTATACAAACTGGTTACGTTGGCGCGACCTGCGGACTCGTTCTTGTGAGCCCTTCGCCGGCGCCCCTGTCGAGCCCTGGGATCGAGGTTCGTTTGCCGAATTCCGTAAAGGCCCAGAGGTACCGCGTCGCGCTGTATTCCCACGACACGATGGGACTGGGGCACATGCGCCGGAACCTGCTGTTGGCGCAGGCCCTCCAGCACTCCCCGCTCCAGGCCGTCGTGCTGATGATCGCCGGGGCGCGGGAAGCCAGCTTGGTAACCGGGGCGGCCGGCGTGGACTGTGTCGCGCTCCCTTCATTATGGAAGGACCTGGGCGGGCAGTACCGCCCGCGTCATCTCGACGTCTCCCTGGACGATCTGTTGTGCGTGCGCGCGCGCACGGCCGCCGCCGCGCTGGACGCATTTGCGCCCGATGTCCTGATCGTCGACAACGTGCCTCGCGGCGCACTCCGCGAGCTGGATCTCGCCCTGGAAACGCTGCGAGCCCAGGGCCGGACACGGCTCGTGCTTGGACTGCGCGACGTGCTCGACGATCCCGTCACGCTGCAGGGCGAGTGGACACGCGCGCAGAACGACGAGGCGGTGCGCCGCTACTACGACGCCGTGTGGGTGTACGGCGATCCGGCCGTGTACGATGCCGTGCGCGAATATGCGTTCACGCCCGATGTGGCGAACAAAGTGCGCTACACGGGCTACCTCGATCAGCGGGCGCGGACGCGCTACGCCGGCGGTCCGCATGGGGATCCCGTCGCGGCCCTCGGGCTCCCACCGGGTCCGCTCGCGCTCTGCCTCGTGGGGAGCGGCCAGGACGGCGCGCAGCTCGCCGAGGCATTCGCCGAGGCGGAGCTCCCGGCCGACACGAACGGGGTGTTGGTGACGGGTCCCAGCATGCCCCTCGACGTGCGGCGGCGCATCGCGCGCGCGACGGCGGGCCGTCCCGGGCGGCGGATCGTCCGATTTCTCTCCGAACCCACGCGCCTAGTGCGGCGCGCCAATCACATCGTCGCCATGGGCGGTTACAACACCATCTGCGAGGTGCTGTCGTTCCGCAAAGCGGCGCTCATCGTGCCGCGCGTCGAGCCGCGCCGCGAGCAGCTCATCCGCGCCGAGCGCCTCCAGGCGCTTGGCCTCGTCGATGTGCTCCATCCCGCCGACCTGACGTCCACCGCGCTGAGCGACTGGCTCGCCCGCGAGCGCACGCCGCCCCTGGCGGCTCGGCGGCGTGTCGACCTCAACGGACTCACTCGCGTCCCACAGCTCCTCGCAGAGCTGGTTACGAAGGCGACCGATGCAGCCTGAAATGCCGTCGCGTATCGGATACGTGGTCAAGCGCTATCCGCGCTACTCCGAGACGTTCGTCGTGGCGGAGATCGCGTCACATGAGGCGGCGGGGCTCGAGGTCGAAGTGTTTTCCATCATGCCTCCGAACGACACGCACTTTCAGGAAGCGATCGCGCGCGTCCGCGCGCCGGTGCAGTACATCCCCTACCATGGCGTGAAAGCCGCGGATTTCTGGGCAGCACTCGATGCGGCCGCGGCCGCCCTCCCCGGGTTCTGGAAGGCGATGGAAGCGGCGCAGGGCGAGGACGCGCACGCGGTGTACCAGGGCGCGCTGATCGCGTGCGCCGTGCGGGAGCGCGGGATCGAGCACCTGCATGCGCACTTCGCCACGGCGGCCACGTCCGCCGCGCGGCTGGCGAGCCACTTCGCCAAGGTTCCCTACACCTTCACGGCGCACGCCAAGGACGTTTTTCACGATACCGTCCATCCCGACGACTTGCGGCGCAAGCTCCGCGACGCGGGCGCAACCGTCACGGTGAGCGACTTCAATTGCGATTACCTGAAGCGCAGCTACGGCGACGCCGCGGCGCGCGTGGAGCGCATCTACAACGGCCTCGATCTCGAGCTGTTCCCTCATGCCTCGCCCGCCGAGCGGGCGCCGCGGATCGTCACGGTCGGTCGCCTCGTCGAGAAGAAGGGCTTCGCCGATCTGGTGGAAGCCTGCGCCCTGCTGAAGAGCCGCGGTGCCCCGTTCCAGTGCGACGTCATCGGTACCGGGCCGCTCGAACCGACGCTCGCGGCGCTGATTCTGGAGCGTCAGCTGCAAGAGCACGTACACCTGGTGGGCCCGCGGCCGCGCAGCGAAGTCGTCGCCCTGGTGCGCGGCGCCGCCGTATTCGCCGCCCCCTGCGTCGTCGCGGCGGACGGCGATCGCGACGGTCTGCCGACCGTGCTCGTGGAAGCGATGGCGCTGGGGACGCCCTGCGTCTCGACCGACGTCACGGGGATCCCCGAGCTCTTAGCAGATGACTGCGGCATCGTGGTCCCACAGCACGACCCCACCAACCTGGCGGCGGCGCTGGAGCGTCTGCTCAGCGACAGCGCACTGCGCGTCCGGTTGGCGATGCGCGCGCGCCAGCGCGTGGAAGCCGACTTCGACATTCGCTGCACGGCCGCGCGGCTGCGGACGATTTTCAGTGCGGTTCGCGCTCGGGGAGGGGCGGGGACGGCGCGGCCGTCGCTCGCGCGTGTCGCTGGATAATGCGGATCGCCTACGTCTGCGCCGATCCGGGCGTCCCGGTGTTCGGGCGCAAGGGCTGCTCGGTGCACGTCCAGGAAATGATCCGCGCGTTCCGGCGCAGCGGAGCGGACGTGGAGCTGTTCGCGGCGCGCGCGGACGACCCGCTGCCACCGGAGCTGGAGGGCGTCCGCGTGCACCGCATCGCGGCGGTACGCGCGGCTGCGCCCGGCATCGCGGCGGTCGAGGTGCTGAACCGCGCACTGGCGGTGGGGCTGTCACAGGCGGCGCCGTTCGACATGGTGTACGAGCGCTACTCGCTGTGGAGCGCCGCCGCGATGGAGCACGCCCGCGCGGCCGGCGTGCCGGGGGTGCTCGAGGTGAATGCGCCCCTCATCGAGGAGCAGGCCGAGCACCGCGAGCTGCGCGATACGCAGGGCGCGGCTGCGATGGCGGCGCGCGTCTTCGGTGCCGCGAGCGCCTTGCTCGCGGTCTCCGCGGAGGTGGCCGCCTGGCTCGCGCGCCAGCCGGCGGCGCACGGGCGCGTGCATTTGGTCCCAAATGGGGTCGATCCCGACCGGTTCCGGCCCGACGTGCCTCCCGCGCTGCCCGTCGCGCCGGGGATCTTCACGGTCGGGTTCGTGGGCTCGATGAAGCGCTGGCACGGCGTGCCGGTCCTGATCGACGCGTTCGCGGCGCTGCATGAGCGAGTGCCGGAGACTCGCCTGCTGCTCGTGGGCGACGGACCCGAGCAGGCGGCAATCGTAGCCGATCTCGCGCGCAAGAAGCTCACGGACGCGGCACACCTCACCGGCAGCGCGGCGCCGCGCGATGTCCCGGCGCTCCTGACCTCGATGGACGCGGCGGTTGCCCCGTACCCGGATGCCAAGCGGTTCTACTTCTCGCCGCTCAAGGTCTACGAATACCTGGCGAGCGGGCGGGCGGTCGTGGCGAGTCGCGTGGGGCAAGTCGCGGCGATCATCGAACATGAGGTCAACGGTCTCCTCTGCCCGCCGGGGGACGCGGGCGCGCTCGCCGACGCGCTGCAACGGTTGCACGACGATCCGGCGCTCGTCGCCCGGCTCGGCCAGGCCGCACGCACCAGAGTCCTCGAGCACCAGAGCTGGGAGGCGCGCGCGGCGACGATCATCGCGCTCGCCCGCAGTCACCCGGTGGAGGCGTAATGGCACGACCCCAGTCCCTCCGCGCGTCCCTCCCCGGCCTCGGGCGACTGGCGCGGCGCTTCTGGCCGTACTTGAAGCGCGAGCGTTCCCTCGTCACCGTCTCGCTCCTCGCGCTGTACGCCGACGTCGCGCTGCGGCTGCTGGAGCCCTGGCCCCTGAAGGTCGTGCTCGATCGCATCATCGCCGCGACGCGCGGCCACACCCCTCACCGGCTCGCGGCGCTCAACGCCCTCGATCCGGCGACGCTGCTCGCCCTCGCGGCCGTGGCGGTGATCGCGTTCGCGGCGCTCCGCGCGATCGCCCAGTACTACAACACCGTCGGTCTAGCGCTCGTCGGCAACCGCGTGCTGACGCAAGTGCGCAATGATCTGTACAACCAGCTGCAGCGGCTCTCGCTCTCGTTCCATACGCGGGCCAGGACAGGCGACCTGCTGATCCGCGTCACGGGTGACGTCGGGTTCCTGCAGGACGTCGTGGTGACGGCGTTTCTGCCGCTGCTCGCCAACGGGCTCACGCTCGTGGGCATGGCGGCGGTGATGCTGTGGATGAACGCGCAACTCGCGCTCCTGGTGTTTGCGACGGGCCCGCTCTTTTGGCTGAGCACGATGCGCATCAGCCGGCGCATTCAGGAGACGGCGCGGCGGCAGCGCCAGCAGGAGGGCGCGATGGCCGCCACCGCAGCCGAATCGATCGGCGCGGTGAAGGTGATCCACGCGCTGTCGTTGGAAGGGGTATTCGCGCAAGCCTTCACCGGGCAGAGCCGCAAGAACCTCGCAACCGGTGTCGTCGCGACGCGTCTCTCGGCCGGCCTCGAGCGCACCGTCGATCTGCTCATCGCCGTCGCCACGGCGCTGGTCCTCTGGTTCGGTGCGCGCTCGGCGCTGCGGGGCGCGATCACGCCCGGTGAGCTCGTCGTGTTTCTGACGTACTTGCGCACGGCGTTCCGTCCGATGCGCGATTTCGCCAAGTACACGGGCCGCCTGGCGAAGGCATCGGCCGCGGGCGAACGCGTGCTCGATCTGCTCGACCGGGTCCCCGACGTGCGGGACCTGCCGGGGGCCGTGCCCGCTCCGCCGCTGCGCGGCGCGGTGCGCTTCGAAGCGGTCTCGTTCGCCTATGAACCCGGCCGGCCCGCGCTGGACGAGATCGCGTGCGACGCGCAGCCGGGCGAGCTCGTCGCGTTGATGGGTCCATCGGGGGGCGGCAAGACCACGTTCGTCAGCCTCATCCTGCGGCTCTACGATCCCACGGCGGGTCGCGTCTTGATCGACGGGCGGGACATCCGCGAGTACACCCTGGCGTCGCTCCGGCCGCAGATGAGCGTCGTGCTCCAGGACAGTCTGCTGTTCGCGGCGAGCATCCGTGACAACATCGCCTATGGCGCATCTGAGAAAGGGTCGTCGCCGGAGGCGATCGAGGCGGCGGCGCGGCTCGCCAATGCCGATGCTTTCATCCGCGCACTGCCGCAGGGTTACGACACCGTGATCGGCGAGCGCGGCGTGACGCTGTCCAACGGCCAGCGCCAGCGGATCGCGATAGCCCGAGCCGCGATCCGGCACGCTCCGATTCTCATCTTCGACGAGCCGACCACCGGTCTCGATCGCGAGAATGTGCAGGCGGTCAGCGAGGCAATCGCGCGGCTGGCGGAGGGGCGGACGACGTTTCTCATCACGCACGATCCCGCTCTGGCCGCTCGCGCGCACCGAATCCTGTACATGGAGGCGGGCCGCATGCGGCAGACGACGAGCCCGCCCCGCTACGATGCGGTCAACGCCTGAAGCATCGTTCGTGCGCGCCGACGGGCGGCCCGTGCGTGTCGTGCCGGGCTTTCGCGAGCGTGTGCTCGGCTACCGCTCGTCGGTCACGCCGCGGCCGGAGTGGACGCCGGAAGAGTACGCGCGCGCCGCCGACAAGAAGCTCAAGCGGGCACGCCGTCTGGTCGCGGCCGTGGAGCGGCGACACGGAAGGTTGGATCGCAGCGCCGTGCTCGACGTTGGCTGCGGCGACGGCATCAACTGCCTGGCGATGGCAGACCTCGCGAAAGCCCGTGTCGTGGGCGCGGATCTCCGGCTGCCGCTGTGCGAGGCCACGGAAGCGGGCGCCCAAGCGCGCCGGCTCGCCGGTCTCGTGCTCGCGCAGCTCGGCGACACGCAGCACGCCAGCGTTCGCTTTACCCGCGCCGACGCCACGACGCTGCCGTTCCCCGGCGGCAGTTTCGACGTGCTGCTGTCGCGCTCCGCGCTCGAGCACATCGTCCCGGTGGAGCAGGCACTCGCCGAGATGGCGCGCGTGGTGCGTCCGGGCGGCGTCATCCATCATGCCGTCGATCCCTTCTATTGGCTCCGCGGCTGTCACAAGCGCGGCGTCGTGGACATCCCGTGGGCGCACGCCCGCCTCTCGCTCGAGGACTTCGATCGCTTCGTGACGGAGCGTGAGGGGGCGGCAGTCGCTGCGCAGCGGCGCGGCCGCTTGCAAACGCTGAATCGGCTGACGCTCGCGGAGTGGCGGGCCGCGATCGCGGCGGGACCGTTCGACATTCTGGAATGGACGGAAGAGCCGTCGCCGTTTGCTGCCCAGCTTCTCGAAGAGAATCCCGACGTGATCGATACGCTCGCGCACGGCGTCGAGCCACGGGACCTGGTGATCGGCCGCCTCGAGTTCTGGCTCAGGGTGAGGAAGTCGTGATCGCGCCCGACGCGCGGATGCCGCTGCTGTCCCGGGCGCTCGATCCCACAGAGATCGAACGGGTGCTGCACCGCCTCGCCAGCTGGGAGGGAGCGGCCGTGCGCGCGATCCGCGCGGTGCGGTACAAGCCGGGGCGCCGTTGCCTGATCGAGTACGACGTCGCGCAACCGTCGTCCGAGGTCGTGACGCTGGTCGGCAAGGCGCGGGCGCGCGGCGCCGACCACCGCACGTTCGATCTGCTGCGCGAGCTGCGCCGCCGCGGATTCGACGAGAACGCCGTCGATGGAATCTGCGTCCCGGAACCGATCGCGGTCGTTCCCGAGCTAGGGCTGTGGCTGCAGTGCCAAGTCCGAGGCGTGCCAGCGATGGAAGGCCTTGCCGGAGCGAACGGCCTCGCGGTCGCGCGCCGGCTCGCGGAGGCGGCTCACAAGCTCCACGTCGTGGATGTGCCGGCGCGGCGCGAGCACACCGTGGCGGACGAGCTCCGCATCCTGCACGAACGCCTCGATGCGCTCGCGGCCCAGCGGCCCGACTTGGGGGGAGTGCACCGCTTGGGGCGGCTGCTCGCTGCTTGTGACCGGCTCGCCGCCACGATACCGGCGCCCGAGCCGTGCGGGATCCACCGCGACTTCTATCCAGACCAGGTGCTGGTCGCCGGCGAACGTCTCTACCTCCTCGACTTCGATCTGTACTCCCATGGCGACCCGGCGCTCGATATCGGCAACTGCATCGGTCACATCACGGAGCAGGCCGTGCGCACCCGTGGCGATCCGCAGGCTTTCGCGGATTGCGAAGCCGCGTTGGAAGACCGCTTCGTCGCGCTCACCGGCGAGCAGACGCGCCCTGCCGTGCGGGCGTACGCGTTGCTCACGCTGGCGCGGCACGTCTCGCTGAGCGCGCAGCGCGTCGACCGCCAAGCGTTCACCGGGCGGCTGCTCGAGCTGTGTGAAGAGAGACTCGCATGTTGACACTGCTCGTCGTACTTGCCACGCAGACGGGAAGGACCGCCATCACGGACACGATTGCGGGCGTGGTGAGCGGGCCCGGCGGCAGGCCGTTGGCCGGGGCGATCGTGCAGGTGACCTCAGCGGTCACGGGCCTGTCCCGCTGGCAGACGAGCGACGCCGCCGGCCGGTTCACGATCTATTTCCCCGGACGCGCGCAGTACCAGCTCACCGCGTATTACTTCGGGCTGGTGCGGGGACCGGTGGTGCCGTTATGGGTGCGCGACGACGCCCGAGCGGCGAGCATCCGGCTGGACCTGGCGGGTTTCGCAAACCCGATCGATACGATTCTCCGGCGTTACGGTGTGCTCGGACTGACCGGCGATCAGATCACACGGCTGCGAGAGGTCGCCGCGTCGACCAACTCACCGCATCCCAGTGGTCTCGACTCTCCACCGAGCTCGTGCCCGCCGCTGCGATGCCACGGCAGGCACGCTCCGCCGCGCTGGTCCCCGCCGACCCCGCGCCTCCCGCCGCCCAGCGCCAAGTCCCAGTTCCCAAGCGCCCAGACTTGACGCTGTACACCGGCGTGTCCACGGTCTACGAGACCAACCTCACCCACGCTCCGGCGGGCCTCGACGCCTACGGCGTGTTGCTCGGCGTGGGGGGAGATTTCCGCTATCGCGCGCGGCACACCACGCTCGAGGCGCAGTACGACGGCGTGTTTCGCCGCTACACCGGCACCGATCTCTGGAATGTGCCCGGGCACGACGCGAGCGTCGCGCTCTCGCACCGCGTGGCGCGGCGGTGGGCCGTCGGCGCCGAAGCAGGGATCGCACTCAACGGGTCCGCCGAGGACCGCGTGCTGCGCAATGAGTACACCGCGGAGGCGAACCTCGAATACCGCCTCACCGGGGCGAGCCGAGTTGAGGTCTACAGCGTGTACATGCTGAAGCGCTATCCCAATCCGACCGGCA
>Ga0209268_1001528_pt1 | contig 11282 bp, 14 predicted proteins | sample GraSoiAngelo_143_FD_185900 | JGI IMG/M metagenome (GOLD analysis project Ga0209268, IMG submission 185900) | Grasslands soil microbial communities from the Angelo Coastal Reserve, California, USA - 14_1009_02_30cm (SPAdes) (version 2) | ecosystem: Environmental > Terrestrial > Soil > Grasslands ... | reverse complement strand
CGACGTGAACAAGGTCGTGAGCGGTTTCGGCACGGCGCCCCTCCCACCGGTCGCGAAAAACGATCTCCGGGCGATCGGCCGCACCAACGATTGCATTTTGTACGGTGGCCAAGCGCGCTATGCGGTCCAGGCGGATGACGCAGAGCTCGCCGAGCTCGTTCCCAGGATTCCCGCGTCGGCGTCGAAGGACTACGGCACGCCGTTCTCCGAGATCTTCAAGCGGTACAACGGCGATTTCTACAAGATCGATCCGTTGCTCTTCAGCCCCGCCGAGGTGTGGCTGACGAGCGTGCGGAGCGGAAAGACATTTCACGCCGGGCACGTGAACCCCGAGGTGCTGCGCACGTCACTGCTCGAGAGCTGAGGCGCCGCACCCTCACACCCTCACTACCAAGGAGCCACTCCATGCAGCGTCCGTTGCAGCGCCTCGCCCTCCTCGCCGCTCTCGCCGGCTGGGCCGCGTGCTCCACGCCGGCACCCCAGCAACAGTCGCAGGCCGCCGCGGCCGCCGCCCCCGGCGTGCAGTGGACGGTCGTCGTCCTGTACAACCAGCCCAAGGACACGGCGGCGTTCGAGAAGTACTACGCCGAAAAGCACCGGCCGCTGTTCGCGTCGCATGCGCAGGAGATCGGAGTCACGCGCGCAGAACTGATCAGGTTCTCGCCGTCGGCCGACGGCAAGCCGGCGCCGATCTACCGCGAGGCCGATCTCCGGTGGGATTCCCAGGAGGCTCGTGACAAGGGAATGGCCACGGCCGGTTTCAAGGCCGTCGCCGGGGACTTGCCGGTGTTCGCCACGGGCGGCTTCACCGTGCTGCTGGGCCAGAAGACCAACTAACGGCGGTGCGCGTCGCGATTCTCGCCGCGCGGCAGGGCGGGTGGCACACCGACCAACTCTGCCGCGCGCTGGCCGAACGGGGGCACGAGGGGCGGGTACTGCCGTACGAAGGGCTGGTGTCGCGGTTCGGCGGGACCGGTCCGCGCTTCGCCGCCGCGGGGGAGGATCTCGCGCCATGCGGCGCAGTGCTGGCGCGCATCATCCCCGCGGGCTCGCTCGAGCAGATCATTTCCCGTGTCGACGCGCTGCATGCACTCGAGGAGCGCGGGATCCCCGTGATCAACTCCCCGCGAACGATCGAGCGCACGGTGGACAAGCTCTGGACCACGGCGCTGCTCGCGCATGCCGGCCTCCCGGTGCCCGAGACCGTCGTGTGCGAGGATCCCGACGAGGCCATGGCGGCGTTTCGCACGCTCGGGGATGTGATCGTGAAGCCGCTGTTCGGATCGATGGGGCTCGGGATGGTGCGCGTTACGACCGAAGAGATGGCATTCCGCGTGTTCCGAACGCTGGAGACGCTCCGGAGCGTGTATTATCTTCAGCGGGCGATCGATCACGACGGCTGCGACGTGCGGGCCTTCGTCGTGGGCGGGCGCGTGATCGGCGCGATCGAGCGAAGCGCGCCCGGGTGGAAGACCAACCTGGCGCGCGGCGGCCGGGCGCGAGCCGTCACGCTGCCGGCGGCGCGGCTCGAGGCGGCGCTTGCCGCCGCCAAGGCGGTCGGCGCAGACTACGCCGGGGTCGATCTCCTGCCCGCGCGCGACGGCACGGTGTACGTAGTCGAGATAAACGGGATCCCCGGATGGCGCGGCCTGCAGGAAGCGACGTCGAGCGACGTCGCCGGAGCGATCGTCGAGCATCTGCTCGAACGCGTGGCGCCGCGGTGACGTCCCCCGCGACGCGGCAGGCGGTGGATGTGGCGACCGCCGGGCAGCTTGCCTGCCTGCTGGAGGTGAGCGCCCCGAAGCCCGGCAACGTCTCCCCCTTCGCCTCTTTCCGCGACACGACGTACGAGGATTTCCTCGCGAGCGCTGCGGCGATCGGCCCGGCCCTCGCGGGGGCGGGCCAGCGATCGCTTGGGGCCACGATTCGCGCCGCCGCCGAAGCCACCGCCCGCTGGGCGCCGTCCAATACGAATCTCGGCCTGGTGCTGCTCCTCGCCCCGCTGGCGCGGGCCCAGCTCCGGCCGGGACAGCACCCGCTGCGCGCCCGGCTCGCCGCCACGCTGGCCGAGACCACCGTCGCGGACGCGCGCGACGCGTACGTGGCGATCCGATCCGTGGCTCCGGCGGGCCTGGGTCGGGTGAGCGAGCAAGACGTCGCTGCGCCGCCGACGGCCACCCTGCGCGACGCCATGGTGCTCGCGCGCGACCGTGATGCGATCGCCCGCGAGTACGCGAGCGATTTCGAGACGACATTCGCGATCGGGGCGCCCGGGCTCCACGGCGCACTGTCCGACGGGCTCGCCTGGCGGGAGGCGGTCGTCGAGGTCTATCTGGCGCTCCTCGCGGCGTCGCCCGATACCCACATCGCCCGCAAGCTCGGCGCGGAAGCGGCGGTCACGGTGCAGCGGCGCGCCCGTGCCGTGGTGGACGCCGGCGGCGTGCGCACGACGGCGGGTCGGGACGCGATCGCCGCCCTCGACCGAGAGCTCCGGGACGAGGCCAACACGCTGAACCCCGGCGCCACCGCGGACCTGACCGGCGCCGCCATCTACGTGGTGCTGTTGGAAGGAGGGTGGCGTGGCCGCCCATAAGGAATTCAGGGTCGCCGTGACGAAGGACAATCTCGTCTTCGCATCGGCCCACTTCATCACGTTCCCCGGACATCGCTGCGAGAGGCTGCACGGACACAACTACCGCACGCGCGTCGTCGTGCAAGGCGGGCTCGACCCCGAAGCGCACTACGTGCTCGACTTCTCGATGCTGAAGGCGCTGATGAAGCGGCTCACCGACGAGATCGACCACAAGGTGCTGCTCCCACTCGAGAGCACGAAGATCCAGGTCCGCGAGGAGGGCGAGACCGTGCGCGTGGCCGTCGCGGGGAAGCCGCGGTACGTGTTTCCGCGCGAGGACTGCGCGCTCCTCCCCGTGCCCAACACGACCGTTGAAATGCTGGCGCAATACCTCGCCGGCCGCGTGCGCCGGGAGCTCGCGTCCTCCGGCGGGGTCGCGCTGCAAGCCGTGGAGGTAGAAGTCGAGGAGAACTTCGGACAGTCCGCCACCTACCGTGAGTCGCTCGGGTGATCCGCGCGCCGCGTGGCCGCGACGTCGTGCCGGGTAATGGTGCCGTCGTGCAACGCCGTCGCCACGAGCGCTCCGTCGAGCCCCGCGTCGGCGAGGCGCTCGAGCTCGTGCGCCGTCGCGATCCCGCCGCCGGCGAGAAGCTCGACGTCGGGGTGGGCGCGCCGCAGCGCCGCGACCAACACGGGGTCCACGCCGCGCCTGCTGCCGACGCGCGCGAGATCCAGCACAATGATGGCCTCCGCGCCCGCGGTGACGGCCGCGTGGGCGAGCTCGAGCGGCGCCCCGGAAAGCAGCGCCTCCGCGAGCGGCGCGCCGTCCCGCAGGTCCAGCGAGAAGGCGACGCCGCTCGGTCCGATCGCCCGGACAACGGCGGTGAGCGCGTCGAACGACTGCAGAGTCTCGAGCCCCACGACCACACGCGCCGCCCCTGCCGCGACGAGCTCGCGCGCCCGCTCCGGCGTCGTGACCGCGGCGTCCACGAGCAGTCGGCCGCGGAGACCGGCCAGCCCCTCCAACAGCGCCCGCTGCACCGCGCCACCGGCGAGGGCGTCGAGGTCGGCCACGTACCACTCATCGCAGTCGAGGACGTCGCGGTAGGCCCGCGCCAGGGCGAGGGGATCGCCTTGCGCGCCGTCGGGGACGAGCCGCGAGCGGACCGCCACATACGTCTCACGCGGACCGCGGCGCGCCAGCACCGCCCGCCCGGCGCGCAAGTCCAGCACGGGGATCACGCGCAATGAACGGCGTCCTGGGCTGGGACATCGGCGGCGTGAACACGAAAGTGGCGCGCGTCGCGAACGCCCATGTGCTCGCCGCGCGCGCCGCCCCCTACGAGCTGCAGCGCGATCCCACCGCGCTCGGGCCGCTGCTCGCGCGCCTCGCCCGCGACCTCGGTGCTGCACCCGCCGACGCGCACGCGGTCACCATGACGGCCGAGCTGTCGCAGCTGTTCCGCACCAAGCGCGAGGGCGTGGGGTTCGTCCTCGACGCCGTCGGGGCCGCCTTTCCGGACGCGTGCGTCCGGGTTTGGAGCGTGGACGCCCGGTGGCGCACTCCGGCACAAGCCCGCCGGGAGCCGCTGGCGGTGGCGGCGGCGAACTGGGCCGCCACGGCGCACGTCGTCGGACGACAGTGCCCCGACTGCCTGCTCGTCGACGTCGGCACCACCACCACGGACATCATTCCGATCCGGGGTGGCGCGCCCATGGCGCGCGGCCGGACCGATGTGGAGCGGCTGCGGGAGGGCGAGCTCGTGTACACCGGCGCGCTGCGGACACCGGTCGAGGCGATCGCGCCGACCGTGCCGGTGCGTGGCCGGCCGACCGGGGTATCGGCGGAGGGCTTCGCGCTCGCAGGCGACGTGCACCTGTGGCGCGGCGAGCTCGCGCCCGCCGACTACTCGGTCCCGACCCCGGACGGACGCCCCACGACGAGAGAGTTCGCCGGCGAGCGGCTGGCACGGGTCGTCTGCGCGGATCGACAGATGCTCGACGAGACGGACATCGGGCGGATCGCGGAGGCGCTGTGGGACGCACAAGTCGCACGCATCGCCGAACGCCTCGAGGCGGTGCGCGCGCGGCATCCCGCGCTGACGCGCGCGGTCGTCACCGGACTCGGCGAGTTTCTCGCCGCGGCAGCCGCCCGACGGGTCGGGCTGCACGTCACGCATCTCTCCGATACCCTCGGGCCCGCGGCGCGGCACGCCCCCGCCGCGGCCGTGGCCCTGCTGTTCCCGGCATGACCGGCGAGACCCCCGTGGTGCACACGGTCGTCAAGGTCGGCGGGGGCCTGCTCGGCAGAGCCGGTGCGTTCGAGCTGGTGATCGAAGCCCTGACCGCCTTCCGAGCGGGTCGCCGGCTCGTAGTGCTTCCGGGCGGCGGACCGTTCGCCGAGGCGGTCCGGCAAATGTTCAAGCGGGTCAAGATCGGCGAAGACGCGGCGCACTGGATGGCGGTGCTCGGGATGGACCAGTACGCGCACGCGCTCGCCGCCCGCCTCCCCCACGCCGCGCTGGTCGACGGCGAGGGCGGGATCGCCGCGGCCCTCCAGGCCGACCGGCTCCCGGTGCTCGCGCCATTCCGCTGGCTCCGGGCCGCGGATCCGCTCCCGCATTCCTGGGAGGTCACGAGCGACAGCATCGCCGCCTGGCTCGCGGGCCAGCTGCACGCGCGGCGCGTGGTCTTGATCAAGCCGGCGCCCGCAGACGCGAGGACGCTCGTCGACTCGTCTTTCTTACGCACGCTCCCGCACGGCGTGGAGCATCTCATCGTCACGGCGGACGATCTCGGACAGCTCGACGTCGCGCTGCGAGAGGAGCCCCCTCTCGACCGGCACACACGCGGGGGGCGGGGGGGCCGGGGGGGCCGCCGCGCCGGTTAGGGCTCGCAGCGCCGCGACCCGGGCGCGCGATACCCGGCCCGTTCGTCCCCCGACGCACGCGGCGCCCCGCACTCCCACGAGATCGGCGCCGAGCGCGCGCGCCCTCACGAAGTCCGATCCCGACAGGCCACCGGCGAGCGCCGCGAACAACCTCGCGGCGTGCGCGGCCGCGACCCAGGCGGCCAGGGATGCGAGAGGCTCGATCGCGAACAAGGGGACGCCCTTGTTCACGGTATCGAGCAGCACGCCGGCCGCGCCGACGACCGCAGCGACGGCGACGACGCGTGCCGGCGCGAGGCTCTCGGCGCGCCGCCAGTCCGCGTAGGCGACGAGCACCAGCCGAGCCCCTACGTCCGTCCCGGCCCGCGGTTGGGCAGCCAGCGCCAGGCGGCGCGCCCGAGGCTCGCTCGTGACGCCGGCGAAGCCCACCTTCACGAAGGCGACACCGACCGACACCGCCAGGGCTACGGCCCGGGCGAGCGCGTCTTCACTCGCGGCGTCTCCCAAGGCGGCACTGATCGGACGCGCGCCGGCGACCGCCGCGCGGACGGCCGCGAGCCGGTGCGGGGGCACGGGGCCCAAGGCGCCACGCCGTGGATCTTTCGCGTCGATCACGTCCGCCCCGCCGCGCAGCGCGGCGCGCGCTTCGGCGGGCCCGGCAACACTGATGAGAAGCTGCATTTCCGACCGCTCCCTTGTGGCTGTCCCGAAGCCGCCGATAGGTTAGGCGTTCGGAGACGCGATGTCAAAACGACAGCCCAACGAAGAGTTGCCAGCGTCGCCCGGCACCGTCGTCGACGCTCCGGGCGTGCTGTCGCTGGACGGGAAGGTGGCGCTCATCACCGGCGCGTCCAGCGGCATCGGACGCGCGATCGCCCTCGCCTATGCAGCAGCGGGGGCGGACGTGGCGCTCACGTACCGCGCGAACCGGCACGGCGCAGACGAGACCGCCGAAGCCGCCCGGGCCACCGGCCGGCGCGCGGAGGCGATCCGCGCCGACGTCGCCGAGCAGGGCGACCTGGACGCGCTCGCGGACACCCTGCGCCGCACGTTCGGACATGTGGACGTGTGGGTGAACAACGCGGGAGCGGACATCCTCACCGGCGACGCCGCGCGGCTCTCCCGCATCGAGAAGCTCGATCGGCTTCTCGCCGTGGATCTGCGCGGTACGGTCCTCGCCTCCTGGAAGGCAGTCGAGCTCATGGACGCGCAGCCTCCCGCCTCGGGGGGCGTCATCCTCAACATGTCGTGGGACCACGTGCTCGGCGGCGGGATCAAGAGTGAATACGCCCAGGTGTTCTGCGCCGCGAAGGGCGGCGTGTACTCCTTCAGTCGGGCGCTCGCGCACTCCGTGGCGCCGCGCATCCGGGTGAACGTGCTCGGCCCCGGCTGGATCGAGACCGCCTACGGCAGCGAGCTCGACCCGGCTGTGAAGCAGCGCATCTCCGCGAAGATCCCGCTGGCCCGCTGGGGCACGCCGGAGGACATCGCCTACGCCGCCGTCTACCTCGCCTCCGACGCCGCCGCCTATGTGACCGGCCAGATGCTGCTGATCAATGGCGGAGGCGTGGTCTAGCCCTTCGATAAGGAGACCGTCATGGCAGCGAAAGAACCGACCTACTCCGACGCGCAGATCGAGGCGAAGCTCAAGGATTTCCCGGGCTGGTGGTACGAGGACGGCTGGATCCGGCGGAACTACAAGACGGACGGCTGGCCCACCACGCTGATGCTCGTGAACGCGATCGGCTACGTCGCTGAAGCGGCCTACCATCACCCCGACCTCTCGGTGACCTGGGGGCGCGTGATCGTGAAGCTGCAGAACCACGCGGCGGGCGGCATCACCGACAAGGACTTCGAGCTCGCACGCAAGATCGACGAGACGGTCTTGTGGCGCCCGAAAGGTGGTGCGCTCGAAGGGACGCCGAACAAGTTCGTGCGCTCGGGCGACCCGCGGTGACGGCCGGTGCGGCGGTGCGCGCGCCGCGTCGCGTGTTGTTCGTCACGGGGAAGCTCGCCGAGCCCGCGCTGCGCCGGACCATCACCGAGATGGGTCCGGCGTTCGCGTGGGAGGTGGCGGTCATGAAGATCACCGTCGCCGCCTTGATGACGACCGCGTGGATCGCCCGGTTCCTTCAGGTCCCGGCCGGTACGGACCTCGTGCTCCTCCCGGGGCTGTGCGAGGGCGACCCCACGGTGATCGCGCAGCGGGTGGGAGTCCCGGTCGAGAAGGGGCCGAAGGACCTGCGGCAGATCCCGGAATACTTCGGGCGCGCCGCCCTGGCCCGCGACTATGGGGCCTACGACATCGAGATCGTCGCCGAGGTGAACAACGCGCCACGTCTCGCGCGTGACGCGATCCGCCGGGAGGCGCAGCACTATCGCACGAGCGGTGCCGATGTGATCGACATCGGCTGCACACCCGGACGCGAATTCCCCGGCCTTGGCGATGTGGTGCGCGAGCTCGTGGGCGAGGGGATGCGGGTGAGCATCGACTCGTTCGACCCCGACGAGATCCGCACGGCCGTTGGGGCGGGCGCCGAGCTGGTCCTGAGCGTCAACGCCTCCAACCGCGAGGTGGCGCGCGAGCTGGCCGGCAGCAAGACGCGCGTCGTCGTGATCCCCGATTTTGGCCAGGGGCTCGAAACGCTGGAGCCGAGCGTCGCCGCGCTCGAGCAGTGGGGCGTGTCGTACCTCATCGATCCGGTCATCGAGCCGATCGGGTTCGGGTTCATGCGCTCGCTCGAGCGATACGCGGAGACGCACCGGCGCTACCCCGCCGCGCCGCTCTTCATGGGGGTCGGCAACATCACCGAGCTCACCGCCGCCGACACGACGGGCGTCAACGCCCTGCTCCTCGCCGTCGGCCAGGAACTCGGCGTGCGCGCCGTGCTCACGACCGAAGTGATTCCCTGGGCGCGGGGCGCCGTGCGGGAGATCGACATCGCCCGGCGGCTCATGTACCACGCAGTCACTCACAACGCGCTCCCCAAAGGCGTCGACGACCGGCTCCTGACCGTGAAGGACGCGGGCGTCCTCGCCTACGCCGAAGCCGAGCTGCGGGAGCTGCAGCGCGCCGTCACGGACCCGAACTTCCGCATCTTCACCGACCGCGACACGATCACCGTGTTCAATAGCGAGCGGTTCGTGCGGGGCACGGACATCCACGAGATCTTCGCCCAGCTCGGCGTGGACGAAGCGAGCCACGCGTTCTACCTCGGGCGCGAGCTCATGAAGGCGAAGCTCGCCATCACTCTGGGGAAGACGTACCGACAGGAGGGCGCGCTGCAGTGGGGCTACCTCACGCCGCCGGACGACCGCGGGCCCGAACATGTGAGGCTGACGCAACGGTCGGCGCGCGCCCGCTCGCGCGCCCGGCGCGCCAAGGGGAGCGGGTGAGCGCCCCATCGCCGCTGGTCCACGAGCTCGTGCCCGCCCCGGACCCGCTCGAGACGTGCGCGCGCTTTCAGGGCATGCCTTTTCTTCTATTCCTCGACAGCGCGATCGATCCGGAGCATCTGGGGCGCTACTCGTTCCTCGCGGCCGATCCCGTCACGGCGGTGCGCTCGAAGGGGCTGCTCACCCAGCAGCTCGTGGAGGGGAAGTGGGTCCGCGTCGCCGGGGACCCGCTGGCACACGTCGGGACGCTCGTGGCGACACACGGAGCCGCGCCGGTGGCGGAGCTCCCGCCGTTCCAGGGCGGCGCCGCGGGTTACGTCGGGTACGACTGGGGCATGATGCTCGAGCGCGTCCCGCGGCCGCGCTACGACGACCTGGCCGTGCCCGACCTGCTGCTCGGTCTATATGACTGGGTGATCGCGTGGGACCACGCGGCGGGACGCGCCTGGGTGATCTCGACGGGGATTCCGGAGCGGGGAATGGCCCAAGAGCGCCGCGCGGCCCACCGGCTCGCTGTCCTGAAGGATCGGCTGGCCCGGCCGGGCGTGGGGGGGCTCCCTGCGCGACAAAAAGACGCAGTCGCTCCGGGAGCCCCCCCGCGCCCGGCTCGACGCTCTGCCGCTCCATCGTATCCGGTGCCCGGTATCCCCGGCGTCCGATCGAATTTCACGCGCGAGGGCTACCTCGACGCCGTCGCGCGCGTCATCGAGTACGTCTACGCCGGCGACATCTTCCAAGCAAACCTGTCGCAGCGCCTCGAAGCCCCGCTCGCCGGCACGCCGCTCGACTTGTACCGCCGGCTGCGCCACCGCAATCCGGCGCCCTTCTCCGCCTACCTCGACTTCGGGAACGTGGTGGTGGCGAGCTCGTCCCCCGAGCGCTTCCTGCGGGTAGAACCGGGCGGCCGAGTCGAGACGCGACCGATCAAGGGAACCCGTCCCCGGGGGCTCTCCCCGGAGCACGACGCGGCGCTCGCGCGCGCGCTCGTGGAGAGCGACAAGGACCGGGCCGAGAACGTGATGATCGTGGATCTCCTCCGGAACGACCTGTCGCGCGTGTGCCGCGCCGGAACCGTGCGCGTGCCCGAGCTGTTCGCCATCGAGCACTACGCCACGGTCCACCACCTCGTCTCCACCGTCGTAGGCGAGCTCGCGCCGGAGCGCGACGCGGTGGACCTGTTGCGGGCGGCGTTCCCCGGCGGCTCGATCACCGGTGCCCCCAAAGTCCGCGCGATGCAGATCATCGCGGAGCTCGAGCCCACGCAGCGCGCCGCATACTGCGGCTCCATCGGCTATCTCTCCCTTTCGGGCGCGCTGGACACGAGCATCGTGATCCGCACCTGTCTCGTGCTCGGCCGCGACGTGTACTTCCAGGTCGGCGGCGGCATCGTGGCCGATTCCGACCCGGAGCAGGAATACCGCGAGACGCTCGACAAGGCCGGCGGACTCATCGCCGCCTTACTCCCATGATCCTGTTGATCGACAACTACGACTCGTTCGTCTACAACCTGGCCCGCTACGTGCGCGAGCTGGGAGAACAACCCGTCGTACGACGCCACGACGCCACGACGCTCCAGGCAATCGAGGCGTCGCGGCCATCGCATATCATCATCTCCCCCGGACCGTGCACGCCCGGGGAGGCGGGGATTTCGACCGACGTCGTCCGCCGCTTCGGGCAGCGCACGCCCATCCTCGGCGTGTGCCTGGGGCACCAGTGCATCGGCGCCGCGTACGGAGCCGGGATCGTGCGCGCCCGCCGTCCGATGCACGGCAAAGCGTCCGGCATCCACCACGACGGGACTGGCCTGTTCGCGGGGCTCCCGAGCCCGTTCCCGGCGCCGAGGACGGGGAGATCATGGCGGTGGAGCATGTGCGCGACCCGGTGATCGGGCTGCAGTTTCACCCCGAATCCGTGCTTACCGAGTACGGCTACGTCCTCCTCGACCGCTTCCTGCACGGCGCGGCTACGCCGATCGAGGATCTGCCGCGCCGGGCCGACGGAGCGACCATCGCGGAGCGTCCGGTCGAGCTGGCCCGATGATCATCGAATCCGTGCTCACGACGATGGACGCCCGCGGGTCGACCAACTTCGCCCCCATGGGCGTCGAGTGGGGAGAAGAAGAGATCGTGATCAAGCCGTTCCTCGAGACCACGACGTTCAAGAACCTCGAGGCGACGCGAGTCGCCGTGGTCAACCTCACCGATGACGTGATGCTGTTCGCGCAGGGAGCGATCGGGAACGTTCAGTTTTCGGCGGTACCTGCGGCCGTGGTGCGCGGCGTGATCCTCGAAGCGGCCTGCTCCTGGCGCGAGGTCGAAGTGCGCACGCTGGACGCAAGCCCGCCCCGGGCGCGGATCGTGACCCGCGTCGTGCACCGCGGCATACGGCGCGAATTCCTGGGCTTCAACCGCGCCCGCCACGCGG
>Ga0209268_1001527_pt1 | contig 11283 bp, 9 predicted proteins | sample GraSoiAngelo_143_FD_185900 | JGI IMG/M metagenome (GOLD analysis project Ga0209268, IMG submission 185900) | Grasslands soil microbial communities from the Angelo Coastal Reserve, California, USA - 14_1009_02_30cm (SPAdes) (version 2) | ecosystem: Environmental > Terrestrial > Soil > Grasslands ... | reverse complement strand
TGCCCGATAGATAATTTCCAACTCCTTCACCCCGATTAGATAATCGTTTGGAAACAAGAGTTGATGTGGCGGATGAATTTTAATCATGCGAATCCCGAGCCGCAGAAGCTGTTCCATGTCAGCCATCACGTTCGAAGTGTGCCGCGGATGCAGGCTGCCACAGGAGAGCAGCCGTCTGGGATTCTCTTTCACGTAGTCTGCGATGAACTGGTTTACACCGTTGGTAAAACCAATCACCTCCGGCGCAACGTAATTGATGAGCACCGCGCGATCGATGCCCGAATTATCCAGATGTTTGAGAAAGGCTTTTGGAGAGTGGCAGAACTCGGCAACTTGTTCAAAGTTCGCCCGCTTCTTTTTCATTAACTCCAGCGCGTGAGGCTTGAACATTTCGACCGGCTGGATGTGGATGTGGCAGTCGGTGATCAAGGCGGCGGATGGTCGATTGCCGTTCAAGTCGCTAATCCATTTGCGGCGGCCAACAGCGCCCTTTTCGTGAACACCCGAATCATCTCGCGGCGATATTCAGGAGTCAAAGCAGATGTGGTCAATGGCTTTGCTGTTCGCGCTGCAAGCTCTCCGATGGCCTCGGCCAGTTTCTCATCGACGGCTTTCCCTGCCAGCAGTTCGGAGGCACCCTTCACGATTACCGGTGCCGGATTGACTGCTGTCAGCGCCACTTGGCCGTGCGAAACGTGCCCATTTGATCGGCTCAACACTACCGCCACTCCCGCCAGGGGATAGTCAATCGAGCCGCGAATCCGCAGTTTGCGATAGACCCCGCGATATCCGGCAGAAGATTTCGGCAAGATGACACGAGTAAGGAGTTCATCCGGAGCGAGGTTGCGGTAAGAATCGCCTAGTCCGGTGTAGAACTCGCGCAGCGGGATCCGCCGTACGCCCTTCGCGCTGGCAATCTCAATTTCGGCCTTCAAGCACAAGAGCGCAGGAGGCGTGTCGGCCGAGAACGCCGCCCAGCACTTTGTCCCTCCCGGGGCAACGTGGCAGAGGTCTCCATCTTTCTTGATGCAGAATCCGCAGGATTTACGCCAGGTGAGCGACTGGTTGTACCAGAGACAACGCGTGTCCAAACAAATATTGCCGCCAATTGTGCCCATATTGCGGAGGATGGGCGAAGCGACGGTTTTTGCGGCTTCCGCCAGCACTGAGTAATGTTGCCGCAGAAAATCGGAATGCTCGATTTGGGTGAGCGTAGTGAGTGCACCGATCTCGGTGCCCTCTTCGGTTTGCCGGATCCCTTTGAGTTCGGGGATGTGACGGATATCGAGTACGTGCTGCGGCTCGAAGAGCTTCTGCTGCAGAGAAGGAATAAGATCGGTGCCTCCCGCCACAATACGTATGGCGCGGGCGGCCTCGCCCGCGTGCCGACTGCATTCGCCCAGCAGTGAGATTGCTTCTTCCACCGTCCCTGGCCGCAGCAATTTGAATTGCGGAAGGCTCATTACGTCCCTGTCCCATCGCACGAACCACGTAGGCCCGGACGCCCCGTCCGGGCGGGCGAGCCAAGCTCGCCGGAGCAGCGGGATTCCCGTCGTCTGGGCGGACGAGGAGGTCCGCCCCTACGTGGGTACCGCTGGTTTCTGTTCCTCATGCCTGCTCCGGGCGACGCGCCGGATCTAGCGCATGCCGCTCCGGACCTTTCCCGTTGAACCATAGAGATCCTCCGTGCTCGCGAAAACGCTCGGGCGCCGTAGGATTAACTCCTTCTGTCAGATTGAGTTTCTTCTCTGATCTTTGCGCCCGCAGCGCTGCCAACACGCGTTCCGGCGTGAAGGGCGCTTCGTGTAGGCGGATTCCGACGGCATCGTAAATCGCATTAGCGATGGCGGGAATGGTCGCGGCGAGCGAGCCCTCGCTGCACTCTTTCGCTCCGAATGGGCCCTCGGGATCGATGCTCTCAACAATAATCGGCTCGACTTCTGGCGACTCGACTGACGACGGACTGCGATATTCCAGCAGCCCGGGGTTCATCAGCAGGCCGTCCTTCCAAACCATTTCTTCGGTGAGTGCCTGACCCATTCCCATCCAAACCGAGCCGATGATTTGCCCTTCGACGGAAACCGGATTCAAAGCGCGGCCGCAGTCGTGCGCCGCCCAGACTTTGTGGACGGTAACTTCGCCGGTGTCTTCGTCCACGCTTACTTCGGCAACCTGCGCGGAGTACGAATAGGCAGGAGAAGGTCCAACGCCGGCACCCTTGTGTTTGCCGCCGCGCGCTTCGGGCGGAGGCGCATAGGAACCGGTTCCAGTCAATGCACCGTGGAAATCAATGGCCGCGACAACGGCCTCCTCGAAGGTCATCGAATCTTTCGGGCCTTCATCTTTGCGCTTCTGCTGCAGCGACCCGCGTAGGATTTGACCTTCAACATGGCCAGAAACGGATGCTTGGCCGTGTGGGGACGGGGCTTCGCCCCGTCCGGCGGGGCGCAGCCCCGCGTCCACACCAGTATCCTTTCGATACACGGCCTCATCCCGGAAAATCAGCTGCTCCGGTGCGCAACCCATCTTTCTTGCTGCTGCCAAAGCAATCTGTTTCTTCACTTCTTCCGCCGCGCGCAGTGTCGCATTTCCCGCCATAAACGTTACGCGGCTGGAATATGAACCGATATCGATGGGCGTGAGATCAGTGTCTGCGGCCACAACTTTTACACGCGATAGCGAGCAGCCCAGCGCTTCGGCAGCAATCTGCGCAGTCATGGTGTCCGAGCCTTGGCCGATTTCGGCAGCGCCGGTGTAAACGACTACTCCACCATCGCGATCGATTTTGATGTTGACGGTGGAGTGCGGCATATCGGAACGAATAATCGAGTTCGCTGCTCCACTCACGTAATGGCTGCATGCGATGCCGAGTCCTCGCCCGCGAGGCAGTTTGCCCATGCGCACGTTCCAGCCTGATCTCGCAACAACTTTCTCGATGCACTCTGGCAATCCGTAGCTTTGCACGCGCAGGCCGTTGATTGTGACGCATGGTGGCTGAAGCAAATTGCGGCGGCGAATCTCGGCTGGATCGATCTTGAGTGTGGCGGCGAGTTCGTCAAGTTGCGACTCAAAAGCGAAGCGGACATTGACCGTCCCGTGCCCGCGCATAGCGCCACAGGCAGGCTTGTTGGTGAGCACGCGGTAGCCGTCGTATTGAATATTTGGTATGTCGTAGAGGGCGCCGAGCAGCGCGCCGGAATAAAGAATGGTGACGACGCCGTAAGAACAGTACGCGCCGCCATCCTGTACGACGCGGGCTTTCACGGCGGTGATACGGCCGTCGGTCTTAACTGCAGTTTTCAGATCGATAATGGTGCGCGGACGCCCGCGGTGGGCCCAGAAAACTTCCTCGCGCGTATACGTGATCTTTACCGGAGCTTTTGCTTTACGTGCTGCGACTGCCGCGATGATCTCCAGCGGAATGACTTCGCTCTTGCCGCCGAACCCTCCGCCGACAAGCGGCTTGATCACGCGAATCTGTGACATTGGCATCTCGAGAACGAGCGAGAGCTTGTGCTGCAGATAATACGGAACCTGGGTGGAAGACCAGACCGTCAGCCGCCCGGGCTGTCCGGTCTGCGAATCAATTTCGAATGCTGCCAGCGTGGAGTGCGGCTCCATTGCGGCGTGGGTCACTTCATTAGCAATGAACCGCGCCTCGGCAACGTGATCAGCTTCGGCGAAGCCCTTCTCGGGATCGCCAAAGACGTGGTGATAGTCTTTTTCGATGTTGTGAGGCTTGTTGTCGTGGATGAGATCGGTTTCCGCTTTCATCGATTCTTCGGGATCAAAGTAGGCAGGCAGTACCTCGTATTCGACATCGATCAACTCCAGCGCTTGCTCGGCCGTGGCTTCATCCACCGCAGCTACGCAGGCGACGTTGTCGCCCACGTAGCGGACTTTATCTACGGCGAGCGCATGCTCATCATGGCCGACAGGAAGAATTCCGTAGGTGTTAGGCGCATCTTTGCCGGTAGCGACCGCGATGACTCCGTCCAGTTTCTCAGCGCGGGCGGTGTCAATACCCTTAACGCGGGCGTGAGGGTAGGGGGAATGTAGAATCTTGCCGACGAGCATTCCAGGCAAGCAGAGATCGTCGGTGTACTTGCCTGCGCCGGTGGTCTTGCCCGCGGCGTCAACCATGGCGATGGGTTTGCCGATGATGGAGAAGTCGTTTGGCATTGGTTCGTAGCGCCGGCCTCCGGCCGGCTGTCTGGCGGGCGTCACGCCCGCCTATCGGGCCGCCGAGACGGCGGCGCTACCTCTTTGCTCCGCCTCAATTGCAGCTTTGATTGCCTGATACATCTGGCTGTATCCGGTGCAGCGGCACAAATTTCCGCTGAGAGCGCTGCGAATTTCGTCTTCCGTCGGCTCCGGATTCTCGGCCAGCAGATGCTTTACCGTCATGATGAATCCCGGCGTGCAGAAGCCACACTGCGCACCGCCCCAGTCGCCATAAGCTTTCTGAATCGCCGCCAGGCTGCCGTGCTCACTGACGCCTTCGATCGTGGTAATCTCGTGCCCTTCGCAACTGGCCGCGAGCATGGTGCAAGAGAGCATGGGAGTACCGTCAAGCAGCACCGTGCAAGCACCGCATGAGGAATCATCGCAGCCCCTCTTGGATCCGGTAAGCTGCAGGTCCTGGCGCAGTGCGTCCAGCAGCAGCTTGCTGGGCTCGATCGCGAGCTCGCGCGAACGGCCGTTGATTTTGAGGTCGACTAATTCTTTCTTCATCCCAAGCTAATCCATGTTCCGGCCCACGTAGGCCCGGACGCCCTCGTCCGGGCAAAACCTCCAGATACCGCCGAGCTTCGCTCGACTGGGCGGGTGAGGGCACCCGCCCCTACGTGTGCTTCTTCAATATCCAAAATCTGTTGCGGCAGCGTACACGTGCTGCTTTACAGCGAGATCCTTCACACGACAGCCGCCGAGCTGATTCATGTACGCCGCGCGATCCTCCAAACCATAAACCCAGCGATCCAGCCAGGCATCACTGTCGGATTTTGTTTTTGTCTGCTCGTGATACTGGCGAAAGAATGCGTCATCGCGTTTGTAATATCCCTGAACTGGAGAGGGATGCGCCCCGTATCTGCACTCCACAACCGCATTGACCAGAAATCCCGGGACCACGGTGCGATTGGGATCGCTGGCGATCACCTCCGGATCAACAATCTCTTCCGCTACGACGATCACGCGCTTGGCTGCGCGCACGCCTTCAATCATCACGCCGAAATTTCCCCAGCAGTGAGCGTTGCCCTCACAATCAGCGCGCTGGACGTGCACAATGGTGACGTCTGGGTTCAGAGCTCGCACTGCCCACAGCGACTCTTTCGGCGCAAATGGAGAAAATATCTGATAGAAGAAATGATTCCCTTTTGTGACATCGCTACCCAGCGCAGTCTTCGTGGGGAGAAACGGCACGCCCATCGCTCCAGCTTGCAATGCGAGCGCTACAGTGAAGTTGGTCATGTTGAAAACCTTCATCCCGTCCTGCTCGACGGCTCGCCGGAAGTTGTACGCCGAGCCCATCATGACGTTGCCGATCCATGCCGCAATTACCTGCTCCACACATCCTGCGCCGATCATCTGGTCGAATAGAATGTCGGAGATCGGTCCAATCAGCGTAAGCCCGCGCTTCTTCTGACGAATGATTTCGTGTCCGGCGGCAAACGGGATCATCTGCTCCATTTGCAAGCCGAGCGCGACGGAAGCGCCATCGGGTACTAGCTCTGCCATCGCATCAGGCATGGAGCGGAGTTTCGGCATTATTGGGTGCTCCGCCTCGAACCGCTGGGTGAAACGGCGATGACCACACTCACGAGGGCAGCAATGGCCCACAACCATGCTGAGACAAGTCTTACTTCACGCACGGCGCCCACAGGCGCCATTCGCCAGATCACCAGAGCCAGTCCCATAGAAAAATTTGCCAGCACCAGCGCGAAGAATGCACGCTCGCGCCAACAGCGAGTCTCGGTCAGTAATCCCAGCATCAGCAACACCCACACTGCATAGGTGACGATGGACCAAGCATCATGCGCCCAGTCGAAGTCACCCTGGCGCACATGGCCCCAGGACAAATACGCCAAATACGAGCAACTGAGCACTCCTGCAAGTCCCCAGATCGGCTGCTGCCCACACATCAGGTGCGCAGGCTTGATCCGCCGAGGCTTTGTTATTTGCGTTTCCACTGCGGCTCACGTTTTTCGAGAAAAGCGTTAATGCCTTCCCGCGCGTCTTCTGTCTTCATCAGTTCGTCGAGATAAATCTTCTCGGCTCGAGCAAGACCTTTGTCGAAATGAATCGAGTCCCAGGCGTAGATGGCCTCCTTCGTGATGGCGAGCGCAGCGGGACTCAGCTTTGACAGATGCTCCAGGGCGTCTTCAACCACGTCCTCAAGCTGATCTTTAGGGACAGCGCGATTCGCCAAGCCTGTGCTGGCGGCTTCGCTTCCGCTGATCGTTCGCCCGGTGAGAATCAGGTCCGCGGCGTGCTTCTGGCCAACCAGCGCTGCCAGGGCGGTAACTGCAACCGGCGGATAGCATCCCAGCTTGATCTCCGGAAAGCCCCACTGCGCCTCGTCGGTCGTGTAAACCAGGTCGCAGATCATGGCCAGCTCCGCCCCTCCGCCCAGGCAATGGCCGTTCACGGCGGCGATCGTGACTTTTTTTGTGCCCACCAACGCGCGGATCACCCCGTGAAATTTGGAGAGCATCGCTTCCACTTTGTCCGGAGTGTGCGCGGCGACGTCGACGCCGGCAGAGAACGAGCTGCCGTGGCCGCTGATCCCAATGGTGGAAATTTCAGACCGAGCCTCAATCTCGGAAGTTGCTTGCGCCAATTCATCCATCATCGGCAGATCGATGACGTTCAGCGGCGGATTGCGCAAGGAGATACGCGCGACCGATGGCTGAACTTTGGTGACGATCCGCGATATATGAGTTTCCGTTGCCATGGTCATATCTTCGCGGGCGGGGGCGCCCGCGCCACGCTAGCTGGTCCAGAATCCTTCTTTGTCGTATTCGCGAATTGCGTTCAGTTCTTCGGCTGTTGGCTGTGGCGTTTGCTCTACCGCCTCCGCGACTCGCAGCTTCCACCCGGTATTTTCGAGAACGTCATCGATTTCGATCCCAGGATGCACCGATGCAAGATATGCCTCGCCATCTTCTCCAAAGCGCAACACGGCTTTGGAGGTGATCACCGCCGCTGGCCCACCACGCGGCAAACCGACACGCTTGCGCCAACCGGGGCCGTCGCCGTTGCCTGGACTGGTACGAAAAGAAACCCACTCGGGGAGACGCTGCTTCGTGTGTTCGAGCAGAACTACAAATCGATGCGCGAGTGACGCAATGTCACAAGCCCCACCGGATCCGGGAAGACGCGTCAGACCGTTCGGGCCGCGGACTTCCGTAGAATTTAAATTTCCAAAGCGATCGACTTCAGCCGCACCCAAAAATCCCAAATGCACGCGTCCGGATTGCAGCAGGCTCATGACCCCCAGCATGTCAAGGCACTGGGTTGCGCCGAGAATATTCGGGGGATCGGCCATGGTATAGATCAGTTCCGATGCCGGAGTGGTGCGTATGATTCCGTTCTCGAATAGGCCTACGGCGTTTAGCGCATGCGTTTTCTTCGCGACTACAAATGCGATCAGCGGCAGGCGCATTCCGACGAAGACCACTTCTGCGTCGCGAATTTCGCGGGCGGCGGTGGCGACCATGAGCTCGCCCAGAGTGTAGGGAACTGCAGCCGAGCTGCGCTCGGCTGGACAGCCGAGGGCGGCTGTCCCCACGTGTTCAGTGCTGGTACTCACAAATTGATTGCCGATTTCCGCGGCTCGGCAATGGTCTCAAAGGGATCGCGCGCGCCTTCCTTCTCTGCGATCCATTTCTTCTCGTTCGCGATGATGTCGAGCAGCAGCTTTTTGTCTTCCGCTGAAGGCATGTATTTGCTCAAATGTTGTTCGTAGGCTTTGTCGTCCAGCGGTTCGCCGGTTTGCGCGTGAAATTTCTGTCCTGCCCATCGGCCTATCGCGCGATTGAACTTGATATTTGGCGCATAGAGCTTTGGCTCTCCCGGTTTCAGCACGCTGTTGAAGCGGTCAATCAGCCCGGCAACTTCGTCGCGGTAAAGATGGCGGTTGTAATCATTGAGATCATCCAGATCCGCTTGCCTATCGTTCTTGGGCTCGTCGTAGCGTCCCTTAATGCCCCATACGTAGGCCCAGTGAGCCGACGAAGAATGATCAGTGCCGAATAAATCGTAAGAACAAGAAATCCACTTGTTGAGATATTTCTGAATCAGCCAAGCGGGAACTACGCCGGCTTCGACGATACGACGAAGTCCGTCGTTGCCAGTGCCCATGTGAAACGCCTCCTCGCGCAGCATGTATGACATTGAGCGTCCGAGCGGCGCGAAGGCCGAGTACTTTAACATCTGAAGTTGGAATTTTCCGTCGCGATCGACGAAGTCGGTATAAGTAAAGAAATCCATCCAATTATCTACGTCAACATTGAACGCTCCCAGCAGGCGCTTGTTCTCGAATGCGCGACGTTCGAGCATCTTCTGTGCTTCAACTTTGCCGGAATAGCCAAAGTGTTCGATGAGCAGCGCGCACATCTGCCAGCCGTGGCGCATCTCTTCGATCATGACGCGGGTGATGGCACGGCGGTCCCAGTCGGTGGGCGCGGTTTCAAAGAGATGGCGTTGCTGCTCGACGCTGGCGAATTCCGTGTCGCCCTGGTAAACAATCATATTGAGCAGGGCGTCGCGCATTTGCTGCGTGGGTATCTGACGAAGGTTCTCCCACTTGCGGCGGCTCTTGAAGTGACCGAATTGAATCTCTTCGGTCTCGATCGCGCCATAGAGCGTGTCGAACTTAAACTCGGCGATTTCATCACGATTGACGCCGATCTCCTTGCGCCACTCATCGAAGAGGCCGACCCAGTCACTGAAGGTTCCAATTTTTGCTACTTTGCCTGGCATAAAACCTCTGTCTTTTCTCGTAGCGCCAGCGTCCCGCTGGCTGTCTGGCGGGCGTCGCCGCCCATTCGGGCCGCCAAGATGGCGGCGCTACGCCGTGTTCAGCCAAACTGTTTTTACTTCCGTGTAATGCTCGACTGCGTGCGCACCCAGCTCACGTCCGAAGCCGGAGCTTTTGTATCCGCCAAACGGCAGTGCGGCATCCATCAAACCATAGGTGTTGATCCAGACCGTGCCAGCGCGAAGCTGCCGAGAGACGGTGTGGGCTTTTTTGATGTCTCGGGTCCAGACAGCGGCGGCAAGTCCGTACGGATTTCGATTCGCCAGTTCGATGACTTGATCGACGTCATCGAAGCTAAGCGTCGCCAGCACGGGACCGAAGATTTCTTCCTGGGCAATCTTCATGTCGTTTTTGACTTCGCCGAAGATCGTGGGCTCAATGAAAAAGCCTTTGCTGCCGTCTACAGACACACGGTTTCCGCCCGCGATCAGCTTCGCGCCTTCCTTCTTGCCGGTTTCGATGTAGCCGAGAACAGTCTGCATCTGCTCCTGGCTCACGATCGCGCCCATGCGCGTCTTGGGATCGAGCGGGTCGGCAGGCTGCATCTTCTTCGCGCGGCCGACTAGCTTCTCCATGAACTCGTCCTGAACTTTGCTTTCCACAAATAAACGCGAGCCAGCGTTGCAGACTTCGCCCTTGCCATAAAAGATGCCGTTGACTGCGCCTTTGACGGCGTTATCGATGTCGGAATCGGCGAAGACAATGTTTGGCGATTTCCCGCCGAGCTCAAGCGTGACGCGTTTCAGTGTGTCCGCTGCAGAACGCATGATTTCTTTGCCGACGGCGGTCGAACCGGTGAAGGCAATCTTGTCGATTCCGGGATGACGGACGATTGCTTTGCCCGCCTCTGGCCCGCCAGTCACGATGTTCAGCACGCCCGGGGGTACCCCGGCTTCGATGGCCAGATCTCCGAATCGGAGTGTAGTCAGCGGCGTCTGCTCCGCGGGTTTCATCACAATGGTGCAGCCGCAAGCGAGGGCAGGGCCGACTTTCCACGAAGCCAGGAGAAGCGGAAAGTTCCACGGGATGATCAATCCGACTACGCCGACCGGTTCACGAAGTGTGTAGGTGAAGGCGCTCTCAAACGTATTCACCGTCTCGCCGTGAATTTTCGTCGCCAGGCCGGCGTAGTAACGGAGGACGTCCACCACCATCGGCATGTCGACGAATTTTGACTCGAAGATCGGTTTACCGTTATCGAGTGTTTCGAGCTCGGCAAGTTCATCGATATTCTTCTCGACGAGATCCGCTAAGCGCCACAGCAGCCGCCCGCGTTCGCTGGCTGACATCTTGCGCCATGGACCGGTGCGGTCTTCAAAAGCGTAGCGGGCGGCTTTAACTGCTCGGTCGACATCATCCGCCGAGGCTTCGACGATTTGGGTCAAGACCTCGCCGGTGGCCGGATTGATGGTGTCGAATTTCCTGGAGCCGTCAACCCACTCGCCGTTGATCAGGAGGCGACCGGGGGATACTCGCGCTTTGGTAGCTGCAATCATTGTTGAATACCGCTGCGGAGCTTCGCTCCGCCTGGACGGGCGAGGGCGCCCGTCCCCACACGAGCATTATTTGGCTTTAAACTCTGCCGGCCGCTTCTCGACGTAAGCGGCCAGACCCTCTTTTGCGTCGTCACTCTGAAAGAGCAACTGCTGGTTCTCGCGCTCGAGGGCCAGCGCAGCTTCCAACGGAATCTCCCAGCCGGTTTGCACGGAGCGCTTGATGCGACCGACGGCCTTCGCCGCTTTGTTCGGCGGACAGAACTGGCGCGCATACTCCATCACGTTTTCCATGAAGCCATCGCGCTCGTAAATGTCATTGATGATCCCGAACTCGAGCGCCTCCTCGAAGGAATACGTGTTGCCGGTGACCATCAACTCGATCGCTTTGCTCTTCCCTACAAGGCGAGAAAGCCGCTGAGTGCCACCCGTTCCTGGCAGAACGCCGAGATTCACTTCCGGCAAACCAATCTTGCCCGCATCTTTGCGTGCGATGCGAATATCGGCGGCCATGGCGATCTCCAACCCACCGCCGACCGCATGCCCGTTGAGCGCCGCAATCACCAGCTTGGGCGTGTGCTCCAGGCGAAGCAACATCTCATTGGCGTGCAAGCAGAAGTAATACTTGAAGGTCGGATCGACGCTGGCCAGCATCTTGATATTCGCACCGGCGGAAAAAAACTTATCTCCAGCGCCGGTGAGCAAGATGACATAGACATCATTGTCCATGCGAGCTTTGAGGATGTCGTC
>Ga0209268_1001526_pt1 | contig 11285 bp, 4 predicted proteins | sample GraSoiAngelo_143_FD_185900 | JGI IMG/M metagenome (GOLD analysis project Ga0209268, IMG submission 185900) | Grasslands soil microbial communities from the Angelo Coastal Reserve, California, USA - 14_1009_02_30cm (SPAdes) (version 2) | ecosystem: Environmental > Terrestrial > Soil > Grasslands ... | reverse complement strand
ACTCCCGCTCTCGCCCGCACATCACCTGTGTGCCGGACAATCACACGCGCGAGCGCCACGGAACCCCCAGGCTCATAACTCTTCGCATACTATGGCCCTCTTTCAGGCCGGTCAAGATGGGTACAACTCCGCACGTGAAACTAGTACTATTGGACAAGCCCGATACAGAGCCGCATCTGCGCGTTTTCACTGTGATCTCTACGTTCTCTCGTTCCAAATTCGCAATCACCGTAATGATTGCGCTCAGTTCGTTTGCTGCCGCGCAGAAGCCCTCCGGAACACAGGTTGAATCAATTTACCAGCGCGGAATGGCGGCGCTGCAGAAGGGAAATCTTCCCGCCGCGCGTACGGCTTTCGAAAAAGTGGTGAAGCTTGCACCCAAGAGTCCGGAACCTCACAACTCCCTGGGCTGGGTGCTTCTAAATCAAGGGCAACTCGAGCCAGCAATCGCACAGTTCCGCACCGCCCTACGCTTGAAACCCAATTTCCCGCAGGCGCGCATCAATCTTGCCAATGCACTTGCGCAGAATGGCAAGTTGGAAGATGCCGAAGCGCAAGCGCGCGAGGCTGTGCGAATTGCTCCAAACGATTCGGAAGCACACCGTACACTCGGCCGCATTTTGAGCTTGCACGCCGACCGCAACGCCGCAATCACGGAACTCGAGAGAGCAGCAGAGCTTGAGCCATCGCGAGCTGACCTGCATGACGAATTGGGATCACTATTGGCTCAGAACGCAAAGCTGGACGAAGCCGCAGCCCAGTTCTCCGCGGCCTTGCGGCTGAAACCTGATTACGCGCAGTCGAAGTTGCATCTGGGGGTAATCCGCTGGCAGCAGAAATCGCTGGACGAAGCACTCGCTCTCCTGCAACGCGCCGTGCAATTGGACCCGAACAATCCACAGTCTTATTATTATCTGGCGCGCGTGCTGGAAGAAACCAATCAGCGCGATCAGGCGATTGCCCAATTGCAGGCGGCGGTTAAGCTTCAACCCAAGTTTGCCGACGCCCAGAATCAACTGGGACTTCTATTGCAGCGCGCCGGGGATGCTGACGGTGCGGTTGCCGCCTTTCGCCAGGTTCTCCGGCTACAGCCCGACAATGCCGACGCCCACAACAATCTCGGACTCGCTCTGATTCAAACCGGCGATGCCACCGGTTCAATCCCCGAATTCGAAACCGCTCTCCGTTTGCACCCCGATGACAGCGGCTATCGCATGAACCTTGGAACCGCGTACCTGCAAAAAGCGGATTTCGATTCCGCTATCCAGCAGTTTCAGAGCGCGCTGAGAACTGACCCGCAAAATGCCACGGTGCATTACGACCTCGGCCTGGCACTCAAACTCAAAGACCAGCTTCCCGAAGCGGTCGCTGAGTTTCGAAAAGCTGCGGAACTCGATCCCGCACAGGCCGATGTTCATTACACTCTCGGCGTGACCCTCTGGCAGCAAGGTAATTTCGACAGCGCGGTTCAGGAGCTTCGGCTTGCCATCCAAAACCGGCCCGACTACGCCGAGGCCTATTACACACTCGGTACGGTCCTAAAACAGCAGAAGAAATTACAAGACGCTGCCAGCGCTCTGCGCGAAGCCATTCGCCTGCAGCCGGATTTCGCCGGCGCCCATACAACTCTCGCCGCGGTGCTCCGTCAACTCGGGGACAATGCCGGAGCAACCGAACAAAGCCGTCTGGGAGCTGAACTCAGCAGGGAAAAGAACAGTCTTCAGGCAGCGACATTTAACACCAATTCAGGGAAAAGACTGCTAACCGCGGGAGACCTCGACGGCGCCATCTCCCAATTCCGTTCGGCGATCAAGCTTGCGCCGGATTATGCTCCTGCGCACCTTCACCTGGCGGAGGCGCTACAAAGAAAGGGCGAAAAAGAAGAGGCAAAGCAGGAATTTCAACGAGCCGCCCAACTTGATCCCCGTCTCCAGACAAGCACACCGTAGCACTTCATGAACCGCTGCGTAGCGCCACGATGCTGGATTCCACCGGAACTCCCCTCGTCACCTTCACTCGCAACACGGCCTCGAACGGCTTCATCTCTCCTGTCTGTGAAACTTTCAGACGGCCCAACAAGTCCTTCAATGAATTCTCGCTACACACGAATTCGACGGCTGCCTGCGTTCCCAGAGTTGTGGTTCCGGCGAGAATCATCACCCACTGGCTGGGATTAAATCCGCGCACCAATGCGATAACGGAATAATCTTCCGTGAGCGGCGTGTTTGATCGGCTGCCGAAGAAATATTTGTCCTCCCCTGCCTGTGGGCGCAGGTTGACCACGGCCAAGTCGCCCCTGCGGGGGCCCGAATCAAGCCGCTGAAAAACAAATTGCTGCGTGCTGGGTATATCGCGCAGCGTCAAATTTTCCGCCGGCGAGCCGACAAAAATCAGATCGTTGTTCTTGGCATCGTCCAGCGAGAACAAGCTACCACGCTTGACCCGAATCTGCCGGTGCAGCGATGCGAATACCCGATCGAGATCATGTACCGCCAGCACTTCTCCCACTCCGGTGTAATGGTCGAGAATCAAGTCACGCGAGTCGCGCGCCGCATCGAAATAGCGCATTCCCGTTTCAGGGCGCCCAACGAAAGCCCCATTGCTGAAAATGACCCAAGGCTCCTCCGGGCTGGAGAGAAATCCACCCCAGAACGTTCGAAACACCGCCGGGGACGTCTCAACGTACGCTGCGGCCCCGACTTCGGGTTTGTTCCGCGTTTCCACCAGGATCACGATAACCGCCAGTGCCGCCGCCAGAAGCACCGAGAGCGCAATAACGGCCCTGCGCACTTTCGGTTGCGCCTCAGGCGCGACTTCTGGACGGAACTCCGGCACCGGGGCATGCGCACGTTGATGAAACGAGAGAACGTAAGTCCCCTTAGGCAGCTCCACAACAATGGGATCATCCGCGCCTTCCGAGCTGTAGTACTCCGCCAGCTTCATGCGCAGCCGGCCCGCCTGCACGCGGATCGTCGAATCCGACTGCGGATCGAAATCCGCTGGCCTGCCGAAAACTTCAGTCGCAATCTGATATTCCTTCAGCGGTACGCCAGGATGATGGAGGGCATGCTCGGCCAGGTACCGAAGCAACTTGCAGAGGGATTCCGATCCGTGCAAGACATGACTGCCGATCAGGCGATCGATCTCAGCGAGAAATTGCTCCCGCTCGGCTATCGAGGCGCGATGATAGCCTGTCACACTCATTTAACAAGAGGGTAACAAGCTCCGCATCTGCCTGCAAGCGCATGTTTTATTTCCGGTAACCGTATCAAACCTCCTGAAACTTCTAATCCGTCGCCCAGGCGACCAAATTTCACGCGCCTGTTCGGAGCTGCATTTTCGCGGCACGAGGATTGTGTCGCCGGCATCAAGGCTGGAAGTGTGTGGATTTATCGCTGAATTGGCGAGCGCCAAAGTCTGAGGAACACTGAGGTTCAACATTTCATAGAACGGCCTGCCCCACTTCCAAATGCCATAGACACAATTCTCCGATCAACAGCGCTTGTGCAATAGGATCAACACTCTACATGAAAACTGAATTGGGAATCCGACCTGCTACTGCGGATGGCTAAGTAGTAGTTTCGTATTAGGGAATCGGTGTCGGGGCGTGCGCCGGAAAGTCCCTCAGAAATTCCCTAACGACCTTCAGCAGCACTTACCGTGAGCCCTCCGGCCTGACGCAAACAGAATTGCAAAGCTAACGCAATGACGTGGGAGGCACTCATGAAAGCAAAAGCTTCAGTCGCTCTGACCACCTTGGCAGTATTCACGCTCGCCATTAGCCTCTGGACGCCCCCAGCCTCCGGCCAAGCCGTCTTCGGCAGCATTTTCGGAACTGTTACCGACCCGTCCGGCGCGGCGGTGCCGAATGCGAAAGTCACCGTGACGTCGGCCACCAAAGCCACTAGCTACACGGCTACCACTAACGCCGACGGTAATTACAGTGTCACCCACCTTATTCCCGATACGTATAATGTTAGAGCGGAGGCAGCGGGCTTCAAGGCTTTTGAGGTGAAGAATACCCCGGTTTCCGCTGATGCTGCCGCTCGCGTGGACGGGCAATTCCAGGTCGGAGGTACGACGGAAACGGTCGAAGTGACCAGCGAGGCGCCCCAATTAAAGACGGACCGCGCCGACGTCGCAATCGAGTTTAATCAGAGATACGTAGAAGACCTTCCCGTCCTGAACCGCAACTTCACGAGCTTTGAACTTCTATCCCCCGGCACCCAGAAGCTGGTTGGTTGGAGCCACGCTGCGACCGAAAACCCACAAGGTGGCCAGCAAATTTTCGTGAACGGTCAGCACTTCAGCGGCACCGGATTTGAGCTAGATGGAACAGACAATCAGGACCCCATTTTGGGGATCATCGTCGTCAATCCGAACCTGGAGGCCATTCAAGAGTCGAAGATCGCCCTGCAGAACTACGACGCGGAGTTTGGAAAAGCTGTCGCGGGCTTGGTCACTGTGCAAACCAAGTCGGGTACCAATGATGTGCATGGCAGCGGTTTCTATTTTCGCCGAACTGACGCTCTCGCCGCACGCGATCCGTTTACGCAGTTTCAGAAGGACCCCATCACCGGGCGGTTTATTCCCCCCGCCCGCTGGCAGCAGTTCGGTGGGACTCTCGGGGGACCGATTATCAAGAACAAGTTGTTCTTTTTCGGTGACTACCAGGGCACGCGGCAGAAAGTCGGCATTACCAACCTGCTCACAATTCCGACCGCCAAGGTGCTGTCGACTTGCACGCAGACCACCGGGAATTGCGATTTGAGCGAATACCTAGCGCTTGGAGCAGTTCCGGGCGGGGGGCAGGTATATGACCCGTCTACCGGGGACATTACTGGTGCCAATCGCTTGCCTTTTCTTGGGAATCTAATCCCCGTAGACCAGCTGTCGCCGCAGGCGGTTGCGATTTTGAAGGCGTTTCCGAAACCGACCAATACCGGCATAACTAACAACTTCCCTGCTGCGGGATCAGGTCCGTACACGCAAAACAGTTTTGATACTCGAATTGATTCCACAGCTACTTCGACTGTGCAGATCTTCGGGCGATTTAGCCTTGACTATTTCAGCTTGTCGGGCAAAGGCTCGCTGCCTGCTGTTAATGGACTCCCGGCTTTGGGCGGCGCTGGTTTTGGGCCGGGTGGACTTGCCGGCAATTCAACTGTTCACAACATCAGCTTGGCCACAGGCCTCACCAAGACCATCAGTTCTTCGCTGCTGACTGATGTCCGTTTCGGTTATTTCAAGTACAACCCCCAGACAACTAAGCCCGATGCGGGCACTCCGATGGATACTTTCGGTATCCCCAACCTGAATTTGGGTGGCTCCGAAGCTGCAGCCACAGCAGGCTTGGCGGCATTCTTTCTGGGCGGTTTTCCGGCGGGTACCAATGCTGCGGCCGCAAACGGGAACGTTGGCCAACTTATTTCGAACTTTGGCGACGGCCTAAACGTGGCTCGCTGCAATTGCCCCCTGACGGAGAACGAACACCAATACCAGTTCGTGAATAACTGGACAAAGATTCACGGTAACCATCAGTTCAAGTTTGGAGGCGATGTACGTTTCGCCCACAACTTGCGCGTGCCGAGCGATGCTAATCGCACCGGTCAATTGAACTTTAGCCCGGAGGGCACCGCAAATAACGGCAACGGGGGACTTGATCTTGCCACATTCCTATTGGGTCATGTGACAAAGCTGGAGCGCTACGTCAGCACCAGCCTGACCGCGGCTGAGAGTCAGAAGCGGTTGTTTTTCTACGGTCAGGATACCTGGCGCGTAACCCCGAAGCTAACGATGAACTATGGCCTGCGCTGGGAGATCTACACTCCTGAGTCGGTTAACGGTAAAGGCCAAGGTGGGTTCGCCAATATTGAAGGGAACGGCACCAACGGCGGAGGCGTCATACGTGTGGCTGGATACGGAGGGTTTGGACGGAACGGAAACATTGACAATACTTACAAGGCCTTTGCTCCGCGATTGGGCTTTGCTTACCAAGCGACGCCAAAGACCGTGGTTCGTCTGGGTTATGGGCGTAGCTTCGACATCGGTGTATTCGGTTCGAACTTTGGACATACAGTGACGCAAAACCTGCCCGTGCTCGTGAACCAGTCCGTAAGTGCCAGTAACAATTTTCCTGGCTCGTCGGATGCCAAGGTCGCAGCGTTCACTTTGGGATGCCCACTACCTCCAGCCCCGTGCACGCCATTCTCAGGTGGACCGACTCTGGTACAGCCGACCCTGTATCAGTTCCCGACCATCCCCACAAACGGAGAGTTTCCGCTTGAAGGGCCAGCTAATAACGTGAATCCGAAGATACGTCCGACTCGGCAGGTTTTGCCCACCATTGATGCGTGGAACTTGACCATTCAGCGGCAAGTGACGAACACTATTTCTCTCGAGGTCGCCTACATCGGTAACAAAGGTTCACACGCTTTCGCTGGCGACGGGCCTTCGTACAACGTAAACCAAGCATCCGTCGTTGGCTTTGCTCAGGGAGTACCGCAGTCCAACCGTCGCCCGTTCAACAACGCTTTTAGAACGCCCTGTACAGACATCTTCTGTACGGCTGCCGTAAACGGTGTGGTTGTTTGCTGCTCCAGCGATCTTGGGAACTACCTTGGGAACGACGCGAGCAGCATCTACAACGCGCTGCAGGTAAAACTGGAGAAGCGATTCAGCCGGGGACTGCAGTTTCTCTCGCACTACACCTTTTCGCACGCTAACAAATACGACGGTAGTTACTATGCAATAAGCCATGCAATAGCCTATGGTCCCGATGATCAAAACCGAAATCACGTTTGGGTAAATAACATTGTTTATGAATTACCAGTAGGCCGAGGGAAGACTTTTGCCGGGAGCGTCAGCCGCGGCTTGGATGCTGTCATCGGTGGCTGGCAGATTTCCAACACCACCAACTGGAGCAGCGGCCTGCCTTGGACTCCAAGTTTCAACAACTGCGGCACAGACGAGGACGTGGGTGTCTGTCGACCGAACAGGGGAACCGGGTCCTTCCATGTCGGCGCAGGATCTTTGCAGCACGACTCGAAAGGAGTACCCTTCGTACAGTTCTTCACGCCCCTGACCACGCCTGTCCTTGGCAGTTCAACCGGTCCGTTCACAGATCCGGGGGTCGGTCACCTGGGCAATATCGGCGTCTTTAGTTTCCGTGGCCCGAGGTCGTTCACGTCAGATGCAACAGTGGCCAAGAACTTCTCAATCACCGAGAGGGTCAAAGCCCAATTCCGGACGAATATCTATAACCTGTTCAACCACCCTGTATTGGGCTTCAACTCCAACCAGAGCGGTAGCGGTCAGTGTATCGACTGTCCGGGCGCCGGTCAGATCAACCGGATCGAAGCGGACTCTTCGCCAGGCTCGACTACCGGCATGCGGCAGATCGAGTTCGCATTAAAGTTGTCGTTCTGAAGTGCTCTCAGCTCTCCGAGAGGGGGTCTTCGCGACTCCCTCTTTGTTTTTGGTGAGAATCCCACGCCGATGCGTAGCAGCGCCCGTCTCGCCCCGCTCCTCGTCTACTTGTTCTCTTCAGTGGTTATCTTCTCAACGACCGGGAAGTGGAAGCTTACTCAGTGGTACCGCCTTTCGAACCATCCAATCCTCTCCCCCGAGGGCACCACCTGGCAATCCGCTGGGACCTTCAATCCTGCCGTGGTCCTCTACAACGGCAAATTCGTCATGCTCTACCGCGCACAGGACAAGAACGGCACGTCGCGCCTCGGCTATGCCGCGAGCAGCGATGGCCTCCACTTCACCCGTCGCCCCGAGCCGGTGCTTTCTCCAGAAACCGATTACGAAAAAGATGGCGGTGTCGAAGATCCACGGCTGGTCAAATTCGGCGACATGTATTATCTGACTTACACGGGCTACAACAAGAAAGACGCGCAGCTCTGCCTGGCCACTTCCCGCGACCTCGTTCATTGGGAGCGCAAAGGCGTGATTCTGCCGGCCTATAAGGGCAACTGGAACGTGGGCTGGACAAAGTCCGGCGCCATTGTCTCCGAGAAGATTCAGGGCAAATACTGGATGTATTTCCTGGGCACCAGCGCCGACAAGACGGACCAGATGGGCTTAGCGTACTCAACCGATCTCATTCATTGGGCTGAGGCGACGCAAACGCCTGTCCTGCCGCGGCGGCCGGGCCAGTTCGATTCGCGTGTGGTCGAGCCTGGGCCTCCGCCGATTATTACGAAAGATGGCATCGTTCTCATCTATAACGCTGCCGATGACAAACTCGTCTATAGGACGGCGGTTGCGGTTTTTGATCGCAATGATCCGAGCAAGCTTCTCTCCCGCAGCGACAAGCCGATCTTTGCTCCGGAGAAAGACTGGGAGAAGGTCGGGCAGGTCCCCAACGTGGTTTTTGTCGAAGGCATGGTGCACCAAGGCAGCCGGTATCTTCTCTACTATGGCGCTGCCGACAAATACATCGGCGTGGCTGAAGCGCGGGCAGAGGATTGATGATTTGGCGAGCTACGCTCGCCCGCCCGGACGAGGGCGTCCGGGCCTACGTGTTTCGGCCTTTTGACTGCTGGCTGAGAAATCCCGCGCCAAATGTTCTAATCTTAGCAAGCCGCCATGAGATTCATCGCGTTGATCTTTGCCTTGTCCGCCCTGCTGTCCGTGCAAACGGTCCCCGGATCGCCTTCACCCAACCAATCAGCCCCGGACTTCACCGACGCCCGACGTCTCATGCAGCAAGGCAAGTACGACCAGGCCATCGCGCAACTACAGGAATTATCCGCCAAGGACCCAGGCCTGAAGGGCCTACCCCACGAACTCGGCACCGCGTATTACAAAAAGGGCGACTACATGAAAGCCGTGGAGTCGCTCAAAGCCGCTCTGGAACAAAACGCGCATGATAACGAAGCCGTCCAGTTGCTGGGGCTTTCGTACTATCTAAGCGGACGTCCGGCAGAGGCTATCCCGCAGCTTGAAAAAGTCCAGACCTGGTATCCGCGGGCAAACGTGGACGCCTCCTACATTCTCGGGCTTTGCTATATCCAGACTAAAGACTATCCGCACGCGCGAAGCGCTTTCGCCAAAATGTTCGACGTCCCGCCTGAATCTGCACCGGCGTATCTCTTTACCGCTCGCATGCTGTTTCGTCAGGAGTTTGATCCAATCGCTGAAGAGTACGCGCAAAAAGCTGTTGCGCTTGATCCCAAGCTTCCGCTGGCCCATTTTCTTTTGGGTGAGCTCTATCTGTTCAAGTCGCGGGTCCCCGAATCGATTGCTGAATTCCAGAAAGAGCTGGCGATTAATCCTGGAGACGCAGCGGCCTACTACAAGCTGGCAGACGCCTACTCGCGCATCCAGAAGTTCGATGACGCCGAACGGCTTCTCCAGCGCTCAATTTGGCTGGATGCGACCTCTACCGGGCCGTACATCCTGATGGGAAAAGTGCTCGAGAAAAAAGGCGAGCCGGAGTTAGCCGTCCGGAGCTTGCGGCACGCGCTCGCGATGGATCCAAATAATCCGATCACGCACCATCTGCTAGGGCAAGCCTATCGCGACCTGGGCAACACCGAAGAAGCCGAGCGCGAGCTGAAGACTGCCCAGCAGCTCGGCGCGAAGGACGATGCGAATCCCTGAAAGAAATCAGACTCGTTATCTTGCCGCTACGTTCTGTCGCGAGCCTTGTTCCTTTGCTAAACGCTCGCGCCAGTCCTGCGGCAACGCGTGCAGCAGCTCCAGGAACACGCCGTTCGTCCAGCCGAAACCAACGACATTCATGTGATACCCGGCGCTAACCTGTGTTTCCGACGAACGGGTTACGGCATTGTATTTTTCTTTTATCGTGCCATCGCGGCGGAAATTCTCCGCGATCATCGAAAGAAACTTGTAGGAAACGCGGTTGGCATCGTCATTAAATCCATATCGCCGCAGCCCTTCGATGGCCAGGAGCTGAGTGGGCGCCCAAGCATAGGGATAATCCCACTGCGCGCCGCTTTCGGTATGGCTCATCGCCAGCCCACCCGCCTGCTCGAAAATTGAAAGATTCCGCACCAGCGCCTGAGCCTGCTCCGGCGAAGCCAAACCCGCCCACAAAGGGTAAAACGTCGTGATGTATTCGTAAGACGATCGCACCTGGGACTCGAAATTGTAGTCAACAAACAAACCGCGTTCCGCGTCCCACAAATATTTTTGGATTTTCGCCTTGCGATCCGCCGCCCGCTGACTCCACTTCTTGGCATCATCAGTCTTGCCCAAGATCTGGCTAATCTGCCCCATATCGGTTTCGTATTTATACAGCAGGCTGTTCAGGCACACGGGCGCGAAGTGGTGTGTGGCTGCGCCGAAAGGCCCGAAGCGGGAGGAAACATCGAATCCGGATTCCCGCATCGCGCGGTCGCCCTTGTAATAATCGGCATTCAGAGAGACGTTTTGGCTCGGCTCGCATTCGGATTTCGCCATCGTCTGAGTGGCATCGCATACCTGCACGGAATATTGAAATCCCACCACCGGCTGCGCATTATCCGCGACGACATAGTTCCGGCCCCATTCAGGATGCAGCAAAGCATAGGCCGCAACCTTGCGGTGGAAACCACTCTCGTCTTTTATGGCCTCCGGTGCCGGCCCGTTGCCGAAGTCGTAGTAGCGAGACAATCCGGTTGAGCCCGCTAGGTGTGGCTCTCGGTTCCACATCTCATAATCTTTTGCGGCATAGCTGTAGGCCTTCTCCAGCCAGGCGCGGTCCTCATGGCCGGCCGCTGTCTGCGCTTCATACACGCCCAGAATTTCCGAAGTCAAAAACGGAGGCTGGGAACGTGTCAAAAAATAAGTCCGGTTCGCGTTCAGGATTGTGCCGTAGTGCTCAATTTCGAAGAAAAAGTTCTCCACCATGGCGCGCGCTTTATCGATGCGACCATCGGCTAGTAATCCACGAATAATAAAATAACTGTCCCATCCATACATCTCATTGAATCTTCCGCCGGGGACAACATAGCTGTTTTCCAAATAAAGCAGGCCGGGCGCGCCTAACTTGGCAGGATCCACTTGCCCAGGCCCAGTAATGACCACTGGCAAATGTTCTACCTGCACGTTGCATTTCTTCCGAATTTGCGCGACTGCAGGGGGCGCAGGGAAATCCGCTGGCAGGTACAAGATGGAGCGCTCCGCCAGCTTGGGATCGACCACCGTATCGCACTGCGTCATGGAGCGCGTCAGGGTGTCCCAGCTCGCCGCAATGTAGCTACGGATCGGAGCCAGCCCCTGCTCGCCAACTGTGGCCTTCGAAGCAGCCGGCGAAAGACCGGCTTGGACCA
>Ga0209268_1001525_pt1 | contig 11285 bp, 9 predicted proteins | sample GraSoiAngelo_143_FD_185900 | JGI IMG/M metagenome (GOLD analysis project Ga0209268, IMG submission 185900) | Grasslands soil microbial communities from the Angelo Coastal Reserve, California, USA - 14_1009_02_30cm (SPAdes) (version 2) | ecosystem: Environmental > Terrestrial > Soil > Grasslands ... | reverse complement strand
CCGACGTCAGCTCCAGCGTCGCGGGGAAGAAGTCGAGCAGATCCTGGGCGACGTTGCGGTGGGTGCGCAGAGAGTAGCCGAAGTCTCCGCGCACTGCGCCGGCAAAATAGGCGAGGTACTGCGCGACCAGCGGGCGGTCCAGACCCATCTGCCGGCGCAGCTGCTCGACCTGTTCGCCTGTGGCTTCCAGGCCCAGCGCGAGCCGGACCGGGTCGCCGGGGATGACCCGCGAGACAACAAAGATGAGGATGGACAGGCCGAACAGGACGGGGATGATATGGAGAGTGCGCCGGAGCAGATACGTCCGAAAGTTCATCAGAGACTCCGGCGAGGAGGCGGACCGCGCCGCCCCCTCGCCATCAAACGCTCAGACTCGCTGACGCGCTACCGCACGATGGTGAAGTCGTAGAAGGCGACGTCGAAACCGACCAGCCCCACGAACCGGTACCCCTTCACATTGTCCCGGAACGCGATGCGGTGCAGCGGGTTGGCCACGTAGATGCTCGGCACATCCCGCGCGATCATCACCTGCGCCTCTTCGTAGAGCTTCATCTGCTCCTTCGGGTCGGCAGCCCTCCGCGCTTTCTCCAGGACCTGCGTGGCCGCCGCGTTCTCATAGAACGACATGCAGCGGAACGTGCCCCAGCAGCTGGGATGGTACATGCCGTAGGTGTGGCTGTCGATGTGCGGGTATTTCAGCGTGTCGAAGATCGCCGTGATGTGCGGGGTGGTCTCCGCCTTGGTGGCGCGCTCCAGGACATGGGGCCACAACTCGCCGGTGATGTCGAGTTTGACGCCGATCTCCTGCAGGTTGCTCTGCAGCAGCAGGCCGATCAGCCGTTCCAGCGGCACCGAGGAGACCCAGACGTACTCGAGGGTCAGGTCGCCGGGCTTGTAACCGGCTTCCGCCAGCAATTGCTTCGCTTTCGTCACGTTGTGGCCGTAGACGGGGACCTGCGGGTTCCAGCCCGGCACGCGCACCGGCACCGGGCCCTTGGCTTTGGTCGCGCCGATGAAGATCTGCTGGATCGCCTTGTCGTAGTCGAACGCGTAGGCGATGGCCTGCCGGACCTTCAGGTTGTCGAGCGGCGGCTTCTTGGTATTCATCTCCAGATGGAACAGCTGCACGCTCGGATCTTCCTTGACCACGATGCCGGGCGACTGCTTGAGTTCGGCAAAGCTCGGCGGCGACAGCCACTGGTTCACCATGTCGGCTTCCTTGGAGCGCAGTAGCGTCTTCACCGTGGCCTCTTCGAGGACGATCTTGTACGAGACCTTGGTAATCTGGCCCGGCTTCCACCCACGCCAGTAGTCGGGGAACGCGGTCAGCACCATCTCGGTGGCGCGTTCCCAGCGCTCCATGCGGTACGGACCGGAGCCCGCGTCCTTGGTCTCCAGCAGCGCGGCACCATAGTCCCCCAGGTCGCCGAACGGCCCGGGCTTGAGGTTGGCCGCGATGAGATCTTTGTCCATGATGAAGAATAGCTCGAGGCCACTCAGGAACGGCGCGTACGAGTCTTTCAGGTCAAACCGGACCGTGTACCGGTCGATGACTTTTGTGCTGCCGGGGTCCAGGACCGGCGAGAAGATCCAGAAAAAGCCCTTTTTGATCTGCAGCTGGCGGTCCATGCTCCAGGCCACGTCCTCGGCCGTGAGCTCCCGCCCGCTGTGGAACTTGATGCCGTGGCGGATATTAAAGGTGTACCGTTTGCCGTCGGGGGCGACCGTCCACGACTCGGCGACGTGCGGCCGCGGCGACATCGTCCCCTGTTCCACGTTGGGATAGACCAGGGGATCGTAGAGGTTGATGGCGGAATGCAGACTGCTCTCGTCCACAGCCGCCTGCGGGTCGATGGACGTGATGATCTGCTGCTCGATGTAGGTGAATGAGACCTCCTGGGACTGGGACAGCACAGGGGCAGCTGTCGTGCCCACCGCCAGGACCACCGCCGCCGCGGCGACGATCGCCGGCACTCTCCATCTGCTCACGTTCCCCACCTCGATTGTTAGAATGCCTGAGGATTGCGCGTTTCGTTCGACGGCAGCGGGAGAAAACCTCCAGCCGCAGAATCTATACGCAAACTCCGCCGGGCCGAACTCGATTGTGCTGCTTCAAACGTTGCGGAACGTCGGTTGATAGATGGCCGGCGAGGTCATGTCATTCCACAGGGTGGGGGGGAAAGGATGAGAAATGACGAGTTGGCCAGTCTGGTGGATTCACTGCGCAGCGGAACGCTGAGCCGGCGAGAGTTCCTACGGCGGGCAGCCGCGCTCGGTATCTCGCTCGTCGCCGCACAGAGCCTGCTGAGCACGTTTGCGACGCGTGCCTGGGCTGCGGCGGGCGTTCCCAGGCGGGGTGGTGTGTTGAAGGCGGCCTTTTCGGCCGATCCCGCGGGCTTCGATCCCGTGAGAGGCCCCAGCGGAATGTCGCACGTGGTGATCGAGCAGGTCTACTCCACGTTGATGGCCCTGGATCCCGATGCGAAACCCTATCCAGAGCTCGCGGAGTCATATCAAGTCTCAGACGGCGGACTGACGTACACGTTTAGACTCCGCCGGGGCGTAAAGTTCCACAACGGAGATGACCTGACCGCTGCGGATGTGAAGTTCACGTTTGACCGGTTGCGGGCGCCCAACTCCGGCTATTCCTACGGCGCGCAGGTCGAGACAATCAAGAGCGTCGATGTGGTCGATCCCCACACCGTGCAGTTCAGACTGACGAAGGTGACAGGACCATTCCTGATCTACATGGCGTTCCCCGGTTCCTCGATCGTCCCTAAGAAGCTTGTGGAATCCGGTCTTGATCTGAACGCCAAGCCCGTCGGGACCGGTCCGTTCAGGTTCGTCAGCTACGAGCCCCGCACCGCGATCAAGTTTGAGCGCAATCCTAACTACTTTGAGGCGGGCAAGCCCTATGTCGATGCAATGGAATACCGGATCATTTCCGACATCACCGCCCTGACAAACGCGCTGCTGTCGGGAGTCGTGAACTTCTCGAATGAAATTCCGCCTAAGGATTTCGCAAAGGTGAAAGCCAATCCCGACCTCGCAGCGTTGACCCTGGAGGGATCCCGGTACAACTGGCTCTTGCCGAACAACTCCAAGGAGCCGTTCAACAACCCGAAGATCCGTCAGGCGGTTTCTCTGGCCCTCGACCGGAAGGCCCTCGTAGAGGGCGCTTTCTTCGGCCTGGCGACGCCGATCGTCGGTGGCGTCATTCCCAAGTGGAACTGGGGTTTCTTGGACAAGCAGTTCGTCCCACCGAGGGGCGATCCTGAGAAAGCCAGTGCGCTGGTGGTGGAGGCCGGCTACCCCAACGGCTTCGAGACCACGATGACACTTCCGTCGTCGTTTCCCAACATCATGGCGATGGGGCCGATAGTGCAGGCCAACCTGGCGAAGGCCGGCATCCGGGCGAAACTCGGCACGATGGAGATCCCCCGGTATTGGGACGAAGTCTGGAGCACCAGTAAGTTCGATATCACCATGATGTACTGGTTGAGCCCGCTGGCCGACCCGGACGATTTTGTGACCAACAACTATCACTGCGGCATGGCCATCAACGTGCAGAAGTACTGCAGCACTGCGATGGACGGCCTGCTGGAACAGGCGAAGACCAGCTCCGCGCTGGATGCGCGCAAGGGGCTTTACACCAAGATGCAGGAGCTGTCCATGCAGGACATGCCGATCGTGCCACTGGTCAACGGGTGGCTCCTCATCGGGCACACCAAGAAACTGAAGAATTACCGCCCGATGCGAACCGGGTTCTTGAAGACGTTGAAGGATGCGTGGATCGAGAGTTAGCTGAACCTGCGGGAAGGCTGGAGGCATCGCTGCCCGCGGCGCTCGCCGCCATCCGGGCGTGGTTGCCTCCAGCCGTTTCTCTTGGATCATGTGGAGATTGATCGCGACACGCCTGGCTGCATTCGTGCCGACCGTTCTGGCGACGTCGCTGGTCTTGTTCGTCACCGTCAACGTGGTGCCGGGATCGGCGGCGAAGGCGGCGTTGGGCATCGATGCCACCGCGCAGGCCATCGCCCGTTTCGAACACGAGCAGGGTCTTGACCGGCCCCTGCATGTCCAGTACCTGGACTGGTTGGGGAAGGCCGTGCGGGGAGATTTCGGAACGTCGTTTCAAAACCACCTGCCGGTCGGTCCGGAGCTGGTGTCACGGCTGCCGGTCACCCTGGAGCTGGCGATCCTCGCCTTCCTGATCGCCAACGCGATTGCCGTCCCGCTGGGCGCGCTGGCCGCGTATCATCACCAGCAACGGTTGGACAGTGTGATCAGCGTCTTCGCCACGGTGCTGGGGGCCGTCCCCAGCTTCTGGCTGGCGACTGTGCTCATCTTGATCCTGGCCCTGACCGTAAAGGTGCTTCCCGCCGGCGGGTACGTCCCATTCGCCGAGAATCCCGCGAAGAACGTGTCGTTGTTCATCATGCCGGCGCTCTCCCTGGGCCTCGTCTCCTCCGCGCTCCTGCTGCGCGTCATGCGCGCGAAGATGATCGAGGTCCTCTCCTCTGACTACATCCATACCGCTCTAGCGAAAGGGGCCGCTCCCAACGTCGTGATCTGGCGGCACGCGCTGCAAAATGCGTTGATCACGTTTTTGACCGTGGGCGCCGTGGAATTCGGCTGGCTGTTCGGCGGCGTGGTGATCATTGAAGACATCTTCCTGCTGCCTGGCGTCGGCCAGCTGGTGCTGGTGGGAATCATCAACCGTGACTATCCAGTGCTAGGTCACGGGCATGAGCGTGCAACTGGCGCAGCGCGAGCGCCACTGGGTGGGTCGCAGCGCCGTTCACTGGCGGCGATTCCGCCTGCTGCTGATCGGCGGCTGCCTCGTAGGACTGGTGGTCCTCTCGGCGATCTTCGCCGACGTGATCTCTCCGTATTCGCCCTACGACATCGATGTCGCCATCAAACTGCAGCCTCCCAACCGCGCGCACTGGTTGGGCACCGATGAATTCGGCCGGGACGTCCTGTCGCGGGTGATCCACGCGGCCCGCATCTCCGTGAAGGTCGCCGCCGTCGCCGTGTCGGTAGGATTGATCGGTGGCGGAGTGATCGGCATTGCCGCGGGGTACTTCGGCGGTCCGGTCGACATGGTCCTCATGCGCTTCATGGAGTTGCTGTTCTCGTTCCCGGCCATCCTCCTGGCGATCGTGCTGATGGCGGTGCTGGGAACCAGCATCCTCAACGCCATGACGGCGATCGGCATCATCTTCATTCCAGGGTTTTCACGGCTGGCCCGAGCCGCGACCCAAGATGTCCTGCGGCAGCAGTACATTGAGGCCGCCCACACCATCGGCATGTCGGACGTCCGCATTTTGACGCGGGAGATTCTGCCCAACATCATCACACCGCTGTTTGTGGAGGCCATGGCGGCGTTCGCCTACGCCGTATTGCTGGAGTCCTCGCTCAGCTTCCTCGGGCTCGGCGCGCAGCCGCCCGAGCCGTCCTGGGGCAACATGCTCAACACCGGACGGGGCTTCATGGACCAGGCGCCGTGGCTCGGTGTCGTGCCGGGCATGGCCATGTTGATCGGCGTGCTCGGTTTCAACCTCCTGGGAGACGGTCTGCGCGACGTCTTCGACCCTCGGCTGAGGGAGGCGGCGTGAGCGCGGAGGCGCGGGGCCACCGGCGTCAGGATCGGCCTCCGGTGCTGGGGATCGCCGGGCTCACCATCGAGTTCGCCACACGGCGCGGTGCGGCCAGGGTTGTCGATGACGTGACGCTGGACGTCTGGCCGCAAGAGATTGTCGGTCTGATCGGGGAATCGGGAAGCGGGAAGACCATGACGGCGCTGGCCGTGCTCGGCCTGCTTCCCCGGACCGCCAGGATCACGACGGGAGACATCCGGCTGAGCGGCGCGTCGCTGCTGGGCCTGCCGGAGGCCCAGTTGCGCACCATCCGGGGTCGCCAGATCGCGATGATTCCCCAAAATCCGATGTCGGCGCTGAACCCCGTGCTGCGCGTCGGCGCGCAGGTCGGCGAGCCGTATGTGCTCCACCGCGGAGCTGACTGGAAGACAGCGCTGACCCAGGCCGTCAGGCGGCTGGCGGACGTGCACCTCCCGCTCCCGGATGAACGAGCGTCCGAGTATCCGCATCAATTTAGTGGAGGGATGCAGCAGCGCGCCATGACGGCCATGGCCATCGCCCTCGACCCGCCGCTGCTGGTGGCCGACGAGCCCACGACGGCGCTGGACGTCACCATCCAGGCGCAGATCCTGCGGCTGCTCCGCGAGATCCGTGACGAGCACCACACGTCGATGCTGTTTATCACACACGATCTGGCCGTGGTGGCCGAGATGTGCGACTGGGTGTACGTGATGTACGCGGGCCGGATTCTCGAGCAGGGTTCTGTCGAGCGCATCTTCGCGCGCCCCGGCCATCCCTACACGCAGGCGCTGCTGCGGGCGACGCCCACGGGGGAGGCGGCTCAGGCCGAGCTCATCTCCATCCCCGGCAGCATCCCGTCGCCTGTGGATCTGCCTCGGGGGTGTCGCTTCGTCGATCGCTGCCCATACCGATTCAAGCACTGCGACGAGGAGCCGCCGTTGCTCACAGTCGAGGCCGACCACACCGCGCGGTGCTGGCTGGTGGAGACTCATGGCTGACCCGCTGCTGCAGGTGCAGGGGGTGTCGAAGACGTTCGAGCTCGGCGGAGCGCTCTGGGCGCGCCGCTGGTTGCAAGCGCTTGATCACGTCGATCTGGAAATTCAGCGCGGTCAGACGCTGGGCATCGTCGGAGAAACCGGCTCAGGCAAATCCACCGTCTGCCGGATCGTCCTGGGGCTCGTCCGGCCCTCCGCCGGACGCGTCATCTTCGATGATCAGGATATCACCGTATTGCCTGCTGCACAGATGCGCCGTGTGCGGCGCCAGATGCAGGCGGTGTTCCAGGATACGTCGTCGGCGTTCAATCCCCGCCAGACGGTGCGGGAGGCGTTGCTGGCTCCGCTGGAGGTCCATCACGTGGGCAGCGGCGAACACCGGCTGGACCTGGTGCAGGAGGCGCTCCAGCACGTCGGGCTCGACGTCTCATTCCTCGACCGGCATCCACACATGCTCAGCGGCGGACAGCGTCAGCGGGTGGCCATCGCCAGAGCGATTATCCTACGGCCGTCCCTGGTTGTGGCCGACGAGCCCACCTCGGCGCTTGACGTCTCAGTCCAGGCCAGGATTCTCAACCTGTTCAAGGAGATCCAGCGAGAGCTGCGGCTGGCGTATTTGTTCGTGAGCCATAACCTCGGCGTCATCCGATATGTCAGTGATGTCGTCGCGGTGATGTACCTGGGGCGCGTGGTTGAGGCCGGGCCGGTGGAGCGAGTCTTCTCGGCGCCCCAGCACCCGTATACCCGCGCGCTGCTCGAGGCGATCCCCCACGCGGACCCGGCCAAACGCCAGCGAGATGTTCCGATCCTTGGGGAGATTCCCAGCGCGTATCGGATGCCGTCCGGGTGCAGGTTCCATTCCCGCTGCCCTGTGGCGATGGAGATCTGCGCGCGGGAAGATCCTCCATTGTATCCCTTGGGTGGTGGTCATCATGCGGCCTGCTTGTGGCATGACTCGCGATTTAGCAGTGGGGCTCCTTCCTGGATCACCGTCCCACACGCGCCAGGTGTGACGACATGACATGGTGAGGAGGGTGAGGGAGATGCTGCGACTGAGTACCTTTTCGATTGCGGCGCGCTGCGCGCGCACCGGGATGTTCGGCGTGGCGGTCTCGACCGCGGTGCCGGGCGTGGGCAGCCTCTGTCCGTTCGCGAAAGCCGGCGTTGGCGCGGTGGCGACCCAATCCTGGGTCAACCCCTATCTGGGCATCGACGGACTTCGCCTCCTGGCCCAAGGGCAGAGCGCCAAGGCCGCACTGGAACGGCTGGTGTCCGAGGATCCGGGCCGGGATGTTCGACAGGTCGGACTCGTGGATCGCAAGGGGGATAGCGCCGCCTGGTCGGGTCCGGAGTGCGTGCCGTGGTTCGGACACATCACCGGGCCAAACTTCTCGGCGCAAGGTAACATGCTGGTGGGCGAGGAGACGGTGCAAGCGATGGCGGAAGCCTTCCGCCGTACCGAGGGCATGGACCTGCCCGAGCGGCTTGTGGTTGCCCTGGAGGCCGGCCAGGCGGTTGGCGGGGACAAGCGAGGCAGGCAGTCGGCTGCGTTGTTGGTCGTGCACAAAGAAGAGTATCCCTACTGCGAGCTGCGAGTCGACGAACACCGCCATCCTGTTGCCGAACTGCGGCGGGTCTTTGAAGTTGCCCGCCATCAACTACTGCCGTTCGTGCAGGGCTTGCCGAGCCGCGAGAATCCGCTGGGCGGCATCGGGCAGGCTGTGCAGGATCTGCTCCTGACGCCGCCCCCGTACCGGCCGGGTGGCGGGGGGAGCGCGCCCTGATGTCAGATTTCCAGCCCGCCGATTCTTTCCGCTCGCCGCGGTTTGCGCAGCCGGCGACGTTCATGCGGCTGCCGCAGACGCGGGATTATGCGCAGCTCGACGTCGCGCTGCTGGGAATCCCGTTTGACGGCGGGACGTCGTACCGGCCGGGTCCCAGGTTCGGTCCCCGCGACATCCGCCAGCACAGCAGCCTGATCCGCCCCTACAACCCGTCGCTGAAAGTCAGCCCGTTCGAGGTCGTGCGTGTGGCGGATGTGGGCGACGTAGACGTCAACCCGGTGAACATTGAGGATACCTACGGCCGGGTGGAGCGTGCCGTGGGAGACATCCTCGCCGCGAACGTGATCCCGGTGTGCGTCGGCGGGGATCACTCGCTGTCGCTGCCGATCCTGCGGGCGGTCGCCGCGCAGCACGGGCCGGTCGGGATGGTGCACATCGACTCGCACCAGGACATGTGGGAGGAGTACTTCGGCAACAAGTACTTCCACGGCACGCCGTTCCGGCGGGCGATTGAGGAGAAGCTGCTGGATACGCGCCGGGTGGTGCAGATTGGAATCCGCGGGCCTGTGTACGCGGAGACCGATTTCGACTTTGGCAGGAAGCACGGGGTGCGGACTATTACAGCGGAGCAGGTGGCCCATGAAGGTCTGGCCTGGGTGAAAGAACAGATTCTCACGCTTCGCCGCGGTCCCGTCTACGTGTCGTTTGATATCGACGGCGTGGACCCGGCCTTCGCGCCCGGAACCGGCACGCCGGAGGTCGGGGGGTTGACGAGCCGGGAAGCGCTGGAGCTGGTGCGGGCGCTGGTCGGTGTGCAGCTGGTCGGCGCGGATGTGGTGGAGGTCTCGCCGCCGTACGACCACGCGGGGATCACCTCGATGCTGGCCGCGAACATTCTGTTTGAGATGCTCTCCGTGATTGCGGCGACGCGGCTGCAGACGCAGGAAACGAAGCCACACAAAGGAAAGGCTTAGGGCATTCCTCTATCCGTCATCGCGAGGCCCGCAGGGCCGTGGCGATCTCCTCGTGGGAGGAGATTGCTTCGCGGCCTCGCCGCTCGCAATGACACTTGAAAAGGGGTGAGTCCATGTTACGCAAGCTGCCTGTTTTGGCTGTTATTGCCATACTCATCGGCACCGCGCTGCTCCTCCCGGCACCGGCGCCGGCGCAGAAGGTCCTGAAGATCGGATATCCGGTGTGGGTCGGTTACGGGCCGCTGTTTCTCGCGGACAAGAAGGGCTTCCTCAAAGATGAAGGCGTCAGCGTGCAGTTCATCAACATGGAGGACACCAAGACGCGCTACGTGGCGCTGGCCGCGGGGAAAATCGACGGCCTGATGACCACCATCGACACGATAGTCCTGCGCGTGCGGCCCGACTTCCAGATCGCGGCAGTCATGGCGTTTGACGACAGCAAAGGCGGCGACGGGATTGTCGCCGACAAAGCCATCAAGACGATCAAGGGACTCAAGGGCAAGAAGGTGGCCTACGGGGAAGGTTCAGTCAGCCACTTCCTCCTCGGCTACCTGCTGAAGCAGAACGGCATGTCCTTCAAGGACATCGTGTCGGTGAATATGACGGCCGGCGAGGCGGGTGCGGCCTTCGTAGCCCGGAAGGTCGACGCCGCAGTGACATGGGAGCCGTGGCTGACGAAGGGGAAGAGCGCAGCCCACGGTCACCTGCTCGCCGATTCCACGACCACGCCAGGTCTGATTGTCGACGTCCTGGTCTTCCGGAACGATGTGCTGCGGGCCAGGGGCGACGAGGTCCGCAAGGTCGTGGCGGCCTGGCACAAGGGCGTGGAGTATTGGAAGGCGTACCCCGGTGAAAGCAACCAGATCATGGCTGATGCCATCGGCGGCTGGCTGAAGGATCCCAAGGAGTTTGCCAGCACGCTGACCGGGATCCGCTACTATGACTACGCCACGAACCAAGCATTTTTTGGCTCAGGTGGAGGAGCGTATAAGACGGCACAGTTTGCCATCGACTTCTGGGCGGCACAGGACAAGGTGCAGATCAAAGGCTTGAAGGCGACCAAGATCCTCAATCCGTCCTTCATTGCCAGATAGAAACGTTCGGACCAAAACGCAACGTCCGGCTCCGCAGGCACAGACTCGGCCGCGGAGCCGGCTTGTTTCCGCCCTGACCGCCGCACTGCGGCCGCACGAACCGGTGTCGCGCCGGACCTACCTCAGTGGCGTCGGACTGTCCATCGCCGCCATCGCGCTGGTGTGGACCGTGCTCTCGTATGGCGGGGTCGTGCCCCCGCTGTTCCTGCCGTCGCCCTCTGATGTGGTCAGGGCGGCCATCGCCCTGCTGCGCGAAGGGAGCCTGCCTGTCCACATGCGGGCCAGCCTGAGCGTCATCGTCAGCGGCTGGGCGCTGGCCGTCGTGGTCGCCGTGCCGCTCGGCATTCTGATGGGTACGCTGAAGTTCGTGGAGGCGCTGCTCGAACCCGTCGTCGACTTCGTCCGCTATCTGCCCGTCAGTGCCATGATCCCGCTGCTGATTCTCTACGTTGGCATTGGGGCGGCGGAGAAGGTCGCGGTCATTTTCATCGGGACGTTTTTCCAGCTCGTGTTGCTGGTCGCGGATGTCTCGTCGAACGTGAGCAAGGATCTGCTGGACAGCGCCTACACCCTCGGGGCGAAGGAAGGGACCGTGTTCAGTCGCGTCCTCGTGCCGGCCACGCTGCCGGGAGTGATGGATAATCTGCGGATCACGATGGGCTGGGCCTGGACGTACCTGATCGTGGCCGAACTGGTGGCGGCCGACCGCGGGCTGGGCTACCTCATTCTGGATTCGATGCGCGGGCTGTTTACGGACCGGATCTTCGTCGGGCTGTTTGTCATCGGATTGCTGGGCCTGGCGTTCGATCTCGTC
>Ga0209268_1001524_pt1 | contig 11285 bp, 9 predicted proteins | sample GraSoiAngelo_143_FD_185900 | JGI IMG/M metagenome (GOLD analysis project Ga0209268, IMG submission 185900) | Grasslands soil microbial communities from the Angelo Coastal Reserve, California, USA - 14_1009_02_30cm (SPAdes) (version 2) | ecosystem: Environmental > Terrestrial > Soil > Grasslands ... | reverse complement strand
TTAACGACGAAAAGACACCAGAATGCAACGGCGTTATCCCATAGGCGCGGAAATTATCAGCGAAAACAAAACGCATTTTCGAGTTTGGGCGCCGAAGGCGAACGTGCTGGAAGTCGTAGTGGAGTCCTCCGTCGAAAGAAGTGCTGAGCGCACTTTTCATTCGCTGACGCGGGAACCGGATGATCATTTTTCGGGAACAGTGAGCTGCGGCGCTGGCACGCGTTACCGATTTCGGCTGAATGGATCGGAAGATTTTCATCCCGATCCAGCCTCACGTCTTCAGCCGGAAGGGCCACACGGCAACTCGTGTGTCGTCGATCCATTTGCTTTCAAATGGACGGACGCAAACTGGCGCGGCATGAAATTAACCGGTCAGGTCATTTATGAATTTCATGTTGGCACATTTACCCCAGATGGAACGTGGCGCGCCGCCGTGGAAAAACTCGATCTGTTGAAGAGCGACGGCATCACCCTGCTGGAGATGATGCCGATCGCCGATTTCCCCGGGCGCTTCGGCTGGGGCTATGACGGTGTCAATCTGTTTGCGCCGTCGCACCTCTACGGAACGCCCGAAGACTTGCGCGCATTCATTGATCGGGCGCACGCGCTCGGGTTAGGCGTGATTCTCGATGTCGTCTACAACCACTTCGGGCCAGATGGGAATTACCTCGGTGTTTACTCCGACGATTACATGAATCGTGAGCGGGAAAATGACTGGGGTGAATCAATCAATTTCGACGGGAAAAATTGTGGGCCGGTCCGGGAGTTCTTCATTACCAATGGACGCTACTGGATCGAGGAATTTCATTTCGACGGATTCCGCTTCGATGCCACGCAATCCATTTTTGATAACTCGCAGGAATATATTGTGGGAGCTATCGGACGCGCGGCGCGGGAAGCGGCAGGAAAGCGCCCCATCCTTTTGTTTGCGGAGAATGAACTCCAGCGGGCAAAATTGATCCGGACGAGAAAGCAAGGCGGTGATGATCTTGATGGAGTATGGAATGACGACTGGCATCACGCTGCCACCGTTGCCCTGACCGGTCGAAACGAAGCCTACTACAGCGATTACCTTGGGTGCCCGCAGGAATTTATTGCCGCGGCCAAGTATGGTTACCTGTATCAGGGACAGCCGTATTCATGGCAAGAGGCGCCGCGAGGACATCCCAGTCTGGACCTGAAACCCGAGGCATTCGTTTCCTTTCTCGAAAACCACGACCAAGTTTCCAACTCCGCGACCGGAAATCGGCTGCGTTTGCAAACTTCACCGGGGCGTTATCGCGCGATGACAGCATTGCTGCTGCTCGGTCCATGGACCCCATTGCTTTTTCAAGGCGAAGAATTCGGCGCCTCCAGCCCATTTCTTTATTTCAGCGAAGTTGGCGACGAGAAATTGCGGGAGGCGGTGAAGAAAGGTCGCTTTGAGTTTTTGGCGCAATTCCCGTCGGCCGCGTCTGAGGACGTGCAAGCCACGCTGGCCGTGCCTTACGAAATTGAAACCTTTCGACGCTGCAAGCTGGATTGGAGCGAGCGGGAAAAAAACGGGGCACTTTCTAATTTGCACCGGGATTTGATCAAGTTGCGGCGCGAGGACTCGCGGCTATGTCGGCAAAGTAAAGGCGGAATCGATGGAGCCGTGCTTCGCTCGGAATCATTTGTCCTACGCTATTTCGGCGAGGCGAACGACGATCGATTGCTGGTTGTTAACCTCGGAAGCCGCGAAGAGTTGACGCCGGTGCCAGAGCCATTGTTGGCGCCACCCGCAGATTGCACGTGGGAGATTCTTTGGACGAGCGAGTCGCGGCGCTATGGCGGACCGGGTGTGGTCAATATCGATCCAGACGAAAAATGGGTGTTGCCTGCCGAATCGGCGTTAGTTTTTCGGCCGCGCCGACGAACGCAACCGCGTAAGCAACCGAAACGACGGTAAGAACCGAGTTACAATGCCGGGGCATTCACTGTTTGATGCATCGATCGATAATGGATCCTGCAATATTTCTGGGGGACGCAGCACAAACAGGATTCTAATACATATCACGCACTCACAGCGTTCGAGCCTTTACAATGTTGCTAGTAATTTCTAACGAGTTTTAGATTTCCGCACAAGATGGCTTTCACCACCCGCTCCCTGCTCTGGGACAAAGCGAGCCATTCGCGCGAAGTGCTACTCTCGCGCGAATGGCTCGTGACAAATGGACTCGGCGGATTTGCTTCCGGAACCATCTCAGGCGCAATCACCCGCCGTTATCATGGCCTGCTCATCGCGGCACTACCAGCGCCGCACGGTCGCATCGTGATGTGGAGTCACGTTTCTGAATTCTTGCGTTTCGCGGATGACGATGTCATCTCGCTCGGCGCTGAAGAACGCGCCGGCGGGCAACTCCAACTGGGCGCGGCTGATTTTTTGCACGAGTTCCGACTTGAAAATGGACTGCCGGTTTGGACCTATCGCGTGCGCGACCTTGTTCTCGAGAAACGCGTTCTGATGCTGCATTTGCAGAACACCGTTCACGTCATCTACCGTATTCTCGAAGGCGAAAAACGCCCGCGGCTCGAGCTGCGACCCGCCTTTTTCTTCCGCCATTACGAGTCGCCGGTGAATGAAGGAATGCCCGCGCCTTATCGTTTGAGTGCGATTGAAGATCGCTATGAAATCAGCGCCCCTGACAGCGGCCTGCCTCCGTTGCGCATAAAACTGGCAAACGATTGCGCGCAATTCACGGTTTTGCCGCAAATCATTCACCAGGTCGTTTACCGTATCGAGAAGAGCCGCGGTTACGCTTATGAGGGTAATCTCTGGAGCCCGGGATTTTTTCACGTCGATATGCAAGAACGCAACATGGCTGCGATCATGGGTTCGACGGAAGAATGGGGCATCATTAACGTTCTACCGCCCGAAGCCGCGATAGCGGCGGAAGAAGAACGGCGCGCGAAAATGCTGGACGATGCGCTGCCGGAAGCGCGCCGTGGATTTCCAGCCGAGCTCGTTTTTGCCGGCGACCAATTCATCATCACGCCGGCTGGTCGCGCCGAAGAAGCCGCTCGCGCGCATGCCGCCGGCGATGAGGTGCGAACCGTGATCGCCGGTTATCATTGGTTCACCGATTGGGGGCGCGATACCATGATTTCGCTGGAAGGTCTCGCCCTCGTTACCGGGCGCTGTTTGGAAGCGGGATATATTTTGCGCACCTTCTCTCATTACGTTCGCGATGGACTCATCCCAAACATGTTTCCCGATGGGGAAAAGGAGGGGCTTTATCACACCGCCGACGCGACTTTGTGGTTTTTTCACGCGCTTAGTCGTTACCTGCATTACACCGATGATCGGACCACTCTGCACCTGCTGCTGCCGGTCTTGATCGATATCGCCGAGCATCATTTGCGGGGTACTCGCTTCAACATTCATGTCGACCCACGCGACGGTCTGCTCACGCAAGGCACCGAAGGTTATCAACTCACGTGGATGGATGCGAAGATGGGCGACTGGGTGGTAACGCCGCGTCGCGGCAAAGCGGTCGAGATTAATGCGCTTTGGTATAATGCGCTCGAGCTACTTGCACGATGGTGTCGTGAGGAAGGGAATGTTCGGCATGCGGAAAAATACAGTGACGCGGCCAAGCGCGCACACGCTTCATTCAATCAACGTTTTTGGTTCGCCGACGGCGGCTACCTATTCGACGTGGTCGATTGTAATGGCCAGAGCGGAACGACTGATTCTTCGTGCCGGCCAAACCAGATCTTCGCCATTTCCCTGGAACATACGGCGCTTGAGCAGTCACGTTGGTCATCTGTAGTCGAGGTCGTAGAAGAGAAACTGGTTACCTCGGTTGGGCTGCGTTCGCTTTCGCCTGATCATCCCGATTACAAGCCGATTTATTCGGGCGACCTCCGGTCGCGTGACGGCGCTTATCATCAAGGAACAGTCTGGGCCTGGTTGATCGGCCCATTCGTGGACGCCTGGTTAAAAGTACATCCCGAAGACAAGACCCGCGCCCGGAAATTTCTCGGAATCTTTCCTCAGCACTTCGACGACAACGGAGTCGGCACCATTAGCGAAGTGTTTGATGCGCGTGATCCGCATTTCGCCGGTGGTTGCATCGCACAAGCCTGGAGCGTAGCTGAAGTATTGCGAAGTTGGATTAAGACCGCGTAGAAAAGTACGTTCTCCGGAATCTTGTCGCCCGCGACAATCAAAAGGATCGCGCGGCGCGAATTTATAGTAAATGGCAACGGCCGAGACAGCTGAGGAAATTTCCAAGAAACCCGAGGTCAGACAGGCCCTTTCGCAAACGACCGGCCCCAAACTGGGCGAGGAAAAGGTTAAGGCCGCAACAAAAGATAAATTCTGGTTTGTTACCCACGCCCTTTTGATCTTGGGCTGTGCCATTCTTTATTATCTCGTCGGATCGAAGTTGATTCCGGTGCCGCAAAACATCGTCGATCTCACACGGCGATTTCTCCGCGGCGCGGTGCTGGTTGTGATCGTGCTCGCGATTGCCAAAGCCATTTCCATCTATGCAATCGGGCGACTTGATGATGCCGCCACGCGTTTCACGCTGCGCCGGATCGAACATTTACTCGTCGCCCTTGTCGTCGCCGTCATCGTCATCGGCGTTGTTTTCGTTAATTGGTACACCGCGTTGATCTCCGTTGGAATCGGCTCGGTCATCGTTGGCCTGGCCGTGCAAACGCCGATGACAAGTTTTCTCGGCTGGATCTACATCCTGGTCCGGCATCCCTATCGCGTGGGCGATCGTATTCAAATTGAGGATGCCACCGGTGATGTCATCGATGTTAGTTACCTCGACACCACCCTGTGGGAATTTGGCGGCAAATATCTTTCCACCGATCATCCCAGTGGCCGGATCATCAAATTTCCCAACTCAAAGGTCCTGAACACGATGGTGTTCAACTACTCGTGGCCGCTTTTCCCCTACATTTGGAATGAGATTAAATTCAACATCGCCTACAACAGTGATCTCGAGTTTGTGGCGCGAACAATGCAGAAAATCACCGCGGAAGAAATCGGCGAGGAAATGATGGAACGGGTTGGCGTTTTCCGCGATCTGCTCGCGAAAACACCGGTAGACGAGTTGGAAGTAAGAGAACACCCGCGCGTCATCTTCCGCGTCAGTGAAAACACCTGGTTGGAAGCGATCGTACGGTATCTCGTCCCGCCGCGCGAAGCGGGCTCAATCAAAACTCGGCTCCTTCCCAAACTTCTCGCCGCCCTCAATGCCGCGCCGAACCGAGTGATGTTTCCGAAAGGCGACGCGCGTTAGACGCCCCCTTGTAGCCGCGGTCGCTGGCCGCGGCTGCCTTCCCGACGCACATAGATCGGCGCGGTCAACGACCGCGGCTACAGAACGAATGCTCGCTTAAGTTGCGTATCGGCATTCGTGAGTCGATTACTTGCGGCCAATGAAGTTTTTTCATCTCATTTCCAAACTCCTGTTTGGGAATGCCTGCTGGTTCACAGGCTTTTGTTGTTTCTGCGTGTCTGCGCTCGCGGAGGAAGCGCCCAAGATTTTGCCGCTCATGTCAGTTCCCCCCAAAGCGCTCAGAGCAGAGAAAAAAGCACTCGTGGCCCTTCCTAACTACGACGAAGTGACCGCCACTCGCCTCCAAATTTTTCTCGATAATAACGACTTCGGTCCGGGGAAAATTGACGGAGAAATGGGCGAATTCTTTCGCAAAGCGCTGCTCGCTTACAAACGTGCGCACCTCATGCCATTGCGCGGCACGGTCGATCAATGGCTGCTCGATCAAGTCCCGGAAACATTCACGAATTATACTATTCCACCGGAAGCAGAGAATTTTGTCGGACCGACGGCGAGCAAACCCAGCGAGCAAGCGAAGTTGAAGGCACTCAAATATGGTTCGCTTCTCGAGTTCGTAGCAGAACGTTTCCATTCCGCGGAGGATTATCTGCGCAAACTAAATCGCCCGATGAATCTGGACGCGCTCAAGCCTGGCGACACGGTGAAGGTGCCAAATGTGGTACCGTTCAAGATCGAAGATCTGCACGAAGGTTTCGTGCAGCCAAATACCGCGTTCGCTAACCGTATTGTGTATGTCGACACCAAGGAACGGTTCCTTCTCATTTACGAAAACAATCAACTCGTCGCGGAATTTCCGATCACTCCCGGTTCAACCAAGCTGCCAGCGCCTATCGGAGTATGGAAAATTAACGGCATCGCGGTCTTGCCGGTCTTTCGTCACGATGAAGGTATTTTGAATTATGGAATTAAGAGCGATACCGCATTCATTTTGCCGGCTGGTCCGAATAATCCGGTCGGCATTTTGTGGATGGCACTAAGCAAGCCGCATGTCGGCATCCACGGCACGAATCAGCCTGAAACAATCGGCCGCGCCGCCAGTCACGGCTGCATCCGGACGGCAAACTGGGACGCCGCGCGGGTGAAGGAACTCGTGACCGTCGGTAACATTGTTTCCATTTTTTGATTCCCTAGGAGACTCTTACCCTTCACCTCGGTTCTCTCCCTTCAGGGCCGGGCGGACTGAGGCGTAGTGATCTAGCGGCGATTCTCTCGCCTCTCCCTTTCTCAAAGGGAGAGGATTAAGGTGAGGGATTTTTCGCCACTTCATTGTAAAGAACTGTTAGGCACAGAACACCAGCCAAAATGAATTTCGCCCATAAACTGCGAAAGCTCTTTCATCCCGAGATTATCGGCAGCATGCGCGAGCACATCCATCGCGCGTTTCATCCGGTAAGCGCCCGCCGCTTACAGCGTGAGCTCGAAATGGATCCTTCGTGGGAAAAACTCCGCCGAAAATATCCGCGCGGAATAAAAGAGGTGCATCGCTTTGGCGACACCAAGTTTTGGATTAAACGCAACGTCGAACGCGCGCAGGATCTTTCCCTTGATCGCGGCCGGCGCCGTCACATTCTCGATCTCGGCTGCGGTCCCGGTTTCTTTCTTTATGTCGCCGAAAGACTCGGACACACAGGCGTTGGGTTGGACATCGACGAACAGGCAATTTTTCGTGACACCCTGCGACTTCTTAAGGTGAAACGCGTGGTGCATTGCATTCGACCGCGCTTCCATTTGCCTGCGCCCGGAAAAAAATTCGACCTCATCACCAGTTATCTCACTTGCTTCCACCGCCTCGAACGTCTCCGCGATGGAAACTGGCGCACGTGGTCAGCTGCGGAATGGCAATTCTTCATCGATGATGTTCGTGCCAATCAACTAGAAGAAGGTGGAATGTTGTTGCTCGAATTTCATCCGCAAAAAAACGGCGAACTTTATCCGGCCGATGTCCGCGAATTATTCGTGAAAAATCGCGCGCGCGTTTTCCGCTCGAAGGTGTTCCTGAAATAACTTGATCTTATCCGGTTCGGGCGAACTCAAATGCAATCCCCCGTCGCAAATCGCCGCTTCAATCTCAGCGGCACCGGTTCAGTGGCGAATCTCCTACGTGCGCGTGGCACCCGAACCACTGATCTGTTGCAGAAGCGATGGAATCAACACAGCGAGGCCCTGCTGAGGGTCCGCCGCCGGGTCAACTTTGCCGGTCGGTGTTAATTTGTCCACCACCTTAGGCAAAAATTCGGCCAGGAGGTTCGATGCCTGGTCAGGATCAATCCCCATTTTTGCCGCCAGCGCTTTGACTTGGTCGGAACCCAGACATTTTTGAACTTGATCGCTGGAGATGGACTGGTTTTCGCCCATGCCGACCCCAGGAGGCAAATGCGCCGCCGCAGCCGCTCTGCGAAAATTTATTGGCCAGGCCCTGCAATCCCCCACTCTGCGTGAGGAGACCACCAAGAATCCCGACGAGCGAATTCGCTTCGCCGGAAGCATCAGTTTTTCCGCTAGCTGCACCGAGTATCGAGTCGAGAAGTCCCATAGTTTGTTGGATTTTGAACGTCTTTTACAAAACCGTATTCGAGGAACGTGCGCGGCGAAAGGGATATTTCCCGGTTAGAACGAACGCCGAGCGCCAAGTGTTGTGGTAAGACGAACACGCTTGCGCGTCGTATTATTTCAGCATCTCAGCGTCTTAGCTTTTCAGCTTTTAAAAAGCTCGCGTCTACGTCGCGAGCTAGCTGTGCTACTCTTTCGCGGCATGAATCCGGATAAGCTATTCGATTATCTCGACGGCAAACTTCCCGATCACGAACGGCGAGCGCTGGAGGAGCGACTAATGGGTGATGCGAGTGCGCGCCGTGAATTCGACGTGGCGCGGCGCATTCACGCCAGTATGCGTGAGAACCAAAGTGACCGGCCGGAAATACTCAGTGAGATGTCAGAGGAAACGGCCGCGCGCGGACGTCGCATGGCACGGCAGGTCGGGCTCGCTTTCATCGTGCTGGTAGCGATGAACGTGTTGCTTGGTCTGGTTTACATCACTCGTCACGAAAGCAATAACCCGAATCGGCAACTGCTGGATGAGCAGGCGCGGGAGCATCTCCGGCAATCCCTGGAAAAAGCAGCTGCCGCGACCATGACACCGCCACCGCTTGGGGTTAGCGAATTGCGAATTACGACTGAACGAGGCCAGAGCGATGCGGTTGCGGATGGAATACTGACGGCTGCGAAAAAATTCCTAGGCGCGGCGACTAAAGGTGTTCCGAATAACGGAGAACTCCAAGTGCTGGTGGAGATTCCGGCGAACAAAGCGGCTGAATTTAAAAGCGCTCTCTCCCCCCTTCCAGGAGTGAAGGAAGTGAATGGCGAAGTTTCGGCGGGCAATTCCGCGGAAAAGATTTCGGTGATCATAGCGCTAACGGAAGCAAGATGATCGTCGTCACGTTCGCGCTGCCGGCAGAGAGCAGCGCGTTTATTCGCTCGCTGAAAAATGTTAAGCGCGTTGGGGCAGTGGTCCGGGGCGAACTAAAACATCGAACATCGAACATCTGCGTACTGCACACCGGCGTGGGCGCGGTGAAATGCGAGGAGCGTCTCGGCAATTTCTTGCGCGACCAAACGCCAGAATTGTTAATCGCCAGCGGATTTTGCGGTGGGACCAAGGACGAGCTGCATCCGGCTGATCTGGTGATTGCCGATAATGCATCCGACCTGTCGAAGAAAGCGCGCGCGATTTTACCTGATGCTGTAATTGGCAAAATTCATTCTGCGGATCGGATCATTGATCCCGCGGTGGACCGATACGAGATCGGCCGTCAACACGGCGCCATCGCAATCGACATGGAAACGGAAACGATTGTGCGTCTCTGTGCGGAGAAGGCAATTCCAGTGCTGGCGTTGCGGGTGATAAGCGACTCCCCTGCTGCGCCCTTTCCAATGCCGCCAAGTGTGCTTTTTAATATTGAAAAACAGCACACCAACTTTTTCGCGTTATTCGGTTATATCATGCACAACCCAGCATCGGCAATTCATTTAGCGCAATTCTCAAAGCAAATCATACACGCTAAAACCAAGTTGGCGGACGCGCTCTGCGCGGTCCTTCATGCGTTGTAGCCGCGTCTCTGTGAGACGCGTCAAGGAGCGGCGGTCTTAAACCGCCGCTACAGCTACAGATTCGCCGGCTCAATGTGCACCAGCACGTCGGCGATGCGTGGATCTGTGGCGCGAATCGCATCTTTAACCCGGTGCGCCAGCTTGTGGCCTTCGTGAACGGAAATGTTGCCATTCACGAGCACGTGCAGGTCCACGTAATAAGAGACCCCCATTTTTCGGACGAAACATTTATCGAGATCGATTACGCCAGACACTGAACGTGCAGCGCGTCGAATACTCTCGCTAATTTCACCGCGCGGCGCGGTATCGAGAATTTCCCGCAACGGCGGGCCGAGTAAACGCGCCCCGGTGGTAGCGATGACGGCACAGGCGAACAGGGCAGCATAATCATCCGCCCGTTGCCATTTTTCGCCGCCAATGAGCGCAAGGGATATCCCGACGGCTGCGGCCATCGAAATAATGGCATCGGCGCGATGATGCCAGGCGTCGGTGGTGATCGCGGTGCTGTCGATGGCACGTCCGAGTCGGCTGACCGAGCGAAACAGCGATTCCTTAACAATGACGGCGATGACCAGCACGAAGAGAGTGAATGGCGCGGGCCCATGGTGCGGCAGAAAAATTTCGCGAATGCTCGCAACTGCCAGAGCAGCGGCCGCGGTAAGAACGCCAAGGGCGACGATAACAGCCGCGAGCGGTTCCGCCTTGCCGTGACCATAGGGATGGGTGGCATCGGGTGGACGCGCGGCGAATCGCAGCCCGCCCCAAATGACGATCGAGCCCGCGGCGTCAAGGGCGGATTCGATACCATCTGCGATGAGCGCGTAAGCATTTCCAAAAACGCCGGCCGCGATTTTGATGAATGCAAACGCCACATTGACCGCGAGCCCGACCAGAGCCAGTCGGGCGCCGGATTGCAGATTGCTCGCGGCAGCGGCACCGGTAGGATGAGCATTCATGCAGAAGGAAACGATTAACGTAGCGATTTACTCCGCGCACGGAAATCCTGCGGATGTTTTGCGGGTTGAATCTCAGCCGTGGCCGACACCCGGTCCCGACGAAGTGGTGGTGGAAATGCGGGCCGCACCAATCAATCCGGCGGATTTGAATGCAATTGAAGGGAAATATCCGGGGAAACGCGAGGTGCCGGCGGTGCCGGGATTCGAGGGATCAGGAATTGTCTCGGAATTGGGAAAGAACGTTAGCAAGCTAACGATCGGTTCACTTGTGATATTGCCGCACGATATTGGAACCTGGCGTGAAGCGTGCGCAGTCAAGGCGAAGCAATTAGTAGTCGTCCCCTCCGGAGTCGATCCCGTCCAAGCGGCAATGTTGAAGATCAATCCGCTGACGGCATGGCGACTACTGCATGGTTACGTGGCATTAAAGGCTGGCGATTGGGTGATTCAAAACGCGGCGAATTCGGCGGCAGGCCGCGCCGTAATTCAAATCGCGCATGCGCTTGGTTACAAAACCGTGAACGTAGTCCGGCGCGAAGAGCTGATCGAGGAATTACGCACCGAGGGTGGCGACGTTGTCCTGATCGATGGCGAAAATCTTCGCGATGAAGTGAAGGAAGCGACCGGAGGCGCGCCGATTCGCTTGGGATTAAACGCGGTCGGCGGCGAAAGCGCACTGCGTCTGATGAATTGTCTGGCCGCGAGCGGCACGCTTGTAACTTTCGGTGCGATGAGTTTGCAGCCGTTAAAAATTCCGAACGGGTTGCTTATTTTCAAAGATCTGCGTTTCCGCGGCGTTTGGATCAACAAGTGGTACGACCACGCCACGGCATCGGACCGAATGGCAGCGTTCAATCCGATTTTCGAAATGGCGGGGCGC
>Ga0209268_1001521_pt1 | contig 11288 bp, 13 predicted proteins | sample GraSoiAngelo_143_FD_185900 | JGI IMG/M metagenome (GOLD analysis project Ga0209268, IMG submission 185900) | Grasslands soil microbial communities from the Angelo Coastal Reserve, California, USA - 14_1009_02_30cm (SPAdes) (version 2) | ecosystem: Environmental > Terrestrial > Soil > Grasslands ... | reverse complement strand
TTCAATGGCGAAAGACCCAGCACGAGTTGCAGGTACTGCGCGATGAAGATGTACGCTCCAAATGCAACGAGTGTCGCCAGCAGATAGACTCCCAACGACGCACTGAAGGCGCGCGACCGGAACAGGTGGAGGTCGATCAGCGGGTGGGCCAGCAGGCGCTGGCGGCGCAGAAAAACGATGCCGACGACGAGGCCCGTCACCATTGTGAGGGCCGGTACCAACGCGAGGCCGTGCTCGGCGATCCGCTTGAGGCCGTAGATCACCAGAAGCACGGCGACGAGCGACAGCGCCGCACTGAACAGATCCAGGCGCTCCGCTGCGGGATCGCGAAACTCCGGGAGCAGCACCGGCCCGAGCACCAGCAGGAGCAGCATCACCGGCACCCCGATCAGGAACACCGAGCCCCACCAGAAGTACTGCAGCAGCACTCCGCCGAGCAGCGGGCCGATCGCGCCCCCGACCGAATAGCTGGTGACCCACACCCCGATGGCGACTGTGCGCTGCTGTGGGTCGAGGAACATGTTGCGGATCAAGGACAGGGTCGACGGCGCCAGCGTCGCGCCGGCAACTCCGAGCAGCGCGCGGGTCGCGATCAGCATCTCGGCGGTCGTCGAGAACGCGGCGATCACCGAGGCAACGCCGAACGCCGCGGCGCCAATCAAGAGAAGCCGGCGGCGGCCGATGCGATCGCCCAACGTACCCATCGTGATCAGCGATCCGGCGATCAGGAAGCCGTAGATGTCCACGATCCACAGGAGCTGAGCGCTGCTGGGCTTCAGCGCCGCGCTGAGCTTGGGCACCGCCAGGTTCAGGACCGTGAGGTCCATGGAGTAGAGCAGGCACGGCAGGGCGATGACGGCGAGCCCGATCCAGTCGCGGCGCGTCGCTTTGGGGCCGCTCACGCGGGCTCTACCGCCACCTTGATCCCGCGCCACCTTCCCTGACGGAACCGCAGCACGCTCAACGCACAGCGCGTGATGTGCCCCAGCAGGATGGCCGTCCAGATGTCGGCGGGGCGCAGGCCGCGCGTCGCCTGGAACAGGGCGCAGAGCCCGAGCGGCACCACGATCTGTGATACGATCGAGATGTACAGCGGTGACCGGGTGTCGCCCGTGCCCTGGAGTCCCCCGGTGTACGTGAGGGCGACGGTGACGAACAACCCCGAAACACTGAGGAAGCCGAGTAGCTGCACGCCCAGGCCGACGACCACCGGGTCGGTCATGCCGAACAGCCCGAGCAGCGAGTGCGGGATCGTGAGGAACAGGACGCCGATCGCGGCCGCGAGGCCGAGCCCGATCCCCGCCGCGACGTGCACGCCGTGCACGGCGCGGTCGGGACGACCGGCCCCCAGGTTCTGACCGCCCACGGTCGCGGCGGCGCTCATCAACCCCACCGACGTCCACGTGATGAAGGAGAACAGCTCGGTGTACCCCACCGCATAGGCGGCTTGCGCTTGGGCGCTCTGCGCGAGCGAGCCGATGAAACGGAGCAGCAGCACGCCCGCGATGTTCATCGCGATCCCCTGAACGCCGGTGGGCAGCCCGAAGCGGAACAGCTCGCGGATGATGCGCCAGTCGGGTCGCCAGCTCATGCCGCGGTGCCACGTCACCGGGAGCCGCCCGGAGAGCAGCAGGTATCCCGCGATGCCGCTCACGACGATCCCCGCCACCGTAGTGCCGACGGCGGCGCCGGCGGTGCCCAGCCGGGGCAGGGGCCCGAGGCCCGTAATGAACGCCACGTTGCACACGATGTTCAGAGCGGTGAGGAGGACACCGAGGCGCAGCGGCGTGCGGGCGTCGCCCGCCGCCCGCAGGGCCCCGCTCACCATGAAGAAGAGCAGCATCCCAAGGCTGCCCACGAACATGATACGCAGGAATGGCAGGGCCTCGGCCTGCACGGCGGGCGCGGCGTTCACCACGCCGAGCAGCGACGGCGCCAGGACCCACCCCAGCGGGGCCAGCAGCAATCCCCACAACGCCACCGCGGCGAGGAATGCCTGGTAGACAGTGCGATTCACCTTGTCACGTTCGTTGGCCCCGGCGAAGCGGGCGACCAGCACACCCATCCCGCTGAACACCGATATCACGAACACGATGACCACGATGAAAATCTGGATCCCGACGCCGATCGCGGCGTTGCCGGCGTACCCCACGAAGTGTCCCACCAGGGCGTGATCGACCACGCCCTGGAGCCCGGCGATGAGGTTCTGCAGCATCGTGGGCCAGGCGAGCATCCAGACGGCGCGCGCGAGCGGACCCTCGACGATGGAGCGGTCGAGCGGCTTACTTCCCCCGCTTGGCATCCAGGCTCCATGGCCCCGGCCCGGCGGCGGAGATGTAGAGCCAAACAAAGCAGAACAAGATGGCGGGATGCCCCTGGTTCAGCACCGGCCAAAAGCCATGTGGCGCATGGCCCAGGAAATACGCGACGGCCATCTCGCCCGCGACGATGAAGGCGACCGGCCGGGTGAACAGTCCGAGCAGCAGGAACAGGCCGCCGAATGTCTCGAGAGTTCCCGCGATGCCGGGCAGCGACGCGATCGGCGCGGTGCCCCCGCCTGGCATGATGGCCGCCGGAAACGCGAACAGCTTGGCCGTCCCGAACTGCATGAAGAGAAATGCGGCCACGATCCGGAGGACGCTGAGCAGGTACGGTGCCCACGTCGGCCATTTCGCGGGGATGCTTGGAGCGGTCATGATACGCGTCTCACTTTCCCTTGGTTGAGTGGAAGGGGACCTGACCACCGGTGGACAGCCACGAGCCTCCCAGAATCAGCGCTAGTCCGGTGAGCGACGTGGCTCCCAGGTGCTCGTCGAGCACCACGACGCCGAGCAGGACTGCCACGACCGGGTTGATGTAGGTAACGACGCTCGCGCGGCTCGGCCCGGCCTCCGCAATGAGCTGGAAGAATACGACGAGCCCCAGCGCCGTGCAGACCACGCCGAGCACCGCGATGGCCCACAATGCGGACGCCGGGATCGCGTGTGGCGGGCTTACAAACACGGCGGGGAGTAGTGCGACGGTCGACAGCGTCAGACTCGCGGCCACCGGACCGAGCGGGTCGAGATCGGCCAATCGGCGGCTCACGATAATGGGCGCCGTGGCGTACCCCAGGGTCGCGAGCAGGACGAGGGCGGCACCGAGCAGCTCGTTGGGGCGACCGGCGACGTCGATGCCGAGCAAGGCGATGACCCCGCCGAGCCCGATCACTAGTCCGAGCAGCCGCAGTCCGGTCGGCTTGTCGCCGGGCGACAGGCGCACCGACAGGAGCGCCACAAAGAGCGGCATCGTCGCGATGAGAATCGCAGTCAGTGACGACGAGATGTACTGCTCGCCCATCGCGATGAGGACGAAAGGCGCGGCGATTTCGCACGCGGCGTAGGCCGCGATCGCCGCACCGCGCCCCTGCAGGCCGCGGAGCGCGCCCCGCCGCAGGGCCAGGGGCACGAGGAGCGCGGCGCCCAGGGCGACCCGTGACCATGCGAGAAAAGCGGGCGGCACGCCCGCGTCGACCGCGACCCTGATGAACAGGTAGGGCACGCCCCAGATCGCCGAGCTCGCGGCGAAGAGCCACCATGCGCGGGGGGTCACGTCGGTGTTATGCGGGTGATCTCAGTCGCGATTCCGCCTGCGCTCGGCCGCGAGCTCGGGAACGGAGTCCACGAACACGGTCGGCTGGAGTCGATATCCGCCGGTCATCGGGCGCACTCCGGGCGCTCCTGCAGTCCGCATTTCCCCCTCGTGCCTGTCTCTGCGAAGCACCACGCAAGTCATGATTTCCTCCGCATCGCATTGAGCTGATTGTCTACACTATCTAGACGTTTGGAGGAGGACAGAATCGACACGCACCCTCCCCAAACACTCAATTTGAACGTCGAAACGGCATGGAATGTTCGAGGCGGCCTCACATCTTGCGGCTGCGTTCCAACAGTCGGGGGTCTCCGAGGTGGTCCGTCCACGCGGCGAATGCATGGGTGGGCCCGCGCCACCGGAGCTCGTCCACGTCCTGGAACAGGCTCGCGTCTGTCCGGAGCGTCGCCAGTTTCTTGAACAGCAATGCCCGCTCACGATTGTCCCCCAGCACCTTCGCCGGGAAGTCCTCGATGGGGCCGTGTTGGTTCAGCAGCCGAGCCGCCGTGACCGCGCCGATCCCCGTAATGCCCGGATAGCCGTCGGCCGTGTCGCCGACGAGCGCGAGGAAGTCGGGGATCAACTTGGGCTCCACGCCGAATTTCTCGCGCACGCCTGCCGCATTGCGAATCGCTTTCCCCTTGCGGTCGACCTGCACGACGCGATCGCCACGCACGCACTGGGCCAGGTCCTTGTCGGGCGTCCAGATGCAGACTTTCTCCACCCGCTGATCCTCGGAGGCGATCTGCGCCGCCGACGCCAGGGCATCGTCAGCTTCCAGCTCGATCATGGGCCAGACCACCACTCCCATTGCCGTGAGCGATTCCTCGAGCGGGTGGAATTGCGCGAGCAGCGCGGGCTCGATGCCCTCCCCGGTCTTGTAGTCGGGCCAGAGGTCGTTGCGGAACGACTCGATGACGTGATCGGTTGCCACACCGAGGTGAGTCGCTCCGGTCTCGATCATCTCCAGTATCGAATGCAGCACGCCGCTGACGGCGCCGAAGCGCTCATCCTTGCCCTTGCTGAAATGGCGCCGGCCGTAAAACTGGCGGAACAGCTCGTACGTGCCGTCGATGAGATGAACGATCATGCGGCAGCTAGCGGCCGCCGCTCACGATCAGCACTACGGCAGCCAGCGCACAACCGACGCCGGTGACTTGCCACGGGCGGAGCCGCTCTCCCAGGACGATCCGCGCGAGCAGCACCGTGCTGGCGGGGTACAGCGAGGATAGCGTCACCACGATGCTGAGCGGCCCCTGCCGCGTGGCGAGCAGGTACAGGGCATTGGCGAGCATGTCCATCACGCCAGCGAAGATGACGAGCGCGGTCACCTGCGTCGGCATCCGGAGGGACCGCCCGCCGGCGATCGCCATGACCGCGAAGAGCGTCGTCGAAACCGTGCGCGCGACCAGCAGCGGCCACATGCCAGCCGTTGATCCCGCTTGGGCGAACGACAGGAGGAACACGCCGATCGCGATACCCGCAACGAGCGCGGTGCCGACGCCCGACTGGCGGCTGCGCGGCAATCCTGGCTCGCCCGCTCCCGGCTGCGTCCCTCCCTGCTGTTGGCTGACCAGCACGATCGAGACCATCCCCAGCGCGATGCCCGCGACGGCGAGCGGCATCGGCCGCTCGCCGAGCAACACCGAGACCACCACCGGAATGGCGACGGCGCACACGGCGGTCGTCGGCGCCACCACCGCCATCGTTCCGGTCGCGAGCGCGTGATACAGCAGCGCGACGCCGATCCCACCGCTCAGGCCGGCGGCGGCTCCCCACAGCACATCAGGCCGCGCGGGCGACGCGTGGGGCAAGAGGGGCATGATCAACGCGAGCATGATCAACCCGGCGGCCTGGGAGAGCAGGACGACGGGGATGGTACCGGCGCGTCGGGTCGTGAGGCCGCCGGTGAAGTCGGCGGCGCCGTAGAGCACTGCGGAGCCGATCGCCAGGAGGTACGCCACCTATTTCTCTCCGGTCGCCGAACGGTGCCCGCACGCGGCGGCCCGCTCGAGTAGCAGGGTGCGCTCGCGGGCATTGCGGGTAAGCGACGCGGCGCGCTCGAACTCGGCGCGCGCCTCGGCGAAGCGACCGAGCTTGTCGAGCAGATCGCCACGCACGGCGGGCAACAGGTGGTATCCCTCGAGTGCCGGCTCCGACGTCAGCGTATCGACGACTTCGAGGCCGGCTGCCGGACCGAACGCCATCGCCAACGCCACCGCCCGATTGAGGTTCACGACGGGAGACGGCAGCAGCTGCGCGAGCCCGTCGTACAGCGCTACGATGCGCGTCCAATCCGTCTCCTCCGGTGTGGCGGCTCGCGCGTGGCAGGCGGCGATCGCGGCCTGAAGCGCGTACGGGCCATACCCGCCACCGGGCGCCACCGCGCGCTCCAACGCCGCCAGCCCGCGGCGGATGAGCAGATGATCCCAGCGACGGCGGTCCTGATCGAGCAGCAGGATCGGTTCGCCCGACGGCCCGACGCGGGCGCTGGCGCGTGACGCCTGGAGCGACATCAGCGCGACGAGGCCGTGCACCTCCGGCTCCTGCGGCACGAGCTCCGCCAGGATCCGGCCGAGGCGCAGGGCGTCCTCGCACAGCGCCGGTCGCATCCAGTCGTCGCCGGCGGTCGCCGCGTAGCCCTCGTTGAACACGAGGTAGATCACCTCGAGCACCGAGGAGAGGCGGGCGGCGAGATCGGCCCCACGGGGGACCTCGAAGGGGACGCGCGCCGCCGCGAGCGTGCGCTTGGCCCGAACGATGCGCTGCGCGATGGTGGCCTTCGGGACCAGGAAAGCCCGCGCGATCTCGTCGGTCGTGAGGCCGCCGAGCAGTCGGAGCGTGAGCGCGGTACGGGCCTCGGTCGAGAGCACCGGATGACAGGCCGTGAACATGAGGCTCAGGAGATCGTCGCCGACGTGATCGTCGAGCGCGGCGGCCAGCTCCCCCTCGGGACTCTCCTGGTGGGCTTCGAGCTCGTGCCCGAGCTCGACGTGCTTGCGCTCGAGCAGCTTGCCGCGGCGCAGGGCGTCGATGCCGCGGTGCTTGGCGGTGGCCATGAGCCAGGCGCCCGGGTTGTCCGGGACCCCTGACTCAGGCCACCGCTCGAGCGCGGCGACCAGCGCATCCTGCGCGAGATCCTCCGCCGTGCCGACGTCGCCTGTCAGGCGCGTAAGCCCGGCGATGACCTTGGCCGACTCGATCCGCCACACCGCTTCGATCGCTCGGTGGGCATCGGATACCGTCACCGCCTGGCCTCGTTCTGCGCGATCCGAGCCTTCACCAGCTTCCGCACCAGGGCCGTGGGAAGGGGTTTCATGGTTTCATCCGAGGTCCATTTTGCGGAAGCGCTCCACCGCCTCGCTGGGTCCAAAGTCATCCAGCTCGAACAGCTGGCGCACCTCGATCTCGCCTTCCTGCCCGTTCAGGGCGGGATTGGGAAAACGCCGGGCCCATTCCATGGCTTCTTCCTTCGATTTCACCTGGATGATGGTGTAGCCCGCGATCAGCTCTTTCGCTTCGGTGAAGGGACCGTCGACCACGGTGCGCTTCTGTCCCGAGTACTTGATGCGCCATCCCTTCGACGTCGCCTGGAGTCCCGAGGCGTCGAGCAGCACACCGGCCTTCTGCAGCTCTTCGTGGTACTTCGCCATCTCGCCGAGGATCTTCTCGTGCGGCATCACGCCCGCTTCCGAGTCCTTCGTGGCCTTCACGACGATCATGAATCGCATGGTTCTATCTCCCCTTCGCGCGCAATCGCTTCTCTTGCTCCTTGAACTCCGGTTTGAGCGCGGGACCGAAATCTTCGACCTCGAACACCTGGCGAATCTCCACTTCACCCTCCTGGAACGGAGCCCGCTTCAACCATTCGATGGCCTCGTCCAGCGACTTCACCTGCCACAGCCAGAAGCCGGCGATCAGCTCCTTTGTCTCGGCAAAGGGCCCGTCGGTCACAGTCCGCTTTGCTCCAGAGAACTTGACTCGCGCCCCCTTCGAGCTCGCCTGCAGCCCCTCAGCCGCGAGCAGCACACCGGCTTTCTCCAGCTCCACGTTGAATTTGCCCATCTCGGTCAGGATCTTCTCGTCCGGCGGGACGCCAGCCTCGGAGTCCTTGTTGGCCTTGACCAGCACCATGAATCGCATCGTCGTCTCCTTCTTGTTTTGGGTTCTACCTACACGACGAGCGAAGGGCGGCGAGATCGACGGGGTGGGTCCTCACCCCCTGACCCCCTCTCCCACCGGGAGAGGGGGAACGTCATGAGTCCCCCCTCTCCGGAACGGAGGGGGGGAAAGGGGGTGAGGACCGACGAAAGAGAGGGACATGTGTGAGGCCTACCCGCCGGCGATGGCCCCGAGCACGAAGAACGGCTCCGCCCCCTCGACCACGGCGGCGGGCAGCGGCGCGTCCGGCGACTCGTGAGTCAGATCCCGCTCACAGGCAAAGAACCGCAGGAACGGGCGGCGCTGCAGGGTCACGTGGTCGCGGATCGTGCCGCGCAGCATCGGGTACCTGGCCTCGAGCGCGTCGAGGATGGACGCCCGGGTGACCGGGCTGCCAATCTCGAGCTGCACCTCGTCGCGAACGTGCGCCAGGGTGCGCAGGTGCGGCGGGAGGACGACGCGGATCACCGCAGGGTCTGGACTTCGACCGAGAGTACGGCCGGGAGATCCCGCACGATGGGCGTCCAGCTGTCTCCGGCATCGGCCGACATGTACACCTGTCCGCCCGAGGTGCCGAAATACACACCGCACTTATCGAGCGAGTCGACGGCCATCGCGTCGCGCAGCACGTTCACGTAGCAGTCCTGCTGTGGCAGGCCTTTGGCCAGCGCCTCCCACTCGTTTCCGCCCTTTCGGCTGCGGTACACGCGCAGCTTCCCGTCGGGCACGTAATGCTCGGCATCACTCTTGATGGGGATGACGTAGACGGTCTCCGGCTCGTGCGCGTGCACGTCGATCACGAAGCCGAAGTCGGTGGGCAGGTTGCCGCTGATCTCGTGCCACGAGTCGCCGGCGTCGTCCGAGCGCATCACGTCCCAATGCTTCTGCATGAACAGCACCCCGGGCCGCGAGCGGTGCAGCGCGATGCGGTGCACGCAGTGGCCGACCTCGGCGGTCGGATCGGGAATGTACTGCGAGTGCAGACCGCGGTTGATCGGCTTCCAGGTCTTGCCGCCGTCGTCCGAGCGGAACGCGCCCGCGGCCGAGATCGCCACGTACATCCGCCGGGCGTTCGTCGGATCGAGCAGGATGGTGTGGAGGCACATCCCGCCGGCGCCGGGCTGCCACTTGGGTCCGGTGCCGTGGCCGCGCAGACCGGCGAGCTCCTGCCACGTCTTGCCGCCGTCACTCGTCCGGAACAGCGCCGCGTCTTCGATCCCGGCGTACACGGTGTCCGGATCGGTGAGCGACGGCTCGAGGTGCCAGACGCGCTTGAACTCCCAGGGATGCTGCGTGCCGTCGTAGAACTGGTGCGTGGTGAGTGGCTTGCCGGTCTCCGGCGACGTGTCGTAGACGAATTTGTTGCTCTCGCCGGCCGGCATGCCGTCCGCCGTCTTGGTCATCCCGCCGCCCGGCGTCTCCCACGTCTTGCCGCCGTCGCAGGAGCGCTGGATGACTTGACCGAACCACCCGCTGGTCTGCGACGCGTACAGGCGGTTCGGATCGGCGGGGGATCCCTTCATGTGGTAGATCTCCCAGCCTGCGAAGTGCGGGCCGCTGACATTCCAGCGCTCGCGCTTTCCGTCCGCTGTCAGAATGAAGGCTCCCTTTCGCGTGCCGACCAGTACTCGTACTCCGCTCATGACCCGCTCCTTTTCTTTATGGCCCCGTCACGGGGCCAGGAAGCACAACTCACGAATCTCGCACTCCCCTTCCCACCCTGGCCAGTGCTGCTGGTGCAGCCGCATGAAGGTCCGGGCGGCTGCGAGCGCCTCGTCTCGCGACTCCGCCGCGAGCACGGCATAGCCGCCCACGACCTCCTTGGCCTCGGTGAAGGGTCCGTCGGTCACGGTGAGCTTCCCCCCCGCGATGCGGACGCGTGCGCCGGTCAAGGTCCCGGAAAGTCCTCCGGTTTGGACCAGCGAGCCATCCTTGAGGGAGTCCTCGGTGAGCTTGGCGATGGCGTCCAGGAGCGCCTGTGGCGGAGGCCCTTGGTTCTCGGCCGCTTTCACTATTGAAAGGAATCGCATGTACTACTCTCCTCGTGGTTCGGGGTTTGACGCCGGGCTCGTGCCCCGGGCTCTCCCTATGCGACGAGCGAGGGGCCTCGCAATCGACCGGGGGCGGCCACACCGCCCGGCTCGTGCACGTGACGCCTTCCCACCAGTGGCCGCTCGGTGTCGTCATGGTGCAACCATCCCAAGGTCATCCCGTCGGCGGTTGGGGGTGCACGTCGCTACGCTGGGCCGCACGGCGTCCGCCGTCGGCATGGAGGTTCAGGAGTTGTCACACTTCGGAGTAAGACGGGGCGCGGCGGGCGGGACACTTGCTGGGCTACGGAGCGATCCTCACCGTGAGGGAGTTTTAGCCTGGCTCCTCCGATGACTGCTCCGCCGAGCGGACGGGCAGGCCGATGTTCCCAGCCCACTGGTCCGTCAGCTCGAACGTCTTCCCCATATCGAAGTGTAGCGTGCGGAGTCGCCGGGCCAGGTCCTTGAGTCCCCAGAGCACCGTCCGCTGCACTTCGATCGAGGACCACTGGCCGAACTCGTTATGGCTCAAGTCCGCCTGCAGGGCCTCGGCAATCGCGGCCGGGACTCGGCCCTGGGGCTCCTCGCCGGGGGTCGGGAAAGCCTCGCGATCCGTCTCCAGCCGTGCGAGGCGTTCCTTTTGAGGCCCAGGTCCGTCCCCAAAGAGCACCCACTCCAGGGTGATGCCACCAATTCCGCGATCCCTCGCCCGAACTACGATCAAGCGCGCGGCCTCGGCCGGGAAGTGCCTGCGCTGCGGCCACTTCTTCACAGCGGCTTCGGTGACCGGCTTCCCGAGCTCGGCGGCGAACTGCCGATAGGTCAACGAGATGCCCTCCCAAGGGCTGAAAACACCCAGGAGGATGGCGAGTCGCTCCCCTATTGGGCCAAGTTTGGGTCTATTTCCGGGCTTGACAGACGACAATGAGACTCCAGATTAGTGACGCAACATGCCAACTGACGGCCCGACAATCTGCTGTAATGACTCCAAGGTGTCACGCATGCAGGCCTGTGTCAAGCCAGAAAAAACGGGATGTCCCTGAGCGCGGGCGCGGAACGCCGCAGCGGTAGCGAGCGGCGCCGCGGTGGGGACCGTCGCCTCCGGAGCCACGGCACCGGGCTCGGCACGGCGGCCGAGCCGGTGCCGCGCGACCCGGAGCCGGTTCCCCTCGGGCGCGTGTTGCCGCATGCGCGGTTCAATGAGAGCGAAGCGGCGGAGCGTACCGCGGCGATCGCCGCGCATCAGCACGAGCTCAGCGCCCGGCTCGAGCGCAATGTCGGCCTGTCGGTCGCGGCGCTCGATTACCTGCTCAATATTAGCGGCGACCTGGTCGCTCCCGCGATCGTCGAACATGAGATCCTCGAGGTGCTCGAGCACCGCTCGGTGACCGATCCGCTGACGGGGCTCTTCAACCGGTATCACTTCGAAGCGACGCTCAAACGTGAAACCGCTCGGTGCCTGCGCCA
>Ga0209268_1001517_pt1 | contig 11294 bp, 14 predicted proteins | sample GraSoiAngelo_143_FD_185900 | JGI IMG/M metagenome (GOLD analysis project Ga0209268, IMG submission 185900) | Grasslands soil microbial communities from the Angelo Coastal Reserve, California, USA - 14_1009_02_30cm (SPAdes) (version 2) | ecosystem: Environmental > Terrestrial > Soil > Grasslands ... | reverse complement strand
GGCATCACGCCGGGCTGACTATTCCCACAGCCCCTTCGGCATCGGCAGGCCGGAGTAATCCTTTTCGCTCAGCGGCTCATGGGGCCGGATGCCGAAGCCCTCGAGCACGGCGATGATCTGCCGCGCGTGCTGCGCCGAGTGCCAGGTGCAGCGCTCGAGCAGCTCGTGCAGCGGGCGCGCGCCGTAATAGGTCTTCACCGTTTGCCGGCATGACTTGTCGGGCAGCGCGACCCACCAGCGCTGCACGCGCGCGGCAACGCCGGCGCCGTAGGCGCGGATCTGCTCGACGGTCTTCACCTGCGCCGGCGGCGGCGCGTTGTAGACCGCGGTCAGGTCCTCGACGCCGTTTTCGACCGCCTGCAGGAAGGCGTCCGGCACCTGGTAGACGTGATACGCCAGGTCGCGGATGCTGCGGTCGCGTCCCGGGGTGGCGCGCTCGCCCAGCCTCGCGGCGGGAAGCTGCACGACATGGCGCTGCGCCGCGGCGAGAACCTGCAGCCATTTCTGCACCAGCGCCGCGGGCGGCAGGCGCTTCATCCGCACGTCCTTGCCGAGGAAGCGCGACACGTCCTCGAGCGCCTGCGCGAACACGTACTCGCGCCCGCGCGCCACCACCGGCACCGTGCGCACGCCCATCTCGCGCAGCTCGTCCATCGCCTCCGGCGTGGCCGAGACGTTGATCGACTGGTAGTCGACGCCGAGCTGCGACAGGAACTCCTTCACCTTGACGCAGCTCGAGCAGCCCGGCCGCCAGTACACCCTCAGCGCTTGGGAGTCCATGCGGTGATTATGCGCTCGATGCGCCTCAGTCCATGTATCCGTAGGTCGTCAGCGTCACCTTGCCGGCCTCGGCGTCGACCAGGCACAGATGGCGCGAGGAGGCCGTGATCCCGGTGTACCCGATGGCGATATGGTCGCTGAGGAGGACGCGCAGCCCCGGATCGCCTTCGGACGCGGCGGCTTTGGTCACGTCCTGCATGGAAGTGCCGATCGGGAAGCGCTCGCAGAAGGCGCGCGCATGCATCTCGGCGCGGTATTCGACCAGCTCGATTCCCGCGATGGCAGCGATCGGTATCGCCACCAGCGCCGCGACCCACCTGGACAGGCGCCGAAGGTTCAATTCACGGCTCCGGCGCAGGCGGCGCGACGGCGGCGTCGCGCTGGCCGCTTCTCTCCAGCGCGCGCGCGACGAACCCCGAGTCCTTCATCTCCTCGATGAACTCGCGGAGGTAGCGCGCGCCGAGCGCTCGGCCGATGGGCGTGCCCATGGCCTGCTCGATCAGCATGAAGCGCCCGTCGATCACGCGCAGCCGCGGATTGCTCCTCGCGAGCTCGGCGAGCGGCTGCTTCACGCCGGCGGCGGCCTCGAGCCTGTCCTTGACGAACAGCTCGATCGACGCGGGTGGGCTGGGCGCGCGTACGAGCTGCGCGCGCTTCAGCGTGCGCGTCAGGTAGAGGTCGTAGGCGCTCTTGCTGCTCACGGCAATGCGCACGCCTTCGCGATCGACGTCGGCGATGGCGCGCAAAGGCGAATCCGCGGCGACGAGGTAGGTCCCCTCGATCACGACATATGGGGGCGTGAAGGCGATCTCCGTGGCGCGGGCCGGATCGATTGCGACGAAGGCGATGTCCCACGCGCCTGTCCTGACCGCGTCGGTCACCTTTCCCGCGGCTTCGTAGGCAATGAGCTCGACCGGAACGGCCAGGCGCCGGCCCAGCTCGCGCGCCAGGTCGACCGAGATGCCGCGCAGCTCGCCTCGGGCGGGATCCTTTTGCGCGAGGACCGGATTGCCGAGGTTGATCGCGGCGCGCAGCCGGCCCGTCGGCGCCAGGTCCTGCGCGACGTCGCGGCGCACGCCGTCGGCCGCGGCGCAGGCCGCGAGCAACGCCAAAGCGGGCAACGCGAGCCGCTTCATGCGGCGCCCGCCTGCGGCGCCACCGACACGCCGCGCACGCTGTGCTTCTCGATGGCGCGGGCGACGAAGCCCGAGGCCTTCGCCTCCTCGACGAACTCGCGCAGGTACTTCGCGCCGGCCTGCCGCGCGAGCGGCGTGCCGATCGCCTGCTGAACCGCGGTGACGCGCCCGTCGAGGATGCGCGCGCCCGGCAGCTTTTCGACGTCCTGGATCAGGCGCGGCTTCAGCCCGCCCAGCGCCTCCAGCCCCTGCGAGACGAACAGCTCGTACGAGGCGTCGATGCCTTTCGCGCGCAGCAGCTGCGCATGCTTCAGCGTGCGGCTGAGGAACAGGTCGTAAGCGCTCTTCTCCGAGACCGCGACGCGCACGCCCGGGCGATCGACATCGGCCAGCGTGCGGATCGGCGAGCCGGCGGGCACCAGGTAGGTGACCGGGATCTCGAGGTATGCCGCCGTAAACGCGATCTCGCTGGCGCGCTGCGGCTCGGCGCCGAGGAAGCCGACGTCCCAGGCGCCCTTCCTGGCGCCTTCGGCGAGATCGCCGGCCTGGCGGTACTCGACGAACTCGACCGGCACGCCGAGGCGCCGCGCCAGCTCGCGGCCGAGATCCGGCGCCACGCCGACCGGTACCCCGTCGCGCATCCCCGAGACGATGAGGAAGTTGCCGTGGTTGACGCCGGCGCGCAGCCTGCCGCTCGGCGCGAGCTCGGCGCGCACGGCTGCCGTGAAGGAGCTCATGCGCCGGATTCTAGCGGCAGCCGATCTCGCCGTTTTTGGCGAAATATTTCGTGTCGCCGCCGCATTTCAGCGCCTGCGCCGGCGGGTCGGCGCGGCAGGTGTAGCGCTCGCCCTTGAAGGAATCGGCCACCAGCGTCCAGCCTCTCGGGCACTTCGGCTTGGCAGCCGTCTTTTCCGTCGCCTTCGCGCTCTGCGCCGCGGTGCCCACGCTGATGCGCGCCTCGCGCGTGCCCGCGCAGGCGTGCTGGCCCGTGCCGCTGACCTTCACGCGATATGTGCCGGCCGTCTTGTAGGTGTACTTGATGATCTTGGTTCGCCGGTCGCCGAGCCCGTACTCGAGGCGCTGCGGCTTGCTGCCGTCGCCGGTCTGCAGGATCGCGTCGCAGCTCAGGTCGAGCGGCGTCGGGCGATTGATCGAGACCGCGATCTCCACCTCGGCCGGCGCGCCGCCGGAAGGCTTCACGGTAAGGTGCTCGATATTCGGAACCGCGTGCGCAGGCAGCGCCACGAATGGCGGCGCGGCCACCAGGAGCACGGCAAAGACTTTCCTTTTCATGTGCTCACCTCCTCTGTAGGCGGCCCCCCTGGCTCCCCCGAGGCTGAAGCGTGTGCTTTCGCATTATAGTCAGCGCAGCGGTTACAGCGGGATGGCGAGGAGGGTATCGAAGCGGCGGCTGTCGCAGATCACCACGCGCTCCTCGTACTGCGGCTCCTCCGAGAGAACGATGCGGTCGACGTAGCGGCCGCTCGCGAAGAGCAGCGTGTCGCCGCTTTCCATGATGCGGATCACCAGGAAGTTGGCGATAGAACGCGCATGGCCGTCATCCAGTTGCTCCACCAGAACCGAAGACACGATGTGCCGGTAGCGCTGCGGCTCGTAGATGTTGGCGTGGCGCAGCGACTGGACGCGGTCGCGCAGCATCGGGCGGCCCTCGGCGTAGAGCACCGGGAGCGGCAGGCCTCGGTCTTCGTTCTCGGCGGTGGTGATGCGGTAGCGGCCGTTCTGGGTGAAGAACTCCGGCCAGTCTTCCAGCCGGCCTTCGTCGAGAGCGTGAGCATAGCGGGCGTGAAGGCGCTCCACCGCCTGCTGAAGATCCATGCCTTATAGATCCATGTGGCGACGCCACGCCTGCCACAAGCCGCGCACCGCGGTCTCCGTGATGCGCGAGTCGCCCGAGCCGACGCCCGAGCCGCCCATCTCGATCACCGAGGCGCGCTCGGGCGAGCCGGCGACGCCGCGCTGCACGAAGCCGGTCGCGGCGCCGTCCTCCATCGAGATGTAGCCCGCCGGGCCGACCAGGTTCGCCTGCACCAGCCGGCGCCGGGTCATGGCCGCGTCGTCGTCGGCGAACCCGAACAGCGTCCAGTGCAGCTCCGTGCGGTCGATGCCCTTCGGCAGCACCTGGCGCGCGGCGAGCGAATTGCGGATCTGGTGCAGCACGAACCCGGGGAACAGCGACAGGATCTGGATCGATACCGCGTCGCCGAGCTCGTCCTCCTGCTCGAGCAGCTCGGGGGCTTCGAGCTTGAAACCGCCGCTGCCGGCAGAGCGCATGCCGTCCTTCTCGTAGGCATCGCCCTGGTCCTCGATCATGCGCGTGAACGTGCAGTGGTGCGCGCCGTCCTTCGAGACGAAAACGCCGCCCTCCTGCGTCAGGCGGTTGATGCGAAAGCGCGTGAAGAAGAGATGGAGCAGGCTCGCATGGTAGGTGTCCTTCACGTTGTCCATGTAGAGCTTCCAGTTGTTCGGCAGCACCTGCGTGTACGCGCCGAGGACCTTGAGCGGCTTGATCATCACGCGCTTGATGCGCGGCAGGATCTCGGGGCCTATATAGCTTTTCAACGAAGAAACTTCTGAAGAAAGAGTCCCGAAGACCAGGCCGTGCACCGATTCGACACGCAATTTCTTGGGCGCTTGGGTCTCGGGCCTGGCCTCGGCCGGCATGCCGCCCTTGCCGGCGATGCCTTTGCGGAACGCGACGTTCAGCAGGTTGCCGGCGTGGTCATAAGTCCAGTTGTGATAGATGCAGGCGAAGCGGTCGGTCTTGCCGCGCGCCTGCATGGCGATGAGCGCGCCGCGGTGCGCGCAGCGGTTCTCGAACGCATGGATCGCGCCACTGGCGTCGCGCGCGACGACGACCGGCATGTCGCCGACGAAGGTAGTGAGGAAGCTCTGCGGCTCGGGCAGCTCCGCTTCGAGGCACAGGTAGCTCCAGGTCGGGCCGCAGAAAATGCGCTCCTGCTCGCGCTGGTAGATGTCCGCGTCCTGGTACACCCAGTACGGGACGCGCGTCAGGCCTTCCGCCGGCCAGGTCCTCTGCAGCATCGGCTCATTATAATGAGGACATGCAGCCGCTCCTGCGCTTCTTCGGGGTTTTCCTCCTCGCTGTTTCGGCTGCCTCCGCGCAGGACTGGCCCGCTCGGCCGGTGCGCATCATCGTGCCGTTCCCCGCCGGCGGGAGCGCGGATCTCATGCCGCGCATCGTCGCCGAGAAGCTCTCGGAGAAGTGGGGCCAGCCGGTGATCGTGGAGAACCGGCCGGGGGCCGCCGGCAACATCGGCGCCGACGCGGTGTTCCGCGCCGAGCCCGACGGCTACACGCTGCTCTCGGCGCCGCCGCCGCCGCTGGTCATCAACCGGCTGCTCTACCAGAAGCTGTCGTACGACTCGAGCCAGTTCGTGCCGATCAGCGTGATCGGCGCGATCCCCAACGTGCTGCTGGTGCATCCCAAGCTGATCTCCCTGGCGAAGAACAATCCCGGCAAGCTCAATTACGCGTCGCAGGGCAGCGGCACGACCTCGCATCTCACCGCCGAGCTGTTCAAGTCGATGGCGGGCGGCCTGAGAATCACGCACATTCCTTACAAGGGCACGGCGCCGGCGCTCACCGACCTGCTCGGCGGCCAGGTGGACATGATGTTCGACAACCTCGGCGTGTCGCTGCCTCACGTGCGCTCGGGGAAGCTGAAGGCGCTCGCGGTCGCCAGCCGGAAGAGATTCGCGGCCTTGCCCGACGTGCCGGCGCTCGCCGAAGTGCTGCCCGGTTTCGAGTCGCTGGCCTGGTTCGGCGTCGTCGCGCCGCCCAAAACGCCGGGCGCGATCGCGGAGAAAATTTCCTTTTCAGTCATGGAAATTCTTGGCATCCCCGAGGTGCAGAAGCGGCTCGCCGAGCTGTCGGCCGAGCCGATGGGCCTCGGCCCCGCCGAGACCGGCGCGTTCATGCGGCAGGAAGCCGAGCGCTGGGGCGCCATCATCCGTTCCGCGGGAGTGAAAGTCGACTGACATGATCATCGACATTCACGGCCACTACACCACGGAGCCCCAGGCGCTGCTCGCGTTCCGCGACAAGCAGCTTGCCGGCCTCGCCGACCCGATGCGCAAGCCCGCGACGACTGAACTGGGGATTACGGATGAACAGCTGGTGAAGAGCGTCGAGCCGCAGATGAAGCTGCAGAAGGAGCGCGGCAGCGATCTCACCATCTTCTCGCCGCGCGCGGCCGGCATGGCGCATCACGTCGGCAGCGAAGCGACCGGCATCGAGTGGTCGCGCATGTCGAACGACCTGATCCACCGCGTCTGCACGCTGCTGCCCGACAACTTCGCGCCGGCCGGCCAGCTTCCTCAGCACCCGGGCGTGCCGCCGAAGAACTGCGTCCCCGAGCTCGAGCGCCTCGCCGGGCTCGGCTTCGTCGGCGTGAACCTGAATCCCGATCCCGCGGGCGGCTACTGGACCGACCCTCCGCTCACCGACAAATGGTGGTATCCGCTCTACGAGAAGCTGTGCGAGCTCGACATGACGGCGATGATCCACGTCACCTCGTCGTGCAATCCCAATTTCCACTACACCGGCGCGCATTACATCAACGGCGACACGACCGCCTTCATGCAGCTCATCCAGGGCAACCTGTTCAGGGATTTCCCGGCGCTCAGGTTCGTCATCCCGCACGGCGGCGGCGCGGTGCCGTTCCACTGGGGCCGCTACCGCGGCCTCGCCCAGGAGATGAAGAAGCCGCTCCTCGGCGAGCACCTGCTCAGGAACGTGTTCTTCGACACCTGCGTCTATCACTACCCCGGCATCGAGCTGATGAGCAAGGTGATCCCGGTCGACAACATCCTGTTCGCCTCGGAGATGCTCGGCGCGGTGAAGGGCATCGATCCGGAGACCGGCCACAATTACGACGACACCAAGCGCTACATCGATCAGCTCAGGACGCTCTCCGAGGCCGACCGGCACAAGATCTTCGAAGGCAACGCCCGCCGCGTTTACCCGAGGCTGGACAAACGATTAAGGAAAAAGACATGAGCGCATCGATGCGCATCCTGGATATTCCCAAGCGTCCCGATCCGCGCCTGGTCGCCGAGTTCGCGAAGATGGTCACGCCGCACCTGTCGGACAGCATGGAGCGGCTCTACGCGGGCGGACCGCAGCTGCGGCCCATGCACAGGGAAGGCAAGCTCGCCGGGCCGGCGTTCACGGTGAAGACCGCGGCGGGCGACAACCTGCTCGTGCACAAGGCGCTCGACAGCGCGCGCCCGGGCGACGTGATCGTCGTCGACGCCGGCGGCTTCCTCGACAACGCGATCATCGGCGAGCTGATGATGACGCGCGCGAGGCAGCGCGGCGTCGCCGGCATCGTCATCTGGGGCGCGATCCGCGATTCCGCCGAGATCGGCGCCGGCACCTATCCCGTGTTCGCCGCCGGCGTCACGCACCGTGGTCCGTACAAGAACGGCCCGGGCGAGATCAACGTGCCCATCATGATGGGCGGCACGCCGGTCAACCCCGGCGACATCATCGTCGGCGACGCCGACGGCCTGGTCGCCGTGCCGCAGGACATGGCCGAGCGCGTGCTCGCCTCGGCGAAGGCGATCCTCGAGAAGGAAACCGCTTCGATGAAGCAGATCCTGGCAGGCACCGTCGATCGCGGCTGGGTGGACAAGGCGCTGAAGGAGAAGGGTTACAGGATCTGATGAGCCTCGCGGGCTTGCAGCAGATGAAGCGCGAGGGGAAAAAGATCGTCGCGGTCGTCGCCTGGGACTACCAGATCGCGCAGATCGCGGACCGCGCCGGCGTGGATCTCGTCTCCGTGGGCGACTCCGTCGGCGTCAACCTCTGGGGCCGGCAGGAAGGCGAGATCAGCCTCGACGAGATGCTCATCGTATGCAAGGCGGTGCGCCGCGGCGTCAAGCGCGCGCTCCTGAGCTGCGATCTTCCGGAAAAAGAAAATCCGGACGCCGCCGTCCGTCTGCTGAGGGAAGGCGGGGCGGACATGGTAAAGCTGCTTGCTTCACCGGAAACGGTGCGCGCGGTGGTGCGCAGTGGGGTCCCGGTCTTCGCCGAGTTTCACGGCGACAACGCCACGCCGGAGAATCTCGTCAAGCAAGCGAAGCATCTGGAGCAGGCCGGCGCGTCGCTTCTCGATTTCCGCCATTCCGGGCCCGAGGCCGGCGCGGCAGTCGCGAAGGCAGTCTCGATCCCGGTGCTCGGCGGGCTCGGCGGCGGCCCGTGGCTCGACGGCAGGATTCGAATGGTGCACGCCGCGATCGGTTACGCAGCTTCGAATCTGAATTCAGAAATCGAAAATTACGCGAACGTAGCGCAGGTCACCCTCAAGGCCATCGCGGCCTACGCCGAGGACGTGCGCGCCGGGCGGCATCTCAAAGGACAGCGCCCTGCCTGAGGTCGTCATCGACGGCATCAAGACGCGCTACGAGCTGATCGGCTCCGGGCCGCCTTTGCTGATGTATGCGCCAGGCGGCTTCGATGCGACGGTAGAGAAGTGGAGCACGCAAGGCGTCTACGCCCGGATCAAGCTCCTCGAGCACCTGCCGAAAAAGTACCGCTGCATCGTCTTCGACCGGCGCGAGTGCGGCCAGTCGGGCGGCCGCGTCGAGCGCGTCACCTGGGCGCACTACGTGGCGCAGGGCAAGGGACTGCTGGACCATCTGAACATCCGGCGCGCGCACCTCATGGGCGCCTGCATGGGCTGCTGCCCGGTCGCGGCTTTTGCCGTCGCGCATCCTGCGAGCGTCATCAGCATGGTGCTGTACTGGCCGGTCGGCGGCGCGAAGTACCGCATCAAGGCGCACCAGCGCTTTCTAGACCATCTGGCCTTCGTGCGCGAGCATGGGCTGCCCGCAGTCGTGTCGCACGTGAAGAAAGAAGGCAAGGCATTCAACGCGGATGCGCGAGGCGGCCCGTGGGCGTCGGTAATCTGCAGCGATGCCGCTTTCGCCGAGTCGTACGTGAAGAAAGACCCGCAGGAATACCAGAACCTTGTCCTGGGGATGTGCCGCGCGCTCTTCGACCGCGATACCGCGCCCGGCGCCGAGCCGGAGGATCTGCTCAAGCTCGACATTCCTGCGCTCATCGTTCCCGGGCGCGACGAGTCGCACGCGACTTCTGCCGCGCGCTACCTGGAGGAGTGCCTGCCGAAATCCCAGTACTGGGACGTGCTGCCCGAGCAGCAGACCGAAGCGTGCGCGCCTGCAAGAGTAGTGGAGTTTCTCGGTAGCGTTAAGTAATCGCCACGCCGTCTCAGTAAGTCGCGAAGATGCGCTGCAGCTCGGCCGAGTCGCGCGTGCGGGTCAGCGCGAGCATCAGCAGGACGCGCGCCTTCTGCGGCGTGAGGTTGTCGCCCCAGATGAGCGGCCGGCGCTCGACCGGCCGCGTGTCGATGACGCGCCCCATGCCGCCGCGGTTGGTCATCACCACCGGGATTCCCCGGGCCGCGAAGCGCTTGGTCACTTCGTCCATCGCCGGCGTGCCCGACCCGGTGGGAAATCCGGCGATCACCAGGCCTTCCGCCCTGGCCTGCGCAACCGCGGCTTCCATCAGGGCGCCGTCGGCGCCGGCGTAGGTGTAGATGACATCGACGCGCGGCAGCTTCTGCAGGCGCGTGACGTCGAATGGCGCCGGGTGCCGGGTCGGCGCACGATAGAACGTGACCCGGTCCTCGTCGACGAAGCCGAGCGCGCCGATGTCCCGGCTGCTGTAGGTCTCGAGGCGATAGCTGATGTTCTTGCTGACGTCGCGCGCCGCGTTGATCACGTCGTTGGTGACGACCAGCGCACCCTTGCCGCGCGCCTCGTCCGCCGCCGCGACGCGCACCGCCTGCAGGAAATTCTTCGGGCTGTCGGAACTGAGCGTCGTGAACTGCCGCTGTGCCGCGGTGAGCACGACCGGCTTGTCGCTCTGCACGGTGAGGCTGAGGAAATAGGCGGTTTCTTCCACCGTATTGGAGCCGTGGGTGACGACGATGCCTTTGACCTCGGGTTCGCGCGCCAGGATCTCGTTGATGCGCTTCGCGAGCGTGAGCCATTGCTCGACCGTGATTGCGCTACTGCCGACGCGCATCACTTCCTCGACCTCGAGCCGCGCGACTTTCTTCAGCTGCGGGATCGCCTCGGCCACCTCGCCGGCGTGGAGGCGGCCAGACGGCGTGTTGGCGATGGTGCCGCCGGTGGCGACCACTTTCACCAGCGGCAGCCTGTCCTGCGAATGCGCTGGGCTGATGCCGAGCACCAGCGTGAGAATCAAGAGCGTGGGCAGTTCAGTGCGGATTTTCATCGTGGCTCCCATCATGATTCAATGATGTTTCAACTGTCATTGCACCGAAAGGGGAAGTGAAGCCATGAGGAGCAACTCACCGAGAGGGATTTTCCTAGCTGCACTTTTGACGTGCACGCTATGGTTTTCAACATGGGCCGCTGCGGGCGAAGCTGAGCTCAGCCGCATCGTGGTCTTCGGCGACAGTCTCACCGACCCCGGCAACGCCTTTGTGCTGACACATCAGGTTTCCGCGCCGCCTTACCAGCTGATTCCCGACTTCCCGTACGCGCGCGGCGGCCACCACTTCAGCAACGGCAAGACCTGGGTGGAGCAGCTGGCACGGCGCCTCGACATGTCGGACAGCGCCTGCCCGGCGCTGCGGGCTCGCGGCAGGTGCTCAAACTACGCCGTGGGCGGTGCCCGCGCCCGGCCGGGAACGCCGTTCGATCTGTCGTCGCAGGTCGCGATGTTCCGGAGCGACTTTGCGAGTCTCGCAAAGGACGAGGCGTTCTATGTCGTGCACATCGGCGGCAACGATCTGCGCGACGCGATCGAGGCGCTGGCATCCGATCGTTCAGGCGCCGCCACCATGGCCATCATTGAAGACGCGCTGGGCGCGATCGCGACCAACATCGCCACCCTCGCCGCGGCGGGCGGGCGCGAGTTTCTGGTGGTGAATGCGCCCAATCTTGCGCTGGCCCCCGCGATCCGCCTCCAAGGACCACAGGCTCAAGGGGCGGCGCAGTTCGTCTCGGTCGCGTTCAATGACACGCTCGCGTCGGTCCTCGCGGGCCTGGAAGCGAGCCTGCCGGTGACGATTCACCGTTTCGACCTGTTCGCGCTTGTCAATGCAGCGGTGGCCGCGCCGGCGGCGTTCGGACTGACGGTCGTCGATGCGACGTGCATCACGCCCGGTGTGATTGTTCACGCGGAATGTACGCACCCGGACAGCTACCTGTTCTGGGATGGCATCCATCCGACGCGGGCCGCCCACGCGATTCTCGCGCGCCGGGTGCGGGATATCTTGGGCGTGCTCCCCTTCGACGACTGAGCGGCCATTACTCCCAGGCGCGGTTGTCGACGGTGTTC
>Ga0209268_1001514_pt1 | contig 11302 bp, 6 predicted proteins | sample GraSoiAngelo_143_FD_185900 | JGI IMG/M metagenome (GOLD analysis project Ga0209268, IMG submission 185900) | Grasslands soil microbial communities from the Angelo Coastal Reserve, California, USA - 14_1009_02_30cm (SPAdes) (version 2) | ecosystem: Environmental > Terrestrial > Soil > Grasslands ... | reverse complement strand
AGAGGCCAAGCTGAAGCTCGCGGATGCGGAGCAGAAAGTCAAGGAAACCGAGGCCAAGCTCAAGGCGGACCGCTCGGCGGCGTTCGCGGATCTTGCAACCAAGAAGCAGAAGCAGGATCAGGCTGCGTTTCAAGTGCAGCAGGACGACCACAGCGTGGCTTTGCTTACTTTGCGGGCGCCGCTTGACGGGGTTGTCTCACTGCAAAATCACTGGCAGCCCCAGGGCGGCTCCACTCCCTTCAGGCCGGGAGACCGGGCGTGGCCGGGTGCGGCCATCCTCGAACTTCCCGACCCATCCAAGCTGAAGATTTCGGCACGTATTGAAGAAGCGGAGAGGGGGCAATTGAAAGTGGGCCAGGCCGGAATGGTACGAGTTGAAGCCGTTCCCGACGGGAGCTTTGAGGGGCGCATCGAGACAATCAGCCCCACCGCCAGTCTGGATTTTAACGGCGGGTGGCCCGTCCCGAGAAATTTCAGCGTTGAAGTGGCGTTGGCGAACGTCGATTGGCGCCTCACGCCGGGAATGGGAGCGGTTGTCCGGGTAGCGGTAGACCGCGTCGCCAACGGCATTGTTATTCCGTCTTCGGCGCTTTTCCGCAAAGCGGGCCGCACGGTCGCCTATGTCCGGCGCGGCTCGAAGTTCGCGGAGACCGTTGTCGAGGTCTTGCGCCGCAGCGGAGATGAGGCGCTGGTTGGAAAGGGATTGCAACCGGGAGAGCGGTTGGCGCTGAAAGATCCAACGTTGACGGAATAGGAACGATAGTAATGAATGTTATGAATGGCCGATCAAAATCACCTGCATTTCTTCTTGCCCTCGCCCTGGCAGCGTGTTGCTTCGCCTGTCGCCAAACGACCGTTCTGGCGACGGATTCCGAAATTCCGACGGCTACTGTCAAAGAAGTTGATCTTCAACTCAAGGTTTCCACAACGGGAGTCTTGCGAACCAGCGAGTCGAGGACCATTTCCGCTCCGGCAATCGGCGGAGGCACGCTGCAAATTGTCACGCTGGCGCGCTCGGGGGCTCAGGTTCACACCGGCGACGTGGTGCTCGAATTTGATCCCAGCCAGCAGGAATACAATCTGGGACAGAATCGCAGCGACTTGCTGCAGGCGGAGCAGGAAATCGTCAAGGCCAAGGCGGACGCCGACGTCCAGTCGGCCGAGGACCAGACCGCGCTCTTGAAGGCAAGATACGCGGTGCGACGCGCAGAGCTGGAAGTCAGCAAGAACGAACTGGTGAGCTTCATCGATGCGCAGAAGAACCTTCTTGCCCTCGATGAAGCCAAACGTGCGCTGGCCCAGCTTCAGCAGGACATCCAATCGCATACCGCATCCAACCGGTCCGCTCTGGCGATTAGCGAGGAGAAACGACACAAGGCTCGCCTTTCCATGGAGCAAGCAGAGCAAAACATCAAGAATATGCACATCACCTCGCCCATCGATGGCCTTGTCGTCATCCACGGCAATCGAGACTCCACGGGTGGTTTTTTCATGGATGGGATGACCCTTCCGGATTATCACGTCGGCGATCAGGTCAATCCGGGAAGCTCCATTGCGGAAGTAATCGACGTGTCACACTTGGAAATCTCCGCCCAGGTCGGTGAAACCGACCGCATCAACCTCAAGCCGGGTCAATCCGTGGAAATAAAGGTCGATGCGCTTCCGGGCGAAACGTTTTCCGGCAAAGTGGAAACCGTTGGCGGGGCCACGAGCCACGAATTCTGGGACGAAAATGCCCGGCACAAGTTCGACGTGGCGGTGCATCTCGACCACCCCGACTCTCGGTTGCACCCCGGCTTCGCGGTTCGCCTGAATGTTCTCGGTGACAATCTTTCCCGAGCGGTTTCGATTCCTGGCGGGGCCGTCTTTGACCACGACGGTAAGAAAGTCGTGTATTGCAAACGCAATCGCGGTTTCGAAATGCAGGAAGTTAAAGTTCGGGCGGTCAGCGAAGGCCGCGCGATTCTCAGCGGCATTTCACCCGGAACGGTCGTGGCTCTCGTGAATCCGGAAAAACGTGCCGCCGCCAACAGCAAGAGCGGCGGACCCTCGAATCCCAGCGGGGGTCCCGTTTCCAAGTGAATCCTGGCAGGTGACGATGAACGCCAGTTCCATCACTGAGCCCAGATCCCTGCAGCAATGGCTGCCAGATCTTGCTTTCGGGTTCGAAAACTTAATCAGCCACAAGTTGCGTTCGCTCCTCACGATGCTGGGGATGATCTTTGGCGTCGCCGCAGTTGTGGCCATGCTCTCCATCGGAGCGGGAGCCCAGCAGAAAGTCATGGCCTTCATCGAACAGCTCGGCGTCCGCAACCTGATTGTGGAGGCCAAGGAATCCCCCAATTGGCAGGAGTTGCAGAAGGTGCGGAAGACCTCGCCAGGCCTGACCCTCAGCGACTACCAGGTCATCCGGAAGAATATCCCCGACATTAAGGACGGAACTCCACGAAAACGTTTTGCACCAACCAAGCTTCTGCCAAAACCGCAACAGGACACTCCCATCGTTTATGGTGTCGAACCGAGCTATCTGGAGATTAGCCATCTCCGTGTCACCGAGGGCCGCTTCTTCGACGGCCCGGAAAATGCCGCCGCTGCGCCGGTCTGCGTTCTCGGGGCGGCCGCGAAAGAGAGCCTGTTTGGCGCGGGCGCAGCCATCGGCGAATACGTCAAACTCAACGAACAGTGGTGCCACGTGATCGGAATTGTCGCGCCGCAACTGGCTCCCCAATCGGAGGTCTCCGGCGTTCGCACCGAGGACATGAACAATCTCATTTATGCGCCCTTGAATGCGGTCATATACCGGCTCGAAGACTCTCAAAGCGAATTGAAGGACGAGATCGATGGCCTCTATCTGCATCTGGCCACCCCGGAAACGAGCACCACCGATGCCGAAGTGGTCCGAGGCATTCTGAATGCCTCGCATCACGGCGCGGGCGACTTCAACGTCATTGTCCCCGCGGAACTGCTCGCGCAGCAAAAACGCACCGAGCAGCTTTTCAACACGGTGATGGTAGCCATCGCTTCCATTTCTCTTCTCGTCGGCGGGATTGGGATCATGAACATCATGCTGGCGGCCATTCTCGAGCGCACTCGCGAGATTGGCGTGCGGCGTGCCATCGGCGCCAGGCGGCGGGACATCGTCCGCCAATTTGTGATCGAGGCCACGCTGATTTCTTTCACCGGCGGTCTCCTGGGAGTCCTCCTTGGCTTTGTGATGTCCAAGGTCATCGCATGGCTTGCCGGATGGTCCACCATCGTGACTGTGAGTTCGATTCTTTTGGCATTCCTGGTTTCCATTTCAATCGGTTTGATTTTCGGCATCTATCCTGCGGTCAAAGCGGCGCGGCTCGATCCAGTCGAGGCCATTCGCTACGAATAACTCATGCCGCCTTCGGCGTCACAAGCGAACTATGAAAATAGCCGCAACGTGCCCATTGAAAGCAAAGGAGTTATGGCTATTTTCTAAGGAATAGGTCAGCGGGGCAATCCTTCAGGAGGTGAACGATGAGAGCGGTGCGTTCGTTCGTAGCGGTGGTTCTTTTCCTGCTAATTCCGGACCTTCCCACGCGGGCGCAAAATGCGCCTCGACTGGAAAGATGGTTCGGCATTGGCGCACACCAAAGGCCGGCGCCCCCGCTTGCCCCGCTCCAAGGCCTTCAGGAGCACGCCGTTAGTGGCAAGCTCGTGCTTTCTCTTGACGACACGATCCGCCTGGCTCTCGCGAACAACACAGACATCCGCTTCGACCGCTCTCAGATTGAATTCGCGCTAAACAGTCTCCATCGTGCTCACGGGCCGTTCGATCCATTGGTGACATCTGGTTTTGCGGACAATAGAGGCAAGACGCCGGCCATCACACAAACTCAGGGCGCAGCGATTCCCGACGCGCTGGCCCAAACTACGACGTTTGGCTACGCTCAGACCTTCCAGATAGGCACAAACTTTCAAACCTCCTTCGATGCAAGCAAATTATCGACCAACAACTCTCTCAGTCTTGTAAACCCCTCCATTTCGACCGATCTCCAATTCACGGTGACCCAGCCTCTCCTTCGAAACTTCGGCCTTTTTCCCAACCGCGCGCCAATTCTGATCGCCCAGCGAAATTTGAAGCAAGCTCGTGCTTCCTTTCAAGGCGAAGTGAATGACATCATCTTGCGAGCCGTCGGGAATTATTGGAGCGTCGTCCTCGCCCGCGAATCCCTCGTCGTCCAGCGCAAGTCTCTTGAGGAAGCCCAGAAAAGCTACGACCACGATAAGAAGGCCCTCAGCCTCGGCGCGCTCCCACCGCTCGATATTTACCGCTCCGAATCCCAGGTCGCATCGCGCCGTGTTGGCGTTATCCAGGGGGAATACGCCCTTAAACAAGCTGAAGATCAATTCCGGCAGATCATTGGCGCCGACCTTGATCTCGCTACACGGGTCCTCGACCTCGAACTGACAGACCAACCCGAGCCCTTCGGCGACTTGCCGAATACAGACATCGCCACCGCGCTCGCCCGCGCTCTTGCCAACCGCCCCGAACTTGAAGCCGCGCGTCAGCAGTTAGCCGGCGATGAGCTAAGCGTCCGGCTCGCTCACAACAGTCTGAAACCTGACCTGGAACTCTCCGGCTTTTACGCCGGCAATGGCGTTGCCGGCCACGAATTCAATACCGCTACTCCTCCCCAGCTCATTTCGATCACCGGCATTGGCGACAGCCTCGGCCAGAGTCTTCATTTTACTTATCCGGCCTACGGCGCCTCTCTTACGCTAAGTCTGCCCATAAAAAATCACGCTGCGGAGGCCAGCCTCGCCGACGCCGTTGTCTCTCGCCGCCGTGATCAATACCAGGAGCGCCGCACCACTCAGAACATCACGCTGGAAGTTACCAATGCGGTGCATGCGCTCGAGGAAGCGAAACTCACCATGGAAGCAGCCAAAGTAGCGGTGAACCTCGCCAGGGAAAGTCTTCAGGCGGAGCTAAACCTCATTCAGGCGCAGATTAGTTTTCAGCTTGCCGTTGCCCAGGTGGATCACGCTACCGGTGACTTGTTGGAGCACCATCACGTGGAAATCGTGGAGCCGAGAAAGTGAATCTGTTCCGTCCGGCGCAAGAACACCGCTCACTACCAGCAGTTCGAACGGGGTTTACCTTATTCAATCAGAGAGTAAAAATCGAGCTAGCACTTGATTGAGCAAACCAGTATCGCCGAGTATCTGCCTTGGGATGGAATCGGTCATCTCCAAGGGGTGCTGTCTCTTTGGCCACCGGTACGCCGGTACACTTGCTTCCTGAAAATCCTGTAATCCATAATCACAGGTACTTTGTTTTGTGTACGGGCGCGACCTTGCTGCGTCGCTGCACGACTGTCCTTTCGTGCACGTACTGAAGTTGCGGGTTCACAGCAGAGCGTGAAGGCCTTTTGTTCCTTCGTGACTTGCGGAACATCGTCCGCGATGTAGGCGGAGAATCGAATGCATTCCTGATGCATCAGAGTTTCATTTCCCTGGCTCTGTTGATCGCCACCACTTTGGTGGCCGGGTTCTTTGCGTATATTCACAGCATCAAGCGCCAGGTGTATCTGCTCCTATGGACCGCCGGATGGGCGGTATTCGCGCTTCATTACGTGGGGCCAACGCTGGCTCCCAATTCGGCGTCGACCCCGCTGCAGAGTGCTCTGAATCATTGGCTCTTTGCGCTCTCCGGTGTGCTCTTCTTTCTGGGAGCGCAGCTCTACTCTCAGCGAAAGGCCTGGAAATTCCCCGCACTGATTGTCTGCGTAGTCTTCGCATTCTGGGCCGCATCGAACGCCACTAGCGCTATTTCTGTTTCTGTGCTCATTCCCGCTTCTCTTCTCTACGTTGCGGTCGCGGCCGTGTTCTGGCAGGAAAGCCGTCGGCAGGAAACGCTGGCCGACCGGCTGCTTGGTGTTTCCTTTGCTTCCTGGGGTGTTCTGTGGATCGCCCTGAACATCATGAATGCCACGCCGGAACTCCAGGGTCCAGGCATGAACGTGGTTGCTGCCGCGCCGTGCGCGTTTGTCGCCATGCTCATGGTCATGGCGCTCTACGAAGAAGAAAAACGCCGCATCGAACGAAATATGCTGGCCCTCTCCAACCTCAATCTGGCGACTTCCAGTTTTGTGGGCGGCGAGATTCAGCGCATGTTGTCTCAGGCTCTGGACCGCGTGCTGGGTGTTGTGCGTCTGCCAGCCGGCGCTCTCTTCCTTCATCACGGTGATCCGCAAGGTCCGACCTCCGTCGTGGCCGTGGGCTTGAGTGACGAGTTTTGCCGGGTCGCACAGAATGAAGGTCTGGATGATTATCTCGTCGGCCTGGTGGCGCGCCTTGGCGGACTGTTGGGATTTCGCGATCTTCGTGACGATTCTCTCTCGGCCCTCGAAAAGGAAAAATCCATCCGACGGTTCCGCGAGCTGGCGCTCGCGCAGTCTCTTCGCAGCGTGGTGGCCATCAGCTTGCAAGCCAAAGAACAGGCGTTCGGCGTGCTCCTCCTCGGCACACCGGACAACCGGCGCTTTACGCCCGCGGAACTTCGGCTTCTCCTCGCGCTCGGGCACCAGATCGGCATGGCGGTCGAGAACAGCTACTTGATTCAGCAGACTTCGCGGCGCTCGGAAGAGCTTCACGTATTGAATGAAATCGGCCGCGCTCTGAGCTCCACGCTGAACAAGGAAGACCTCACGAGGAAAGTGTGGGAGGAGCTGCGCCGCCTCTTCGATGTGGAAAACTTCTACATCGCGGAGCTCGATCCGCTGCGCGATGAAATCCAATTCGACCTCGAGGTTGTGAATGGCGAGCTATTGCCGAAGCGCGCTCGCTCCGCAGGCAATCACATCACCGAGTACATCATTCGGACACGGCAGCCGGTGCTCATCCGGGACAATTACGTGGCCGAGGCGAAAAAGCTGGGCGTCGAACCCCTGCGTACAACGGGATGCTTCTGCGGCGTGCCTCTCGTCGCCTACGATCACGCCATTGGCGCGATGGCCGTGTACTCCGACCACGAGCGCGTGTTTGACGAAGGCCACCTTGAGCTTCTGCGCGTCCTGGCAAGCGAAGCGAGTATCGCCATTGAAAACGCCAGGCTGTTCAACGAAGAGCGCACCAAGGCGCGGCACCTCTCGCTGCTCAACACCATTTCACGAAACGCCATCGCCACGCTCAATCCGGACGAGATGCTCGCCAAGATCACCGAACAACTGGAAGCCGGTCTGACCTACGATCACATCGGCATCGGCGTGCTGGATTACGCGACGCGCGAAGTGGTGATCCAGGCTGAAGCGGGAAAACGGCGTGGCACCCTGGGCCAGCGCATACCGCTCGGCGCGGGCCTGATCGGCCAAGTGGCGCGCAACGGCCAAATGGCAGCTTATCGCGCCGCGGCTCCGGCCGATGGCGCTTTGAAGCCGCTGTTGCCGGATTCCGTGGCGTCTATCGCATTGCCGGTTTTTTACGCCGAACAGCTCCACGGGATTCTGTACATCGAGTCATCTATACCCGTTGATTTCTCCGAGGAAGAAGTCCTCCTGCTTCGCACTCTCGCCGACCTCATCGCCGGCGCGCTCCACAACGCTCTTTCTTTCCAAAAAGCCCAGGAACAGGCCATCACCGACGGCCTTACCGGCGTGAAGACGCACCGTTTTTTCATGGAAGCCCTGTCTGCGGAATGGAAGCGGTCCACTCGAGCCGGCCGCGCCTTTGCCTTGGTGCTCATGGACCTCGACCGCTTCAAATTCGTGAACGATTTTTACGGGCACCTCGAAGGTGACCTGGTTCTGCAGCGCGTTGGGCAAATTCTGGAGACCAATTGCCGGCGCTCTGATGTGGTGGCCCGCTACGGCGGAGATGAGTTTGTCATTCTAATGCCCGAAACCAATATGGAACACGCGCGGCAACTGGCGAGCAAGCTCCGCGGCTGGGTTTCCGCCGATCCATTGCTGCGTGAGAAAAACATCAGTGCCAGCTTCGGCATCGCGTGTTATCCGCTTCACGGCTCTTCGCCGCAAGAGCTGATCCAGGTGGCCGATGCTTCGATGTATCTCTCGAAACATCAGGGCGGCAACGCCGTCTCCACCGCCGATCACTTCGACCCCAACGAAGCGAAAAAATGGAAGCGCGACGTCCTTGAGGCCTATCTCGGCGTCACGCTCAAACGTCTTTTCTCGACCGGGCCTGAGGCCTTCGAGGAAGTCTACCAGCGCTTGCGGCAATTCACGGAGTCGCTTGCTGCCACGGAGCCGAACAGCAGCAAGCAGCCGGTCGCCGCGGCGCAGGGCCCGCAAGCACTGCCGCAAGCGGTGCTGGACACCGTTACGTCGCTGGCGTTTGCAATTGACGCCAAGGATCACTATACGCAGGGCCACTCGCAGAAAGTCTCCGCCTATGCCGCGCTGATTGCTGAAGCGATGGGGATGAATGATTCCGAAGTGGATGAGATTCGCCTAGGCGCCGTGCTCCACGACATCGGCAAGGTTGGCATCCCGGAAAGCATTTTGAACAAAAATGGCCCGCTCAATCCTGAAGAGTGGGAGACCATGAAGTCTCACGTAAAGTTTGGTGCGAAGATTCTCGATCCCTTGACGCCTCTCGCGCGCATTCGGGACATGGTGCTGCACCACCACGAATTCTTCGACGGGTCTGGCTACCCCGAGGCCTTGACCGGGGAAAACATTCCTCTGGGAGCTCGCATTATCGCCGTCGCCGATGCCTACGATACCATCACGAGTGACCGCACCTATAAAAAGGCTAGGAATGCCAAGGATGCGCTTGCTGAATTGGAGCGCTGCGCGAACGCGCAGTTTGACGGAGCCATCGTGGAAGTTTTTGTCCGTACCCTGCGAGCGCTTCCTAACCCTATCGTCGAAGTTGCCGCCACCACCGGGCCGGCGCGCGGCATCTGACTCCGCTCCCCAAATTTGACTTCCCCCGCCGCCTAGGCATGCAATTCACATGCGAGAATGAGCGGTTCAGCGCGTATCGAGGTCCACGTCCCTAATCGGCAGATCCCAGTGCGCGTCCAGGATTTCGAAGCGGCGCTGTTCTTCTTTCTTGTAGTTTTCCTGGTCGGGAAAGAGCTGTTTGATCAAGGCGGAGCTATCGAAATTGTCGTTGGCGATCGCCGCGCTCTTGAAGACGATTGTTACCCGGTAATCCCAACGGCCGTCCTCCGTGGTGTGATAGCGCGGAACGGTCATGCTCACCTTTAGCATGCGGCCTAGTTCCATCTCTTTTTTCAAAACCGGGTAGTGATTCTTTTTGAAGAGCGAGAGAAATTCCTCGGCGTGGCCCCATTTGGCTTTGTAGTAGTACTCAATCACATACGGCTGCTCTTTTCCTTCGGCCGCCATGGCGCTCTGCTGCGCTCCGGCTCCGATTGTTGAGAGCCAGGAAAGCGCGGCCAGCCCAAGGACAGCCACCACGGGCCCGTGCTTCACCTTTGAGAATGGAGTGTGCATAAGTTCTCTCCTCCGATCGCCATCGAGACTCTAACGGTCCAGCAACATAAATCAAAGTAAAAAACGAAGCGAAAGAAAATTGGAGTCTCCCGGCTCGTTTCACCTTCTCGGTCCTGTTATGCTTTCTCCGGGGAGGCCCCATGCAGACTGGATCCGTGAAGTGGATTGGCGATCAGAAGTTCGTCGCGACGAGCCCATCCGGGCACGCCTTGACGGTCGATTCCGACCGGGCCTCAAATAAAGCGCCTGGCCCGATGGAGCTTCTGCTGCTGGCGCTGGGGGCTTGCACGGCCACCGACGTGGTCAGCATTCTGGAGAAGAAGCGGCAGAAACTGGAATCACTCGAGGTGATTTGCTCCGGCGAACGCGCGGCCAACCCGCCCACGGTCTGGACCAAGTTGGAAATACTCTATCGCCTGCGCGGCCAACTCGATGAGGCGGCCGTAAAACACGCCATCCAGCTCAGCGAGGACAAGTACTGTTCCGTCGCGGCCATGCTCAGGAAGACGGCAGCGATTTCGTGGCGCCACGAAATTCTTCCGCCCGCCTCTTAGGGCCGCATCAAGGCTGCCCCAGGTTCACCGTTATGTGCTGTATGGACAATACCTGTACCAATATGTATTTGCTTGAAGGAACAGTTGAAGCTATATAGAGCATCCTACAGGGGGCCCTTTATCCGGAATTTAGGGCCGCCTCCTTCGGTCCTGCCGCAGGGAGCCCCCAATAATTCCACCAGCCGGCTTTTCTTCGTCAAGCTGAGTTACTTGTTGCGATTCTGAAGAATCCGGACTGCGCCTTGTACCCCAGAAGGCTATCGCATAAAATTCATCGTCTTTGTCCAGGTTGCAATTCGCAAGGAGCGTCATGTCCCACCGCCTCGCGGCAAAAATTACCGGTGTAGCCGGCTACGTTCCGCCAAGGGTGATGACCAACGCGGATCTGGAAAAAATCGTCGAAACGAATGACGAATGGATTCGCACGCGCACCGGTATCCAGGAACGTCACGTCGCGGAGAATGGCACCGCCACCTCGCACATGGCCACGGAAGCCGCAAAGTGCCTGCTGGCCCAGACCAAGACAGATCCCAACGAGATTGATCTGATCGTCCTCGCGAGCGTTACCCCGGACATGTTTTTTCCGGCCACCGCCTGCCTGGTGCAGGAGCGTCTTGGCGCGAAGAAAGCCTGGGGCTTTGATTTGTCCGCAGCGTGTTCCGGCTTCGCCTACGCCCTCACCGTTGGCGCGCAGTTCGTCAGCGCGGGCACGCACAAAAAAGTATTGGTCATCGGAAGCGATACCATGACTTCCGTTCTGGACTACACGGATCGTTCCACTTGCGTATTGTTCGGCGACGGTGCGGGCGCGGTGATGCTCGAGGCGGCTGGCCCGGGCGAAGGTATCCTCGATTTCGTCCACGACGTGGATGGCGCCGGTGGAGCATTTCTCTACATGCCGGGCGGTGGATCGCTCCATCCGGCCAGCCAGGAAACTGTCGCGAAACGAATGCACTACGTCCACCAGGAAGGCTCGCAGGTGTTCAAGTACGCAGTCCGGCGCATGTCGGAAATGGCCGCGCATCTCCTTGATAAAAATGGCTTTAAGAATGAAGATTTGAAGCTTCTGGTACCACACCAGGCCAATCTGCGTATCATTCGCGCGACCCAGGAACGGCTGGGCGTCGACGATTCCAAGGTGATGGTGAACATCGACCGCTATGGAAATACCACTGCCGGCACCATTCCGCTGGGTCTCCGCGACGCGGTGGAGCAAGGCCGCCTCCACAAGGGTGACCTGGTGCTAATCGTAACCGTCGGCGCGGGATACACAACCGGGGGCATGCTGTTGCG
>Ga0209268_1001510_pt1 | contig 11309 bp, 9 predicted proteins | sample GraSoiAngelo_143_FD_185900 | JGI IMG/M metagenome (GOLD analysis project Ga0209268, IMG submission 185900) | Grasslands soil microbial communities from the Angelo Coastal Reserve, California, USA - 14_1009_02_30cm (SPAdes) (version 2) | ecosystem: Environmental > Terrestrial > Soil > Grasslands ... | reverse complement strand
CATACCCCCCAACGCTCGGAGCGCCCCGGGGGAACCCGTGGCGCTCCTCGATCACACCGCCTGCTTAGCATGGGGGCCCCGACATGGCCCCCCATACCCCCCATACCCTCCAACGCTCGGAGCGCCCCGGGAAACCCGTGGCGCTCCTCGGTCACACTGTGTCGATCGCCATCGGCGGCAGGCGCTGACCGGGTACGGGGTTGGCGACGGCGTCCTCCAGGCTCCGCGCCGGCCGCCACTCGCTGGCCGGACGCGACCCGCCGGTCGTGCCGACCTGGTCGATGCCCCAGTAGATCTCGAGGTTGTTGCCGTCGGGGTCGCGGAACTCGATGGCGAGCTGACAGCCGGCGCGCCGCCGTCCCTCGAAGACGATGGGGACGTCGTGCTTGCGCAGCCAGGCCCGGGCGCGGAACACCTCGTCGGGCGAGCCCACCTCGAACGCGAAGTGATTGAGCGTGCTGCGCTCGAGCTTCGACGCGCCGCCCACCAGCGCCACGCCGTGATGGTCGGTGCTCACGCACATGAAGACCATGCCGCCCGGCACCATGCTGTCCGGATAGCGATCGCTGATCGAGAGCCCGAGCACCTCGGTGTAGAACCGCACCGAGGCCTCGAGATCGGTCACGTTGAGCACGACGTGGCCGAGCTTGCGGAGCTGGAACATGACGGTCTCCTTGCGGTCTAGGCGCGCGTGGCGGCCTGCGGCGCCCGCGCCAGCACACTCTTGCCCACCGGCGTGTCCTCGAGCCGGAAGAACGCCAGCATGTTGCCCGCCGCGATCTTGAAGGCCTCGTCGGCCGGCACGCCGGCGAAGAGCCGCTCGGCGAAGGGGCGCGTGTTCGGCCAGTCGCACTCGATGTGCGGGAAGTCGGTCGCGAACATGATGCGCTCGACGTCGATGTGGTGACGCAGCTCGACCGCGACGCGCTCGACGTGCTGCAGGCTGAACGAGACGTGCCGGCGCACGTAGTCGCTCGGCCGCTGCGTCAGCGGCTGGACGTGCAGCAGGCGCTGCGCCCAGTGGCGGTGGCGCTCGTACCAGTAGTCGGCCTCCTCCATCCAGAACGGTACCCAGCCGAGGCGCGACTCGGCGAAGAAGATTCGGAGGTCCGGCAGGCGATCGAAGACGCCGGACATGACCAGCTGCGCGAGGCTGATGGCGGGCGGGATGTTCAGGAACGGCAGCGCGATCCACTCCACGATCTTGCGCGGCCCGAGCTTCTTGAGGACCTCCGGATCGGCGCCCGGGTACTCGAATGTCGGCTGCGACGCGCGCGGGCCCAGGCGATCGAAGGCGACGTGCACCGTCAGCGGCATCCTCATGTCGATCGCGGCCGCCCAGAACCGGTCGTCCTCGGGCAGCGGATACGCCCTGCCGTTCGGGAACACGCCGAGGTTGACGCCGCGGAGCCCCAGCCTCGCGCAGTGCTCGAGCTCGGCCACGGCGTCGTCGAGGTTCGTCCACGGGATGACGCCCAGCCCGATGAGGCGGTCACGCGAGACCGCGCAGTATTCCTCGGCCAGCCAGTCGTTGTACGCGCGGACGGTCGCGCGGTACACGTCGTCGTCGGTCAGCGCGCGCCAGAGCCGCGGGCCGACCTGCATGTTGGGGAAGATCACCTCCGCGAGCAGACCATCCATGTCCTGCTCGCGCAGGCGCTGCTCCGGCGGCCCCACGCCCGCCGTGCCCTCCACCGTGGTGCCGAATGGCTGCCACGTCTCGTTCGTCCGCCCGGCCCGGAGATCGAGGAACGGCGCCGGATACGGCGGCTGGCCCTCGACGAGGATCGCGTCGCCGCCGTCGGAGAGCTTGACCGTCCGCGGCGCGCGCTCGCGATACTTCGCGGGCATGCGCGGCGTCCAGCGCTCGGGCAGGACCTCCAGGTGACCGTCGCTCGAGAGCAACGGCGGAAGCGTGGGTGCTGTCATGCTGGGCGCTCCTTTGCGTCGCGTCGCCGGGAGTGTACCATCGGGCCCGCCTGATCAGACCGCGCGGAGGCGCCCATGCTGAGTCGGGACGACAACGAGCTGCTCTGTCGGATCGGACCGGGAACACCGATGGGCAACCTCATGCGGCAGTACTGGGTGCCCGCCGCGTTGTCGAGCGAATTGCCCGAGCCCGACGGCGCGCCGCTGCGCGTGCGTCTGCTGGGCGAGGACCTCATCGCGTTCCGCGTCTCGTCGGGGGCCGTGGGCCTGATCCAGAACAGCTGCCCGCATCGCGGCGCCAGCCTCTTCTACGGCCGCAACGAAGCCGAGGGCCTGCGCTGTGTCTATCACGGCTGGAAGTTCGACGTGGGCGGCCGCTGCGTCGACATGCCCATCGAGCCGGCGGAGAGCAACTTCAAGCAGAAGGTCCGGGCCGTGACCTATCCCTGCGTCGAGCGCGGCGGGCTCATCTGGACGTACCTGGGACCGCGGCCGACGCCGCCGCCGATGCCGGAGCTCGAGGCCACGATGCTCGCCGACAACCGCATCCAGGTGTACCAGCGCGACTGCAACTGGATACAGGCGCTGGAGGGCGACATCGACACCGGCCACACCGTGTACCTGCACCTCGGCGGCGTGGACGCCTCCGAGGTGCCGCCGGACAGCTGGGCCCGGTACGCGCTCGCCGACCGCGCGCCGCGGTACGAGGTGACCGACACGGACTCCGGCGTCATGTACGGCGCGTATCGCCCGGCGGAGGCGGACACGAACTACTGGCGCATCGCCAACTTCCTGTTCCCCTTCTACGCGATGATCCCCACGGGTGTGCTCGGGCTCGAGGTCCGCGTGCGGGCCTGGGTGCCGATGGACGATGCGCACACGCTCGCCTTCCTGATCACGCACGGGGCGCCGCCACCCCCCAGAAACGCCGGCCGCCAGGCCGTGGCGCCACCCGAGACGCTGCCGAACACCACCGACTGGTATGGGCGCTTCCGGTGCGCGGCCGACGGCACCAACGACTATCTGATCGACCGCAAGGCGCAGAAGACGGTCAGCTTCACCGGCATCGGAAGCATCCATCTGCAAGACCAGGCGGTGACCGAGAGCATGGGGCCCGTGTACGACCGCACGCGCGAGCACCTCGGGACGAGCGACGCGATGGTGATCCGCACCCGCAAGCGGCTGCTCGACGCCGCCAGGGCGCTGCGCGATCGAGGCCAGATCCCGCCCGGCGTGGACGACCCCAGGGTTTACGCGGTGCGGTCAGGCGGCGTGGTGCTCCGGCGCGGCGCCGACTGGATCGAGGCGACGCAGAAGCTCCGCACGGCGTGGACGGAGCACCCGGGGCTCACGCGGTCGGTGCTGGGCAACATCCCGGCCGTCTAGTCGCCTTGTCCCCACCTCGCCCTGACGTGATCCGGCACGCTCATCGCGTGGGGAAGCGCCAGCGAGTCGCGCCTCGTGGGAAGCCCTCGAGGGTCCAAGCAAGGGCCGTGGTGGGCCGGAGCGCCCAGAACGGCCGGAATGGCGCCGCATTTCCGGAGAAGTGCTGCGGGTATTTCTCCTTGGAAGCAGCCGCGGATGGCGCGGCGAGGGAATGTGAAGGCTCCGTGACGTATTCGGCGGTGCCTTCGAGGATGATCGCCTCGGCTTCGCTCGAGAGATGGGCGGAGATCGAGGGATTGATCATTAGATTTCGCACCCAGCGCGTCTCCGGCGATCCACCGAAGCACAGCGCGCCGTCGACCCACACGCCATCGACGGGCCGCACATGCGGCCGCGCGTTTGGACCAACCGTCGTCATCCAGTAATTCGACGCGGCCCGAAGACGCTCCTCGACGTAGCTCCAGGGAAGAAGACTCTCCGGTCCTCCCGGCGCGCCGTATGCAGCCGGAAAGCGGACAGAACGAACGGAACGTTCAGGAGTCGTCATCCCTTTCAGAGATTGGCGTTAATTCGCCGCGTACGGCGACGACGAGGGCAGCGGCAGCACCGGCTCGCGGTGCTGCAGACTCTTGGGCCACACGATGTACGGCTTGTCGTCGACGTACTGCACGATGACGGGGAACGCGCGGTCGTTCTGCCCCGCCATAGGCCCGTCACCCAGGAAGTGCACGCCGAAGCCGAGCATGGTGGCGCCCTCGGGCAGGTTCACCTCGAGCGCGGCCTTGCGCAGCGAGTCGGCGTCGATGCCACCGTACTTCTTGATGGCCTTGGGCAGGACCTCGGTCATGAAGACGTAGGTGTTGCTGGCGGCCATGCCGACGTGGGCCGACTTCACGTGCGTCCCGGGTCGCGCCTTCTCGTACTCGTCGCCGATCATCTTGATCATCGGGACCAGCTCGGGGCGCAGCGCCTTCTCGTTGGCAAGCCAGATCGAGATCGGGTCGACGTTGAAGACATAGTTGACGTCCTTGCCGACCGCTTCCTTGAGCTTGTCGTACACGCCGTAGCCGGCGCCGTGGCCGACGAGCGCGTGAAAGCGCAGACCCTGCTCGCGCGCCTGGCGCAGAAACAGCGCGATGTCGGGGTTGTAGCCGGTGTGGAACAGGACGTCGGGGCGGGCGCGCTTGAGCTTGATCACGAGGGACGAGAGGTCGGGCGCGGTGGCCGAGTAGCCTTCTTTCAGCACGACGTTGAAGCCGGCCTTCTTCGCCCCCTCCTCGTTGCCCTTCGAGACGTCGATACCGTACGCGCCGTCCTCGTGGATGATGGCGACCTTGAGGTCCTTTGGCTCCTTGCCGAGCTTCGCCCTGGCGTTCTGAGCGATGAAGTCCATCGACATCAAGCCGAACTGGCGGCCGCTCGGCTGCACCCGGAACACGTATTTCAGATTGCGGTTCTCGAGCACGGCCGAGGAGATGCATGTGGTGATCCACATGAACTTCTTCAGTTGCTCGACGCGCGCGGCGACCGGGACGCACTGCGCCGACGAATAGAAGCCGAGGAGCATGTCGACCTTCTCCTGCTCGACCAGCCGCACCGCCTCGTTGATGGCCACGTCGGGCTTGCTCTGAGCGTCCGCGTAGGTTGCCTCGATCGCGTAGCCCTCGACGCCCCCTTTTTTCGCAAAGTAGTCGATCATGATCTTCGCGCCGAGCGCGTGCAGGTCCGACCCGCCGCCCGCGAGCGGCCCGGTGTAGTCGTAGATCACGCCGATCTTGAGCTTCTTGCCCTGGGCGAGCGCCGGTGAGACGGCCGACGCGCCGGACATCAGCGCCGCGACGAACAGCACGCACGCGAGGCTCAGCGGCTTCTTGGGCATGGCATCTCCTTTTTCGGCGCCGGCCATTATGTGATACTTGCGCCCCAACGTCCACGCAAGGGGGGTTGAGCCATGCGAGGAACGACGCGCCGCGACTTCCTTCTCTCTTCGGCCGTGGCCGGCGCCACGGTACTGCTGGATCGCGCTCCCGCCTACGCCCAGAAGCGCGAGCTCACGTTCTTGAGCACCAATCACTTCGTTCCGGCCTCCGACGACGAGCTCCGACGGCAGGCCGAGGTGTTCGGCAAGCAGGCCGGTCTCACGGTCAAAGTCGACACCATCCAGGGCCTGCAGCTGCCGGCCAAGCGCGCCGCCGAGGCCCAGAGCCAGTCCGGCCACGATCTCGTCCTCCTGAGCCACGCCGATCCGTACCTCTTCGAGAATCTGCTCGTCGACGTGGGCCCGCTGGTCGACACGCTCGGCAAGAAGTACGGCGGCTGGTATCCGTTCGCCGCGGAGTCGTGCCAGACGGGCTCGGGCTGGCGTGCGGTGCCCTGGTTCTGGGTCGCGTTTCCCGCGACCTACAACATGGCGCACTTCGCGAAGGCCGGCCTCGAGTACCCGAAAACATGGGACGAGCTGCTGCGGCAGGGCAAGGTCCTCAAGCGGCACGGCAATCCGGTGGGCATCGCCATCAGCCACTGCGGCGACTCGAACACGAGTTTCTGGGCCATCTTCTGGTGCTACGGCGGCAAGGTCCTCGAGGTGGACGGCAAGACGCCGGCCATCGTGTCGGACAGGACCGCGCAGGTGATCGAGTGGTACAAGGAGCTCTATCGCGACGGCATGGAGCCCGAGGTGCTGTCCTGGGACGACGCGTCCAACAACCGGTTCATCCTCTCCGGCAAGGGCTCGTGGATCCACAACCCGATCAGCCCCTACAACACGGCGCTCGCCAACAAGATGCCGATCGCCGACGACATCAACCACCATCCGAGCCCGGCCGGGCCCGCGGGCACGCACAGCGCGCCGGGCATCAACGGAATCGGGCTCTGGAAATTCTCGAAGAACGCCGAGCCGGCGAAGGAGTTCGTCCAGTTCCTGTTCCGCAAGGAGAACTTCGACGCGTGGATCGTGGCGTCCAATGCCTTCAACCAGCCGCCGCTCCGCAACCTCGCCGACCATCCGATCTGGGTGCGCAATCCAAAATTCGCGATGCTCCCGAAGGAGGCGGAGTACGCGCATCCCCGCGGGTGGCCCGCGAAGCCGAACGACGCCGTGCGCCGGATCGAGAACAACTACGTGCTGCCCGACATGGTCGCCAAGGCGATCCACGGCATGCCGACCAGGCGGGCGATGGAGTGGGCGCAGGAGCAGGTCGTCCAGGCCACGCGCGGCCAGCTCAAGCCAGCGAGCTAAAAACTCGGAGGGGGCCTCGGCGGCCCCCTCCGATGCCTCCCCCAGGATCCGGTTGCGCCGGCGAAGCCGGCGCTCGAACGGCGCGAGTCGGTGCTCCTTACACGGCGCTCGTGCGCCCTTCGTTTCTGGGACAGAGCGTCATCGTAGCCGGCTAGGGTCGTCGGGGCCGGCGGACTTGCGCCGCCGGCCCGTCCCGCGATACGGTCAGGGCCTCCCGGAGGACCCAACCAATGAAATCGACAACCCGGATCATCGTGACGTCGCTGCTGCTGCTGATCGCCGTCGCAAGCCCCGCGTGGGCGCAAGCCAAGTCGGAGCTCACGGTCGCGCTGTCGAGCTTCTCCGCCGAGACGCTGGACCCGGCGCTCCAGGGCCACAACGTGAAGTACTACCTCTCGCTGATGTTCGATTATCTCGTCGGCGTCACGCCGGACGGCCAGCCGTCGCAGGCGGGCGGGCTGGCCAGCAAGTGGGAGAGCTCGGCCGACCACAGGCGCTGGACGTTCCATCTCCGAAAGGGCGTGAAGTTCCACGACGGCAGCGACATGACGTCGGAGGACGTGAAGTTCAGCCTCCAGCGCGCCATGAGCAAGCGCTCCACGACGGGCTATGCGGGCCCGCTGCGCACGCTCATCGCCGACATCGAGACGCCGGCGCCCGACCGCGTCGTGATTGTCCTGAAGGAATCCACGCTGATCATTCCAACGTACTTGTCGCGATCGCTTTCGACAGAAGGAATGGTACTTCCGAAGAAATACATCGAGGCCAACGGCGATGATGTATTCGCCCGCAAGCCCGTCGGCACCGGCCCCTACAAGTTCGTCGAGCAGGTGGTCGGCTCGCACATCAAGATGACGGCGGTCGACAACCACTGGCGCATCGGCGTGCCGAAGTACAAGAACGTGACGTTCAAGCTCGTCCCCGAGGAGACGACGCGCATCGCGCTGCTGCGCCGCGGTGAGGCGGACGTGGCCGACGTGAGCCGCGAGCGCGTGAAGGAGCTGGAGAAGGAAGGCTTCCCGGTCCACATGCGGAGGGAAGAAGCCATCATCCACATGTGGTGGATCCTCGGCCCCGAGGGCCGGACGCCGCCCACCAGGGACAAGCGCGTGCGCGAGGCGCTCAATCTGGCCATCGATCGTGCCGAGATCGCGCAGTCGATCTTCGGCGGCTACGCCGAGCCGGCGGCGATTCCGATGGGGCTGTCGTGGGCGTTCAAGGAGGTCGGCTTCAAGGTGACGCCGGAGATGGCCTACCCGTACGACGTCGCGCGCGCCAAGAAGCTGCTCGCCGACGCCGGCTACGCCGGCGGCTTCACGCAAGACGTCTACGCCTTCCAGCTCCCCGGCTTCGCCGAGGGCAAGTCGTTCGCGGAGGCGGTGGCGGGCTACTGGGAGAAGATCGGCGTCAAGAGCAAGCTCATCCCCGTCGACTACCCGGCCTTCCGCAAACAGTGGGTGGATCGCAAGGCGCCCGGCGCGGTGGGCTACTACAACATCGCCAACCGTGACTGGATCGGCACCTACGCCCTGCTGGAGAAACAGGCCTACACGCCGTCCAAGCTGAACGACACCGTCAACGATCCGGAGATCGACGGCATGATCGCGCAGGTCATGCGCCAGACCGACCGGGAGAAGATCAACGCGCTCATGCGCAACATCTACACGCGGATGCGCAGCGAGCACCACGGCGTGCCGGTCGTCTACGTGCACTCGCCGTACGCGACCTCCAAGACGCTCGGCAAGTACAACCCGGGCGCCGTGATGTACGACCTGTTCATCGACGAGCTCGCGCGGAAGTAAGCGCTGGGGGGAGTTGGGGGGGAGCTCGGCTCCCCCCCAACCTTCAACAACCCGTGCTTCGCTTCGTCCTCTTTCGTCTCCTCCAGTCGCTGGTGGCACTGGCGATTCTGTCTGTCGTGGTCTTTGTCCTCGCTCGCGCCACCGGCGACCCGCTGCACATGATCCTCCCGATGAACGCCAGCGAGGAGGACTATGCCAACGCCCGCAAGTACCTCGGGCTCGACCGACCGTACGTCGAGCAGTACTTCTCGTTCGTCGGCCGCGCGGTCACCGGGGACTTCGGCACCTCGATCCGCGCGCGCCGGCCCGTCATCGAGCTGCTGCGCGAGCGGCTGCCGAACTCACTCAAGCTCGCCGCCTTCGCGATGGGCGCGTCGCTGGCCATCGCCTTTCCGCTCGGCGTGATGGCGGCCGTGAAGAAGGGCACCGGTGTGGACCGCGCGGCGCAGATCGTGGCCGTGCTCGGGCAGTCGCTGCCGACGTTCTGGGTGGCCATCGTGCTCGTGGAGTTCGTCGCAGGGCGCTGGCAGTGGCTGCCGGCGGGCGGCGCCGACAGCCTCGCCTCCTACGTCCTGCCCGGCCTCACGCTCGGCTGGTTCGTGGTGGCCGGCATGATGCGCCTGCTGCGCTCGGGGATGCTCGAGGTGCTCGACTCGGAGTACGTGAAGCTCGCCCGGCTCAAGGGCGTCGCCGAGCGCAAGGTGGTGTGGGTCCACGCGCTCAAGAACGCGCTCATCCCCGTCGTCACCTTCGCCGGCATCTACTTCGCGATCCTCGTCACCACGGCCATCGTCGTCGAGACGGTGTTCGCGTGGCCGGGGCTCGGGCGCCTCGCGTACGACGGCATCACCTCGCGCGATTTCCCGGTGATCCAGGCGGTCGTGCTCACCACCGCCACCATCGTGGCCGCCGTCAACCTCGGCGTCGATTGTCTCTACGCGGTGATCGATCCGCGCATCCGGTATTCGCGGTGAGCGTCGTCGCCGTTCCCGAGCGCGCGGCGCGGCCCGAGCCGCGGGCGCGCGGGCGCCGGGTGCCGGTCGTCTCCATCGGCATCATCGCCGTGTTCGTGCTCATCGCGCTGCTGGCGCCGCTGCTCAGCCCCGGCGATCCCTACGAGCAGTCGCTGCGCCTGCGCTTCCGCCCGCCGGTGTGGGAGGAGCGTGGCTCGTGGGCGCACCCGCTCGGCACCGACCGGCTGGGCCGGGACATGCTGACGCGCATCATCTGGGGCTCGCGCGTCTCGCTCGCGGTGGGCGCGCTGGCCGTGCTCCTGGCCGGCGCGGTCGGCGCCACCATCGGCCTCGTGGCCGGTTACTACGGCGGCCGCGTCGACGCGGCGCTGATGCGGGTCACCGACGCCACGCTCTCGTTCCCGGTGATCCTGCTCGCGCTGATCCTGGCCGTCACCGTCGGCCCGAGCTTCACCAACGTCGTCATCGCGATCGCGGTAATCCTGTGGGCGCGCTACGCGCGCGTGATCCGCGGCCAGGTGCTCACGCTCATGACGCTCGACTTCATCGCGCAGGCGCGCATCGCCGGCGCCGGCGCCTGGCGGATCATCACCCGGCATCTGCTGCCCAACACGCTCAACACGCTGGTGGTCCTGGTCACGCTGCAGGTCGGCTACGTCATCATCGTCGAGGCGTCGCTGTCGTTCCTCGGGGCCGGCATCCCGCCGCCGACGCCGGCGTGGGGCTCGATGATCGCCGAGGGACGCGACGTCGTGACGAGCGCGTGGTGGGTATCGTTCCTGCCCGGGCTGGCCATCCTGCTCGTCGTGCTCGCCTTCAACCTGCTCGGCGACTGGCTGCGCGACACCCTGGACCCCAAGCTGCGCCAGCTCTGAGCCGCGTGTCCGCCGTCATCGACGTTCGCGACCTCCGCACGCACATCGTCACCCGCTGGGGGACGATCAAGGCGGTGGACGGCGTCTCCTTCGCGCTCGGCGAGGCCGAGACGCTCGGCCTCGTCGGTGAGTCCGGCTCGGGCAAGAGCATGACGTGCCTGAGCATCGTCCGCCTCGTGCCGCGGCCGGCCGCGCGCATCGTCGGCGGCGCGGTCCTCCTCGACGGCAACGATCTCTTGAAGAAGACCGACGACGAGATGCAGCGGATCCGCGGCCGCACGGTCGCGATGATCCTGCAGGATCCGATGTCCTCGCTCAACCCGGTGTTCTCCATCGGCATGCAGATGCGCGAGCCGCTGACGATGTACCACGGCCTCCGCGGCCGCGCCGTGCTCGCGCGTGCCGCGGAGCTGCTGGCCTCGGTGAGCATCCCCTCGCCCGCCGCGCGGCTGCGCGCGTTTCCGCACCAGCTCTCGGGTGGCATGCGCCAGCGCGTGGTCGGCGCCATGGCCATCGCGGGGCCGCCGCGCCTGCTCATCGCCGACGAGCCGACGACCAGCCTCGATCTCACGATCCAGGCGCAGTACCTCGGCCTGCTCAAGGAGCTGCAGCAGCGCCACCGCTTCGCGATGATCTTCGTCACCCACAACCTCGGGATCGTGGCGCGCACCTGCGACCGCGTGGCGGTCATGTACGCCGGGCGCATCGTCGAGATCGGTCCCGTGCGCCGCATCTTCGCCCAGCCCGCGCATCCCTACACGCGCGCGCTGCTGGAATCGATCCCGCGCTTTGGCGCGCGCCGCGAGCGCCTCGCGGCCATCGCCGGCCAGCCGCCCGACCTCGCGACGCTGGCCGCCGGCTGCGCGTTCGCCCCGCGCTGCCCGGCCGCGTTCGAGCGCTGCGTCGAGGCCCCGCCCGAGACCGAGGTCGTTCCCGGCCACGCGACGCGCTGCTGGCTCCATGTGCTCCCCTGATGACATGGGGGGCCCCGACATGGCCCGCCCATTAGCCTGGGGGCCCCGAGATGGCCCCCAGACCCCCAACGCTCGTCGCGTCCCGGGGAACCCGTGACGCTCCTCGACAGCCGTGACGCCCCTCGACTACC
>Ga0209268_1001508_pt1 | contig 11322 bp, 10 predicted proteins | sample GraSoiAngelo_143_FD_185900 | JGI IMG/M metagenome (GOLD analysis project Ga0209268, IMG submission 185900) | Grasslands soil microbial communities from the Angelo Coastal Reserve, California, USA - 14_1009_02_30cm (SPAdes) (version 2) | ecosystem: Environmental > Terrestrial > Soil > Grasslands ... | reverse complement strand
CGGCGCCGCCGGTGGCCGCCGCGCCCGCGCCCACGCCGGCTCCGGCCGCGCCCGAGCCTGCGCCGCCGGTGGTGACGGCGCGGCCAGCGCCGAAGGAATTCGCCCCCGAGCCGCAACTCCCGGACATCTACTTCGACTTCGACAAGTCCGCGATCCGGCCCGACGCCGCGAAGGTGTTGCAGGCGTCGGCGGAGTGGCTCAACGGGCACGCCGACCGAACCCTGCTCATCGAGGGACACTGTGACGAGCGCGGGACCGAGGCGTACAACCTGGCGCTCGGCGATCGCCGGGCGCATGCCACCAGGGATTTCCTCGTCGCCTACGGCGTGATCGCGCGCCGGATCAACGTGATCAGCTACGGCACGGAGCAGCCGCAGTGCTCCGAGCACAACGAGGAGTGCTGGAGCCTCAACCGGCGCGCGCACTTCGTCCTGAAGGCGGAGTAGCGAGAGCGGACCGGCTGGAAAGATTTCGTCGCGCTCGCGCGAGCCGGGATCAGGCGCGCGCTCAGCGGCCGTGAACATCCGGCGCCGTGCGCGGGGCCGTGTCGTATCTCGGACCCTCACCCGACGGGAGACGGGCGATTCCAGGAGCCGTGCTCGCGAGCGGCCATGCACGGCGCCGTTCGGACGAGCATCGCCGACCGCGAGACACCACCACCTTCGGAGGACAACTCATGGCCCTTCTGACGGACCCGACGCTGAAAACGACGCTCGCCAACCGGCTGTCCGCCGACGAGCTGCGCAAGGTCGACGCCTACTGGCGGGCCTGCAACTACCTGGCGGCCGGGATGATCTATCTCCAGGCCAACCCGCTGCTCCGTGAACCGTTGAAGCCGGAGCACATCAAGCTGCGCTTGCTCGGCCACTGGGGCGCCAGCCCCGGGCTGAGCTTCGCGTACGTGCATCTCAACCGTCTGATCACCAAGTACGACCTCGACGCCATCTTCCTCGCCGGTCCCGGCCACGGCGCCCCGGGCGTGTTGGCGCCCGTCTACCTGGAAGGCGCGTACTCGGAAATCTACCCGAACAAGGGCGAGGACGCGGAGGGGATGCTCCAGCTCTTCCGGGAATTCTCCTTCCCCGGCGGCATCGGCAGCCACTGCACGCCGGAGACCCCGGGTTCGATCCACGAGGGCGGCGAGCTGGGGTACAGCCTCTCGCACGCCTTCGGCGCCGCGTTCGACAATCCGGACCTGCTGGTCGTCGCCGTGGTGGGGGACGGGGAGGCGGAGACCGGGCCGCTCGCCACCTCCTGGCACTCGAACAAGTTCCTGAGCCCGATCCGTGACGGCGCCGTGCTCCCCATCCTCCATCTCAACGGCTACAAGATCAATAACCCGACGCTGCTCTCGCGGATCTCCCACGACGAGCTGGAGCAGCTGCTGCGGGGCTACGGCTGGACGCCGCATTTCGTGGAAGGCCACGATCCCTCGCTCATGCACCAGCAGATGGCCGCGACGCTGGAGGACTGCGTGCTGGACATCCGGCGGATCCAGGAGGAGGCGCGGACCAGCGGCAAGGCCGTTCGGCCGCGCTGGCCGATGCTCGTCCTGCGCAGCCCCAAGGGCTGGACCGGTCCCCGCGAGGTCGACGGCCGCAAGGTCGAGGGCTTCTGGCGCTCGCACCAGGTGCCACTCTCGGGCCTGCACGACAATCCCGCCCACATGAAGCAGCTGGCGGAGTGGCTGCGCAGCTACCGGCCCGAGGAGCTGTTCGACACGACGGGCCGTCTGATCCCCGAGCTCCGCGCGCTCGCTCCCAAGGGCGCGCGCCGCATGGGCGCCAATCCGCACGCCAACGGCGGTCTACTGCGCCGGCCGCTGCGCATGCCGGACTTCCGCAGCTACGCGATCAAGGTCGACAAGCCGGGGCAGGTCATGGCGGACAACACGCGTCCGCTGGGCCAGTTCCTGCGCGACATCATGCGCGACAACATGAGCAACTTCCGGGTCTTCGGCCCCGACGAGAACACCTCGAACAGGCTCGATGCGATCTACGAGGTGAGCAAGAAGCTCTGGCTGGCCGACTACCTGGCCGAGGATGCCGACGGCGGCCAGCTGTCGCCCGACGGCCGGGTCCTCGAGATGCTGTCCGAGCACACGCTGGAGGGCTGGCTCGAGGGGTACCTCTTGACGGGCCGCCACGGGTTCTTCTCCACCTACGAGGCCTTCGCCCACGTCGTCGACTCCATGTTCAACATGCACGCCAAGTGGCTGGCCAGCAGCCGCGAGCAGCCGTGGCGGGCGCCGGTGTCCTCGCTGAACCTGCTGCTGAGCTCCACCGTGTGGCGCCAGGATCACAACGGGTTCACGCACCAGGATCCCGGGTTCCTCGACGTGGTCCTGAACAAGGATCCGAACGTCTGTCGCATCTACCTGCCGGCCGACGTCAACACGCTGCTCTGCGTGGCCGACCACTGCCTGCGCAGCACCGGCTACGTCAACGTCATCGTCTGCGACAAGCAGAAGCACCTGCAGTACTTGACCATGGAGGACGCGATCGGCCACTGCACCAAGGGTCTCAGCATCTGGAACAAGGCGAGCAACGACCAGGGCTCGGAGCCGGACGTCGTGATCGCCAGCGCCGGTGACATCCCCACCAAGGAAGCGCTGGCGGCGGTGACGCTGCTCCGGGAGCACTTCCACGATCTGAAGATCCGGTTCATCAATGTGGTCGACCTCTACAAGCTGGTGCCGTCCAGCGAGCATCCGCACGGCCTGTCGGACCGCGACTTCGACGGCCTGTTCACCACCGACAGGCCGATCATCTTCAACTTCCACGGCTATCCCTGGCTCATCCACCGCCTGACCTATCGACGCACGAACCACAAGAATCTCCACGTGCGGGGCTACAAGGAGAAGGGCAACATCAACACCCCGCTCGACCTGGCCATCCAGAACCAGATCGACCGCTTCAGCCTGGCCATCGACGTCATCGATCGGGTGCCGTCCCTGCAGCGGGTGGGGGCCCACGCCAAGGAGAAGCTGCGCAACACGCAGATCGAGTGCCAGAAGTACGCCTATCAATACGGGGTCGACAAGCCGGAGATCGACCAGTGGACCTGGCCCTACTAGCACCGTGAGCACGACGCCTTCGACCGAGCGCGGTCAGCGGCCGAAGCATCACCTGGTCGACACGCCGCTGATCATGGTCGGCCGGATGTGGAGCGAGCTCGTGCAGTGGGCGCGGGCCAGCATGCTCGACTCGCGGCTGCACCTGGTGAACCCCGAGGATCTCTCGATCCCGCGCTGCGTGGTCACGGGCGACGAGGCCATCGCTCTGATCCGCGAGCATCACGCTCGCTGGCTGCACGCGCGCGAGCGCCACGAGCGACGGCCCGAGCGCTGAGGCCGCGATGGCCGTCACGGCCCACGCCGCGCGCCGCGTCGTCGCCGTCAGGCACGGCGAGACGGCGTGGAGCGTGAGTGGTCAGCACACCGGCACCACCGACATTCCCCTGACCGACGACGGGCGCCGGCTCGCCGCGCGGCTGCGCGCGGTGGTGGCCGGGGAGTCGTTCGCGCTCGTGCTCACCAGCCCCCTGCAGCGCGCGCGTGAGACCTGTGCGCTGTGCGGCCTCGCCGACACGGCCGTCATCGAGCCCGACCTCGTCGAGTGGAACTACGGGAAGTACGAGGGACTCACACCCGCCCAGATCCACGCCACCGCGCCGGGCTGGCTGATCTTTCGCGACGGCTGCCCGGGCGGCGAGACGCCGGCCGAGGTCGGGGCCCGGGTCGATCGGGTGATCGCGCGAGCGCGCGCGGTCGACGGTGACGTTGCGCTCTTCGCCCATGGGCACGTGCTGCGGGTCCTGGTGGCGCGCTGGCTGGGCCTGCCTCCGGGCGCTGGCCAGCACTTCCTGCTCGATACCGGAACGCTGAACGTCCTCAGCTACTACCGCGGCCTGCCCGCCGTGAAGACCTGGAATGCCCCGGCCTTCGTCGGGGGCGACGGGGCTGGCCGATCCACAGGAGGCGTCGCCTCGTCGCCGACGGGAAAGGCATCCTGGCGGCCGACGAGTGCGTCGCCACGCTGACCAGGCGCTTCGACGCGCTGAAGATCCCGTCCACGGAGCAGAGTCGGCGCCGCTACCGCGAGAGGCTCTTCACGACGCCGGGCGCCGCCGCGTTCATCAGCGGCGTCATCATGTACGACGAGACCATCCGCCAGAAGGGCTCGATCTCGATCGGCGACGGTCGGCCGAGCTCCACCTGCGTCGGGTGAACGCCCACCAGGCCTCCGTCCCCGAGGTCGCCGCGGCCACGCTCAGCCTGGCCACGGCGCACCTGAACGCCATCAACCGCCTCCCCGGGCCGCGACCCTGGATGATCAGCTTCTCGTACGGACGATCGCGCCCTCGAGGGATGGCACGGACGAGACGAGAACGTTCACACGGGCCAGCAGGCCCTCTCCCACCAGGCCCGGTGCAACAGCGCCGCCAGTCTCGGAACATTCACCGACGACATGGAGATGACCGAGTCCGTGCATGGGACCAACGTCCGATAGCTGGGGCGCCGCCGCCTCCGTACGCTCGCCGCGTGACTCCGCTGCGCTCGGTCACCGCAATCGTCCTCGGGGCAGCGCTCCTCGCGCTCGTCGTGGCGGCGCCGCAGGCGCAGGAGTTGCTCCGGATCAGCGGATCGGTGCAGTGGATCGCGGGAAGCCGGATGCAGGTGATGACGACCTCGGGGAGCTCCATCGCCGTCGACCTCACGCAAGCCGACCAGTCCTCGTATCAGATGTTGCGCGGCGACGATTCGGTGATCGTGGACGGAGTCCGCTCGTCTGATGGCCGGCGATTCATCGCGTCTGGCATCTGGCGCGACACGGGCCGGGGTTGGGCGCAGTCGCCGTGAGACGTCGTCCAGGCGCGCGCCACGCGAGGAAGGGCCGGAAGGAAGGGACCATGAGCACGGACACGACATCGGTCGATCGCCTTCTCGAACAGTACGGGTGTGGCCCGGTTCAGTTCGCGGGGTCTGACAACGGCCTCTACGAGCGGCATCTGCTCTTCGACAACGTGGTCGCCCTCACGGCGGCCGGCGCCCGCGAGCGCTTCGAGGCGGTCGCCCGCGCGGTGCGCGACGTCCTCTCCCAGCGCTGGATCCGGACCGAGGAGACGTACGAGCGGCAGAACGCCAAGCGCATCTACTATCTTTCCATGGAGTTCCTCATCGGCCGCTCGCTGGCCAACAACGTCACCAACCTGCTGCTCGATCCCGCCGTGCGGGACCTTGCGGCCCGCAAGCACGTCGACTGGCTCGGCCTCCTCGAGCAGGAGCCCGACGCCGGCCTCGGCAACGGCGGCCTGGGGCGTCTGGCCGCGTGCTTCCTGGACTCCATGGCGACGCTCCAGCTGCCGGCCATGGGCTACGGGCTGCGCTACGAGTACGGCATCTTCAAGCAGTCGATGCGGAACGGCTGGCAGCAGGAGGAGCCGGACAACTGGCTGCGCCGGGCGGACCCGTGGGAAGTGGCGCGCCCGCAGGAGACGGTGGAGTTCCCCATCGGCTGTGGCTTCGAGCTGCGGGGCGGCAGCCTGGGCGTAATCCGCGATCAGCCCTCGACCCTGATCGGTGTTCCCTACGACCGCCCGGTGGTCGGTTACGGCGGCAAGACCGTCAACACCCTGCGGCTCTGGGCCGCCGCCACGCCCGACTACTTCGACTTCCAGGCGTTCAGTCACGGCGAGTTCGTCGGGGCCCTCGCCGAACACCTGGCCGCCGAGTCGCTCACCCGCGTGCTCTACCCCGACGACTCCACCAGCATGGGCCAGGGGCTGCGGTTCGTGCAGGAGTACTTCCTGGTGGCCTGCTCGCTGGCCGACCTCGTGCGGCGCTTCCGCCGCGCCAACCCGGACTGGAGCGCGCTACCCGAGAAGGTCGCGATCCAGCTCAACGACACGCATCCGGCGATGGCGGTGCCCGAGCTGATGCGAATCCTCCTCGACGAGGCGCGCCTGGGCTGGGACGAGGCCTGGGACCTCACCCGCCGGACGCTGGCGTACACCAACCACACCCTCCTGCCCGAAGCGCTTGAAAAGTGGCCGCGCGCGTGGTTCGAGGTGCTGTTGCCGCGCCACCTGGAGATCGTCCGGGAGATCAACCGCCGGCTGCTCGACGACGTCCAGGCGCGCTTTCCGGGCGACGGGGACCGCGTCGCGCGCGTGAGCCTCATCGAGGAGGGGACCGAGCAGAAGGTCCGCATGGCCAACTTGGCGATCGTCGGCTCCCACAGCACCAACGGCGTGGCCGCCATCCACTCGCGTCTGCTGCGCACCGTGACCGTCAGGGATCTCGCCGAGCAGTTTCCCGCGCGCTTCAACAACAAGACCAACGGTGTCACGCCGCGGCGCTGGCTGCTGCTCGCCAACCCGGTGTTGGCGCGGGCGATCACCGCAGCCATCGGCGAGAGCTGGATCACCGAGCTGGGCCAGCTCCGCCGGCTGGCGCCCCTGGCGGACGACCGCGGCTTCCGCGACGCCGTCCGGAAGGCGAAGCGCGAGGCGAAGACGCAGTTCGCCGGCTGGCTGCGCTCGGCGACCGGACAGGCCGTCGACCCCGAGACGATCTTCGACTGCCAGGTGAAGCGGATCCACGAGTACAAGCGCCAGCTGCTCAACGCCCTGCGCGTGATCGTGCTCTACCAGCGGCTGCGCGAGAATCCCACCCTGGCCATGACGCCCCGCACCTTCTTCTTCGCGGGCAAGGCGGCCCCGGCCTACCGGCTGGCCAAGGTCATCATCAAGCTCGTCAACACCCTCGCGGTCACGATCGAGCGTGATCCGGCGGTGCGCGGCCGGCTCAAGGTCGTGTTCCTGCCCGACTACTGCGTGTCGCTGGCCGAGCGGCTGATCCCGGCCACCGACGTGTCCAATCAGATCTCGACGGCGGGCTACGAGGCCAGCGGCACCAGCAATATGAAGTTCATGATGAACGGCGCGCTCACGATCGGCACCCGCGACGGCGCCACGATCGAGATGGCGGAGGAGGCGGGCGAGGAGAACTTCTTCCTCTTCGGGCTCACCGCCGAGCAGGTGGCGTCGAGCCGGAGCTGGTACAGCCCGTACTGGCACTACGAGCACGATCCGGAGACCCGGGCGGCGCTGGACCTGATCCTGTCCGACGATTTCACCCAGGGGGACGAGCCCGGCGCCTTCGGGCCCCTGCGCGAAGCGCTGCTCACCGGCGGCGACCATTATATGCACCTGGCCGACCTGGCCTCCTACCTGGAGGCCGACCGGCGGCTCCTCGATCTCTACGCGGACCAGCAGGGGTGGACACGCAAGGCCATCCTCAACATCGCCGGGTCGGGCAAGTTCTCCAGCGATCGCACCATCGCCGAGTACGCGGCCGAGATCTGGGACGCCAAGCCGTGCCCGGTGCCATGAGCCTCTCACCGCTCGCCGGCACGCCCGCGCCCCCCGAGATCCTGGTCGACCTGGCCCGGCTCGAGCGCGCGTACTACGAGCGCCGGCCGGCCATGGACGATCCCACACAGCGTGTGAGCTTCGGGACCAGCGGGCATCGTGGCTCTTCGCTGCGGGGCTCGTTCAACGAGGCGCACATCCTCGCCGTGACCCAGGCCATCTGCGACTACCGGCGCCGCCAGCGGACCGACGGCCCGCTCTACCTGGGCAAGGACACCCACGCGCTGTCCGGGCCCGCCCAGCGCTCGGCCCTCGAAGTCCTGGCGGCCAACGGCATAGAGACGATCATCCAGCGCGCCGACGGTGTCACGCCGACGCCGGTCATCTCGCACGCCATCCTGGTCTTCAACCGCGGGCGGACGGCGGGCCTGGCCGACGGCATCGTCGTCACGCCCTCGCACAACCCGCCCGAGGACGGCGGCATCAAGTACAACCCGCCGCACGGCGGCCCCGCCGACATCGACGCCACGGGCTGGATCGAGCGGCGGGCCAACGAGCTCCTGGAAGGCGGCAACACCGGCATCCGGCGGATCCCGTTCGAGCGCGCGATCAGGGTCACGTCGACGCACGCGCAGGACTTCGTGCTGCCCTACGTCCGCGACCTCCGCAACGTGGTCGACATGGACGCCATCAGGGACGCGCGCCTGACGCTCGCTGTCGACCCGCTCGGGGGTGCGGCCCAGCCCTACTGGGAGCCGATCAACCATGTCTACGGGCTGGAGATCGCCGTCGTCAACCCGCGCCTCGATCCTCGCTTCGCGTTCATGACCGTCGATCACGACGGCGCCATCCGCATGGATTGCTCGAGTCCCTACGCGATGGCGGGCCTGGTCGCGCTGCGAGATCGGTATCGCGTGGCGTTCGGCAACGACCCCGACGCCGACCGTCACGGGATCGTGACGCCCTCGGCGGGGCTGCTGAACCCCAACCACTACCTCGCCGTGGCCATTCACTATCTGCTCACGCACCGCCCGCGCTGGCCCGCGCGCGCCGCGGTCGGCAAGACGCTGGTCAGCAGCAGCATGATCGATCGCGTGGTGCAGCGACTCGGGCGCGGGCTCTACGAGTCACCGGTGGGCTTCAAGTGGTTCGTGCCGGGGCTGTTCGCCGGCGCGCTCTGTTTCGGCGGCGAGGAGAGCGCCGGCGCTAGCTTCCTGCGCCACGACGGGACGGTCTGGACGACCGACAAGGACGGCCCCATCATGGCGCTTCTGGCGGCCGAGATCACCGCGCGCACCGGCCGCGATCCAGGTGAGCACTACCGGACGCTGACCGCGGAGTTCGGCGCGCCCTATTCCACGCGCGTCGATGCGCCGGCGACGCCCGAGCAGAAGGCGCGTCTGCAGCAGCTCTCGCCGGAGACCCTCACCGCCGCCACCCTCGCCGGCGAGCCGATCCTCGCCACCCTGACCCGCGCTCCCGCCAACGACGCGCCGCTCGGCGGCCTGAAGGTCGTGACGGCCAGCGGCTGGTTCGCAGCCCGGCCCTCCGGCACCGAGAACGTCTACAAGATCTACGCCGAGAGCTTCAAGGACGAAGGGCACCTGAGGGCCATCCTGACGGAAGCGCAGGCGATCGTGGATGGGGCGTCATGAGCGCAGGCGAGGCGCACGAGGAGCCACGGCCATGCTCTCCCACCGACTGATCCAGCTGATCCAGGACCACGCGGACGGCCTGACGCACGAAGCCTTGCAGGATCTCCTCACCAACTCGCGAACGCCGTCCTTCCGCAAGGTGCCGCGCGAGGAGATCGAGGCGCGCATCGGCGCCCTCTACCGCAACCTCGGCAACTGGATCGGCGCCCCCGACGACGCCGTCCGCGCGGGGTACGAGGACTGGGGACGCAAGTGCTTTCGCCAGGGCATCCCGGTCAGCGCCATGCCGCGTCCAGCAGCCGCTGCTTGAACGGGACGACACGTGGAGTTCTCGGGCGATCTACACCGGCACCCACGACAACCCGACGACGCGCGGCTGGTACGACGGCCTGCCGGAGGCGTCGCGCCGGCGGCTGTGGCGATACCTGCGCCGCACCACCGGCGAGAGCCGCGAGGTCGCTCCGGCGCTGCTAGGCCTGGCGTGGTCGTCCGCGTCGGCCCTAGCCATCGCGCCGTTCCAGGACGTCCTCAACCTCGGCGACGAGGCGCGGATGAACGTCCCTGGCCGGGCCGAGGGCAACTGGCGCTGGCGGTGCACGGCCGACACCCTGTCGCCGGCGGCCTTCGAATCGCTGCGTGAGCTGACGACCAGCTCGAGCCGGCCCGGATCCCGGCGCGCTCCACTGCGGGAGCGTGCCGCGAGCGTCGCCTCGTAACCTCGACCGAGCAGCGTCAGCCGCTGCTGGGCCATCAGTCCGCGGCGGCGGTGATGTCGGGGACCTCGGCCTTCGTCCAGCTGGCGTCCGGGTTGAACGTCTTCATGGCCACGCCGAGGGCGCGCGTGTTCGGCCCGAGGTCCTTCTGGTACACGACGCCGTCGTGGTTGACGATGAAGGTCATCACGCCGGAGACGCCGTACTGCGCGGGGAAGGCGACCAGTGCGAAGCCCGCGATCATGTGACCACGCGTGACGTAGTCGTATTCCCCGTCCGGCGCAGCGGGCCCCTGGGCGGCCAGGATCCGGTAGAGATACCCGTGGAATGGCGTCGGGCGCGAACCCTCGCGCCGGTAGCCTTCGGCCCGCGCGCGGGCGACGAGATCGCCGAGTGGGCTCGGCGGCTCGCCGGGCCGGGTGGGCCAGTAGAGGCCATCGCGCTTGCCCGGAGTGCTGGCGAACTGCTGCGCGTACTCGAGGACGCCGCCGCCGGTGCGGTCCTCGGCGTAGTACTCGCGCTGGGCGTCCACGTAGGCCAGGCACGTCTCGATCGTGAAGAGCTCATTGCGGCCGATGCGCCGCGCGAGGATCTCCTCGCGCCCCCGCCGCGCATCGAACCACCAGCGCTCGCCGTCCTTCACGAGCGGGATCGGAAACGGCCAGTCGTCGGGGCCGACCTGCAGCACGGTGGTGGTGCCGTAGGGAATGAGCCGGTTCGCCGTGTCGTACGCCTGCAGGAACTTCTCGCGGCTCTGTCGATCGGACACCGGATCGCCCGACGAGACGAGCGTGCGGCCCTCGCTGCCGAGGATGCTCACCAGCCCCTTGGTGTCGCCGCCGCGCAGCGCAGCCACGAACGCCTGCGTCGCCGCCTCGGTGGACTCGAAGCGTTTGGCCTTCATCACCGCGGGCCTCGGCGCCGCCGGCGGTGGCGTCGCGGCCGGGGCCGCGTCGGGCTTGGTGGGCGCCGGCGCCTGGGCGTTGGCCGCGGGTCCGGCGCACGGAGCGACCGCGGCCGCGATCACGAGAACGACCGACCAGGTTCGCGGAATCATCGACGACCTCCCCCGCGGCCACCGCCGCCACCACCGCCACCGCCGCCGGCCCGGCCGCCGCCAGCGCCTCCACCACCACGGGCTGCTCCAGTCGAGCGATTGAAGCTCCCGCGGCTGGCGTTGCCACGATTGCTGAAGCTCTGCGCGTCCCGCCCACCACCGAGGCCGTCGAACGCGCCGGCCTGGCGACCCTGGAACCCACCGGCCTCCCTGATGCCGCCGGTGCGGGGCGACGACGCCTGCGCGCCGCGATCTCCGAAGCCGCCTGCGGGCTGCTGGCCGATCGCGCCTTGCTGCGGTCGACCTCCCTGCTGACCGAGCCCGCCTTGCTGGCCGATCGCACCCTGGCTGGGGCGTGCACCCTGCTGGCCGAGTCCGCCCTGCGCCGTGCGGCCACGGAAGGACTCGCGCGCTTGCGCGTTCGCGGGCCCGGTCTTGTTGAAGCGCTGCTGCGTGGCGGTGTCGCGGTACTGCACACCCTTGCGATGCGCGGGGTCGTGCTGCCACTGGCCCCGGCCCTGCC
>Ga0209268_1001483_pt1 | contig 11411 bp, 8 predicted proteins | sample GraSoiAngelo_143_FD_185900 | JGI IMG/M metagenome (GOLD analysis project Ga0209268, IMG submission 185900) | Grasslands soil microbial communities from the Angelo Coastal Reserve, California, USA - 14_1009_02_30cm (SPAdes) (version 2) | ecosystem: Environmental > Terrestrial > Soil > Grasslands ... | reverse complement strand
CGGGGGACAACGTGACGATGGCGATCGAGCTGATCACGCCGATCGCGATGGAGAAGGAGCTGCGGTTCGCGATCCGGGAGGGCGGCCGCACGGTGGGCGCGGGCGTCGTCACCGAGATCGTCGAGTAAGCGATGCCCCGCGAGATCATTTCGCTCGGCTGTACGACGTGTCAGCGCCGCAACTACTCCACGACGAAGAACCGGCGCACGCACCCGGACCGGCTGGAGCTGAAGAAGTACTGCCGCTGGTGCAAGAAGCACACGCCGCACAGGGAGACGAAGTAGCGGCCTAGGGGTGTAGCTCTAACGGCTAGAGCACCGGACTCCAAATCCGGGGGATGGGGGTTCGAATCCCTCCACCCCTGCCACTTCGTGCGAGGTCGAGAGGCGATGGGGATCGTGACGCGGATCAGGGAGTTTGTGCAGGAGGTCCTTGCGGAGTTCCGCAAGGTCACCTGGCCGAGCCGTCAGGAGCTCATCAACTCCACGACCATCGTGATCGTGGTGACGGTGGTGCTCGCGTTTTTCCTTGGCGGTGTCGATATCGCGCTGTCCAAGGTGGTGGAAAGGATTCTTCGATGAGCGGTGAAGCGATGCCGGCTGCGGACGGCAACGGCGCGAACCGGCAGTGGTTCGTCGTCCACACGTACTCGGGGTTCGAGAACAAGGTGGCGGAAGCCATCCAGTCGCGTGCCAAGATCTTCGGCATGGGCGAGAAGATCACGCGCGTGCTCGTTCCCACCGAGAAGGTGGTCGAGGTCCGAAACAAGCAGAAGCGCGAGACCGAGCAGAAGTTCTTCCCGGGCTACGTGCTGGTGGAGATGGAGCTGACCGACGACACGTGGCACCTCGTGCGCAGCACGCCGAAGGTCACGGGCTTCGTCGGCTCCGGCAACAAGCCGGTCGCGCTCTCGCCGGACCAGGTCGACGAGATCCTGCGCAACATGGAGGCGGGCGCCGAGAAGCCCAAGCCCAAGTCGGTGTTCCAGCGCGGCGACAAGGTGCGTGTCATCGACGGACCCTTCGTCAACTTCCAGGGCTCGGTGGAGGACATCAACCCCGAGCGCGGGCGGATGAAGGTCTCCGTACCGGTCTTCGGGCGCCCGACGTCGGTCGAGCTCGAGTACTACCAGGTGGAGCGACTCTAGTGAAGAAAGTCCAGGCGGTGGTGAAGCTGCAGATTCCGGCCGGCAAGGCGAATCCGTCGCCGCCGGTGGGGCCGGCGCTCGGCCAGCACGGCGTCAACATCATGGAGTTCTGCAAGGGCTTCAACGCGCAGACCGGCAACCAGGAGGGGTTGATCCTGCCGGTCGTCGTGACCATCTACCAGGACCGGTCCTTCACCTTCATCGTGAAGACGCCTCCGGCGGCCGTGCTGCTCAAGCGCGCGGCGGGCATCGCGAAGGCGTCGGCGGTGCCGCACAAGGACAAGATCGGCAAGGTCACGAAGCAGCAGGTGCGCGAGATCGCGCAGACCAAGCTGGTGGACCTCAACGCGCACTCCATCGACTCCGCGATGCGGATCATCGAGGGCACCGCCCGCAGCATGGGCATCGATGTCGTGTAGTGCGAGCCGCCGGACGCCCCGCAGTGCGAGCTGAGGCCGTTCGACGGCCGAGGCGAGCGGTGAAAATGGTTCTAAGGAGACGATGATGAGCACGGTCGTGAGCAAGCGGTACGACGCGGCGGCGGCGAAGGTCGATCGCGAGAAGCCGTACTCGGTCGAGGAGGCCATCGCGACGCTCAAGGGTATGCCGGCGGCGAAGTTCGACGAGTCGGTCGACCTTTCGTTCCGCCTCGGCGTCGATCCCAAGCACGCCGACCAGATGGTCCGCGGCGCGGTGGTGCTGCCGAACGGCATCGGCAAGACCGTGCGCGTCGCCGTCTTCGCCAAGGGCGAGAAGGAGCGCGAGGCGCGCGAGGCGGGCGCGGACGTCGTGGGCGCCGAGGACCTCGTGGAGAAGGTCCAGGGCGGCTTCATGGAGTTCGACACCACCATCGCCACCCCGGACCTCATGGGGCAGGTAGGCCGGCTCGGCAAGGTGCTCGGCCCCCGCGGCCTCATGCCGAACCCCAAGCTCGGCACGGTGACGTTCGACATCGGACGCGCGGTGCGCGAGGCGAAGGCGGGCAAGGTCGAGTTCCGAGTGGACAAGGCCGGCAACATCCACACGCCGATCGGCAAGCGGTCGTTCACCGCCGAGCAGCTGGCGGCGAACGCGCTGGCGCTGATCGAGGCCATCGTGCGGGCCAAGCCGGCGGCGGCCAAGGGCACGTACCTCCGCACGCTGAGCGTGTCGTCGACGATGAGTCCGGGCGTGCCGATCGACGCCCAGCAGGTCGCCAACCTCTTCAAGAAGGCCACCGGCTAGGGCGAGGGAGAGACCGTGCCGACGCAAGAGAAGGTCGAGAACGTCGAGGATCTCAAGCGGCGCCTGAGCGGCGTGAAGACGGTGCTCCTCGCGGAATACCGCGGACTCAGCGTCCAGCAGCTCAGCGACCTGCGCAAGCAGCTGCGCGCGGTGTCCGCCGAGTACAAGGTCGTCAAGAACCGGCTCGCGAAGCTCGCGCTGTCGAAGGACCTCGCCGGGGTGAAGAGCCTCCTCAAGGGTCCGACGGGGATGATCATCTCCAGGGAAGACCCCGTCGCCGTCGCGAAGGCGCTGCACACGTTCGCGAAGACGAACCAGGCGCTCGTGATCAAGGCCGGCTACGTCGAGGGCCAGATGCTGGAGCCGGCCGGGCTCAAGGCCCTCGCCGACCTGCCGTCGAAGGAGACGCTGCGCGCGCAGATCGTCGGCGCCATCCAGGGGCCGCTGGCCCAGCTGGTCGGCCTGCTGCAGGCGCCACAGCGCGAGCTCGTGTACGTGCTCTCGCAGCGTGGCAGTGCGAGCGGAGCCGGTGCCTCCGGCGACGCGAGCGGTGAAATGGTTGCTGGGCGTACGAGCGGAGCCGGTGCCTCCGGCGCCGCGAGCGGTGAAATGGCCGAAAAATCCGAAGCGAAGTAGGAACGATCAAGGAGAGCAACGAGACATGGCCAACATCGAACAGATCGCCCAGGAGCTGGGCAAGTTGACGGTGCTCGAGGCATCGCAGCTCAGCAAGCTGCTGCAGGAGCAGTGGGGCGTGTCCGCCGCCGCACCCATGGCGGTGGCCGCCATGCCGGGCGCGGCGGGCGCAGCCGCCGGCGGAGCCGCCGCCACCGAAGAGAAGACGGAGTTCGACGTCATCCTCGGCGCGGCCGGCGAAAAGAAGATCCAGGTCATCAAGGTCGTGCGCGAGCTCACGGGGCTCGGCCTGAAGGAGGCCAAGGACCTCGTGGACGGCGCGCCGAAGCCGGTCAAGGAAAAGGTGACCAAGGCCGAGGCCGAAGACATGAAGAAGAAGCTCGAGGAGCAGGGAGCGACGGTCCAGGTCAAGTAGTCCCTTGCGGGGGAACGACCGGGAGCGAACCCTCATTCTCAGGAGAATGTGAATGGCAGGCACGATTCAGTGCGGGCGGCGCAGCCGCAAGGACTTCGGGAAGATTCCGTCGATCGTCGAGATCCCGAATCTGATCGAGGTTCAGAAGCGGTCGTACGAGACGTTCCTGCAGAAGGACGTCGCGGCAGACCGGCGTGAGGAGATCGGGCTGCAGGCCGTGTTCAAGTCGGTGTTCCCGATCGCCGACTACAACGACAATGCCCTGCTGGAGTTCGACTCGTATCACTTTGGCGATCCGAAGTACACGGTCGAGGAGTGCCACGACCGTGGCATGACCTTCGCGATTCCGCTCAAGGTGACGCTGCGCCTCGTCGTCTTCGATCACGACAAGGAAGCGAAGACGAAGACGATCCGGGAGCAGCGCGGCCAGGAGGTCTACCTCGGCGAGCTGCCGCTGATGACCGACAAGGGCACCTTCATCATCAACGGCACAGAGCGCGTGGTGGTCAGCCAGCTCCAGCGCTCGGCCGGCGTGTTCTTCGACGACGACAAGGGCAAGACGCTGGCCTCCGGCAAGCCGCTCTTCTCGGCGCGCGTCATCCCGTATCGCGGCTCGTGGGTCGAGTTCGACTTCGACGCCAACGACCTGTTGCACGTGCGCGTGGACCGGCGGCGCAAGATGTACGCCTCCGCCTACCTGCGCGCCTTCTACTTCCTCGAGAAGAGCACGATCCTCTCCGACGAGGAGATCCTCGCACATTTCTACGAGATGGAAGAGGTGCAGGGCTTCGAGGACGGCGACGCCTGGGTGAAGTTCAATCCTGGCGCCCACGAAGGCGCCAAGGTGGCCGAGGACGTGCGGCCGCCACGACACCGCGAGCCGATCGTGCAGGCCGGCAAGGTCCTGAACGCGCAGCTCGTCGGCAAGCTGGTCGAGGCCAACGTCGAGAAGATCGCCATCCGCGCCGAGGCGCTGGTGGGGCGGCGCACGGCCTCCAAGATCGTGGACAGCGAGAGCGGCGAGGTGCTGGTCGGCACCAACACCGAGATCACCTCCACCGTGCTGTCGCAGCTGATGAGCCGCCGGGTGGCGCCATTCAAGCTGCTCGTGCTCGTGCTTCCGAACATGCCGACGGTCAAGCCGGCCGACAAGAAGGTGGACGCCTCGATGTACGAGACGCTCGCCCGCGACCACGTCAAGAACCCCGATGAGGCGCTCGTCGAGATCTACCGCAAGCTGCGGCCGGGCGACCCGCCCACGGTGGAGTCCGCGCGCGCGCTGTTCCGCGGCATGTTCATGGACGCCCGCCGCTACGACCTCGCCCGCGTCGGGCGCTTCATGATCAACCAGAAGCTGCAGATCGACGCGCCGCTCAGCGTGAAGACGCTGCGCAGCGACGACATCGTCTCCGTCATCCGCCACCTGCTGCTGGTCAAGCTCGGCAACAAGCCCACGGACGACATCGACCACCTCGGCAACCGGCGCGTGCGCTCAGTCGGAGAGCTGCTCGAGAACCAGTTCCGGGTCGGCCTGACGCGGATGGAGCGGGCCGTGAAAGAGCGGATGTCCATCTCGGACATCACGAATCTCATGCCCCATGACTTGATCAATGCGAAGCCTGTCTCCGCCGTGGTCAAGGAATTCTTTGGTTCGTCTCAGCTTTCTCAGTTCATGGACCAGACGAACCCGCTGGCGGAGCTCACCCACAAGCGCCGGCTCTCTGCGCTCGGCCCGCGCGGTCTCAGCCGTGAGCGCGCCGGGTTCGAGGTGCGCGACGTGCACCCGACCCACTACGGCCGCATCTGCCCGATCGAGACGCCGGAAGGCCCGAACATCGGCCTCATCTCGTCGCTGTCGACGTACGCGCGCACGAACGAGTTCGGCTTCATCGAGACGCCGTACCGCAAGGTCAACGGCGGCCGCGTGACCGACGAGATCATCTTCTTGACCGCGCTGGAGGAAGAGCGGTTCGTCATCGCCCAGGCCAACGCCGAGATCGACCGCACGGGCAAGTTCGTGCAGGAGCGGGTGTCGGCCCGCAAGGGTGGCGAGTTCCGCATGGTGCCGCCGGAAGAGCTGCACTACATGGACGTGTCGCCCAAGCAGCTCGTGTCGGTGGCGGCGGCGCTCATCCCGTTCCTCGAGAACGACGACGCCAACCGCGCCCTCATGGGCTCCAACATGCAGCGCCAGGCGGTGCCGCTCCTGCAGCCCGAGGCGCCGCTGGTCGGCACGGGCATGGAGCACGTGGTGGCCCGCGACTCGGGCTCGGTGGTGGTGGCCAAGCGGCCCGGCGTGGTGGAGTACGTCTCCGCCGATCGCGTGGTGGTCCGCGCCGAGAGCCGGTCGAAGAAGACCGATCCTGTGCAGGACCTGCCGCTGGACATCTACAACCTGACGAAGTACCGGCGCTCGAACCAGAACACGTGCATCAACCAGAAGCCCATCGTGAAGAAAGGCGGCCGCGTGTCGGCGGGCGACGTCGTCGCCGACGGCCCCGGCACCGACCAGGGCGAGCTGGCGCTCGGGCGCAACGTGCTCGTCGCCTTCATGCCGTGGGGCGGCTACAACTTCGAGGACGCGATCCTGGTCTCCGAGCGGCTCGTGAAGGACGACCGCTTCACCTCGATCCACATCGAGGAGTTCGAGATCCAGGCCCGTGACACCAAGCTGGGCAAGGAAGAGGTCACGCGCGACATTCCGAACGTGTCGGAGGAGGCGCTGAAGGACCTCGACGACTCCGGCATCGTGCGGATCGGCGCCAAGGTGAAGCCCGGAGACATCCTCGTCGGCAAGATCACGCCGAAGGGCGAGACCCAGCTGACGCCGGAGGAGAAGCTGTTGCGCGCGATCTTCGGCGAGAAGGCGGGCGACGTGCGCGACACCTCGCTGACGGTGCCGCCGGGCATCGAGGGCACCGTCGTGGACGTGAAGGTGTTCTCCCGGCGCGGCGTCGACAAGGACGAGCGCGCCAAGTCCATCGAGGAGGAGGAGATCGGCCGCCTCGAAAAGGACTATCAGGACGAGATCGCGATGGTCGAGATGGAGCGCGACCAGAAGCTCAAGAACCTCCTGGTCGGCAAGACGTCGCTCAACGAGCTGTTCGATCCGACCAACAAGGTCCGGCGCGTCACCAAGAAGAGCGACCGGATCGAGCGCCCGGACCTCGACAACTTCTCCTGGAACGAGCTGAAGAAGATCAAGGTGAAGGAGGACGAGAACCTCACCCAGATGGTGCGCCGCATCGAGGAACTCGCCGAGGAGCAGATCGGCATCTACGACTCGATGCTGGAGGACCGCATCGGCCGCTTGCGCCGCGGCGACGATCTGCCGCCCGGCGTGATCAAGATGGTCAAGGTCTACGTGGCCGTGAAGCGCAAGCTCTCGGTCGGCGACAAGATGGCCGGCCGTCACGGCAACAAGGGCGTCGTCTCCAAGGTGCTGCCAGAGGAAGACATGCCGTTCCTTCCCGATGGAACACCGGTCGAAATCGTTCTGAATCCTCTCGGTGTTCCTTCCCGGATGAACGTCGGCCAGATCCTGGAGACGCACCTGGGCTGGGCGGCGCGCGCGCTCGGGCTGTGGGTGGCGAGCCCGGTGTTCGACGGCGCCACCGAGGCGGAGATCAAGGAGCACCTGACGCAGGCCGGCCTGCCCACCACCGGCAAGACCGCGCTGTACGACGGTCGCACCGGCAAGCCCTTCCACCAGGAAGTGACGGTGGGGCAGATCTACATCCTGAAGCTCGCGCACCTGGTCGACGACAAGATGCATGCCCGCTCGATCGGGCCCTACTCGCTGGTCACCCAGCAGCCGCTGGGCGGCAAAGCGCAGTTCGGCGGTCAGCGGTTCGGAGAGATGGAGGTGTGGGCGCTCGAGGCGTACGGCGCCGCGCACACGCTGCAAGAGATGCTCACCGTCAAGTCAGACGACGTGGAGGGACGCAACCGGATTTACGAGGCGATCGTCAAGGGGGAGAACTTCCTCGAGCCCGGCACGCCGGAGTCGTTCAACGTGCTGGTGAAGGAGCTTCAGTCCCTCGCGCTCGACGTCGAGCTGGTGACCAAAGACGGCAAGAAAGCTTAAGGAGAATACTGAATGCTGACGGATCGGCCTTTCGGCAGCCTGATCAGAGAGGACAAGCCTACCAAGGACCTGTGGGGCATCCTCGATCGGCATGCGAAGCCCATCACGTTTGACGCGATCCGGATCAAGCTGGCGTCGCCCGAGAAGATTCGCGGGTGGTCGCACGGCGAGGTGAAGAAGCCGGAGACCATCAACTACCGGACGTTCAAGCCCGAGCGTGACGGCTTGTTCTGCGCGCGCATCTTCGGGCCGACCAAGGACTACGAGTGCGCGTGCGGCAAGTACAAGCGCATGAAGTTCGCGGGTGTGGTGTGCGACAAGTGCGGCGTCGAGGTGACGCGCGCGCGCGTGCGCCGCGAGCGCATGGGTCACATCGAGCTGGCCTCGCCGGTCAGCCACGTGTGGTTCTTCAAGGGGCTGCCCAGCCGCATCGGCCAGCTCCTCGACATGTCGCTGCGCGAGCTGGAGAAGATCCTCTACTTCGAGGAGTACGTGGTTCTCGAGAGCACCATCGAGGCGGTCAACAAGGTCCCCGGCATCAAGAAGAAGGACCTGATCAGCGTCGACAAGGTTCGCAAGCTCCAGGAGGAGCACGGCCCCAGCGCGCTGAAGGTCGGCATGGGCGCCGAGGCCATCCGCGAGCTGCTGCGTGACATGGACCTGGACTCGCTCGCTCGCGACCTGCGCGCCCAGATGCTGGGGGAGACGTCGGTCCAGAAGCGCAAGAAAATCGTCAAGCGGCTGAAGGTCATCGAGGCCTTCCTCAAATCCGGCAACCAGCCGGACTGGATGATCCTCGAGGTCGTCCCGGTGATCCCGCCGGAGCTGCGCCCGCTCGTGCCGCTCGACGGCGGTCGGTTCGCGACCTCGGACCTGAACGACCTCTATCGCCGCGTCATCAACCGGAACAACCGGCTGAAGCGGCTGATGGACCTCAAGGCGCCGGAGATCATCATCCGCAACGAGAAGCGGATGCTCCAGGAAGCCGTCGACGCGCTGTTCGACAACGGGCGCCGCGGTCGCGTCATCACCGGCCCCAACAACCGGCCGCTGAAATCGTTGTCCGATACGTTGAAGGGCAAGCAGGGCCGGTTCCGTCAAAATTTGCTCGGCAAGCGCGTGGATTATTCCGGCCGCTCCGTCATCGTGGTCGGGCCGTACCTCAAGCTGCACCAGTGCGGCCTGCCCAAGAAGATGGCGCTGGAGCTCTTCAAGCCCTTCATCCTCCGGAAGCTGGAGGAGCGCGGCATCGCGTCGTCCATCAAAGCCGCCAAGAAGTACGTGGAGAAGGAGCGTCCCGAGGTGTGGGACATCCTCGACGACGTCATCCGCGAGCACCCGGTGCTGCTGAACCGCGCGCCGACGCTCCACCGGCTCGGCATCCAGGCCTTCGAGCCGATCCTCGTCGAGGGCAAGGCCATCGAGATCCACCCGCTGGTCTGCACGGCATTCAACGCCGACTTCGACGGCGACCAGATGGCCGTCCACGTGCCGCTGTCGATGGAGGCCCAGCTCGAGGCGCAGGTGCTGATGCTCTCGTCCAACAACATCCTGTCGCCGTCCAACGGCGCGCCGATCGCCGTGCCCACGCAGGACATGGTCCTCGGCATCTACTACCTGACCAAGGAGCGGCTCAGCACGCCGGAGCGCCCGGTGCGCGGCGAGGGCCGCCTGTTCGCGGACGCGGAGGAAGTGCGGATCGCCTACGACAACGAGGACGTCGATCTCCAGGCGCGGATCCGCCTGCGCTGGAACGGCGAGTTCCTCGAGACCACGGTGGGCCGCACGCTGTTCAACGAGGTGGTCCCCGAGGCCCTGCGCTTCGTGAACCAGGAGCTGAAGAAGAAGGAGGTCACCGCGCTCGTGAGCCGCTGCTACAACATGCTCGGCAACGAGGAGACGGTGAAGTTCCTCGACGAGCTGAAAGACCTCGGCTTCCGGTACGCCACGCTGTCCGGTCTGTCGATCGGCATCGACGACATGCACATCCCGTCGTCGAAGGAGCGGCTCATCGCGCAGGCGCGCGAGCAGGTCAACGAGGTCGAGCAGCAGTATCAGGACGGCGTCATCACCAACGGCGAGCGCTACAACAAGGTCGTCGACATCTGGGCGCACACCACCGAGCTCATCGCGGAGCAGATGTTCAGCGAGCTCGAGGGCGGCGAGCAGGGTGGCGAGTTCAACCCGATCTACATGATGGCCGACTCCGGCGCGCGGGGCAGCAAGCAGCAGATCCGCCAGCTGGCCGGCATGCGCGGTCTCATGGCCAAGCCCTCGGGCGAGATCATCGAGACGCCGATCACGTCGAACTTCCGCGAAGGCCTCACCGTGCTGGAGTACTTCACGTCCACGCACGGCGCCCGCAAGGGTCTCGCCGATACGGCGCTGAAGACGGCCGACTCCGGCTACCTGACGCGCCGGCATCGTCAGCGAATACGACTGCGGAACGGTGAAGTACATCGACGCGACACCGCTGGTCGAGGGCGGCGACATCATCCAGTCGCTCAGGGACCGCATCCTGGGCCGGGTGGCCGCGGAAGACGTCCGCGACCCGCTGTCGCAGGAGATCATCGTCCAGGCCAACAACGAGATCATCGAGGAGACGTCGCAAAAGATCGAGGACTCGGGCCTCGAGCGCGTGCGCATCCGCTCCGGCCTCACCTGCGACACCAAGCGCGGCATCTGCGTGCTCTGCTACGGCCGCAACCTCGGCTCCGGCCGCCTGGCCGAGCTGGGCGAGGCCGTCGGCATCATCGCCGCGCAGTCCATCGGCGAGCCCGGCACGCAGCTCACGATGCGGACGTTCCACATCGGCGGCACGGCCAGCCGCGTCGTCGAGGCGTCCAAGCACGAGTCGAAGAGCGCGGGCGTGGTGAAGTTCCACAACCTCCGCACCGTCGTGAACCGCGACGGCGACCTCGTGGCCACCAACCGTAACGGCGAGATCGGCGTGGCCGACGAGCGCGGGCGGGAGCGCGAGCGCTACCCGGTCGTGTACGGCGCCAAGCTGAAGGTCAAGCCGGAGCAGCGGGTCAAGGCGCGGACGGTCCTCGTCGAGTGGGATCCGTTCACCAACCCGATCCTGACCGAGTTCACGGGCAAGGTGCAGTACCAGGACATCGTGGAAGGCGTGACCGTGCGCGAGGAGTTCGACGAGGTCACGGGCCTCGCGCGCAAGGTCATCATCGAGGACGCCGAGGGACGCCTGCAGCCCGGCGTCATCATCAACTCGCCGGAGACGGCGGGCACCGAGCGGCACCGCTATCCGCTCCCGGTGGGCGCCAACCTCAACGTCGCCGACGGCGCCGACGTCTTCGCGGCCGACATCATCGCGAAGATCCCGCGCGAGACCACCAAGACCAAGGACATCACCGGGGGTCTGCCGCGGGTGGCCGAGCTGTTCGAGGCGCGCAAGCCGAAGGAGCAGGCGGTCATCACCGAGATCGACGGGCGCGTGGAGATGGGTGGCTTCGTCAAGGGCATGAGGAAGATCGTCATTCGCGCCGACAACGGCGAGACCAAGGAGTACCTGATCCCGCGCGGCAAGCACATCAGCGTCCACGAGGGCGACCGTGTGAAGGCCGGCGAGGCGCTCATGGATGGATCTCCGAATCCGCATGACTACTTGGCGGTTCTGGGAGATCGAGAACTACAGCGGTACCTGGTGAATGAAGTGCAGGAGGTCTACCGCCTGCAGGGCGTGACGATCAACGACAAGCACATCGAGATCATCGTGCGCCAGATGCTGCGGCGCGTGCGCATCGAGGAGGTCGGCGACACCGAGTTCGTGGTCGGCGAGCTGGTCGACAAGTTCGTGTTCCAGGAGGAGAACGAGCGGGTGATCGGCCAGGGCAAGCGGCCGGCCACGGCCAAGCCCGTGCTCCTCGGCATCACGAAGGCGT